>Ga0247815_10000284_pt1 | contig 40286 bp, 25 predicted proteins | sample UWRJL194509B1_FD_181014 | JGI IMG/M metagenome (GOLD analysis project Ga0247815, IMG submission 181014) | Plant litter microbial communities from Arlington Agricultural Research Station in Wisconsin, United States - UWRJ-L194-509B-1 | ecosystem: Environmental > Terrestrial > Plant litter >...
GCAATTGATAACAGGGTGACCGTTACGATGGATCAGGTGGCTATGCAAAAGATCATCTTTGTGTGGATCCTGCCAGCGGTGCTGCTGGCTTTTGCCTCAGTATTGTTAATCAGACGTAAAAGAAAATAGGGGCTATGTTATTTACAACAGATCAGCAAACGCTAGACGACCTGAACATATTTGGTAAACACGGAAGCGATTCCGTGTACCAGATATTTAACCACACCATTACGCGGGGAGGGGCTGCGCTGCTGGAAGAAATGTTCCGTTACCCTTTGTCAGATCACCAGGCCATTAACCACCGTAGTGGCATCATCGGTCATTTTGCTTCAAAGCAAATACCATTTCCATTTGCTGCTGCTGATTTTGATGCAGCCGAGCCCTATCTTGACAATACTGATGAACGTACCCGGCTCTCCGCACAGGAAAACTCGGTTAGTCAAAAGATCAGTAGTATGATCGCTGCAGATGCTGCAACAGTCGCTATCCATAATGGGATCACTGCTCTGGTGGCTGTACTGAAAGGAATGAAGGAATTCATAGCGCTGATGGATCTCCCCGCGGGTCAGCCTTATGCCGCAGATAAAGATGCAATTGCGAAGCTGCTTTCAGAGGATGGGCTCGCGCCGGTATTTGAGCTTCCTGCCAAAGGTAAAATTAACTATACAGCGTTTGATACTTTGTTTAGGTTCAGGTACCGGGACCTGATCAGAAAAATCCTTCGTTACTGCTATGAACTGGATGTGTATATGGCGGTGGCAAAGGTAGCGTTGCAACGCAGTTTTGTATTTCCAAAGGCATTGCCACAAAACCAGCACAGGTTATCGCTCAGGGATGTGTCGCATCCACAGGTAAAAAATGCAATAGCCAATACTATTGAAGCTGATCCCGACAGCAATGTGATTTTCCTTACAGGAGCGAATATGGCAGGTAAATCCACCTTTATGAAGTCTGTTACCATTGCCCTGTACCTGGCCCATATGGGTTTCCCGGTGGCGGCCTCGGCTATGGAGTTTTCGGTGCTGGATGGGATTTACACCACCATCAACCTGCCTGACGACCTGGGGATGGGTGCTAGTCATTTCTACGCTGAGGTGCTGCGGGCAAAGAAAGTAGCCAACGAGCTGATCTCAAAAAAGTTGTTTATTGTGTTCGATGAATTGTTCAGGGGTACAAATGTGAAGGATGCCTGTGAAGCCACTATTGCTTTTACAGCAGCTTTCGCTAAGAAGCGCAGCAGCATATTTGTGATCTCCACACATATTATTGAAGCAGGGGAGGTCTTAAAAGAAAAGTGCAGCAATATCAACTTCGTTTTCCTGCCCACAAAAATGAATGGCACCGCACCGGTTTATAGCTATAAACTGGAAAAGGGACTAACGGCCGACCGCCACGGGATGATTATCATTAACAATGAAGGTATTCTTGAGATCCTGCAGGCAGGACTCAGTAAACGCAATAAATTATAAGCAATGAGTTTTATCGCAGACAAACAAACGGTTTTAGACCTCAACCTGCTGGGGAAGTATAAACCCAGTTCTATTTTCAGCCTGTTCAATCAGGTGGTTACGGCGGGCGGCGAGCGGTTACTGCAGGAGATGTTCCACTATCCCCTCAGCAATTATGTGGAGATCAATAGGCGTAGCAGCTTGTTCAGTTACTTCCAGAACCTGGAACTGGACTTTCCTTTTCAAAAGAACGATTTCCTGCTTGCTGAAAACTACCTTGGGCTGGGGTCCGCTGGCAACTATCCTGCAGTGATAGCTGATCTGCTCAGTAAAAAACTGATGGCTTCTTTTTTGCATGACGGGCAATATGAGCAGATTTCCGTTGGCCTCGCTGCTGCGATACGGATCTTAAATACGTTTCACGGTTTTTTGCTCAGTCAGTCTGCTTTGCAGCGAAAGAACGGGAAGGAGATGACTGGTCCTTACACTGAAGAAGCTGACAAGGTAATCGCCATCTTTTCCCGCCCGGAACTTTCCTGGCTTGAACAGGAGAAGGGTAACATTCCCATGCCGTTGATGAAAGTGGCTAAATATCATTATATCCTGCAAGGCAGTTTGCAGAAAGAGATGGAAGAGATATTAAACAGCATGTATAACCTGGATGTTTGCATCGCTGTGAGCAAGACAGGTAAGGCAAGGGGCTTTGGCTATGCAACTGCATCGCCCGGCGGGCAGCATCTGCTGCAAATTGATGGGCTCAGCCATCCAGGATTAACGAAAGGTATCGCAAATACTTTATCGTTCCGCAAGAATCAAAACATGCTGTTCCTCACTGGGGCCAACATGGCGGGTAAATCTACGCTGATGAAAGCCTTTGGCATTGCTGTATACCTGGCTCATATGGGATTTCCAGTGTCTGCTTTGGGAATGAATTTTTCAGTGATGGACGGACTTTTTTCTTCGATTAATGTACCTGATGACCTGAATATGGGATACAGCCATTTTTACGCAGAAGTGCTGAGGGTAAAACAGGTTGCGGAAGAAGTAAGTGCCGGAAAAAATCTTGTAGTGCTCTTTGATGAGTTGTTCAAGGGCACAAATGTGAAGGATGCTTATGATGCTACACTTTCTGTAACGCGCTCTTTTTCTGACTACCGAAACTGCTTTTACGTGATCTCCACGCATATTATTGAGGTGGGTGAAGCACTACAGGCCGATACTCAAAACCTCAGGTTTGCTTATCTGCCTACAGTTATGGAAGGCAGTAAACCGAGATATACTTATCTACTTGAAGAAGGTATAACCACAGACAGGCAGGGGATGATGATTATCAAGAATGAGGGTATCCTCGAAATACTTGCAAAGGGAGAAATGTAAAAGCCTTAGTCCAACTCTTTCCATTATGGAAAGAGTTCACCTTAAATAATGAAAATCTAATAGACATGAAAAAACTAGTTTTATCTATACTTCTATCAACTCCAGTCCTGCTGTTTGCGCAGGAAGGAGCATTTACCCTTAAAGGTAAAGTTGCAGCGCTGAACGCGCCTGCCAAAGCTTATCTGATTTATGCCGCCAACGGCAAACAAGTGGTGGATTCTGCAGAACTAACCAAGGGACTTTTCAGCATTAAAGGTTTGGTTACGGAACCCGTTAAAGCAAGACTCTTGCTAGACCACAATGGCGCAGGACTAAAAAAGCTTTCAATTGCTTCAGACAATGTGGTGCTTTATCTGGAGCAAGGTGAAATTAGCCTGTCAGCAGCAGACTCGGTAAAACATGCAGCATTTAGTGGCTCGAAGCTAAACACCGATTATATGGCATATCTTAAAACTATAGCTGCGCCACTCGCGGAGATCAGGAATATCAACACTGAGTTTGCAGCGGCGCCAGACTTAAAACGAAAAGACGCGGAATACAAAAATATGATGCAGGGAAGATACGATAAGGCTACCGCGGGTATAGCAGATCTTCAGTCTTCCTTTATCAAAGCCCATCCGGATTCCTGGTACAGTTTGATAGGGTTAAATGAAGCTGCGCAAAGCGGGATGGATATGGGTAAGGTAGAGCCACTTTATAAAAGCTTGTCTGCCAGGTTGCGCGCTACACCAACGGGGATCGCACTGGAAAAATCAATCAATGCGCTGCGGGCGACTGCTATTAATGCGATGGCACCTGATTTTACCCAGAATGATGTGAATGACCAGCCGGTAAAACTCTCCAGTTTCCGCGGAAAGTATGTGTTGCTTGACTTCTGGGCATCGTGGTGTGCACCATGCAGACAGGAAAACCCGAATGTAGTTCTGGCCTACAATAAATATAAAGACAAGGGGTTTACTGTTGTAGGAATTTCTCTGGACCAGCCGGGTAAAAAGGATGCCTGGGTAGAAGCGATTGCTAAAGACGGTTTAAACTGGACACAGCTTTCTGATCTTAAATTCTGGAAAAATGATGTGGCATTGTTGTACGGAATCAAAGCAATTCCCCAAAATTTCCTGATTGATCCAAGCGGTAGGATCGTTGCCACTAATTTGAGGGCTGAGGCGCTGCAGAATAAACTGGCTGAATTGATTAAATAAGATGCAGAATTATATGAATAAGCCAGAATGGATGTTCTGGCTTATTTTATTTTGGTTGCACATTATAATATACATTGCTTTTGAAGATGCTACATGTTGAAGGTTCAGCTTGATGTGCGGCCGCCTTTTAGTAGGGAAGTATTAGTATAGCGTGGCTGATCTACAGCATTTTGCTGTTTAGATCGCCAGTGCCTCATACTTAACATTCAAAACGCCAGAAGAACAATAAAGTTTTGGCTGCCTATTAAATCATGGGATCGTCAGAATGGCAAAACAGAAATTCTAAATTCACCATATGGGGTGATGTTTTAGTTGTTTTGATAAATGCATCGTGGCTGTAAATTTATTTATGCTGCCAGCATCTGCCACCTCCGACAACAACCCGCTTGCAATAGCCTCCGGTCTTGTTTTTTGCCCCGCAAATTGAAGAGGTAGGTACGGTTGTTCCACCTGAACTATTCCCGCCGGTTGGAGTGGTGGAAACATAGGTGCCAAAGCTTGAGGTGCCGTTTCCGGAAACGGTGTTGTAGGAAAGATCTGCACGATTATATCCAAGATTTCCGTATACAGCTTCCTCGTCCTTTAAGATATAAGCCTGGATGGTTTGATAACTTGAAATGACTGATGAAACACTTAACTTCAGGTCAAAGGAAATCCTTTTCTCAATTTTATAAGTCCATTTACCCATGTTGCTCGTTACCGTTTTAGTCTGATTGGTTGCATCGATGTAGGAAATGTTACAGTAATCACAGTTCACCTCATAAGAAAAAACTACCGGAACTTGCTCCTGCTCTTTTATGGTTTCATGTGCTACTTTTTTACAGGATGTATCCATCATCACGGCTAAAATAAGTAGTGCTGTAGACATTACTGATTTAATAGAAATTGTGTTCATATTTCTGACTGAATTAATATGAGCCAAGGTATGAGAAAGGACATACACATCATTACGGGTTTCCGTAAATGAGGCTATAATCCAACGAGATAGTAGTATACCTAATTTCTAAACTCTAAATTTACAGCCACGAAAGGACGAAACGATGAATGAAAATTGGTGACAAATGTCCGCTAATGTTCTGCTTTGTGTAACAGTCAATTCTTGATGCAAATTAATGGGTTTTTAACTTGTTGAATCGATAACTTTTGTCGGAATGTGAAAGAGCTCTTTATGCTTAAATATAAAAGGAACCCGCAAGCTCATGGCTTAAAAATGGATGGTTAGCAGTTACATCTACAATCGATGCCTGGCTTTCCATTTTCTTACGAAAATCACTACCAATAACGCCTCCAGAATGCGTTCTTTCTGTTTCGATCAAGCCTGGGTTGATCGCATTTGCGCGAATGTTACGGGGAGGTCAAAACCCCGCATCCGCACGTGAAGCTGCGCAAAAGGTCATCGCCCTGCTCGAGGGATCTCGAGAATTAATATAGGTGTATAACAGTCAGATCCCATTGGCACTCTGCTCAATAAATAAATGGGTAAAAAAACGCATTCACAGCAAGTCTTAAGTCGCCAATTGATATTTTTCTTTCGCCAGCAAGGGTATTACTCTTATTTTAACTCTATAACGATAGTGGCTTGATCCAAACTCAGGCAATACTAATTTAACTAACCTACACATGCGAAATAGAGCGCTGATCATTCAAATAGCCCTGCTTGGTTGTTTTTTCCACTCAAAAGCTTTCTTAAAAGCGAAAATTGCTGTGCAACTTGATTCTACAATCTTGACCTTAAGAAATATTCAGATTGTTGATGTGAATAAAGGTGTCACGATGTCGGGTAAGGAAATTGTGATTAAGGAGGGGGTAATCTTCAAAATCAGGAGGCAGCGGAGAAATCTGCCTGATGGCATTTTAATGGATTTAAAAGGTGCGTTCATCATGCCGGGACTTATTGATGGCCATGTTCATGTTACCTCACCTATAAATAATAACATTGAGACGACTTACAAGCACCTAAATTATTTAGTGATGCATGGCGTTACATCCGTTCGCGATGCAGGTGGAGATGGAGCTGCCCTTAAGCTGGCTAAGGATGAAATCAGAAAAGGAAAACGCGTGGGACCTGACATCTATTTCTCAGCTTTTCTGGCAGGCGATTGGTACTACAACAGGGATGCAGGTATAAGAAAGGAACCCTACTTCTCCTGGGAACAGCGACTCGTTCCTGGTGATAACCTGGATGAGGCAATGCTTAAAGCAAAATCTTGCGGTGCAACTGGAGTAAAATTGTACCATTCATTTGATGCTCCGTTTTTGAAGGATATTGTTAAAGCTGCAAAAAACCATAATCTAATGGTTTGGGGTCATAGTATGTTATACCCGGCTAAACCTATTGAAGTAGTACAATCCGGTGTGCAGGTATTATCCCATGTGTCCATGCTTGAGGTGATGAGAAAAACTGATGACGGGACATTTTATAAACGAAACAGGCCTGCAGGTTACAGGGATAGCGTGATGGCAACTCTGAATGTAACAAATTTTGCACGCGTTATGAAGGCTAATCACGCGATTCTGGATGCAACAATTTGTGTTTCCGTAAAATCAGATCCGTGGGTGTTGCCTTTGTTGAAGAGATTGCATCAACAAGGAGTAGAGATTTCGGCGGGTACAGATCAAATTGTGGATTTGATGCGAACTTACCCTTACCTAGTTGATGAACTGTCGTATTTTGTAATGGACTGTGGGTTTAGCAATGCCGAGGCGTTACGGTCTGCAACTATTATCGCCGCTAAAGTAGTCGGCCAGCAAAATAATATCGGCCTGATCGGTAAAGGAAGGAGAGCTGACCTGATAATGATGAAAGAAAACCCTCTGAAAAACATATCAGCGCTTAAAAATTTGGATATGGTGATAAAGTCCGGTAAAATTTTAACTGTAAAGTGATTTAAGCACTTAAATTCTCTCAGCAATTTCCTTCAAGCTGGTCTGGGGTATGATAATTATTGTTAATTCAATATTAAGCTTTACATTAGAGAGTTAATAAAAAGAAATGCAATTGCTGAGCGATGAGTTGGATGAGGTATTATTTGATCTTTTAAAAGTCAATAATGAAAGAGCGTTCGCCATACTTTATAATAGATATTGGGACAAACTGCTGGAAGTCGCTTATGTTAAATTAAAATTACAGGTAGATGCTGAGGAGGTATTACAACAGTTATTTATCCAGATTTGGGATTCCCGTCATGATATTTTCCTGAAGTACACTTTCAGAACCTATATTTCCGCTGCACTAAAATATTCGATCTACCGTAAGATTGCAGAGCGTAAAAGGCAACAATTTGTGTCTATTGAGGAGGAAGTAAATGTTGATTTCGCAGATAACAGCACCCAATATATGCTAGATTTTACTCAGGTCCGTGAGGAAATTGAGACTTTGGTTGTGCAATTGCCTGAAAAATGTCAGATGGTCTATCGTCTAAGCAGAGAAACTGAAATGACAACCAGGCAAATATCGGAAAAAATGAATATCAGTGAAAAAACTGTCCAGGGTCATCTTACGAAGGCGTTAAAATTTATCAAAAGCAATCTTACTATCTTATTTTAGAGTTTCTTTAGCCCATTTCTCGTTAAAAAACTCATAAATAATTTTTTTTTTCATTTCGACCAAGGGTATTGAAAGGATTTGTACACTATAGTGTTATAATCCTCAGAAATGTCAACTCAAAATAGTTCAGAAATAGAACATCTTGCAGCAAAACTGCTGAACAATACCATCACAACCGAAGAACGTCAAAAGTTGGAGGATTGGTATGCAGAACTTCCTTCAAGTCCGCCGGTTTGGGAATTGACAGATCGAAATAAAGAAGAATTACAAGCCAGATTATTAAAAGGTATTGAAACGCGGATTCTTAAGCCGGCGAAAAAGAGCATGCTCTGGAAATCCATTTCTGTTGCTGCATCTTTTTTGCTGATCGCCGGAATTGCTACATGGACGTGGCAGGCAAGGGATTTAGCCCCAAAATTTGTACAGCATATTCAGGTATTATCAAGCGGTAAGATTACAAAGGTATATTTGCCCGACCACTCAATTGTATGGCTTAAGGGAAATAGCAGGTTGGAATACCCAACTATATTTAGCGACAGTACCAGAAATGTGACTCTTCATGGCCAAGCGCTGTTTGAAGTATCAAAAGATCCATTACACCCATTTATAATTAACACCAGTAAATACGTAACGAGGGTTTTGGGTACCAGTTTTAATATTGATGAAAATTCAGTACAAAATACATTTAAACTCACTGTCCTGACTGGCAAAGTTTCCATCTATGCTAAAAATAATAAAGGTTTTTTAAGTGCCAGGCGAGTTATTGTAACACCCGGAAAGGAATTTGAAGTTGCAAGCCCAGAAGATGCGCCAAGGGTTGTCGATGCAGGGGAATCGAGAAAGTTGCTGATCCTCCATGGAACTGAATACGATATGAACTTTGAAAATACTGGTTTTCGTGACATCAAAGCACGTATAGAAAAGAAATTTAATGTAACCATTCTTGCTGATGCCAGCCTTTATAGTAACTGTCACATTTCTGCAGATGTAACGGACCAGTCCCTGGACAATACGATGAAGGTGTTGAAATCTGTGCTGAGCTTAAGTAACTATGAAATCGAAAACGGAGTAATTAAACTTACAGGAGGAGGCTGTAATTAATGAGATAATTTTACCGAAAAAAGCAGCAGCAGAAGTGCTACCAACACCCTGCTGCGAAGTTTAGAAGCCTAATTGATAACTACTAAAACCAAACAAATGTATAAAAAATTGTTCGAAAGGCCAGCGTATGCGCTAGGGTTTTCAACGCCCAGCGGGCATGCTGGTCAAATGGATAGCAGCGTTTCTGTGATTCCTATTTTAATTAAGATTATGAAATTCTCATTGCTGCAAATTCTGGGTATTGCTTTAACCTTTCAATTCGCGTGGTCATCACCCGCTAATGCACAATTGACTGAAAAAAGGATTTCTATTGAGTTTACAGACCAGAAATTGGAAAAAGTACTCAAATCCATCGCGAGCAAGGCTCAGTTCAGACTGGTTTACAGCAATCAGCTAAATAACAATACGCAGCTGATGAGCGGCAATTATTCCAATACCCGGATCAAAGATATCCTTGATCGTCTTTTATCTGCAAATCATCTGGTGTATGAAGTGGTAAACGATCAGTTTATCGTTATCAAAGGTCAATCGACAAGTAAAAATGGAGTGAATCCCACGGAAAGTGTCGGGGAAGATATAAAGGTGGAAAATAGGGTCGGCTTTACCGTTTCCGGAGAAATTACAGACGAGAACAACGCAGCTCTGGCCGGTGTGACTATACGTGTGAAAAACGGCACGCAAATGGTTACCAGTAATGCAAAGGGTAGATATACTATTGGTGTTTCTACTCCAGGTGCTACCTTACAGTTTGTATATGTAGGTTATAAAACTTACGAACAAATTGTAAGCGATGATAGCAATGTAAATGTTAAAATGAAGCCTGATCCTGCAAAGTTGGATGAGGTTGTTATCATTGGCTATGGCACAACAACCAAGAGAACAAGTACCGGTTCTCAAGCAGGTATATCAGCAAAGGATCTTGATAAACAGCCAGTCACAAATGTATTGCAGGCTTTGCAGGGTCGACTTCCCGGTGTTCAGGTTTCGCAAACTAATGGCTTGCCCGGGGCAGCAATTAATGTTCAGATCCGTGGCGCAAATTCGCTGGGGAAAAGTAATCGCCCTTTATACATTATAGACGGTGTTCCGTTCCTTTCTGAACCTATTAATACCACCGCAAGCACCACATCTGTACTTCCTTCAGCAGAAGGGGCTACCAGTCCTATGAACTCCATAAATCCAGCTGATATTGAAAATATAGAGGTTTTGAAAGATGCTGATGCCACTGCAATTTACGGATCCAGAGGGGCAAATGGTGTAGTTTTAATTACCACTAAGCGTGGTCAGCCTGGAAAAACCAAGTTCAATTTAAATGTAAGTAGCGGAGCTTCCGTGGTAACCCGCTTTGCAGATATGATGAAAACCGACCAATATCTGGCTTTGCGCAGAAAAGCTTTCGCAAATGTAACCACAAATCCTGCAACCCCTAATGCTACCAATGCTCCGGATTTATTGTTGTGGGATCAGAATGCATATACTGATTGGCAGCGGTTATTACTGGGGAACACCGCAAAAACACATGATGTTACCGCAAATGTATCTGGAGGTGAGGGCCGCACCAGTTTTTATATCAGCGGTACATATCACAAAGAAGGTAATGTTTATCCTGGTGACCAGGGATATCAGCGCGGCGGCATGAATGCAAGTATCAATCACACTTCGTTGAATCAAAAATTTACATTGGGACTCACCACGATGTATTCAACAGATAAAAATACAATCTCTACCACTGAATTGGGTAATTACGCTTATAATTTGCCTCCGAATTATCCATTGTATAACCCAAATGGCGACGGAACATTATATTGGGTCTCGGGTTTAAATAATCCCTATGGATTTCTCAACCAAACAAATGATAACCGCACTTCGAATTTGTTGGGTAGTTTAAATCTGAAGTACACTCTTTTGAAAGGCCTGGATATCAAGTCAACTTTTGGCTATAATAAGGCAGATATGAAACAGGTTACACTGAGGCCCCTGAGTTCACTAAACTCGACAGGTTCTGTACGTACGTCGGGCACTGCTGCTTACGCATATACATATTCCAATAACTATATTATTGAGCCGCAGATTACCTATGACAACGAATTGTGGAAAGGTAAAATCAGTTTGCTTGCAGGCGGAACCTATCAATACAAACAATCACAACAACCATATTATACCTCTGCGTCAAGTTTTACGTCGGACGATTTTCTGAGAAACGTAAATCAGGCCACAGAATATAATACCAGCAGTTCTTCCAGCAACTATAAGTATACCTCGTTGTTTGGACGTATAAACTATAATGTAGACAATAAATATATCCTGAACCTGAATTACCGTAGAGATGGTTCATCAAGGTTTGGACCGAATAAAAAGTTTGGAAATTTCGGGTCCGCAGGGGCAGCATGGGTCTTCTCTGAGGAAAGTTTCCTAAAAAATAAAATCAGCTTCCTTAGTTTCGGTAAATTGAGAAGTAGCTACGGGATGGCTGGAAGTGATGAAATTGGGGATTATCAATACCTTGCCTCTTATGCTGCTTCCGCCTCTGCGATATATAACGGTTCCTCAAGTTTGGTGCCTAGCAGGATTGCAAATAGCGACTTCAAATGGGAAAGTACAAAGAAATTCGAAGTGGCACTGGAATTGGGTTTCCTCAACGACCGGTTGTCGCTGACTTCATCTTATTACAACAACAGGTCAAGCAACCAGTTGATTACTTATCCACTGAGTTCCCAGACAGGTTTCAATGGCTTCCAAAGTAATTTACCTGCAACAGTACAGAACTCAGGGGCAGAGTTCTCAATAAACAGCGTGAACATCAAATCAAAATTCCTGACCTGGAATACCAGCTTCAATATCAGTAAGAATTCAAATAAATTGCTGTCATTCCCTAATATAGAAAAGACTTCGTATTATACAACCTATCTTGTTGGAAAACCCATTTCCGCTAATTACGCTTATCAGTATATTGGTATAGATCCGGTAACGAATTTCCCGGCCTATACAGACTTTAACGGAGTTGGTGGAACTGCGGCCCCTACGAGCGGATTTGCAGAGCTTGGCAGGGGAGACCGCTATTACGCCGGAACGTTGTTTCCCAGCTTTTTTGGTGGAATAACCAATAGCTTCACTTATAGAGGTTTTAACCTGGATTTTACTTTACAGTTTGTAAAACAAGAAGGCAGAAGCTTAGCCAGATCTACGTTTTATCCTCCAGGTTATATGTACAACGCCTCAGCTAATGTGGTCAATGATTACCTTTCACAGGGTTCACAGGATTATTTGGTCACAGCTGGTTTAACCGGTACAAATGGAAGGACAGCCTATTTAGCCTTTAGCAATTGGGCAGCTTCGGATGCGAATATTGTGGACGCTTCTTTTATCAGGATGAAAAATGTAAGCTTATCCTATGTTTTGCCGGCCACTTGGTTAAAAGCGATTCATGTAGATAATGTAAGGATATTTACGCAGGGTCAGAACCTGTTTACCATTACCGGATACAAAGGGATTGATCCAGAGTCACAAGGCGTTGGTACACCGCCATTGCGGACTATTATTGCCGGTTTACAACTAACGTTATAATTGAAAAGATCATGCTAAGAATACTTAACAAAGTAATATTTGGGTTTGTCTTGCTCAGTATTACTATACTTTATGGCTGTGAAAAAACAGTTGAGATAGACGCGCCACTCAACGAAATTACTACTCCATTGGTTTTCTCTTCAGATAAGCTCGCATCGGGTGCGCTCGCCGGAGTTTACACAGGGCTGGCGCAAAGCAGTACCCAAAGCAGTGACCTTACGGTATTCAGTTCTCTTCTTGCTGACGATCTGAATTACCTAGGCGTAAATCCATCGCTGGTAGAAATCAACAGTAACGGCTATACCGCTGTGAGTACTTTCCAGAATACGGTTTTCAGCGAATGGTACAATATTATTTACAGGGCCAATCAAGTTATTGAAGGGCTTCAGAAATATGAGGGAACATCAGCACGGGTTAAAAAGCAATATACAGCAGAGGCGAAGGTCATCAGGGCTTATTGTTATTTCAATCTCGTGAATACTTTTGGTGATGTTCCTTTAATAAAAGAAACTGATGTTACGGTCACTGGACTATTACCTAAGGAGACAACCGCAAATATCTACCGTCAGATAATCGAAGATTTGACTGCCGGCAAGACCGACCTTGCAGCCGACTATTCAGGGTCGTCGAATACCCGACTGGGTGTCAACAAATTTGTGGCGACTGCCCTTCTTGCCCGCACCTATCTTTTTTTAGGGGAATATCAGGCTGCAGAAAGCAATGCTTCGGAGGTTATCGCTTCTTCCTTATACAGTTTGATTCCTGCTGAAAACATGCAAACGGGAGTTTGGGTAAAAGATAATGTGGAGAGTATATGGCAAATGTCGTCACCTTTAAATGTAAATAATCAGTACACAGTTGAGGCTGCTAATATTATGGCATCGTTGCCCGGGAATCCTCAATATGACATTCGCAGCTCTTTTATAGCACTTTTTGAGCAGACAGATTTACGCAGGCAAAGATGGATGAGGGAATACAGAGTGGGAACGCTGGTAAGAACAATACCTTATAAATATAAGTATCCTACCAATGCAGAGGCAGTAGCTGCTAATGTCCGGGAGGCACCTACAGTTTTACGCCTTGCAGAACAATATCTGATAAGGGCAGAGGCGAGAGCAAGAATTGGGAGCAACCTCAGTGGTGCGCGCAGTGACATGAACATGATTAGGGTACGTGCCAGATCAGCGTTGAGTACCACCACAGATGCCAATGGACTGCTGCAGGAAATATTGTTGGAAAACCGGAAGGAGTTTTTCTGCGAACAGGCTTTCCGCTGGAATACCATTAAGCGCACGGGGGAGGCAGATGCCATTTTAACAGGACTAAAACCGGGATTTAGACCGGTAGCGAAGCTACTGCCAATCCCTCAGGCTAACATCGATGCGAACCCAAATTTAAGACAAACTGAAGGTTATTAACCAATTATGATTTATAAATTCAAAGCTATCACCAGACTACTAGGCCTGGTGATAGCCACTGCTTTACTCACACTTTTTGTAAGTTCGTGTAGGGTCTTCAAAAAAAGCAAAAAACAAAAAGGTTTGGCTACGGCAGTACAGCCAAGATTAAAGGCCGATTCTACTCGGAACACCCTCAGGCCCTACAGTGAAGTGATTACAAATAAAGCGATTACTCAGAGGGGCTTATTCATTGTCCATAAAATAGCAGAAAAATATTATTTTGAAATTGAAAATAGTCTGCTGAATAAGGAAATACTAGCGGTCACCAGACTTAGTAAATCAACTCCAGGTGCTGGGAATTACGGTGGTGAGGAAATTGGAGAAAGAACAGTCTATTGGGAATTAGGGCCAGCAAATAAGCTTTTTCTTAAGGTGGCGGCTGTGGTAAGCATAGCTGACTCTAGTGACATGATTGCAAAAGCTGTAGCTAGTTCAAATCTTAACCCCATTACGATGTCTTTCCCCATCAAAGCAAAAGGGAAGGATTCCTCTAGTGTAGTCATTGATGTAACAGATTTCTTAATGAGTGAGAATATTCTACTTTCATTGGACGCATCGGCAAAGAGGGCATATAACCTTGCAACTCAGGCTGCCGACCGCTCCTACCTGGAAAGTGTTAAAAGTTTTCCAATTAACACTGAGATCAGAAGTATCCGTACCTACATTTCAGCACCTTCAGCTGCTCCCGGTAGTGGAATGCCTGCAGCCCTTCAGGCCGGTGCAGTCACTTTGGGATTAAACTGCTCTTTCATTTTGCTTCCGGCACATCCCATGCGCCAGCGTTTCAATGACGCACGTGTTGGTTACTTTTCAAGTAGCTATAATAAATATGCTGATAGTCAGCAAAAGGTTGAAAAGGAGTCTTTTATTCATAGATGGCGTTTGGAACCAAGGGACGAAGATATAGAAAAGTTCAAACGCGGTGAACTGGTGGAACCTAAGAAACAAATTGTTTACTATATCGACCCAGCTACACCTAAACAGTGGAGACAACCGCTAATCCAGGGTGTGAACGATTGGCAGAAGGCATTCGAACAAGCAGGCTTTAAAAATGCTATCATTGGTAAAGAATGGCCTGAAAATGACTCGACGATGAGTCTTGAAGACGCCCGCTTCTCAGTCATAAGGTATTATGCTTCAGCACAGCAGAATGCTTACGGACCAAATATTGCTGATCCAAGAACTGGTGAGATTATTGAAAGTCACATTGGCTGGTATCATAATGTTATGAACCTTGTACACAGGTGGTACATGATACAGGCAGGAGCTATTGACCCTAAAGCACGAAAAAATAAATTCGATGATGAACTTATGGGGCAGCTCATCAGGTTTGTCTCCTCTCATGAAATTGGTCACACGCTGGGACTAAGGCACAACATGGGTGCCAGTAGCACCGTACCAGTGGAAAAGCTGCGTGATAAAGTATGGGTTGAGGCACATGGACATACGCCTTCAATCATGGATTATGCGAGGTTTAATTATGTGGCCCAGCCGGAAGACAATATCTCTCAGAGCGGTATTTTTCCGAGGATCAATGACTATGATAAATGGGCAATACAATGGGGATATAGCCCCATCCTCGATGTGGCAACAGCCGAGGCAGAAAAACCAGCCCTTAATAAATTGATTATCGATAGCTTATCCTCCAATAAGAGATTATGGTTCTCGGGCGAGGGAAGAGACTACGACCCACGCTCACAAGCTGAAGATTTAGGAGATGACGGAATTCAGGCAAGTTTGTATGGAATTAAAAACCTGAAGCGGATTGTTCCTCAATTGATCAACTGGACTGGAACGCCCGGTAATGATTATAGTGATCTGAAAGAAATGTACCTGGAGGCGGTTGGACAATATGCAAGGTATGTTGGCCATGTAAATAAAATACTGGGGGGCGTAATGGTTACGGAAAAGACATTCGATCAGCCTGGTGCTATTTATCAGCCAGTTAGTTTGGTACGCCAGAAAAAGGCTATTAAGTTTTTCAACGAACAGGTGTTTGCAACGCCAAAGTGGTTACTTAATCCTGGAATTATAAACAAGATAGATCCGCAATATGGATTTAATGATGTTCAGCGGGTGCAAAAAGAAACTATCGCATCTATCACCTCTCAAACGCGCCTTTTCCGAATGATGGTCAATGAACGTGACAATGGCAAGGGGGCTTACTCGCCAAGGCAATGGCTCAATGACATTAAAAATGGGGTTTTTAGTGAGTTAGCCACGGGAAGTCCGGCAGATGAATATAGAAGAGCATTACAAAAAATGTATGTGGGCAGTATGATCACCATGTATAATAAGCGTTTTGCCTTGCAGGGATCTAGTGATAACATCATCGCATCGTTGGCTCCAACAGAGGTTACTTTATATTCTAATGTCAAGGCACTCGCCTTTTTCCATCTGAAAGAATTGCGACGGGACATACATGCGGGTATTAGTCGTACCCATGATATTGATACAAAGATGCACCTTCAGTATCTTCAGCAGATGTTAGATAAAATTTTGGCTGAATCGCCTATACCTGGTTTAAATTATTAGTAAGAATGATAAATTATATGAAAAATAAATGGGTGTTTTTTATGCAGCTGTTTTTTTGTGCAGTTATTATAGGTGGAATGGTTGGTTTCAAATCTGAAGGTTATCTTATTGAAGGATCAATCATAGCTCCCGATGGAACAAAGATTCAAATAACATATCAATATCTGGGCAAAAATATATCAGATTCGACACTGGTAGAAAACAACAAAGTGGTTTTAAAGGGTACCTTACCCGAAGCAGTGTTGTGCACATTAAGTAATTCGGCAAATCAACAAATCAAAATTATAGTTGGTCAAAATGAGCACATCAAGCTTAGCGGTTCGGTAAAGGGATTCTATTCCATTAAAGTAGAGGGGGGGTACGAAAATGACCTTTTTAGTGTATTTAAGCAGAAAAGTTTCAGCATAACCGGTGATTACAGAGCGCAGCTTGCTGCTACAGGAGAAACTATCTACAATAAGAGTAGCGCAGCTTATATCCGCTTTCATCATAGGGTTGATAGTTTGACACTTGCTTTTGTCGGAGAGTATCCTGATGCGACAGCTTCTTCACTTGCAATAATTAATAGTCATTTAAATAGTACTGATGTTTTGAAGGCAGAGAGGTGTTATACTATTTTATCTGAGCGTGGGAAAAACAATCAGTACGCTAAGCGCATAAAGATGTTTATTGATACTGATAAAGCAATGAGGGTCGGTAATATTGCGCCCGAGCTGGTTCTGAAAGATTTGAACGGTAAAGATTTTAGATTAAGCGCGCACCGGGGTAGGTACATCTTATTGGACTTTTGGGCGAGCTGGTGCGTCCCATGCCGTGAAGAGCACCCTTTGTTAAGAAAACTTTATCATGACTTTAAAAATAAAGGGATTGTTTTTGTAAGCATTTCAATGGATACCAATGATAAAAATTGGAGAAATGCTGTCGCAAATGACAAGCTCGTTTGGTGGCAGCTGAATGAGCCAGGTGCAATGAGCGGTTTAGTGGCCGGCAGCTATGGTATAAAAGCTTTGCCGTTCAATTGTATCATCGATCCTGAAGGAAAAATTTTAGCCACTAAACTTAGAGGGGAAGAACTTGAAAGTTTTCTGGTAAGGTTGCTGGAAAACAAATAAGTTAGCTGGTTAAAGATAGTAACTATGTGTGTTTTGGTGAATTAAGGGCTAAAAAAGCAGGTGCAATTTTCACGGTTTTACCATTAACAGGCGAAATAATTCACTTTTGGACTGTTTTTATGTCCAAATCCCTGTTTTAGTGGGCTAAAATATTTAGATTGAGGCCTTATTATGACCATATACAGCAAATGTACCGATCCCGAATTGCTTGCCCTCTTAAAAGAGGGCAAGCATGACGCCTTCAAGGAGATATATTTGCGCTATAATAGTTTGTTGTTTGCTTATGCCTTCCGGCGTCTTCAAAACAGGGAAGAAGCCATGGATGTTGTGCAGGAAGTATTTATTCATCTTTGGGAAAACAGATCTGATTTTGTAATTAAATCTTATTTGTCGGGATTTTTGTATAAGTCAGTACTTAATAAAATTCTTGACATTTGGAAGCACAACAGCGTGGTCAGAAAGCACGTATTAAGTCAGTCTGTACAGATAGACGTTGATGCTGTAGAAACTGATTTCCTGATACGGGAAAAGGAAGTTTCCAACATGATTGCCAGAGAAATCGCGGCGATGCCACCTCGGATGAGGGAAGTTTATGAGCTGAAGTTTAAACAATATTTTACCGTTAAACAGATTGCTTCCGAATTGGGGATCTCTGAAAATACAGTGGCAACGCAGCTCCAGCGTGCATCTGCACATTTAAAAAATAAACTTGGTCTGGTTGTGTTCATCTTGCACATTATCAATAGGTAGGATAAATTTTAATCTGATTATCAGTTATTTATAGCTGTATAGATATTTATTTGAAATGGTTGTGGTTGATTTGGTATTCTAAATCGTCTTTGCAGTATAACAGGGATTTATCCTTTGTTTTGCATATCATGGACAATAAGCAGATCGATACATTATTAAATAAAATGGTTTCGGAAAACGTCACTTCCGAGGACGAGCGGCGTGTTATTGCCTTTATACACGAATACAATGCTGGTGGAGATTCCGGATTAACGGAAGAGGATTTCCAGGTTGCTGAAACAGAAATGTGGAAATCGATTGGACATCGGATACAGCCGAAAGTTAAAAAAGTGGCCATATGGAAGTTCGCTATTGCTGCCTCTGTAGCAATAGTCTTATTTGGATCTGGGCTTTTTTATTACAGGCATTTAGAAAAGACATCCCCTGGCACTGCCTATGCCAATGACATCGCTGCCGGAAAAAATACAGCTACACTTACATTAGCGAATGGCCGTAAGATTGTGCTTTCAGCGGCAGTCAGCGGAGCACTGGCTTTTGAGCAGGGTGTTCGGATTTCCAAGACATCAGATGGTGAAATAACTTATGAAATAAAGGAAACTGGCAAGGGCAATCATCCTGGAATGAACACACTTTCTACCAGCCTGGGCGAAACATACCGCGTTAAACTGCCTGATGGTTCAGTAGTTTGGTTGAATGCAGCATCTTCTTTAAAATATCCTGCTTCTTTCCTGAATTCAAAAACACGCGAAGTTATTCTTGAGGGTGAGGCCTTTTTCGAAGTAGCTAAAGATGAGGTGCATCCTTTTAAAGTAAAAACAAAAGAACAGAATGTGACTGTGTTAGGTACGCACTTCAATATTAAGGCGTATGAGGAGGAGAAGGCAATCGTTACCACACTGGTTGAAGGAAGCGTACGGATAGATTTTCAGGCTGTGGCCTGGAACAATAAGGGGAAAGTTTTTTATAAGGATGAAGTTATGCTGGTGCCTGGCCAGCAATCGTTGCTGAAAGGAGAGACGGTCAACCTTAGTAAAGCAAACCTGGAAGAAAATGTGGCCTGGAAAGAGGGGAATTTCATTTTTACCGATGATGGGATTGAGCCTGTTATGCGCAACATTGCCCGTTGGTATAACATCCAGGTAATTTACAAAGGCGACATCCCGACGGGAGCCTTTTCTGGAAATGTGTCAAGAACTAAAAATATAAGCCAGGTACTTCAGGCTTTGGAATCCACAAAACTGGTTCACTTTAAAATTGAAGGGAGGAAGGTATACGTGACAAAATAGCTACTTAAAAAATACCAGATCCCGGAACCCGGAACCTGGTTTAAATCTGGCTTAGGCCAATAATCAACTGATCAACCAAACCCGCAGTAACCTTTCCCCTGGAAAGTTGAGGTATACTGCAGAAACCAAACCAAGAATAAATGTATACAAAATATACCAGAAAACCCGGTATGCATAAACGCGTATACCACAAATTTTTGCTCATTATGCGATTAACCTTCGTGATATTGTTAGCGTCTTTAATGCAAGTTGCCGCGTCAGGCTACGCCCAGAAAATCTCTCTTTCAGAGAAAAATGCTTCCATAGTACGAATTTTTGCTAAAATCAAAGCACAGAGCGGTTATGACTTTGTTGCTGACGGCCAGGTACTGAAATCCGCTACACCAGTTAGTATTCATGTGAAAGATATGGATCTTCCGCAAGTACTTGAACTTATCTTTAAAAACCAGCCTCTGGCTTTTGAAATTCAAAATAGAATGGTTGTTGTGCTAAGTAAAGAAAGCTCTTTGTTTGAGCGCATCACAGCTGTCTTTTTGAAAGTTGACGTAAGAGGACTAGTTATAAACGAGCGGGGAGAACCGATGGCTGGTGCAAACATTGTGGTAAAGGGACGTAACCAATCCGCACGCTCTGCGGCTGACGGATCATTTACTTTACTTAACCTCACCGGCAAAGAGACCTTAATAACCTCTTTTATTGGCTACAATCCGGATACATTGAGATTGACAGGTCAGAATAACATAGTAATAGCCATGAAGCCTGCTGTGGCGGCACTTGAAGATGTGTCTATCGTGAGTACAGGATATCAGAATGTGAATAAGGACCGTGCTACTGGTTCATTCGGAATTGTAACTGCCAAAGACCTGGCACAATATCCAACAATTAGCGTGTTGGAACGTCTGCAAGGCCTGGTTCCCGGAGTAAATATTTCTACAAAAACCACGGCCGGGCAGAGCCGGAATGGTACAATTAACATCCGGGGAATCTCTACTATTGTAGGCCAGTACACTCAGGTAAGTGTAGAACCCCTGCTGGTGATTGACGGATTTCCCTCGCAGATATCTATTGCCCGGGGTGGCTTAGATTACCTTAATCCGGACGACATTCAGCAAGTGACCTTTCTTAAGGATGCAGCTGCTGCGTCCATCTGGGGCATCCAGGCGGCCAATGGGGTAATTGTAGTAACCACAAAAAAAGGAAAGCAAAATTCTCCACCTTCCCTGAATTTTTCTACTACCTATAGCACTAGTGCTAAACCCAAAACAAACTTTGGGCCTACAATGTCCGTTCCTGATTACATAGATCTGGAAAAAGATATGATCAAGGCTTATTTATTGTCGGATCCGGTACCCGGGAATTATCTTTCGCGGAACAACAGCCAGGCACAAGCCATTATTTTTAGCAACCAACGCGGGGAAATCTCTGAGGCACAAATGAATGCGCAACTTGCGGCATTGGCGCAATATGACAATGGCGACCAGATCGCTGAGTACCTGTTGCAAAGACCAGCTACAAAACAGTATAACCTGTCAATGTCAGGTGGAGGAGTAAACAGTTCATACTATATGTCTGGCTTTTATTACACAGACGACCGTGTATATAAAAGCAATAGGAATAAGGGGTATTCATTTAATATCGGAACAACTTCAGTCCTTTTTAAAGGCCGGGTGAATATAAATACCTCCTTATCATACGCCAATACAACTGATAAAACGAATCCGGCGTCTGCTACGGCGATGAGTATGTCTGATTTAGGCTTACGTCCGTATGATATGCTTAAAAATCCTGACGGCACTACCAAATATTACGATGCTCTTGTCGTTCCCTCAAAGGCGCGGGAGCTTGAAGCCAAGGGCTATTTGCCTTTTCGCTACTCACCTGTGGACGAGTTAAATTATAACAATACTATAAATACGGGCAATAACCTGGGCCTGAATGTAGCTATTAATGGTAAAATTACACCATGGCTCAGTGTAACGATGTCTGGTAACGTAGGACGTAATTTCAATGAGCGTGAGAACTACCAGGAACCTGATAGTTATGAAGCCAGAATGATGGTCAATAAGGCTACAAGTATCAATTCTTCGGGAAGACCTGTTTATGGAATTCCGATAGGTGGAAGGCTGGCTTCTGAAAATGGATTAGTTAGAAGTTATAATCTGCGGGGCCAGTTAAACGTCAATAAAAACTGGAACAGTAGGCATGAACTAAATATGGTTCTGGGTAATGAAATCCGTGAGGTCTTTGACAAAAAAAGTGGCGAGATTCGTTATGGCTATGATAAAGAGATCAATGCCTTTAGTGTGGTAAACCCTACGGTAGGCTATCTGGATATGTATGGAAACCGGCCGTCTATCGGTAGTACTTCAGGTGCTGTAATAGAGAAAACGACCAGGGCACTTTCCTATTATGCAAATGCGGCTTACACCTTCAACAGCAAGTACACCGTCTCGGGAAGCGGGCGCTTTGACGATCTAAACCTGCTTGGTGTGGAGCGTAGAAAAAGGGCGATTCCGCTTTGGTCAGCCGGTTTAAGCTGGAATATGAAAAAAGAAAACCTGTTAAAAGACATCGACTGGTTAAGCTCCTTATCGGGTCGCTTTACCTATGGTTTTACAGGTAACGCACCTCAGGGGTACGCGCCGGTGACGGTTATTGATTTGAACGGAACTGATAGTTATTCAGGTCTTCCTCAAGCAAGTATCAGCCGTCCTGCCAGAGAAGACCTGGCCTGGGAGAAAACCAGGATGATAAACTATGGACTGGAATTTTCTGTGTTGGACAGCCGTTTTGCAGTAACATTGGATTATTATAGAAAACATTCTACAGATATATTTTATGAACTGCCGATCAACGCAACCTATGGCTTTTCGAGCACTTTGTTCAATGCAGCCAAATTGGATGGAAAGGGTATAGACCTTGGACTTTCATTCGCACTGGTTAGGTCTAAACGGGTAACGTGGAACAATACCATTAACTTATCGTACAATACCAACATTATTCATGATGAGCGTTTTAAATTGCCGATTGGCAATGAGGATGTTACGCAAGGGCAAATCATTCACGACGGATATCCAACCGACTATCTGTTCTCTTATAAATTCGCAGGACTTGACCAAAAAGGAGAGACCCTTATTGAAGATCCGAACGAGCCGGGGAAAATTTATACCACAGCAGATTATGCTTACTGGGATATTAAATATTTCTCGGGAAGGACTGTTTCACCCTGGTTTGGTGCCTACATTACAAATGTAACTTACAAACGATTTGATTTAGGCGTTCAATTCCAGTATCAGTTGGGCGGCGTGTTCCGAAAACCTTCCGTTAATGAAATTGGTATTTACGCATCCCGCGCAGGTGATTTGGTTCAGCGATGGAGACAGCCGGGCGATGAGCTGGTAACTAATGTACCGGGAATTAACACAGATTATTCGCAAGGCTTTTTTTACGGCGGGAGTATAGAACGCTATTCGAATTCTGATTTACTGGTGCGCAGCAGAAGTAATGTGAAATTGCAGCAAATACGTTTGTCGTACGCTCTGCCACAGCAGATAGTGACCAAACTGGGTGTTAAGGCCTTAAGTGTATCAGCCGTTGGCAGGAACCTCGGCATGATATGGTCTAAAAATAAAGAGAATATCGACCCCGATTACCTCTATAATGTCACAACCACTTATCAATTGGCTCCGGTGCCAACTTACTCTTTTCAAGTTAGCCTAAGTTTATAATACATAAAGAAACAACCATGAACATATTTAAAATAGCGTGCATAGCTGTAATATCTATAACCGTGCTTTCATGTCGAAAATACGTTGAAGAAGTCCCGGTTCAGGGTCAAAGGGTATTGGTTTATACGACGGATTACCGTTTACTGATCAATAACAAAGTTGATTCTGAAGTTGGGTCAGGAAATTCAGCCATTCTTAGCTGTGATGATATCGATATGAAGGATTCTCTTCTTCAACAATTTTTTTCGGCTGACATGACCAACGTGACGATGTATACCTGGGGGAAACCATTTTATATTGATAAAATGGATGATTATGACTGGAATGCGATGTATAAAGCTATATACACTTATAATACCGTGATAGCTGGAGTACTGGATAGTAAAGGCGGTTCATTTGACGAACGAAATGCCATTTATGCAGAAGCACTGATCCAAAGATCCTTTACTTATTTTACGCTGGTGAATAGCTACGCAAAACAATATGATGCGACAACAGCTGCAATGGATCCTGGTGTACCACTTTTATTGGAGGCTAAATTGTTTGTAAACCTGGAAAGGGCAACCGTCGCCGTGGTATACGCACAAATACTGAAGGATTTACAGCTCGCTATACCGCTGATACCAGTTACTCAGGTTAATTCTGTAAAGCCAAATAGGGCAGCCGCGTACGCGCTGCTTGCGAAGGCGCACTTGGCCATGCGTAATTTCAGTGCTGCCCAACAAGCTGCAGAAGAATCACTTGCCCTGACAAGTACACTTTATGATTACAAGACCTTTGTGGGTGCTTCAAAACTTCCCTTCCCCAGACTAGTGGACAACAGGGAAATTTTGCTTCGGAAAATCTCGCGAACCAGTTATTCTGCCCTGCAATTGAGTGATGACCTGCTGAACCTGCTAGGACCGAAAGATTTGAGGTATACGCTGTTCACTAAAAATGGCAGTACCTTTTGGCAAAATTTTTCGGGAATAGGATATTGGGCCGGAAATGGAACCGATGGAAGTAACGTAGGCTTATCAGTTAGTGAAACCTGGCTGATCCGTGCGGAATGTCTTGCCCGATCAGGAAAACGAGATGAAGCAGTAAAAATGCTGAACGACCTACGTAAAAACAGGTTTTTAGCAGCGGATTACAAAGACCTTTCCGCAACGGGCGATCAACAGGCATTGGAAATGGTGATCAACGAACGCCGTAGGGAGTTCTTCGGGACCGGACTTCGCTGGTTTGACCAGAAACGCCTGAACAAAGACCCATTTTTTGCTAAACCGTTTACCCGTATTTATAATGGTGCCTCGTATACGCTGCAGCCTAACAGCAATGCATATGTGTTCCCACTGTCTTCTCTCATCGTTAATCAAAATCCGGAATTGATACAAAATCCGAATTAATAAGTTCTGCTGCTAATGACCTTTGTGAAATTGGCAGCAGACTTATGTCCTGTACACAGTAAAATCGTCAAATTTTGGAAAAAAATATAATAAAAATAGAGAATTTATCCCACCGGTATAGCACTAGCTGGGCGATACGTGATATAAACATGGAAATTAGCCAGTTCGGTATCGTAGGGCTTCTGGGTTCCAATGGTGCCGGTAAATCTACTACAATGAACATTCTCTGCGGTTCTCTCAATCAAACGGAGGGAAATGTATATATCAACGGAATCAACTTTAAGGACGATCCGATGCGTGCAAAAATGGAGATCGGATTTCTGCCCCAGAACCCGCCTTTATATCTGGATCTTACTGTAGATGAGTACCTCAATTATTGCGCAGGCCTGAGGGATATGTCCGGGCAGGTACGAAAAGCTGCTGTGAAAGAAGCTAAAGAGCGCTGCGGAATAGATCACTTCAGCGGCAGGCTGATCAAAAATCTATCAGGGGGATATAGGCAACGTGTCGGCATCGCTCAGGCCATTGTGCACCGTCCCAACGTCCTGGTACTCGACGAGCCTACCAATGGACTGGATCCAAATCAGATTATCGAAGTGAGAAACCTGATCAAAGACATAGCAAAAGACAGGGTGGTCATATTTTCTTCACACATTCTTTCTGAGGTACAATTGCTCTGCAGGGATATTAAGATGATCGAAAACGGAAGGATTGTATTTGAAGATACTATGGATGCCTTCAATAACTATATAGAGCCACATAGCATGTTGATCCATTTTAACAATATGCCGGAAATAGCCGTGTTGGAAGCCATCGATGGCATTATAAGGGCAGAATTGCTAACTGAAAGGCTCGCTCGTCTATATTTCAGTGGCGAAGCCTCGATCGCAGAAACAATTGTGAAAATCAGTGTCCAAAATGGCTGGCGATTGCAGGAAATCACCCTCGAAAAAAACTCTGTAGAAGAAATATTCAAACAATTGTCCCAACAGTAATACTTCAAAAAAAGCTTAATGAAAACAATATATCGCGTGGCTAAAACAGAGCTTAAGCTACTATTTTATTCTCCTATTGCCTGGTTCCTGATCATTATTTTTATGGTCCAGTGCGGCTTTGTCTACCTCAAAGGACTTGATGATGTTGCCGTAACCGTAGAAGGTGGCTATAAAATTCCATTCAGTATCATCAGCTCTATATTTTCAGGTGGAAGAGGTGTCTTATCTAACGTGATGGGAAACCTTTATCTATACCTTCCGCTCCTTACTATGGGGCTCATTAGCCGTGAAACGAGCAGTGGTACCATCCGGCTTTTATATTCTTCGCCAATTCGCGTCAGGGATATTGTATTAGGAAAATTTGCCGCCATGGTAGTCATGAGTACCGTCATGGTATTCATTGTATCTATTTATATCATCACCAGTTATTTTACGGTAAATAGTCCCGATACCGGATTGCTGCTGAGCTGTGTGCTTGGTTTATTCTTATTGCTCTGTGCTTATTCAGCGATCGGAATTTTCATGTCTTGCCTCACCACATATCAGATTGTGGCCGCAGTGTGTACATTTGTCACTTTTGGTATACTTTATAATATATCCGGTTTATGGAAAGGGGTTCCTTTTTTAAGGGATGTCACTTATTTTCTTTCCGTAGCCGGCCGCACAGACTGGATGCTTGCAGGACTGATTACCAGTAACGGGATTATTTATTTCTTTGCTATTGTGTTTATGTTTCTGCAGCTGACCATCTACAAGCTAAAAACAGGCATGGAAACAACTTCCACATGGGTGAAGGTATCCCGTTATAGCCTCATTGTCATTGTCACTATTGCCATTGGCTACGTCAGTTCCATCCCGCAGCTTATTGCCTACTTTGATGTAACCAGGGAGAAAAATAATACCATTAAGCCTGATACGCAGAAAATTGTGAAAGATCTTGGTGACGAGCCGCTGGAAGTTACCGGTTACGCAAATATCCTGGGCGGATTTATGGAAGATGGAAATCCAGAGTCTTACCAGTTAAACATCAACCGCTGGGCACCCTATGTACGTTTCAAACATAACATCAGGTTGAAAACGGTGATGTATTATGATACGCTCAACCAGGGTAACGGGATTATGAAAGCCAACCCCGGTAAAACCTTAGAGGAAATAGTGAAAAAGATGGCCGAAACCGGCGATATGCGCTTGGGCCAGTTTACGCGACCGGAAGAAATCCGCAAGGTGGTTAACCTTTCACAAGAGCCAAATTATTATATCATGCAGCTCAAATATAAAGGAAGGGAAACTTTCTTAAGGGTATTTCCTGACAATGATCACTGGCCATCGGAGACCGAAATCTCAGCGGCGCTCAAAAGGCTTCTACTCGCAAAAATTCCAAAAATTTTATTTGTAACCGGCAACCTGGAACGGAACATTGATAAAATGGGGGACCGTGATTACCGAGCGCTGGCAAACCTGAAAAATTTTAGAAGTTCACTGATCAATCAAGGTTTCGACGTTGACACCATCTCCCTGCAAAATGAGCAGATTCCTCAGGATATTTCTGTACTTGTAGTTGCCGATCCGAAAACGGCCCTTAGCGGAGTTGAGACAGCTAAACTGCAGCAATATATAAACAATGGAGGTAATTTGCTGATTACCGGAGAACCTGGAAAACAAGACATGCTTAATCCGTTCTTAAAACAGTTTGGTGTACAATTAATGGCCGGTGCAATTGTGCAAACCAGCAGGGACCTTGGGCCACATCTTGCAGCACCTTTTCTAACAGGTACCGGGGCAAACCTCTATCCACCGCTTCAATCTGCCCATTCTGACAGTGTAGTGGTGTCCATGCCGATGGCAACAGCATTGGGACTTGAAAGTTCAAGCGCATATAACATCAAACCGCTGCTTGTAACTGACCCAAGAAAAAGCTGGCTTAAAAAGGATAAGTTCGTAACGGATTCCGCTCAAGTAAAATTTGAACCGGAAAAAGGTGATTTGCAAAAATCTTTTCCACTTGCGGTGAGTGTTACAAGGAAAACAAAAGGGAAGGAGCAACGTATCATTGTTACGGGTGACGCCGATTTTATGTCTAATATCGAATTGAATCGCTTTAACATGCGGACAGCCAACTTTGCCTTCAACACTGGCATATTTAGTTGGTTAAGTTACGGTGAATTCCCGATCAGCAGCTATCGTCCGGCACCAAAAGACACCACCATTTTGATTAAAAGAGAACAGATTAAATATCTGCGCATTACATTCATTTGGGTATTACCGGGTATCATGTTGGCCATTGGCACATTGATATTAATTAGAAGAAAAAGAAAATAAAATGGCATTTCTTACCGATCAGCAAACCATAAATGACCTGAACCTTTTTGGAAAATCAGGTGTAACTTCCATCTACCAGATTTTTAACAGGACCAAAACGAGAGGAGGAGCGGCCATTCTGGAAGAAATGTTTCGCTTTCCATTGTCAGATGAAGATAAAATAAACCATCGCAGCCTAATAATACAACAGTTGGCGAAGAGAGGGACATCATTCCCATTTAGTATAGACCATTTTGATCCGGTTGAATCGTATTTGAAAAATACCGATTCCAGAACAAAGTTGTCGGCACAACAGGATTCTATCGCCAAAAAGTTGAGCAATATGGTAGCAGTAGACGCCATTACCTCCGCTATCTACCTCGGCATTGATAGTTTATTGAAATTGTTAAAAGAACTGCAGCAGTTTTTGAACACTCTTGACACGGCAGATTTTAACTTCTACAAACAGGATAAAACAGAACTAAGGGAACTGCTGGATACACCAGGGATAAAGGAGATCCTTGCTTTACCTTCCAATGGCAAGGTTTCAGGCAGCGAATACATGCAGTACGATGAGCTGTTCCGATTTCGTCAGCGGGAGGTGATGCTCAAAATGATGAGTTATCTGTACGGCCTGGACGTTTATTATGCTGTCGCGCAGGTTGCAGCAGAGCGTGCATTTGTTTTCCCGACAGCTCTGCCTAAGCAGCAGCATGTGCTAAATCTGGAGGGAGTGTATCATCCGGAATTACAAAAAGCAGTGGCCAATTCCATCCAAATCAATGAGGGAAGTAACGTGATTTTTCTTACAGGTGCCAATATGGCCGGGAAATCAACCTTCATGAAGTCGCTGAGTATTGCGCTTTTCCTTGCCCATATGGGTTTCCCTGTTGCAGCCAGGAAAATGGAATTTTCTGTGCTTGATGGCATTTATACCACGATCAATCTTCCTGATAATCTGGGTATGGGTGCCAGTCACTTCTATGTGGAGGTACTGCGTATTAAAAAAATTGCCCAGGAACTTAAAATAGGCAGGAACCTGTTTGTGCTTTTTGACGAGATGTTCAGGGGAACAAATGTGAAGGACGCAGCGGAAGCAACAATTGCTTTCACGGAAGCTTTTGCAGGAAAACGCGACAGCATGTTTGTTATCTCTACACACATCATTGAAGCAGGTGAGGTATTGAAAGAAAGGTGTGACAATATAAATTTTGTTTACCTGCCCACCGTTATGGACGGGAACAAGCCGGTTTACACCTACACACTTGAAAAGGGTTTAACTGCGGACAGGCATGGAATGATAATTATAAGAAATGAAGGTATATTAGAAATTTTGGCTTCCGGCATGGAGCGGCTGAATACACAAAAGATATGAAGTTTACAGTCGACAAACAAACGCTTGAGGATTTGAACTTACTGGGTAAGTTCACACCCGGGTCCATTTTTAGCATGTTTAATAAAGTACAGACCAGTGGCGGTGAAAGGTTATTGAATCAATTGTTCAAAAATCCCTTAATTGATTTTGATGCAATCAATAAACGCAGTAGCCTGCTCCGTTATTTTCAGGAAAAGAACCTGGCCTTTCCATTTACCCGTGCTGAATTCGAGACTGTGGAGAATTACCTGAGTATCGGCAGCAGTACAAATTACCCTGCTGCATTACTTGCGGTTTTTTCTAAAAAAATGCAGGCAATCCTGGTTAGGGACGAGCGTTACGCCGCATTACAGAAAGGAATGTTGGCCACAATTGTATTGCTAAATGCCTTAAAAAATTTCCTGTTACAGCTGAATGCATCGCAGCCAACACCTTTTGATGAAGAGCGGAAGGTGATGCAGGACATCCTGGCTACACCCTTACTGGGTAATTTGCTGAAGGAAAAAGCGGCAGGAGAGTTGCCTACAGCGAAACTGGCGGCTTATGACCATTTACTAAAGCATACGCTCCTTAGCGATGTTGAAGTTTTACTGGAGCACATGTATAGGCTGGATGTTTACCTTGCGGTAGGCAAAGTAGGTAAGGCACATAATTTCAACTACGCAAAAGCCTTACCAAAAGACAGGAAGCAGATAGTAACTGCAGCCCTTTGGCATCCGGCACTCGTGAAAGGGGTTGCCAATGCCATTAGTTTCAATAAAAACAGCAATATGATGTTCCTTACCGGGGCAAATATGGCGGGGAAATCTACCTTCATGAAGTCGCTGGGAATAGCACTTTATCTGGCACATATGGGCTTTCCCATTGCTGCAAGCGATCTTGAATTTTCAATCCTTGATGGGATCTATTCATCGATAAATGTTCCCGACAGCCTGAATCTGGGTTACAGCCATTTTTATGCGGAGGTTTTGAGGGTTAAAAAGGCAGCAGAAGAAGTTGCGGCCGGGAACAGTTTTTTAGTTCTGTTCGACGAACTGTTTAAAGGTACCAACGTTAAAGATGCTTATGACGCAACGTTATCAGTTACACATGCCTTTGCACAGTTCAGACGATGCTTTTTTATTATTTCCACCCACATTATTGAAGTGGGTGAAGCATTGCAAAAGGAAACTGAAAACGTGCAGTTTGCTTACCTGCCTACGTTGATGGAGGGTAAGGTTCCAAAATATACTTATTTGCTTGAGGAGGGGATTACAACGGACAGACAGGGTATGCTTATTATTAAAAATGAAGGCATTCTTGACCTGTTAAAAAATAAAGATGGACAAGTTCCTGATGATATAATTATAAACTAAATTTTACTTATGAAACATAACATAATCTGCATTTGTATTTTACTAATGATGACCATTACATCTGTTGCACAGCAGGGACTGAGCAAAAAGGAAGCGGAAGCGCTTTCGGTTAAAGCATGGGAGCTGGAAAAAAAGCGTTTACTTCCTGCCGCAAAAAAAGTTTGGGCCGAAGGGGTGATTGAGTTTAAAACTTATAAGATGCCTATCGCCTACAAGGTATTTGGAGAGAAGCCTGCCGACGGACGTAGTCTTTATATTTCACTGCATGGTGGTGGAAACGCACCACCTCAGATAAACGATCAGCAGTGGGAAAACCAGCGGACACTATATTCAATTGCAGAAGGTTTGGTTATTGTACCAAGAGCACCCACCAATACCTGGAATTTGTGGCATGAAGATCAGATAGATAATCTTCTGGATTCATTGATAAGGTATGGGATAATCCTGGAGGATGTCAATCCAAATAAAGTGTATATTTTGGGGTACTCAGCAGGAGGGGACGGAGTGTTTCAGCTTGCACCGCGTATGGCAGACCGCTGGGCTGCGGCTTCCATGATGGCAGGGCATCCCGGTGATGCAAATGCGCTCAACCTCAGAAACCTTCCTTTTTCTATCTATATGGGGGGAAGGGATACGGCCTATCACCGCAATACGCTGGCTGTCGCATTTCACCAAAAATTAGACAGTCTTCATCAATTGGATCCGAAGGGATTTGTTCACGACTTTCATTTGTATGCAGACAAGGCACATTGGATGGACCGGAGGGATACAATCGCGATACCATGGATGGCATCTTTTAAAAGAAATCCCTTTCCGGAAAAAGTAATCTGGGTGGAGGACAACAGAGTGCAGCACCGCTTTTACTGGTTATCGGCACCAGCAAAGGCATTGGTGGAAGGTGCAACCGCAGAGATTAGCATACACGGCAATGAAATCAGCGTGATCAAAAATACTTTCAGTGAACTTAATATTAACCTTAATGACCAGCTTGTGGATTTGGACAAGGTGGTGACCGTAACAATGGATGGCCGGATTCTGTTCCAGAAAAAGTTAAAAAGGAGTTTATCCGTGATAAAAAAGACGGTACAGGAGTACCAGGATCCAGGTATGGTTTTTTCTGTTAAGCTAAGTTTGATTGCAGATAAATTACGTGAAATCGTTCTATGATTACATACTTTTGTATCAGTAATGCCGCCCTGTTTTAGCTGAGATTTGTCATTGTATTTTAAATCAACATTAAACAAATAATAATGGCAAAAACAATTTTTATAACCGGAGCCTCCCGTGGCCTTGGCCGCATATGGGCAGAAGCTTTCTTGAAACGTGGAGATCAGGTGGTGGTTGCAGTCAGAAACCCGGACGCCTTAACAGAACTTTCAAAAGAATATGCTTCAACATTGCTTGCGTTGAAGCTGGATGTAACTGACAAGTCTGCATGCTCTGAGGCTGTTGCAAAAGCCAAAGCGCATTTTGGCACTATCGACGTATTGATTAACAACGCCGGCTACGGTCACACTGGTGCCATAGAGGAATTAGAAGAGCAGGAGATACGCACACAATTTGAAACCAATGTTTATGGTTTACTATGGGTAACCCAGGCAATTATTCCGGTTATGCGTGAACAAAAATCCGGGCACATTATTCAGGTTTCAAGCGCATTAGGACTGTTAGCTTTTCCAACTTTGGGACTATACAGTGCTTCCAAGTTTGCTGTTGAAGGCATTAGTGAAGCCCTGGCTGCCGAAGTTAGTGGTTTTGGTATCAAAGTTAGTATATTGGAACCTAACGGTTTTACAACTGAATTTGCCACAAGCTCAGGGATGCAAAGCAAACCCTTAGCCTTTTACGATGAAGTGAGAGATGGACTTGCAGCTGGTAATAAAGCAGAAGACTGGGGAGTGCCCGAGGCAACCGCTGAGGCCGTACTGAAACTGGTAGATACGGAAAATCCTCCGCTAAGGCTGATACTGGGCAGGGTCGGTATCAATTGGATAAAACATGTTTATAGCCAAAGGATGCAAACATGGGAAGAATGGCAGGACGTTTCCGTTGCCGCGCAAGGCAATTAAGATTGTATATTAGCAGTATCTGATTATACAGATACTGCTTTTCCATTTAAATTAAACCATGAATCACTTCGATAAAATAAGCGGTTTCAGCAAAGCCATTGGCATTAAACCACCAGAGCATCCGCTGTTCAGTATTTCCTTTGGTAACAAAGACGAATGCGGCGGTGATGATATTGAATTTTCTGCAAATTTTTACATTGTTTCTTTTCAGCAGCTGGAATCAGGAAATATTATGCATGGCAGAACAAGTTTTGATCATGATAGGGGCAAGTTATTGTTTATTAAACCACGGCAGACAGTAACTTTTAAAAATATCAAGCTAAGGGATGAATGTTTCCTGATTTTGATCCATGAAGATTTCCTGGCGGGAACCAGCTTGCATCATGAAATTAAAAAGTACGGCTATTTTGACTATGAGACTAATGAAGCCTTGTATTTGTCACCAAGCGAGGAAGCAATGATCTGGAACCTGGTGACCATAATGGATAAGGAATGCCGCAATAATACTGATGACTTTACCAAAACGATCTTACTTAGCCACCTGGATACACTACTTAAGTATGCACAACGTTTTTACAAACGGCAATTTACGAACCGTGGAGAAATGACTGGCACCGTTACCACTAGGTTCCATGAGCTGCTTCAATCTTATTTTGAAACAAACAAGACATATGAATCGGGCCTTCCCACGGTGACTTTCATGGCAGAAAGGTTAAATTTTTCATCCCGGTATCTAAGCGACGTGCTAAAACAGGAAACAGGAAAAACCGCCCTTGAACTTATACATCTTTATATCATTACTGAGGCAAAAAACCTGTTAAAGCAGGGTACAATGAATATTGCCGAAATTTCTTATTCCCTGGGCTTTGAGAACCCTACGTACTTTTCCCGGCTTTTTAAAAAAGAAGCAGGTGTTTCGCCTAATTATTTTAGAAACCATTATTAGCTTCTCTGCTTTGAGTTGAATGTTGTGGTTTCAATTGATAAAGGTGAGGCGTGATTTATTTAACATTAAAGGTATATAGAAAAACTATCAGAGAACACTGTTTCCGGGAAAGTAAACTAAAAAAATCGCCCATAGCGTATACTTTTATTCTTTTAATGACTGGTCACCTGGAAATTGCAGCTCTTTTATCCATATATTTGAGCTAAACACTCTAAAAAAGCTTCGAGTCATTATATAATGCCATCCAGAACGATCAAAAGTGACAATGAACTTATTGAATTGCTAAAGCAGGGAAGCCTGGATGCTTTCAATCAGATTTATACGAAATATTTTGAAAGCTTATATAAGTTTGCTTATTCTATTCTTAAGGATGAAGATGCATGTGAAGACATTCTTCAAAACTTCTTCACGTGGTTGTGGGAAAACAGGACTCGACTAAAAATCACTTCTTTGAAAGCCTATCTATTTGCAGCTGTAAAATTCAATATGGCTGGCGCTATTCGTTTAAGCAAACGAAGAGCTGAAATATTAGCAAATGCACCTGCCATCATGGAAGCTGTAGATGTTGACAACGTAGAACTTAAGGAACTGATTGATATCATTCGATCCTTCACAGAAAATTTACCTGATAGGGCCAGGGAGATTTTTGAACTCTCACGCAAAGATTATCTTACCAATAAGGAAATTGCACTGCGGTTGGGTATTTCGGAAAAGACCGTAGAGAACCAGATGAATATTTCCTTAAAGAAATTGAAGGTTCACTTAGGTCGTATGTCATTCTGGTGCGGATTGATGTAAAAATATTTTCTCTTGGCTTGGGTGCTGACATTAGTTGAACTCTCTTCTCTATATACGGGTTGTTAAAGCCTGTCAAATAAGCCAATGAATTCTGATAAAGAACTGCTTCGGATTATGGAGCGCATTTCAAATTCCACCGCCACTGATGCTGAAATTGCACAGTTCAATGCCTGGTGCGATGCTTTCAAAGAAGTTGATATTAATGTAAGCGATCTTGAAGCGGTTAGGAAAAAGGTATTGATGCGAATTCACCGTAAGATCACAACGCAGCCTCGTGTTGTGCCGCTTTTCGTGAAGTGGGTTGCGGCCGCGGCTGTAGCTGCGATCACGCTCAGCGTTTGGTTCATCAGCTCCCGGGAAAAACCTCATATGGAGGAGATAAAGTATTCTGCCGACATTACTCCTGGCAAAACCGGAGCGACGCTTACCCTTAGCAATGGCAGGAAGATCAATCTCGAACATGCTGTTGCAGGTGATCTGGCCACTGAATCCGGTGTGACGATTTCAAAAAATGCCGCCGGCGAAATTATATATAACATCCAGCCAAATAGCAACGTGGCCGCTGATGCTATAAATACATTGGAAACTTCCCGTGCGCAACAGACACAGGTTCGGCTCCCTGATGGTAGTAGGATATATCTCAATGCCGCATCTAGTTTAATTTATCCTGCTTCATTTGCCAGCAAAAGAGAGCGTAAGGTTACTCTTTCGGGTGAGGGATATTTTGAGATTGCTAAGGATAAATTACATCCATTTATTGTAGAAAGCAGGGGTCAGAAAGTAAAGGTATTAGGTACACACTTTAATATCAATGCCTACAACAATGAAGCTGTAGCTAAAACTACCCTGCTTGAAGGCAGCATACTGGTGAGTACGGCCCAGGGTCAGGAAACATTAACGCCGGGAACTGAACTTACCAATAATGGAAATAGCATGGCCGTTCAGCAGATTGATACGGAACTGGCCATCGCCTGGAAGAATAATCTGTTCCTTTTTGAGAATGAAGAGATCGGAACAATTATGCGGCAGGTAGAGCGCTGGTATGATGTAGAAGTAACTTTTGTAGATAACATTAGTCAGGAGCGTTTCGGTGGAGGGGTTTCCAGGTTTAGCAATGTCTCCAAATTGCTAAGATCCCTTGAAGCCACTGGTAAAGTGCATTTCCGTATTGACGGTAGAAAAATCTATGTAACTAAATAATCAATTATATAAACCCTTAATCACAATGATGAAATTTTACAAAGACACCTTCCTTAAATGTTAAGCAGTAAAAAACCAGAAGTGCAGATCACACTTCCGGTTACGATTTGGCCAATTAATTAATTATCAACTAAGCAAGTACCAAAGTTTTCGAAGCCGGCGGTACAAGCTAAAACCAAACCAAACAAATGTATAGAAATTATACCAGGAATCGCTCTGCGCCAGCACTGCTGTACCAAAAAATATTGCTTATTATGCGCCTCACCACCGTATTACTGATTCTATCGCTCACCCAGGTGACCTCAGCTACACTTGCGCAAAAGATCAGTCTATCTAAATCAAATGCTTCACTGAAAGCTGTACTTAAAGATCTGAGGATTCAGAGCGGGTATGTGTTTTTATATAACGAAGCACAAATCAAACACGCAAAGCCCGTATCAATTAGCGTAAAAAATTCTGATTTTAACGAGGTTTTGGAGGAAATCTTTGCAGATCAGCCACTTACTTTCAGTATAAATGAAAAAACTATTACTCTAAAAGAACGGCAGATCAGGTTCCTCGACAGATTGATGAACGCTTTTGCTGTTATTGATGTAAATGGTCGCATAGTGGACCAGAATGGAAATGCTGTTCCAGGTGCCACAATACTGGTAAAAGGAGCAGGGATCTCCACAATTTCAGATGTATCCGGATTTTTCAGCCTTAAAAAAGTTGATGATAAGGCTATACTAATCCTCAGTTCTGTAGGCTATCTTACAAGGGAAATCAATGTCAGGAAAGACCTGGGCAATGTGACGCTTGAGATTAGCAACGCTAAACTTGATGAGGTCGTTGTCATTGCTTATGGAACGACAACCAGGCGTTTAAATACTGGTTCAGTCAGCTCAGTTTTAGGAACTGAAATTACGCAGCAGCCGATAACCAATCCTATTCTTGGCTTAAGCGGTAGGGTTCCAGGTTTGTTTATTACACAGAGTGCAGGCTACGCAGGTGCTACCTACAACGCTTCTATCCGCGGACAAACGAGTCTTGGTTTCCAGTCCAGTACTCCGCTTTACGTAATTGACGGCATTCCCTTTGGTGACAGGCCTGTGGAGCAAACAGCCGGTGGCTCTGGCGTGGTGGGTTTCAGTCCGTTGAACAACATCAGTCCTGATGAGATAGAAAGTATTAATGTACTTAAGGATGCTGATGCAACAGCCATCTATGGCTCACGAGGTGCAAATGGAGTGATCCTCATTACTACCAGGAAAGGCAAGGCCGGTAAAACGCAACTCTCTGTAGACGTAAACAGCGGATTTGGCGAAGTAACCAATAAGGTAGACATGATCAGTAGTGCGGATTATTTGCGCATCAGGAGAGAGGCTTTCGCCAATGAAGGGATCACGCCTACAGTAATAAGTGCGCCAGACCTCCTTCTGTGGGACCAATCCGCAGACACGAATATACCCAACCTGCTGATGGGCCAAACAGCACACCAAACTAAGGCGGCCTTTAATATTTCCGGGGGAGACGTATACACCCAGTTTATTTTTGGAGGTAATTTTCGGCGTGAAACAACGGTAATGAAAACTTCTACCCGTGATCAGGCAGTGCAGTTCCATACCAGTATGCAGCACAAAAGCAAAGACGAAAGGTTTAACTTTTCCCTGTCTGCAAGCTACAATACAGATAATAATACAGTCCCTAATTATAACATAGTTTACGCAAACTACTCATTGCCGCCAAATTACCCACTATACAATGCCGACGGCAGTTTGTACTTTGCCCCCGGATATAATAATCCACTTGCACAATTTAACTCAATCAGCAGCCTTAAATCCACCAACCTCGTTAGCAGTGTGAATATGGCTTACAAGATACTTGACGGACTGGTTTTAAAAGCAGATCTGGGCTATAATTATAATAATGTTTTCAGTACCACCGTCACTCCTGCAAACGCATCCAATCCGTTGCTCAACTTTTCGCCCACCTCAGCCCTGGGAAATAATTTCATTAAAACTTACATTGCTGAACCACAGCTGAATTATACTCATAGCTGGGGAAAAGGGAAATTAACAGCCTTAGTAGGGGGTAGCTGGCAGCAAACTGAAAGTACACAGCCTTATTATGTATTGGGCAGTTTCTCCAACCTTCAGCTGGCTACCAGCCTGAGTGCGCTGAATGTTATATACAGCTCATCTGGTTACAAAAATTATAAATACGACTCAGGTTTCGGCAGACTTCAATACGATCATGCTGGGAAGTACCTGTTCAGCGGAAACATCCGCCGCGACGGATCGTCCCGTTTTGGTGCTGAAAGGCCGTTCGGTACCTTTGGCAGCGGCGCAGCGGCATGGATTTTTTCTAAAGAGGATTTTGCTGCCTCGGCAATGCCATGGCTTAGCTTTGGAAAGCTAAGGGCAAGTTATGGCACTATTGGAAGTGATAAATCCATTGATGATTATGCGACATTAAGTACCTATAATCCCGGCATAGGCTATGGCCCTCAGTTAGGAATATCACCGACACGGATAAATAACCCTTATCTGCAGTGGGAGGTAACCAAAAAACTGGATCTCGCAATAGAATTGGGATTTCTGCATGACCGGATTTTCCTTTCTGCAAATTATTATCGTAACAGGTCTAACAATTTGCTCGGCAGCATGCCCCTGCCCATACAAGCAGGATTTGATTCATATGATGCAAACCTTCCGGCTACAGTGCAAAACAAAGGTTTCGAGTTTGAACTTTCAACCCTCAACATTAAAACTAAAGATTTCAGCTGGCGTTCATCATTTAATATTTCTACTCCGCGCAATAAACTCATCGCCTTCGCGGATCTGGAGAACTCTGTTTATGCCAATACGTATGTTGTTGGGCAGCCACTTAACCTGATCACAGCTCTTCATTCAACAGGTATTGTTGATGGCATTGCAACCGCAGAGGATGTAAATGGCGACGGAATGGTTACCTCTGGACTGGCATCTAACGGTAGTGGTGATTTTATAGTTGCAGGAACTACTGATCCTAAGTTTTTTGGCGGTTTAAACAATACAATTACTTATAAAAGCTTTCAGGTCGACCTCCTCTTTCAGTTTGTCAACAGGAAGGCCAGGAGGGGCGACATAAATCTATTAGCCTATCCAGGTACGGGTTATAATATTCCGAAAAGCTTTCTCGATGTGCCATTGCGCTATTCTCCACGCTTTGGTACTTTGGCTACAAACGCCTTTTACTATTATACAGCCTCCGATGCTGTGATAGAAACCGCATCATTTATACGGCTAAAGAATGTTGCAATGTCTTACACGTTTCCGGCTGCCATTGCCAGACAATTAAAGATCGCCTCTCTCCAGGTATACTGCCAGGGGCAGAATCTGCTGACTTTTACCAAATACAAAGGTCTGGATCCTGAAACACTGACCACCAACCTTCCGACGTTGCGTATGCTGGTCACAGGTATCAAATTCACTTTATAAAATTGTATCCATGAAAAAAGATCATACATTGAAAATACTTACCGCAGTAGTTGCCTTGCTGCTATTAGGCTCCTGTAAAAAATTGATTGATGTGGGGCCATCAAAGACAGAGTTGCTTAGTACCACCGTGTTTAAGGATTCCGCAACTGTGCAGTCTACTCTGGCCGGACTGTACGAATCGTTTGCTCCACAAACCGGCTCTTACCGGAACAGTATTTCTACAATACTGGCAGTAAGTGCCGATGAACTACAGTATAACGGAAATGATTTCGACGCATTTACAAATAATGCTATTCTTTCTACTGACGGAAACGCTGCTGCGATCTGGGAAGATTCTTATAAAACAATTTATGTAGCTAATGCCATACTTGAGGGGCTGACAGGGGGAGAGGGAATCTCCCAAAGACTGAAAAATCAGGCATCAGCTGAAGCACGGTTTATTAGGGCATTTTGCTATTTCTATCTGGTCAACGTTTATGGAGACGTTCCCCTGGTATTGGGAACAGATGTGTCAAAAAACACAAATATGGCGAGAATACCATCATCGGAAGTGTATAACCAGATTATTGAAGACCTTAAGTTTGCCCAGGCGAACCTGCCTTCAGACTATTCGGTTTCTAATGGAAGCAGAACACGGGCAAATAAATCGGTAGCAACTGCAATGCTGGCAAGGGTCTGCTTATATAACAGAAACTGGGCTGAAGCCGAGGCACAGGCAAGCAGCATCATTAATAATTCATCAGATTTTTCTCTTACTGAGAACCTGAACGACGTTTTTAGTCCTTCAAGTTCTGAAGCAATCTGGCAGTTGTATAATGATAACAGTGGCTATACCTGGTATGCAACGGAAGTATTGCCGAATCCAGTAACACAGATCCCAAGCTATTTTATGACGCCTTCCCTGCTAGGTGCTTTCGAGGCGGGCGACAACAGAAAAACAGCCTGGACGGGAATGACGAACTACAACGGGACTGCATACACCTATCCTTTTAAGTACAAAAGCTTAACAACTGGTGCAGATACGGAATATTATACGATACTGAGGCTGCCAGAACAATACCTGATTAGAGCTGAGGCAAGGGCGCAGCAAAATAATGTTCAGGGTGCCGCGACAGATCTTTCTACCGTTCGCAGCCGTGCAGGGCTGGAAAATTCCCTCGCTAACACTAAAGACGCAATGCTACTTGCTATAGAGCAGGAACGTCGGATAGAATTGAATAGTGAGTGGGGGCACCGCTGGCTCGACCTCAAACGTACTGGTAGGATTAATATCGTGATGAGTGCAACAAAAACC
>Ga0247815_10000285_pt1 | contig 40209 bp, 32 predicted proteins | sample UWRJL194509B1_FD_181014 | JGI IMG/M metagenome (GOLD analysis project Ga0247815, IMG submission 181014) | Plant litter microbial communities from Arlington Agricultural Research Station in Wisconsin, United States - UWRJ-L194-509B-1 | ecosystem: Environmental > Terrestrial > Plant litter >...
GCCAAGACGGTGTTTTATAATGGGTACGTTAGTGTGATGTGTAATGTAGTTTTGATGTCCCCAGCGGGAGTGATCGGCGTGCCCATGCGTAATAATGGCATTGGTCACCGGACGCCAGGGATCTAGATATACATCTGCCTGCTGGCAGTATATTCCTTTATCGTTAAAAGCTAATAATGGAGGATTCATTTGCTGCGTTTTAAGCTATTTGAGCAATTCTGGCACCTTGACATAACGGATAAGTATTAATGAAATGTGTAATTTCACCTTTCATTTTTTCGTAAGATTGTCCGTAAAAGTATAAACCGGTTGTGGTTTCTCCTTCCCAATATCGGTCGGTTTTTTGCGTAATCTGAGTTAATCTCAGAATTTCTGACTGAACAAAATCAACGTCATACTCTTTATAGCTTTCTTTCTGAAGATTTTCTGCATCAATATAAACGGCAATTCCTTCGGTTAAACCAAACGGAATTTCCTGCTCTATTTTTTCGATAATTAATTTTGAACCTTTTGGAGCACCGCAATTTTCAAGACACTGAATAATGTCTTCTATCATAAGATCATTGATCTGATCGAAAAGTTTGATCTGAATATCGCAGAAAACAATTTCTCCCGGCAGTTCTTTAACGGTGCCGCCGCCAGCAATCTCGCCATAATTCTTTTCAGATAATAATTCGATCAGCGGATCCATGTAAACGGTGCGTTTATCAACAGGAATTACCTTATCATTTAGCTGTACTACAATATAATTTTCAGAAGTTTCAGATTCGTTTTCGAATAATCGGGTTATAAAATTAGGCAGCATGATGGTAGTATTTGACGTTAATATTCTGTACTTCCAAAATTAATAATTGATAATTGGGTGTGATTTATAGCATTTGCGTTTAATGTTACATGATTACAGGTTTTTTTGAATGTGGCAATTAGATTATTGGATGATTGGATTTTTAGATTATTGGATGATAGAAAATTAGATAATTAGACAATTGATTTGAAATAGTGAGTAGTTTAGTATGCATAGAGAATGAAGTGTTTCAGAGCGTTTTGAAAAACTGCATGAAAATGGACTTTAAATGCAAAAATTCGCTGGCGCTTTTGTACAATTAAACTTGAAACCTGAAACCTGAAACAAAATAGACCTGAAACTTGAAACTTGAAAAAATAGACCTGAAACTTGAAACTTCAAACTTGAAACAAAATAAACCTGAAACAAAAAAAACTCTGCCCTACAAGCTGCTGATACTCTCTATAATCAGTGAAGCGGTTTTGTCTACTGCCTGTAAAACTATTTCCTCTGGTGTTCCTGAAAAAACTTCGCGGTGCCTGATTTTTTCGATAGGAGTAATGATATGAAAGAAAATAGTGCCCACAGGTTTTTCTTTTGTTTCACTGCCGCCCGGCGTGGTAAGACCTGTAATGGCTACCGTGATATCTGAATTAAAAATTTTTGAAGCCTGTTCTGCTAAAATCTGCGTCACTTCTGCAGATTCAGGAGTATATTTTTCGATATAAGAGTGGGGGACATGTAGAATCTGTTCTTTAACGAACACTTCATAACATACAATGCCGCCACGCAAAATTTTCCCTGATTCAGGGCTCATTGAGAATGCTGCACTCATTCTTCCGGCGGTGGCACTTTCGGCAAAAGAAATATTCCAGTCTTTTGCCGCTATTACTTTACTGCATTTTAAAACAATTTCTGAGGACATAGTTTAGTTAATTAGAGAATTGGATTTGGCAATTAAAAAATTAGAAAAAGTAAAAACTACAACTTTATAAACGAAAAAGCCAGCCATGAATTCAGGATTGAACTGGAGTGAATTAGATTTTACGCAAATTCGTGAAACCTGAAACCTGACTTAAAACTTAAACCATTTTCAGGCATTCGCGCTGATATACTTCTTGTCGCAATCCGCTGCTCGAAAAACGGTGGTTGCGTGTATTGAATACCAATTGAATATTCATTTTTTCGCAATATTCTCTTCCTGTAAAATTCAGTTCTTTATATTCATCGCCCAAAATGCGGACATCGATTGGCAGTGCCTGCAAAATATCTTCAAGATCCTGTTCTGTCGCATACGGAATTATTTCGTCTACAAATTTACAGGCCTTTAGCTGAATGTATCTTTCGACTACAGATTGTGTCGGCTTGTTTTTTTCAGGCCGGTCTATTGTAGGATCGGTTTGAAGTCCGACAATCAAATAATCACAATGCATTTTTGCTTCTTCAAGCATGCGCACATGGCCTGCATGAAGCAGATCAAAAGCACTGAAAGTAATTCCGGTTTTAGTTTTTGTTAATTCCATGGTAATTGATTTTTATAGGTTATTTAAATAAGTTCAGCACAAAATCAAACATGCCTTTTTTATCTTTAAATTTTTCTTGTGCTTTTAGTACTGCTTCTATAGATACATTATGTGGGATTCTGTTACCCATTTCGTTTAAATCCCAAAGGCCGCAATTGCTGTAACTTGATAAGTCATCCCAGTCAGGCCTGTCGGTTATCGGGTAAATACAGATTCCGTTTAGATCGACACCATTTTTCTTTGCAATAAGGCATTCAGTAGCGATTTCGTCAATCCATTGTGCGCGTCCTGAACCAAAATGTCCTGTTTCTGAAAGGAAAATAGGTTTGCTGTAGCGTTCGTACGCTCGTTGCAGCAGGTCAGATAAAGGTGTTCTTTTCTCGGTTATTTCCGGCCAGTCGAGTGGGGTGCCATTTACCTGCCATTGGCAGTTCCAATAATAATTGAAACCTAAAACTTCCAGATAATCCTCAGATCCTCCTAGTTCAGGACACATTCTTCCGGCAATAATGTCCATCGCCTGAAACTGATGTTCGTTTAAATCGAAAATATGGTTGGTAATCTGATCGTCGTTTTCTGCGTGAATTTTTACAAGCGGCTCTACCAGTACAATAACGCATTCTGAATCAACTGCTTTTAAGGCTTGGATTCCTAAAATAGCGGCTTTGCACAAATGATATTTAATATCCCAGCCGCTGTTTACTGCAAAAGGCACGGTGCCTCGTACATCTCCGGAATGCCATGATAAAAAACTAATTTCATTTATTGGCACAACAAATAACGGCTGGCTGGATACGGCTTTATAAAACGAAGCAAAGGCCGTGCACAAGGCAGTAAACCTTTCGCAGAAAAGCGGATGTGTAGGGTAGATACCGTCAGGATAACCAAAATGAATCAGATCCCAAATTTGCTGTATGCCATATTTTTCGGCAGCTTTGATTCGGTTATGCACTTCAGAAAAATCAAAATTTCCCGGGGTCGTTTCTACCGCACTCCAGCAGATTCCTTCTCTTACCGTTTTTATTCCGATGGAAGAAAGGGCTTCATAGTCTTCTACCACCCGAATATCATGCTGCGTTTCCTTAAGAAGGTTAATCCTGTCGCCGGATCTGTTGATGTGATCTGCGCATTCATAACCTCCCATAAAAAAAGTATTGAATATTTTCATTACCCGGCAGTTTTATAATTAGTTGTGTCTTTTTTATCGAGTTTTTCGAATAAATCCAGTGCATTCTTAAATGCCTGATCCATGTTGAAATATTTGTAGTTTGCCAGTCTTCCCACAAAGTGTATATCAACTAGTTTATTGGCTTCTGCCTTGTATTTGGCATAAATTTCCTGATTACGCGGATTCGGAACCGGATAATAAGGTTCTCCTTCATCTACTGTAAATTCTCTCACTACCGTTGTTTTGTCTGATTTTTGATCGCCAAAATGTTTGTATTCGATAATTCGGGTAAAATCAACCTCAGTTCCCGGATAGTTTACAACAGAGTTTTCCTGAAAGAATGGAGCATCAACTGTTTCGCTCACAAAATTGATCGAACGATATTCTAATTTCTCCGTCAAACTGTGCTTGAACTCAAAGAAACGGTCTACAGGGCCGGTATAGAATAATTTTTCGTATCCTTTGTATTCGTCCTTTACATCAAAATAATCGGTATTTAGCAGGATTTCGATGTTCGGACTGCTCAATATTTTTTCAAATAACTGCGTGTAGCCTCCTTTTGGGAGCGCCTGAAATGTATCAGAAAAATAACGATCGTCATAATTATAACGAACAGGAATACGGTCTAAAACCGAAGCATCTAATTCAGCCGGATATTTATCCCATTGCTTTTTGGTATAATGCTTGAACATTTTCTCGTACAATACTGTTCCAACACGGTTTAAAACCGCTTCTTCGCCATTTGCCGGCTTTTCAATTGGCGTACGGTTTTCTTCCAGCCAATTTTTCATTTCTTCTTCAGAAGAAATAGTGGTGCCAAACAATTCATTTACCGTAGTGATATTGACCGGAATTGGAACCGTTTTATCATCGACTCTCGCAATTACTTTGTGTTCAAAAGGATACCATTCTGAGAATTGGTTGACATATTTCCACACCGATTCTTCATTGGTATGAAATAAATGTGCGCCGTATTTAGAAACTAATATTCCGTTTTCATCGATATAATCGTAACAGTTTCCAGCAATGTGATTTCGCTTTTCGATAATTAGGACTTTTTTTCCTATTGAGGCATATCTTTCGGCAAGAACGGCACCGGAAATTCCGGCACCTATGATTAAAATGTCTATATGTTTCATTTTGAGAATATTTTTATGATGTTCTGCATTTTTTCAGCTGTGGCATCCCATGACGTATTGTCCAGGATATCGCGGTATTCTTTATGCAGCGATGTAGTGGCTCGTGCATCAAATAAAGCGGTAATAGCATCGCTAAATTCGTCAGCATTCTCTATAAGGCTTACGCAATTGCTGTAATCACGCACCACATCAGTAATTTTTGTTGATATAATAGGTTTGCCAGCCGCCATATATTCTAACGTTTTGGTCGGGCTGATGTATTTTGTAGCATCATTAATAGCAAATGGCATCATGGCAATATCAAACGCTTTTAAATAATTAGGCAGTTCGTTGTACGATCTCATGCCGAGGTAATAAATATTTTCTTCTCTCGGAAGATCAGATTCGTCGATTTTTGCCAACGGGCCAATCATTACAAAAAATACTTTTGGAAGCTTTTTTGCTGTTTCGTGCAATAATTTAAGATCGATTCTTTCGTCGATTACACCAAAATAGCCTACTACCGGTGCATGTAAGTTGGAGATATCCTGCGGAATTTCGATTCCGTTTAAGGCTTTTGCAAAGTGAGGTTCATCAACAGAACTTGGAAAACAATACACATTATCATGGTGTTGTTTTTTTGATTCATATAATGATTTTCCTCCTGTAAATATAATGTCGGCATTAGACATAAGATATTTTTCCTGATGAATTAAATGCTCCGGAGCACCTTTAAACAATGTAAGTTCATCCATGCAGTCATAGATTACTGTTTCGAATTCGAAGAAATCTAACAGTGGGCTGAAGGAAGCTGAATAAAACCATCCAATATCAGGATTGCTGTTTTTTATGTACAATGGCAGCAGGTTAGCAATCGACTCAATGTCTTTTACTCTTGGCTGTAAAACAGTAAGATTCTCATTGATTTCAATAAGGTTTGCTGTATTTTCCTGATTGTCATCGTAACCTATAGGCTCTTCTATTAATAAAATCTTCATATTATGAGACATTCTGCTGATAATATGCTGCGGGCGCTGGTAAACAAACTGCCATCTTAAATGACAAAAAACAACCATATCATAATATTGAGCAGTTTCGTTATGGGCAAAGGCAATTATTTTTTTTTCATCTTTTTTCTTCGGGTCTTTCAAATTTGTTTGCATGGCATCAATTGATTAGGTGTTGTGATATATAGAATTTTGGTTTGATAAAATTGGTAGAGAGCTCTTCTATTCCTGTTATAAAACAATCCAAAAGTAATCTTGTAGTTTGTCAGAAAATTATATAATTATAACGGATTGTTATAGAATTTATACATTGTTAATGCTTGATTAACAAAGGTTTAAATGATGTAAGATTGTTGTATAATTCTATAAGATTATGGAAGACCTTTGCTCTAATTTTGACTTATCAAATTTTAAAAAACCTTTATTATGAAAGATTCAAATACAAAAACTCCTGCTAAAAAAACGACTGCAGGTACAGGAACAAAAACTGCTTCTAAAGCAACAACTGCTTCTAAAGCACCAGCAAAATCAACAACTAAAGCACCAGCGAAATCAACTTCGCCAAAAGGAGTTGTAAAAGCTAAATCTTCTGCTGCAGAAGGATTAAGAGAATTATTTGTAGACTCTCTAAAAGATATCTACTGGGCAGAAAAAGCTTTAACAAAAGCATTGCCTAAAATGGCTAAAAATGCCACTTCGCAAAATCTTAAAGATGCGATCAACGATCACTTAACTGTGACTGAAGGTCAGGTAACACGTCTAGAGCAGGTTTTTGCTGCAGTAGGTGAAAAAGCAGCTGCAAAAAAATGTGATGCTATGGAAGGCCTGATCAAAGAAGGTGAAGGTATTATGGAAGAAACTGAAGTAGGTGCGGTTCGTGATGCAGGAATTATTGCAGCTTCGCAAAAAATCGAGCATTATGAAATTGCTACTTACGGAACTCTTGCTGCTTTTGCTAAAACTTTAGGTGAAGATGAAGCTGTTGCATTATTGGTTCAGACTTTAAATGAAGAAAAAGAAGCGGATGTTACGCTTACAGAAGCGGCTTACAACACCATCAATTTTGATGCTACGGAAGACGAAGAATAAGATTTTCAAAAACTTTTGTCTACATAAAAACCTGCAGTTTTCGAATTGCAGGTTTTTTTTTTATAGTCGTTTTACAGTAAGAAATTAGTTTTAAATCAGCTGTATTATATAAGGTTAAATTAGGGAATGTATGCTCTTTAAAATTATTCTACAAAAAAACCTGCAGTTCATACTGCAGGTTTTTTTTATAATTTCTTGCTATGAATTTTTTTAAGCTACTAATGCTTCTAAAGCTTCCAGCTGTAATTTTTTTGCTGTTTCGATAATATCGATAGTAAGCGAATCAGTCTGACCTTCAAAAAAAGTATCTAGTACTTCCTGAAATACCGGACTCGCATTATCAACCTGTGAAAAAAGTGTCATCGAAGAACGTAATTTTTGAGCATCTAATTCTCCAAAAATAGATTCGATCGATTTCTTTTTGAAAGTCAGTAATAATTCTGAAATTCCAATAAGGTGTTTTGCTAAAATAGGGTGGTTTAAAAAATCTGATGCTTCTTCAAGATTTGCAATTGCATAGTAATTTGCAATATCACTTTTGCCTAATCCTTTTAACTGCGGAAAGATGAACCACATCCAATGAGTTTGTTTTTTTCCTTTTTTAATTTCTGAAAGAGCAGTTAGATAAAGTTTATTCTGTGCATCTAAAAAGCGAATTAAATCATTATTTGCGTAAGTCATCTCTGAAAGGTTTATAAAAGATTTATAAATTTATTTTTGGTTCGGTGACGCCTTAATTGAATGTTAACTAGTACTCTTTTAAGACATTTCAAAAATACTTTGCATTGACAATGATTGGTTATATAATTTTCATCGTTTGTTATATAATTTATAGCTGCAACTTACAACTAGTTTATAATCAGCGACGTTATTTATCGTCAATTGTAATCCAAACAGGAGCGTGATCACTGGTTTTTTCCCAGCCCCGCACGTGACGGTCTACGCCTCCGGACTTTAATTTTTCAGCCAGCTGCGGACTTAAAAGAAAGTGATCTATTCTAAGACCGGCATCGCGCTGATAGGCATTTCTGAAATAATCCCAAAAAGTATATATCTTTTCATCAGGATAAAGGGTGCGAATGGCATCTGTCCAGCCTTGATCGACAATGTCCCTGAAAGCTTTTCGAACTTCTGGCAGAAACAACGCGTCATTAATCCATTTTTCAGGTTTGTAGACGTCAAGCTCTGTAGGCATTACATTATAATCGCCTACTAATATTACCGGAATTTTTAAACTTAGTAACGAAGCGGCACGCTGGGCAAGCCTTTCAAACCAAAGCAGTTTGTACTCTAATTTTGGACCGGGTGCCGGATTGCCATTAGGTAAATACAAGCATCCTATAACAATTCCGTTAATCAAAGCTTCAATATAACGGCTCTGCAAATCTTCATCATCGCCGGGAAGTATTCTGGTAACTTCTTCAATTTCCATATCGCGGGCCAGAATGGCAACACCATTCCACTGTTTTTGTCCGTGCCAAATTGCATTATATCCCGCATCATTAATGGCTTTTATTGGAAATTTATCCTGTGGGGCTTTTAATTCTTGGAGGCAGACAACATCAGGTTTTGCTTCTTCAAGCCATTGCAGCAATACATTCAGGCGTCCGTTAACTCCATTTACATTATAGGTAGCTATTTTCATAAGTATAGAATTATGTCTTTATTTAAAAATACGATTAATTGGTTGATAATTAAAGCATTATGTTTAATTGTGTAAATCTTACTGAGAATCATGTAACTCCGTGAGTGTTAGAGGGGTTAACTTTATCTTTATAATTAATCAACTAAATATTGTTATGAAAACACTGTTCAAAACCAAAATTGCCATTCTTGTTATTATCGCCGGATTTGTATTTTCATGCAAAAAAAATGAAACTGCTCCAGCAGACAATTATGCGAATGAAGCTGATACGACTCAAATAACTGTCGATAGTATTGGGCCCAATTCTGACACCACAAATGTTAATTCCAGTACAAACGGAACAACAGGTGCAACAGGTGATGGTTCTACAGGTTCAGGATCTGCAGGATCAACTCAAAAGGGAAATACATCTGTGAGAACAGATTCGACAAGCACGTCTAAAGGCAGATAATCTTATTTAGATTGCTGCTTTAGGTTGATTATTTAATGTTTTTTTAAAAAAACCTGCAGATTGAATCCCTGCAGGTTTTTGATTTTTAATACTATTTGAAATTCCTGATTATAAAGACTCCAGATACGTTTTGAAATTTGTAATGTCATCGCGCACCATTTTTTCAAAAAACGGATTTAATAATTTAGCGGCACTTTCGCCTGCAATTCCTAACGGAGCCTGATACGAAATGGTAACGTCGATTTCTGTTGCTTTTCCTTTTGGTTTGAAAATTACTTTCCCTACATTTTTAACTGATGCATCTTCTAATGAAGACCAGCTCAAAAGTTTTTCTTTTTCGTCTTTTATGATCTCTGCATTCCAGGTTAATTTTCCAATACCCGCCGGACCTTTTGCTGTCCATTCAGAAACATTCCAATTCAATGGTTTTACAGATTCTAAGTGATTCATAAATTTAGGCAGGTTTTCAAGATCGCGCCAAAAAGCGTAAACTTCTTTGACCGGTTTATTGATAGTACTGCTTACGCGGATATTAATATTAGATGTTTTGTCATTTTTTAAATGGCTCACCGCATCATATACTGGGCAATAGCCAGATATTCCTCTGGCAAGCATTGCGCCTCCGGAACCAATTTTTGTGATACTTTTATCTTTATCAGATAATGCTTTGTATAATAAATAACCACCGCTCGAAATCATTAAGATTCTTTCGATTGTCGATACGTTCGGTTTAAATTTTGATTTAGGAACTTGTGTCGGAGATATTGCTTTCGTTTCCATACTTATTTTGTTTTTATTGATATCTATTAATTTATTTTTTAAAAACTTAAAAATAAGCACTTTATGACATTCTTAATTTATACGATTCCTTTATTTCATTATAGAATTATACTTACAATTTCCTGATAATGAATGATAAGAACAAAAAAAGGACAGCATCTATTTCCCGAAAAGATGCTGTCCTTTTTTATTTTGAATGTAGAATTACGAAATTTTTGAAACCCTTTTTGATGGTTTTTTCTTTTTCTTTTTAAGCCAGATCATAAATCCGGTAATGGGTAAACTTGCTGCAATTAAACTGGCGAGAAACGCTATTATTTTTCCGAAAAGACCAAAAAGACGGCCTGTATGAAGATCGTAATTCGTGGCTTCGATCACATCAGCATTATTGAAATCTTTGTATAATTTGTAGCGCATCAGCGCGCCGGTTTTTGCATTGTAGAAAAAAGTATTTTGTTTGCGGGACCAGTGGTACGGGTACAATAATCGCAGCCTTAAATCACCGTCTTTTCGTATTGATAACGTTGTTAAATCAGCACCCGGATAGTTGAGCATGGCGGTTTTGTAAATGCGGTCATACCGTATTTCCTGAGTTTCGCCAAGCGGAATGCGGGCTGGTGCAGCATCTTTTCCGTCTGAAAGTGAAGAGCCGGAAAGGAATGCGGCAGTGTGTTTTACTGCATCAAAAGCAAAAAATACACCGGTAAGTGCAATAATGATCAAAATCCAGGAAGCGTAAAATCCTAAAACGTTATGAAGATCGTAGTTGACTCTTTTAAAACTCGCTTTCCATTTAATGGATAACGACTGCTTTATTGCTTTCATCTGATTGGGAAACCATATGATAATTCCGGTAAGCAGCATCAATATAAAAATGACAACAGACCAGCGTTGTATAAATTCTCCTGTATCGCCCAAAAGCAGGCTGGTATGCAGCTTTCTGACTGTGGTTAACCAGTCTGGTTTTTCGCCGTTAATCAAACTTCCGTTGTAGGGATTGAAGTAATAGATCTTCTTTTTTGTACCAACTGCTACGGGAGTATTTTTTTCTTTTTCGTTGATTCTGATTAGCGTAATTTTCTCCTTTGGAAATTCTTTCTTAAAAGTGCTAATGATTTTTTCAAGACCCGCAAATGGTTTTTGCTGCAACGGAATCTCTAATTTTTCTGATTTCGTCAGATCTCTTATTTCTTCTTCAAAAACATAAATGCAGCCGGTGATGCTTATGATAAAAACAACTATTCCTGTGGCTAAACCCAGCCATAAATGTATTTGTCGGGCCGTTTTTTTTAATTGTTTTTTAAAAGACATATTCTGTATGAGATTGAATGATTTTGCCAAAAGATTATTGCCGCGAAGACACTAAGCCGCAAAGTTATCATTTTAATAATGGAAAAAAAACGTTGTGGCTTACGGTTTTCGCAGCAAAAAATTAAAATTTAAAAGTAAGATTTCCTGTAACGCGCATTGGGTTTTGAGCCGCAAGTCGGTACGACCAATATTTCTCGTTAGTTAAATTATCTACTTTAATGCCAATTCTGTATTTGGCCTGATCGTAGAAAAGGGATGCGTCTAAAACGGTATATGACGGAATGGAAAACTTAAATGTACTCGTATTGGTCTGGTAATATTCGCTTCCGTAAATTCCTCCAAAACCAATTCCCAAACCTTGTGCAGGTCCGTTTACAAGGCGGTAACTGGCCCATAAATTGGCAGTTCGCGGCGAGCCGGCCGTTGTTGGGCGCAAACCTTCGACACTTGCGTTGCTTTTGATATATTTACTGTCGTTGTAGGTATATCCTGCGACGATATTTAATCCAGAAATGGGATTGGCAAGTAATTCGGCCTCAAAACCTCGGCTGAGCTGCGTTCCATCCTGAATCGAATAATTAATATGATCCGGATCGTCGCGTGTAATATCGGTTACTTTTATGTCGTAATAACTTAAAGTTGCCGATATTTTATTCAAATCAAATTTAAAACCTCCTTCTAACTGATTCGCCTGATTGGGTTTAAAAGTATTTCCCTCAAAATCAGAACCGGAAACGTTGCTGAAACCATTCATGTAATTTCCAAAAACGGAGATTTTATCTTTCATAATTTGATATACCAGTCCAAATTTTGGAGAAAATGCCGTTTGGTTGTAATTCCCTGCAATCGAATCTCTGCCCGGATAATAAGTTCCTTTATTCTCATATCTGTCGACACGAACGCCCGCCATTGCAATTAATCGGTCTGTAACATTTAAAACATCAGAAACATAAGCGCTGTATGTGTTTTCATCATTCGATACAAAATTGGCGAAAGTGGCCGTCGCAAACATGGGCGCCACTTTTTGAATATTGAAATTATTGTAAGCATCACCCGGTTTTTTATAATTCATCGCCGGCATATTTACTGTGGCATCATTTCGCGTAGCGCGAAGGCTGTAAAAATCGAAACCTGCCACAACTCTGTTTTTCAGCTGCCCGATTTTAAACTGGCCAATAAAATTCTGCTGGATATCTGTTCCGTAAAAAGGAGATTCCTGATACGTAACCTGCTGTCTCAAAGTGGTAGGAGACCTCATGCTCAAAGCAACGGTATAACCATCTGATGACGATCTTGTTCTCGAGAAAATAGTCTGCGAAGTCCACGTATCCGACATTTTATACTTTAACTGTGCAAAAATATTGTACTGCTGGCTGGTATAATTGATCGTATTATTGGCGAAAGATAATTTATACGGAATCTCTAGTGCCTCAATACTGCTTTCGGTGCCATTTACCACAAACGGCGCCAATCTGGTAGGCGAAGTTGCTTTGTACATACTGAATTCGATGTCGATTAAAAGACTTAACCGATCGTTAATTTGGTACGAAAAACTTGGTGCAATAGAGAAATTTTTATTGAATCCCGCATCCTGAAAACTTCTTTCACTGTGCAAAGCGGTATTAATTCTCAATAAAGCTGTTTTATCTTCGTTAATTGGCGTATTCACATCAAAAGTCAATCGGTTTAAATCCCAGCTGGCAGCTGAGTAAGAAACTTCGCCTTTAAAAGTGTCAAACGGTTTCTTTGTAACACGGTTGAACAAACCTCCAAAAGAAGATAATGTACTCCCAAAAAGTGTAGCCGACGGGCCTTTGATTACTTCTATTCGCTCTAAATTGGAGGGGTCAATCGTGGTGTATGTAAAACTTCCAACGCCATTTCTAACCACTTGCGGCGTAGCAAAACCTCTTGAAATTGAGGTGGTTCGCCCTTGATTTCTTACTTCGGCAATTCCTGCACCAGGAACATTTTTAAAAGCGCTGTTATAATCGGTAACGATTTGTTCTTTCATTAATTCTTTGCTTACAATGATGTACACCTGCGAATTTTCGATGTTTTTCAAAGGCATCTTAGCCACATCAGAACTTTCTTTTTTGGCAAAACGATTTCCTCCCGTACGAATTACGACATCTTCCAGATTTTGAACTGATGAATTTACCTGAATATCAATTGCTGTCGATGGTGTTTGTTCTGAGATTGTCGCTGTTTCAGTCGAGGATTGATACCCTTTCATTGAAACTTCAATCGTATAAGTTCCGAAGGGCACTTTTTTAAACTCATAATTACCGGATGAATTGGTAATAGTAGTTTTGTCTGCTTCGATCAATTTTACCACAACGCCTTGTCCGGCATGACCATCATTGGTTATAACAGTTCCTGAGATTTGTCCTGAGGCTGCTGTTTGAGCCTGCAAACCATTGAAATTCAGTACTAAAACAGTGATCAGGAGCAGTTTGAATATAGCTTTTTGCAACACTAATTTATTATAAAAAGCTTCTAAAAATGCGGAAGCCAAGGGTATTTTTGTTTTCATTTTATTTTTATTTAAATCAATTCTAAATTACGATGCAAAAAAAAGCTATTTTTTTAAATTATCAATACGGAGGAAGGAATATTTTTAAGTTAATTTTTAGAAAAGCAATGTTTGATTTTACAGGAATGCACGTTTTAATTTTAACATGCAGACTCGATAGAGGTGAAAAAAACGTCAGGCTGCTGGTATGGAATTAGAGTAAAAGTGTTAGCCGGTAATTCGTTGTTTTAATCGTTTAATCAGCAAGCTAATATCTTTACATATTGCACCTTTGTGATGCTTCAAAAACACTCCTGTCGCTGCGTAAAAATACTACAAAAACTATTTCATAATAAAAGCAGCTAAAAGACTACTTTATTTTTTTTAATTTACAAAAACAGCTTCGAATTAATTTAAGTCGAATTGTCAATGATACTGTGCTGCTGCGCGTTTTTTTATACTGAAGCCAGACAATTTATTTTAAAATTGAAAAGTAAATTCTTGTGATTTAATTCTTACCGTTTATTAAGTGTATATTTGGTTTAAATGCTGCCAAAAACATGAACAACACGGAGAACATTAGAATTTTACTGACTGATGATGATGAAGACGACAGAGAATTTTTTGCTGAAGCCATAGCAGGCTTAAATCTTAATTTTCCGGTTGAATTTTGTAAAAACGGTTTAGAACTTGTCAATCGTATTTGTAATACCAATCTTGAAATACCCGATATCATTTTCTTAGATCTTAATATGCCTATAATGTCCGGCTTTGAGACCTTACAGCAAATTCGCAACGATGTCCGGTTTAGAAATATTCCCGTGATTGCCATATATTCTACATCCTCGGCTATAGATGGGATAAAAGATACGTACGGTTTAGGCGCTAACGCCTATATTGTAAAACCCATTTCTTTTAATGATTTGAAAACGCTGCTTAAAAAAGTCGTCGAAATAGATTGGACCGAAAGATTGGAGCAGCGGGAACTGGAATCTTTTATTATCAAGGTTTAGATGTAAGTAATGACAATCAATAGCATGATAACTTTTCGAAAAACGCAGCATTATTTCAGTAGATGCTCCGTAATAAAATTGATACAGGAATCAAAGTGATTTGTTTATCGAAAAAATGTAGAGAATCGTGCCGGAATTATGTATTCAAAAAAGAAGCAGCAGTACTAGCGGCTAATTAATTCAGTGCATTTAGCTGCTTTAACAGGGCAAGATCGATTCCGGAAAAGTTTAAAGTATCTAAAAATGCTTTTACACTATTTTTTACTTTTTGATTGGCTACAGAAAAGAATATTTTAGTTTTATTTTCAGCTTCTTTTTCGGGTGTAACGATCACAGCGCCTATGGTGTTGAAGATCTTCACGATATGGGCTTTTGGCAAGAGTTCAGCCACTATTTCGCTGGATGATTTTGGTTCTGATGAAGGAGAAAAAGATTCCAGATTGAAAATAGGATTATTGGTGTGCAATATTATTTTGCCTTCCATGTCTGGTAAATTGGAGATGGATACCTCAAGATCTTCCCGGGAAAGAAACAATATTATGATTTCTGCCGCTGCAGCTTCTTGTGTACTAGCCAGCTTTACATTACTGCCCATTTTTAGCACTACTTCCTTCAGGGTATGTATGCCCCGCGGATTGCTTATTAATACTTCGTGTCCTGATTTTGCTGCTCTATCGGCAAAATCGAGCGTAACTGATCCTGCTCCTATAATTCCTACTTTCATAATTTCTAATTTTTTTCTTGTCTAAAAAAAATAGTACTCCGCGATCGAAAAGACATATTAATTACCTGCTTATAGATGAAAGTAAGATCATCAAAAAGAATAATTCTTATTTAACGTGAATTTAGTAAGATTAGCGGCAACAGCGCTGCGTATAATTACCTGTTTTTGTTTGCTTTAGTGTTAAAGTTATGTAATATACGAAGAATTTTTATCTTACATTTTATTTAACATTTAAATTAAATGTTAAATTTTATTTTTTGCAATCTGAAAATCCATTTTATCTGCCATAATTTCTTTTACTATTTAATAAGCAAAATTAATCTTACAGTTTGTTTCTAATGCTTTGTTTTCGTGATTAAAATGTCCTGATAAGTACAAATACACCCCTTAAAAAGAAAAAAAAGAGACATGTCTTTTTGGTATTAGATTTACCTTGCCGTAGGTTTGATTCATTTTTTAAGGCAGTTAAATCAAAAAAAAATATCTTCACCAGATAATTATTACGCACTTATTATTTTAGCTTATGCAAAACATTAAAACCATCATTTTAAGTTGTATCGTATTCCTTACCGTTTCCTGGAGCGCCTCTGCTCAAGGTTCTGATTTGTATTTTGATCATATTGATTATGATGTGAATTTTTCGCAGAGCATGATTTCGAGCATTCATCAAACCAAAAAAGGATTTATCTGGATCGGTACTGCAAACGGGCTGATTAGTTACGACGGTTATAATTTTTTGCGATATGTCTACAACAAGGACATTCTGAATACAATAAGCAATAATCACATCAACGTTGTTCTTGAGGATAATGACAAAGAACTTTGGGTGGGAACCAATAACGGACTAAATCTTTTCAATAAAAAAGGAAACAATTTTATTAGAGTGGATGTCCTTAAGTTAAAAGGCGGCAGAAACTACATTTCGTCGATCATTCAGGACGATCATCATACGATTTGGGTAGGAACATTTGGGGGTATCAAACGGCTCAACAAAAAAAGCTATTTATTAGAAGAAATTTCAAATGATCTCAATTCACCATTCAGAAAAAGCAGGGTATTATCGCTTTTTTACGATAATAAGTACGGAGTTTTAGCAGGAACATCTAAAGGATTGGAATGTTTTGACCCGAGAAACGGATCAAAGAAAGAACTGCCAAAAGCCTTACGAGAAAATTCATCTTTACTCAAATCGAAAATCTGGAAAATCATCAAAGAAAAAAATGGTGATTTATGGTTTGCGACCGAAACCAATGGCGTATTTTATTATGCTGCAGCCAAAAATTCAGTAACCAATTATCTGCTTGATTTTACTAACAGAAAAAGTTTGTCCTCCAACTGGGTCAATGACATAACGGCGGTCGATGCCAATACTATTTGGCTGGCTACAAAAAATGGATTGTGTGTTTTTAAGAAAGATAAAAATGAATTTACGACCTACAGGCATAATCCGTTAACGGGTTACAGTCTTTCTGACGATGATGTAAAATGTTTTCTAAAAGACCGTCATGGCGATATCTGGATTGGAACAAATGGGGGAGGTGTCAATTTTTTCCAGAAAACAAACAGCAATTTCACCACCATACGAGAAGTAATCAAACCCAATTTTGGCTTGAACAATGCTTTGGTAAATGCAGCTGCCAGTGATAATGACGGTTCGGTCTGGGTGGGAACAAACGGCGGCGGATTGAATCATCTGAATTTTAAAAATAAAAGCAGCTCGTCTTATTTAATCGACCATAATGATTTTGAAAAGACCGTGAATATGATTACGGCCTTAGTAAATCAGAACGATCAGAATTTGTATTGTGGTACTTTTAATGGCTTGTTCAGGTTCAATAAAGCAAGTAAATCGTTTACCAATATCCCACTTTCGCAAAAGGATTCTAAAGAAAGGGAACGGCCCATTACTTCATTATTAATGGATAAGGACGACTTATGGGTGGGCACCAACGGCAACGGACTGAAAAAAGTAATGCAGGACGGAACGGTCGAAAGTTATATGGCCGATGGCGCCGCCAATTCGATAAGCGACAATTTTGTAACCGATATTGCCAACAGAAATAATGGTTTATGGATTGCCACACAATATGGCCTTAACTTTTTTGATAAAAGATTAAAAAGATTCACAAAGGTTTATAAAACAGGAGGAAAGAGCGGCCTGCCCAACAACAGCCTGACGGTGATGTTTACCGATTCTAAAAACAGATTCTGGGTGGGAACTGAAAGCGGCGGTATTACCCTGTTTGATGAAAAGGCAGGACATTTTTTTGAAGTCAACCGAGCAATGGGCTTTACAGATGAAACCATAAAAAGTATTTCAGAAGATGCGCAAGGCAATATCTGGGTCAGCGACAACAATTTATTGTATAAGATCAGGACAAAGAATTTTAAACCTGTTTTTAATATAGCCGATTATGAGATTACGTCTTATTCTGCCAAGGATGGCCTAAAAGTGAAACAGTTTACCAATAACAGCGGTTTAAAGTTGAAAAACAATGAACTTGTATTTGGCTCTTCAAACGGTTTAATTCTTTTTAATCCATCAAAATTAATAAAGACGAAAGACAGAGGCGAGATTGTTTTAACGAAACTTATCGTTAATAATGAGGAAATTAAACCCGGCAACAAAGAAATTCCGTTAGAGAATTATATCAGCGAAACTTCAGAAATTACTTTGGGTTACGATCAGGGATATATTGGGCTGGAATTCAGCGCCATGAATTTTATAAATCCGGAGAAAAACGAATATGCCTATAAACTGGAAAGCTCCTTTAATAAAGACGACTGGCACAATATAGGTTCGCAGCATTATATCAATCTGACGAATTTAAATTCAGGAACCTATCTCTTAAAAATAAAAACTTCAGACGCCGGAGGAAAATGGAACCCCGCGGTTAAAACCTTAAAAATCATCATGCTGCCGCCGTGGTGGAAAACATGGTGGGCCTTTATATTCTACTTTGCATTATTGCTGGCGGGTGCTGTTTTATTGTTCCGATTTTTTAGAAACAGGGAATTATTAAAACAAGCCTTTTATTTAGAACAGGTAGAAAAAGAAAGACAAGAGGAATTGTACAAAATGAAACTCGACTTTTTTACCAATGTCTCGCACGAAATCAGAACGCCGTTAACGCTGATAAGCGGGCCTGTTGAAGAACTTTTAAGCGGTGCAGAGCAGAATTCGAACCTGGAATACAAACTGAAAATCATTAAAAGTAATTCAGACCGATTGTTAAAATTGGTCAACGAATTAATGGATTTCAGAAAAGCAGAAAAAGGAAGCATGAAAATCTATTGCGAACAGCAGGATATTGTTTCTTTCTGTTTTGATATTTACGAATCTTTCCGGGGATTTGCGGTAGAGAAAAAAATCGATTACAAATTTGTGCTCAACATCAATACAGCTTTGATCTATTTTGATAAAAATCAGATGGAAAAGGTGATTTACAACCTGCTTTCGAATGCTTTTAAATTTACGAGTAAAAATGGCCGAATTACTTTAGCAGTCGAACAGAAAGACGATTCAGATTTCATTGAAATAAAAGTAAAAGACAATGGCATTGGAATTCCGGAAAACAGAAAAAAGAAAATCTTTAAAAACTTTTTTCAGTTAGACGACCGTGGCAGTACGAATTTAGGAAGCGGTATTGGTCTTGCTTTGAGCAAAAGTATTGTAGAACTCCACCACGGAGAAATAAAAGTGCAGACAGAAGCCGATGCTAATTTTACGACGATTTTTACCATTACATTAAAAAAAGGAAAAGATCATTTCAAAAAATCCCAAATCGTAGAAAGTGCCATTGCGATTGATGAGACCGCTAGTCCAATTTCTGATGTAAAAACAGAAGTCGCACTTTATGAAGCAGATGAAATAGAAGAACCATACGGCAATGCCAAAAAAACGGTTTTGGTTATCGATGATAATGAAGAAGTATTATCCTTTATTTTTGATATTCTTCACACCGATTACAGAGTTCTGAAATTCACCAATGGTCAGGATGCCCTTGAATTTATGGATAAGGAAATTCCGGATTTGATTGTAAGCGATGTCATGATGCCGGAACTGGACGGTTTTGAATTGTGTAAAATTTTAAAAACAAGCCTGAATACCAATCATATTCCTGTGATTCTCTTAACCGCAAAATCGTCTACTTTAAACCGAATTGAAGGACTTTCTACCGGCGCTGATTCTTATATCTCAAAACCTTTCAGCATTGAAGAACTGAAACTGACGATCCTAAACTTATTATCTGCTAAGGAAATTATGAGGCAAAAATACGGTGAAGGTTTCATCTCAGATTCCGTACAGGAAAATCTGGATACACCCGAAGGTTTATTTGTCAAGAAGCTAACACATATTATTGAAGCCAACATCGACAACCCTAATTTTGATGTAAACGATTTAGTGAAAGAAATAGGAATGAGCAGAACCGTACTGTATAAAAAAGTGCAGACACTTACGAATCATTCCGTAGCCGGATTTATCAAGAATATGCGATTGAAGAAAGCCGCAAGTCTGCTGATAAACTCGCATCATTCAATTGCTGAAATAACGTATATGGTAGGCTTTAACGACAGGAAACACTTTAGTAAAGAATTTAAAAAGTTCTACAATCTCTCTCCGACGATTTATAAAAGCTCACAGAATAGTAATTAATTGCAAAGTACGCTAAGGTAAATGCAAGGTTCGCAAGTTTAATAATTAAGCATTGTGGTTACGTTGCCATTCTGCAACTTTTTTAACCACAAATTGCACAAATTGCCACAAATTAGAATTGCTAAATAGTGTTAAGAAATCTGGTGAATCTGCAAAATCTGCTTGCAACTTTTTTAACCGCAAATTGCTCAATTTCTACAAAGTAGAATGGCTAAATAGTGTTAAGAAATCTGATGAATCTGCAAAATCTGCTTGGAACTTTTTTAAGCGCAACTTGCTCAATTTCCACAAAGCAGAATGGCACAAAGATCTGTGCCGATTAGTTTCGTCCGTAACAATATTGGGGCAGAAAACAACTAAAATCAGAACTTGTAAAATTTTTAAGGTTTTTATTACGAATACCGTTTTTTAAGGGTTAAAAAGATATAAAAATCATAAATAAGCACGTTAGCGCCCCTAAAAGAGAATATATTACTCCCTCTAAACCGTCATTTATTAATCATTTTTGCAGGGTAAATTACTAATGAATTTATCTAACTAACCAATTTAAAATTTTAACAATGAAAAACAACAAACACGTAAAGATGCTTTTTCTTGGAGGGAATTATCTCAAATTAATTTTAACCCTTTTTATGTGTGTTCTTGCCACAAACATGAGTGCACAGGAAAGTTTAATTTCCGGAAAAGTAGTGGACAACGCAGGACTGCCCTTACCAGGCGTAAATGTACATGTCAAAGGCACGACTAAAGGCACACAAACTGATTTTGACGGTAATTTCAGTATCAGCGCGCCAGCAAAAGCAACAGTCGTTTTTTCTTTTATCGGAATGGACGAAGTTGCAGTAGATACTGAAAATAAAAAGAACGTGAAGGTTACTCTAAAACCAAGTTCACAGGCATTAGACGAAATTGTGGTGGTTGGCTACGGCACCAAAAAGAAAAGTGACGTAATCAGTTCTGTAGCATCTGTTAAACCTGGTGATTTAACGAAGGTGGCGACATCTGATGTAGGTGAAATGCTTAGAGGAAAAGCGGCCGGAGTTCAGGTTACTTTAGCCGATGGTGGACCCGGAAGTTCGTCTTCTATTCAAATTAGAGGAAAAAAATCGATTAACGGAAGCAACGAACCAATTGTAATTGCAGATGGTATCGTTATAGGAAGCATCAATGATATTAACGCCAATGATATTGCTTCTTTAGAGATTTTAAAGGATGCGGCGGCACAATCAATCTACGGAGCAAGGGCTTCTAACGGTGTAATTTTGATTACGACGAAAAGAGGAAAATCAGGAAAAGCGCGAATTGCTTATAACGGATTCTCAGGAGTGCAGACCATCAACAGAAACTTTGATATTTACAGCGGCGAAGAATTTGCCCAATTAAAAAGAGAAGCCTACAGAACAAGCAATAACGGCGTTTACAGACCAGACAATCAGGTTTTTTCGCCTCTTGAATTAGCTTCTGTACAATCTGGCGAATATATTGATTGGGAGCGATACATTCTGGGAACAGGAGTAACGAACAATCACAGTTTGAGCGTTTCGTCAGGAACAGACAAGTCCAGTATTTTTACCAGTTTAAATTACATTAATACTTCAGGCGTGATTCCGAATACCAATTTTGAGAAAGTGGCGATGAGAATTAATGTTGATCAAAGAATCAACGACTGGCTGAAAGTAGGAATGAATGCTTCGCTGCAATTCTCAGAAGGCGATAATCCGAATGTGGGGAATATTTTAAACAATTCTATCAATACATCACCGCTGGGTTCTCTTTATAATGACGATGGTTCTTACCGTCATCTGCCTGGAGGAATTCAGGAAACGCCAAATCCGGTGATTGATATTTATGAAACCAGAACAAATGAGCTGAATCGAAACGACATCATGAATGTTTTTCTGGATATTAATTTATTAAAAGGCCTTACGTATAAATTAAATACCAGCCGCAGATCGTGGAACTATAAAGGACTTTCATATAACTCTTCGAAATCACTTTCGGGAATTGCCAATTCAGGACAGGGAAGCGGGAATATTTTATACAAAGACAATGTCGAATATCAGTTGAGCAATATCTTCAACTATAACTTTAAAGTGGCTGAAAAAAATCACTTTGGCGCTACGGCAGTTTACGAAGTAACATCATCTGAATACAATGAATTTAAAAACACAGCGAGCAGAATACCAAGTGATATTCTGGGAATTTACGGTTTAGAAAGTGCTTTTTTGAATACGCCTGAAATTGCAGGAAGCGAAAAATCACTGCTCTCTTTTGCAGGTAAATTAGAATATGATTTTGATAATAAATATTATTTCACCGTTTCCGGAAGAGCCGATGGTTCGTCAGTATTTGGTAAAAACAATAAATGGGGCTACTTCCCGGCGGCCAACGTGGCGTGGAATGTTTATAAGGAAGAATTTATAGCAGATCATGCGCCGGTAATCAGCAATTTAAAACTAAGAGCGAGTTACGGAAAAGTGGGGAACCAGCCTCAAAACCCCTATCAAAGTATGGCGACGGCCAACCAGAGAGATTATATCATCAACGGTGTAAAAGTTTCGGGTTATATTCCGGGATCTCAGTTATCGAATCCGGACCTGAAATGGGAAACTTCAACACAATTGAACCTTGCGGTAGATTTCGGCCTGTTCAAAAACAGATTAAGCGGCACGGTTGAAGTGTACGATACGGATACTTCTGATTTATTGATCTACGAAACTTTGAATGCCAACACAGGTTATACAACCAAATTGTCAAATCTTGGAAAAGTAAACAATAAAGGTTTGGAAGTGACTTTGAATTCGGAACTAATCAAAAAGAAAGATTTTAAACTGAATTTAGGCGCCACTTTCACAAAAAACAAAAACAGCATCGTAAGCATTTATGGTAAAGATGCCAACGGAGACGGAAGAGAAGACGATGCCGTGGGTAATTTATGGTTCATTGGTAAACCCATCGATGTATACTACCAATATAAAGCGGTTGGAATCTATCAGCAGGGCGAAAATATTCCTGTAGTGACCGGAACAACATTATTGCCGGGAGATATCAAATTATATGATGCAGATCCTTCGAACGGATCAAATCCAAATCCGGATCAGGACAGGATTTTAACTTCAAAAATGCCGGATTGGTTCGGAACAGTTTCCTTGAGCATGGAATACAAGCGTTTTGATTTCTCTGCAGATATTTATACCGTTCAGGGCGTTACGAAAGACAATCCTTTTTTATACGGATATGTACAAGGAGGCTCTTTAAGAGGAGTTAAAAATGGTTTGAAACAAGATTATTGGACACCTGAAAACCCGGGCGGTAACTGGCCAAGACCGAGAGACGGAAACGATCCGCCTTATATGTACACAATGGGTTTGCAGGATGCGTCTTACGTAAGACTGCAAAACGTATCCGTAGGGTTCAGGCTGCCTGAAAACACACTGAACTCATTAGGTTTATCAAACTTGAGATTGTATCTGACCGGAAGCAATTTAATTACGATTACCGATTTTCAGTCCTACAGCCCTGAAAAAAATGTGGGCGATTATCCGGAACCTGTTACTTGTGTGATCGGATTACAACTTGGTTTCTAACATCTAATAATTAAAAAATAACAACATCATGAAAAATATACATTTTCTATTTGTTTTGATATTCGTGTTTTGTCTGGGACTTACTTCATGCGAAGAATTTCTGGAAGAGAACGTTAAGGATCAGATTTCAGTAGATTATATCTACACTTCTCCGGCTGGTTTAGAAGTTGGAGTCAATGCGCTTTACAACCAAATGAGATATTACAATGTGCCATCTGGTGATAACAGTGATTTGTGGGCCAATGTTTTTTTTATGGCAGCAACCGATTTAGGATTGCACAGAACCTGGAATACGCCTTACGGGACAGGGCATAATCCAGCCGCTTTTACAGGCTCAAAATGGATTCAGGGTTATAAAATTATCGACAGGTGTTCGGCAATTATAACGGCTGCAAGATCTATTTCAATGGACGAAAATGCCAAAAAAAGACTAGTCGCTCAGGCGAGAGTAATTAGAGGAGAATTGTATTTGGATTTAAAACAAATGTACGGAGGCATTTTAATCGACACGATTCCGACAACGCCTGAAAACATAAATGATGCCGTAGAATATAAAGTCGCCAGTGATGCCGATGTTTACAAATTGATCGATGGAGATTTGGATTATGCAATCGCCAACCTTCCGTTTAAAGTAGATCCGGGACGTTACGGTCAGGGCGTGGCACGACACATCCGCGGGAAAAGTGCTTTATGGCAGCAAAACTGGACTGAAGCCGCGGCACAATTTGATGCTGTTATCAACAACGGAACGCATGCATTGGTGCCACTGGCTGAGGTTTGGGGACAAAATGGAAATCATAAAGAATCGCTTTTTACGTACCAAAAAGACTTTTTATTAGGACCAAGCGATGATTTGGCAGGTGGCGGCGGTTCCTGGCTGGGCAGTGTTTTTACGCAGAGAACCTATGAGTTAAATGCAAACGAACTAATTCAGGATGTGGCTTATGGCGGACAGGCTTTAGGATGGTTTTATCCGAACAATTATTTAAAATCACTTTACGATCAGGCCAATGATTTAAGGTTTAAAACCTACTATTACTCCGATAATTATTTAGACTATAAAATCAATGTTGCCGGAAATCCAAAATTCGGCCAGCCGATAACCAATCCGGCAATTGCAGCTCCAAACGGAAACTACAGGACATGGCACTGGAGTTTGAAAAAATACCACGATACAGAAAAACTGCCCAATACGTCCAACAGTTATAAAGATTATATGTATTACAGATTAGCCGAAACGTATTTATTGGCATCTGAAGCATATCATAATCTGGGGAACGATCCAAAGGCACTTCAATATCTTAACAAAGTAAGAAGAAGAGGGTATACAGGAGATCCGTTAAGTGCTGTGACGACTTACGATATCACAACCTGGACTTTGAACAGCTATTTAGATGAATCAGCACGAGAATTGGCTTTCGAAAATAACAGATGGTTTCTATTAAAAAGATTAGGATTGTTAGTAGAAAGACAAAATTTATATTTCCGCTCCAGTCCATCAGGAACCCTTGCGGGAGAAGTGCCTCTAAAAATGACTCCGGCAATGGTTAATATGCCAATTCCGCAAAGTCAGATTGATTTAATGGGAAAACCTGCAGGATTTAACGTAGGATATTAATCTAAAATATTTTTAAGATAACTAACGGATCCGGAAGTAATGATTTTTCGGATCCTAAAAAAATAACACAATGTTAAGTAAACAAATAATTTGGGCCGCAGTTCTCGCTTTGGTATTTGTCTCCTGCAGCAACGACGAAAAAGTAGTTTTTATAAATGTAGATGATAATGGAGCTCCGGTAAATCCCAATCCGCCAACGCAGACTTTAAAAGAAAAAGCAAAGTTTAAAATTGGCGCCGCTGTAAAAATGAAAGATTTGCAGGGCGATGCGAATTATAAAAAAGCCGTCCTGGCGCATTACAGCCAAATTACAGGAGAATTTGAGATGAAAATGGCCAATATTTGGTCGTCTTCTACAGCTTATAATTTTACGGCTGCTGATTATCTGGTAAATTTTGCAAAAGATAACAATATGGAAGTACACGGACATACGCTGATTTGGTACGACTCTTTTCCGGAATGGTTTAAAAATGCCAAATACGATTCAATAGCCTTCGAAGCTAAAGTAAAAATTTACATAACCGATGTTGTCGGACGTTACAAAGGCAGGGTAAAAAGCTGGGATGTAGCCAATGAAGTTTTTGCAGATGGCGGTGCTTTAAGAGAAGAAGGCGTGATAAAAACCGTTTTTAAAGATCCGATAGGATTTTACGGCAGATGTTTTCAATATGCCAGAACTGCAGATCCAGATGCAAAATTATTCTACAATGATTACAATGTCGTATTGGATGCAGGCAAAAGAGCTGCGATGAAAAAAATGGTCACCAGATTCAAAGCAAAAGGATATCCGATCGACGGTTTGGGAGATCAGTTTCATTATGCAACAGATACCAACAGACAAACCCTGACAACAGGCTTTACAGATCTTGCCGGCACCGGATTATTAATTCATATTTCAGAGTTAGACATCAAGGCAAACCTGACCAAATCGGATACGTATGTTTTTAACGATGCCGAAGCGCAAAAACAGGCAGAAACCTATAAGTTTATCGTCGCAATGTATGAAGCCTTACCGCAACAGCAGAAATTTGCCATTACAACTTGGGGCGTAACCGACAAATATACCTGGCTGACAGCGTGGTGGCATGCAAAAGAATATCCGCTGCTATTAGATACTGATTATAATAAAAAACCGGCGTATCAGGGATTTTTATCAGGCTTGAAATAAAGAAAATAGAGTCAGGAACAAAGAAGAAGACCTTTCTTGATTCTTGACTATTAACTCTTTCCTCTTGATTTTTTCCTCTTTCCTCACAATGAATTAAACCAAAAAAACGAAATCATGACCAAAAAATTAAACGCTATATATAAATTAAAATGGCTTATTCCTGCATTTGCATTATGCCTGCTTTCCTGCGAAAGCGATATCCGCGAGGTTTATCTTTATAACAAAGGAAAACTGGAAGCCACGTCGACCACTGCCACTATTAAGGCTGGCGAAACGGTAACTTTTACCGATTCTTCAACAAAAGTGCGCGCTATAAAATGGACTTTTCAAGGAGGTTCCCCGGGTTCTTCGATAGATCCTAATGTTGTTGTAAAATATGCAAAAGGAGGCAGTTATACAGCGACTCTCGAAATAACTTTTGTAGACAATACCATAGAAAAAAAGACATTTAATGTTGAGGTTGAAGCTCCTGCAATTCCTCCGGTTGTAGTTCCTGTAGACGGACTGAAAATTTATTCTGACAATCCTGATTTTACAAAAACAGCTCCTACTTTAAACTGGGTTTCGAGCAATCAATTTGTTATTGCAGACAATCCCGACGGCGGTTACGAAGGCGCTTTTAAAAGTTTTACACTTCCCGTGGCTGCACCTGTGACAGAAGCAAAATGGGCCATGGCAATTTTGCAGTTTACTGCCGTTACCGATATTTCATCTTATACGTATCTTAATCTGGCAGTGAGAACTACAAGTACCGGAAAAATCAGGTTCAGAATGAAAGATGCTGCCAATACCGGTTATGTAGAATTTGATGCCGTAAGCAATCTGTACGGATTAAAAAGAGACGGAAACTGGAACATGGTTAAGATTCCAATCGCAGAATATAAAAAGCAAAATCCTGCATTAGACCTGACAAAAATCAAGGATATATTGGTATTAAGAAGCGTTGATCCGGAAGATGTAAGAGCGTTAAACAATTACACTTTTGGAATAGATCACGTTTATCTATCAAAATAAATCCATCCTTTTTGCCTTAAAACTATTAATTGGGACAGAATAAAAACTGTCCCAATATTTTTTCAAGAATTATAATACTAAATAATTAAAGACACATTTAATGAAACATTTCATCTATTTAATGTTCTGTTTGCTGATCAGCCAGTTTTCCTTACACGCACAGAATAGCATTAATTACCAAAAAGTCGAAGCCAGACAAAACGCTTTAGATCCCAAATGGGTGGCTTATGAAGCAAAAACTCTAGAGAAACTTCCTGGTTTTAAAACTAAAAAACAAGAACCAATTTCGAAGTTTGGCGGCTGGAAAGTGAGACAGCAAGAAGCAACTGGTTTTTTCAGGACACAAAAAATAGACAATAGATGGTGGATTATTGATCCTGAAGGGTATCCCTTTATTTACAAAGGAATTGCCGTTTTCAACGCCGGACGTTCTGTAAATCAGCAGAAAGCTTTCGACAAGAAATTCGGAACTCCTGAAAACTGGGTAAAACAGGAATCGCAGTTATTGCGCAGTAACGGTTTTAATGGAGTAGGTGCGTGGTCAAATATTGAATTGGTTCGAAAGGCAGAAAATCCGTTGGTTTATACCATAATTGTTGCTCCAATGGGCATGTATCATGCATCGCATATCAAGAAATATGGTGGTAAATACAAAGAAGCCAGCTGGCAGAATTTTCGTTTTGATTTGGTAATGGTATTCGACAAAGAATTTGATGCTTATGTCGAGAAAGCGATAGAACCGCTGTCTCAATATAAAAATGATAAGTATTTGATGGGTTATTTTACTGATAATGAACTGCCTTGGTTTAACGACGCTTTAGATAAACATTTAACTTTATTGGCTAAAGATGAACAAGGATATATTGCGGCAAAAGAATGGCTGGATAAAAGAAAAGGATTCAACGCTTCGATTACCGATGTGACACAGGAAGATCGTATGGCATTTACTGCTTTTTATTTTGAAACATATATGAAAAAGGTCACTGCGGCGATTCGAAAAGCAGATCCGAATCATCTTTATTTAGGATGCCGATTTAATCAGGATAAAGAGCAGGAATTGACGAATCCGGAGATTTTTAAGGTGGCCGGAAAGTATATGGATATTATTTCGATCAATCACTACAGAAAATGGGAGCCGAGCCAGGATTTAATGAACAATTGGGGAGAATGGTCAGGAAAACCTTTTTTAATTACAGAATGGTATACGAAAGCAGAAGATTCCGGACTTCCTAACAATACAGGCGCAGGATGGCTGGTTCGTACACAAAAAGAAAGAGGACTTTTTTACCAAAATTTCACGCTGGAACTGCTTAAAAACAAAAACTCGGTAGGCTGGCACTGGTTCAAATACATGGACAACGATCCTGAGGATTTAAGTACAGATTATTCCAACAGGGATTCTAATAAAGGCATTGTCAATAGTAAGTTTGAACCGTATCTGCCTTTATTGAAAGAGATGAAAACCATCAACGATAATGCGTATGAATTGACGCAGTATTTTGATAAGAAATAAGGACAGTTTTTAAAGTTTACATTAAAAAAATAAATGATTTAGATTATGAGAAAAATAATGCTGTGTTTTACGTTGCTGTTTATCGGAAAAACAATCGCGCAGGAAGTTCCGTTAGTTTCAAATATCGCCGCCAGAAACAACATTAACCTAAATGGAAAATGGAGTTATATTGTAGATCCGCTCGAAAACGGATATTACGATTATCGCCTGATTCCGTTTAAAGACAATGGATTTTTCCAAAACAAAACATTCTCCACTTCAGAGTTAACAGAATATAATTTTGCGACTTCTGCTACAATGGATATTCCGTCTGACTGGAATACAAAAGACGAAAGGTTGTTTTTTTACGAAGGCACCGTTTGGTTTGAAAAAGACTTCCATTATAAAAAAGATTCAAAAACGAAAGGCATTCTCTATTTTGGAGCCGTAAATTATGATGCAAAAGTCTATGTAAACGGCAAATTCGCCGGAAGCCACGTGGGTGGTTATACACCTTTTAATTTTGATGTAACCAATCTTTTGGTCGATGGAAATAATTTCGTAGTGGTAAAAGTAGATAATAAACGCCATAAGGACAATGTGCCAACGGTAAATATGGATTGGTGGAATTACGGCGGCATTACCAGGGATGTTACTTTGGCACAGCTTCCCAATACGTATATTGAAGATTATCTGGTGCAATTGGATAAAAAAGACAAAACCAAGATTTCAGGATATATAAAACTGAATAATGAAGCAGCCAATCAGTCGGTTTCGGTTTCCATTCCGGAATTAAAAATCAAAAAGAATATCACCACTGATGCGAAAGGAATGGCGTATTTTGAGATAAAAACAAATCCCGTTTTATGGACGCCCGAAAAACCAAAGTTATACGACGTAACAATCAATAAAGCTGATGAAAATATTGCGGACAAAATTGGTTTCAGATCTATTGAAACCAGAGGAAAAGAAATTTTACTAAACGGCAAAAAAGTGTTTTTAAGAGGTATCAGCATTCATGAAGAAGCGCCTTACCGACAAGGAAGAGCATGGTCGCAGGAAGATGCCGTTACTTTATTGACATGGGCCAAAGAATTAGGATGCAATTACGTTCGCCTGGCACATTATCCGCATAACGAAAACATGGTTAGAGAAGCCGAGAAATTGGGATTGATGATTTGGTCTGAAGTTCCGGTATATTGGACAATTTCTTGGACAAATCCAGATACGTATGCAAATGCAGAGCGCCAGCTGCACGACATGGTGTATAGAGATAAAAACCGTTGCGGTATTGTAATTTGGTCAATTGCAAACGAAACGCCGCATGGCGATGATAGGGATATTTTCCTGAGTAAACTCGCTAAATATGCCCGTACGCAGGACAATTCCCGCTTGATTAGTATGGCTATGGAAGTGACTAAAAGTCCAAACAATGTCAATACACTTCATGATAATATGAACGAATATGTAGACATTGTGAGTTTCAATCAGTATTTAGGCTGGTACAGGGGGACCAATGAGTCCTGCAAAACCATGCAATGGGTCATTCCGTACAACAAACCCGTTATCATAAGCGAATTTGGCGGCGAGGCTTTGCAAGGTTTGCACGGTGATAAAACGCAGCGCTGGAACGAAGAATATCAGGAAGAATTATACATACAAAATACCCAAATGTTCAATCGTATTGATGGTCTGGCAGGAGTTTCACCCTGGATTTTAGTCGATTTCAGGTCACCTAGAAGACAGCTTCCCAACATTCAGGATTTCTTTAACCGCAAAGGATTAATCTCAAGTGCGGGAATCAAAAAGAAAGCCTTTTATGTGATGAAAGATTGGTACGCCCAAAAGGAGAAGGAATATAAATAAGATAATTTTAGAAATAAAAAATGCCCAAAAAATATATATTTTTTTGGGCATTTTTATATTTTTTCGTATTAAAAAACAGCTTTTTTATTACTACAATAAATAATTTTGTTTTGATTATTGTCGTATTCAACTTGTATAAACGTTCCGTTATTTTTACAGGTTTTAAAAGTATTAACTAATTCTTTTTGTTTTTCAACCGTTAGATTTTCACCACCTTTCTTCCCTGCTTTAGGATGTATAAAAAGAAGATAAACATTTTCTTCTTTGATGAACAGCCAAAAATACAGGCGATATCCGCCGCTCTTACCAGCATGAGCAATTTCTATCCGTTTTCTCAAAAAAGGATTTGAATCCGCATTACCGCCAAGCCTTTTACAGCCTGTACTTTTTATTTGATCAATTTTTTGAGTAAATATAGAACCAATTAAAGAGTCTTCACAGTCAGCATACGAGTTATTTTTCAAAATAGAAGTGACTTCCGAGACAAACTCAGTAGTAAGAAATATGTCCATTAAAAATTAAAGTGAATTTAAAAGATTATTAAATTCATCATCTTTGCGTAATGAAAAGAAAATTTCCTCAACCTCTAAAACAGTTTCTTCAAAGATTTCCAAAGCATCTTGATATGATTTGATTTCACTTCTGTGCAAGTTTTTTCTCCAATATTTTATTTTTAAAGCAACTACGTGTTTAATTGATCTTGAATAAAAATATTTTGATCTAGAAATTATTTTTTTTAATAATTCTTCTTCTTCCTTATTTTTCAAATCAAGCCAAGTAATCTTTGTAAATAAACTTTCTAACTGATTAATTTTTTCAGTCCTTTCAGTTAATTTGCTTTTAACTAAATTAAGATCATCTAGAAATTTATCAATTTTTTCTTGTTCAGAAATTTTTGGTATATCTTTAGTTGCAGAAATTATGTTGTTAATTTCCGTTCCAATATTTATAATGGTTCCTGTCATAAATTTTATACAATATACAAATGTAATTTTTTTTGAATAGATAGTTGTTTTAATTATATAATTTAACGTTATTATTACAAAAAATGACTTATGGAATAAGACTGAAAAGAAAGAATAAAATCAATTTTGTAAATTTCAGTTAAGACATTTTAATATAGTCATTCCACCACTATACTTTTGCTCACTACATTGCCGCTCGTCTTATTTGGCTCTTGAGGCTGATGGCCGCCAATAGCAATTTTCACTTCCCCTTTTAACTGCTTCGAACTGCCTTCTGCTGTTACATACGAAAGATCTTCAGGTGATAATGTAAATTTTACGATTTTGCTTTCTCCTGATTTCAGGTAAATTCTTTCAAAACCTTTTAAAGATTTCAAAGGCGCTTTTATTTTCAAATCCTGATTGATCACATACAATTGAACCACTTCTTCGCCCGCAATTTTACTGGTATTGGTTACGCGCACCGCAACTAAAATATCTTTTCCAACAGCTGTTTTTGCAGGCATTTTTAACTGATCGTATTTAAAAGTACTAAAACTTAATCCGTATCCAAAACCGTATTGCGCTGTTCCTTTAAAATAACGATAGGTTCGATTATCCATTGTATAATCAACAAAATCAGGCAGGTCTGAATCGCCTTTATAAAAAGTAATCGGCAGTCTTCCGGCTGGATTATAATCTCCAAAAAGAAGGTCACTTACGGCAGTTCCCGCAGCCTGACCGCCATACCATGCGTTTACAATGGCTGGTACATTTGCGGCTTCCCACGGAATCGCAATTGCACTTCCAGTCATCATCACAAAAACAACTGGTTTTCCCGTATTCTGTAGTGCTTTCATTAGTTCAGTCTGAATTTCAGGCAGTAAAATCGAAGTACGATCGCCACCGGTAAATCCGGGATAGTTGACTTTCATTTCTTCGCCTTCCAATTGTGGAGAAATGCCGCCGACAAAAACAAAGGCATCAGCATCTTTAAAGCGATTCACAAGCGCATTAAAATCGGTTTTTTGATAATTTCCGGTATGAAGCGCCACATTGCCTTTTCCTTCTCCCTGCCAATATTCAACTACTATATTATAATTTTTATCTTTTGTGGTTTTTAAAACAAAAGTCTGTCCTCCCCAGCGGTTTTTTGTCCATGCATTCAAAACTTCTCTGCCGTCAACAAGAAAGCGGTAACCGTCGTCGGCATTGAGTTCAAACGTAATGTTCCCATCCTGCAAAGCTGTAAAATTAGTAGTATAACGTGCCGAAAAATTATTGGCTTTGATGTTTTTGATCACCATTTCGCCTTCCTGCCATAAGTTGTTAATTTCAGATTCCATTCGAGTACCTTCTGGTTGGCCAGAAAGATCTTTGTTGTTGAAATATTCTGCTTTAAAACCTTGTTTTCCTTCAAAATTATACTGCGTTTTTAGATCAGAATATACCAAAAGCGTATCATTTGTAAAATTAACGGCTTTCTCATACAGTACTTCGGTATCTTTTCCAACCTTGTCTTTAATACCTTGTAAAACGGTCGTTAGAGTTGAAGGAGTCCCGTTATAATTCCCCAAAATTGCAATCGAATTATCTGCATTCGGTCCCAAAACCACTATCTTCTTTAATTTTTTATGGAGTGGTAACGTATGATTTTCATTTTTCAGTAAAACCATAGATTGCTGTGCCATTTTCAGTGCGTGTGCGCCGTGTTCTTTGCTTTCAAGAACAGATTCCGGTGTCTGCGCATATTTTACCATCGAAACCGGATCAAACATACCCAGCCTAAACCGAATCATAAAAAGACGTTTTACCGAAATATCGATTTGCTCTTCGCTGATTTTTCCTGTTTTTACAGCTTGTACCAAAGCTTTATAGGCATCTGTACCGCAGTCAATATCAGTGCCGTGAAAAACTGCATCTGCAGCCGCCGAAGCCGCATCCGGATGTGTTTTGTGGTTTTTAAAGAAGTCGTCAATCGCCCAGCAGTCAGAAGTTACGTAACCATCAAATTTCCATTCATTGCGCAGGATATCATTCATTAAAAGGTCGCTGGCACAGCATGGCTGTGTTCTAAAAGCATTGTAGGCGCACATTACTCCGGCGACTTTAGACTGTGTTACCAATTTTTTAAATGCCGGCAAATACGTATCCCAAAGTTCATATGGCGTAACATCTACATCAAAAGTATGGCGTAAAGGTTCAGGACCGCTGTGAACGGCGTAGTGTTTGGCACAGGCTGCTGCTTTTAAGTATTTGGGATCGTCTCCCTGCAGCCCTTCAACAAATGAATTTCCTAAAGCTGCCGTCAAAAAAGGATCTTCACCATAGGTTTCCTGCCCGCGCCCCCAGCGGGGATCACGAAAAATATTAATATTAGGAGTCCAGTAAGTAAGTCCAACATAACGTTCATTATTGCGCCCTAAAGCAATCGCTTTGTTGTAAATAGCTCTTCCTTCTAACGCCGAATAATCGGCCATTTTATAAAGTGAATTTTTATCAAAAGTAGCGGCCATAGCAATAGCCTGCGGATATACGGTAGTTTTAAAAGGTGTTCTTGCAACGCCATGAAGCGTTTCATTCCACCAGTCATAAGCCGGAATGTTCAGTCGCGGTATAGCGGGAGAGGAGTTCAGCATTTGAGATACTTTTTCCTCTAAAGTCAATCTTCCCACCAAATCATTAACTCTGGTTTCAAAGTTTAAATTTGAATCTTCAAAAACAAATTTTTCTTTTTTCTCCTGAGCTTCGGAACAAACTGAAAATAATAAAAATAAGATGAAAGGATAAAGAGCTTTTAATTTTTTCATAAATAGTATTTTTAATTATTACACTGGCAAAATGGTTTTTAAATGTACTTAAAATAACAATGCAACCGATTGTGTAAAGAAAGAAAAAATAACTGAAAATTATAAAATAATCAAAGATAATCACAAAAATAGGGGAGAGTGTGTAGTATATCAGAAACAAAAAAGCCCAATTCATAAGAATTGAGCTTTTATAAGTTCAAAAATAAATTCCTGAAATTTATTCTTTATACAGTATAATGGCCGCTTTGTAACCAGTACCAACATTCCATTGGCTGGCTTCTATTACTACCCCTTTATCATCGTAAACCTGGAATTCGGCTGTATTGGGCGAAGCCGAACCTTCGTTTAAAGCTTCAAAATCGATTTTATTGATTCCTTTAACCAAAGTTATTTTGAATCCTTTAAATTCGCCAATCAGGCTTACTTCGGGTTCAATCACCTTATCGTTCAAATACACTCTTATTTTATCGCCGTCTACAAACGCTGCATCGCGATAACGAATTGTCGACGTAAAGGATTTCGTTACAAACGAGCCTAAATATTCATTTCGTCTGTAAAAAATACCGGTAACATTGGCTTCTTTTTTGTAAAAAGCATTATTCTTAAAAAGTTCTTCGGGATTGATTTGTAAAACAATTGGATCTTTTGAAATCGCCGGCGGTTCTGCGTTTGGTGCAATCTCTTTTTCAGGAATGATTTCCTTGTTTTCAGTCTTGGCAGGTGGAATGGGCTGGTATTTGCCCTTGCCGTCATTTTGCGAATATCCTCGTGCTGCAACAACAATTATTATAATTAAAAAAAACAGACTCTTTTTCATACTCCTTAAAATCTTAGTATATATAAATTATTTGTGGAAATTAAACACAGTAGTGTCCCTTACATAAACACTTAAATATACGACTTATTGCCTTTAGATTTACTTTTATTGATTCAATTCTATTTATTATTTCCCTTTTTGTAAACATCAGGATCATACAACTCCATATAAATTTCAGGTTTTGGTACTTTATTGAAACCATATTTTTCATAGAGCCAGTCTGCGGTAGAAGTGAGCAGAATCCATCTTCTTAATCCTTGCAGGTTCGGGTGCGTTATAACCGTGTCCATGAGTTTTTTAGACAATCCCTTTCCGCGATATTCCTCTAAAACATAAATATCCCCTAAATAGGCAATTGTCGAATAATCTGAAATTACCCTTGCAAAACCAATCTGCCTCTTTTTATGAAAAAGTCCAAAATTCAATGAATTTTCAATAGAGATTTTTACTTTCTCCAACGGAATATTATCGCTCCATCCAGAATATTTTGATAAAAAATCATGAATCGAATTCACGTCCATTTTGGTTATGTCAGTTGTAATTAAATAGTCTTCAAAAGTACATTCAACTAAATCCATATCTTATAAGTTGTCATTTTAATAGCTGCCAAATGGGGTTAAATTGAATAATTACGCCTTTAAATGACTAAATTTTTGCGTTTTTAGGAAATATCACGTCCGAAATAGGCGGTTTTTTAAGCGAATATAAGAATATTTATTTTGGAGTTAATTAACTATTTAATATTTAATTTGTTGATAAGTAATGTTTTACGATGTTTTTTTTAACAGAAGTTGCAATAAATAATTTTTAAATTTGGGAGTAGTTCAAAGTCAGTTAATTAAAATATTTTATTATGGAAAAAACTATACATCTTAAAGTTCGTAAAGAGTTAGATAGTCATGAACAGTTTAATATAATTAAATTAAAAGGCAATTTGATTTCTAAAGGGTATACTGAAATTATACATATTCTGGATCAGGACGATCAATTTCATATTAATTCTTTTGAAACTCCTTCTGAAACCAAAAATGAAGTGCAGGAATTTATTGCTGATTTCATTACTAAAGAAAATTTAGCCGAGACGATAACATTTTTAAGATAATTAAAGGGGCAATCACTTTATATAATCATCTTTTAAAGAACGTATTCTTACGATACATGCTATTGTAAAATTTTTATGTCTAAATTGAAAAAAAACCGGACGGTAAAACTTTCTAAAAAAAAAGTGCGTTATGTTTTTATTTACAACTAGTTAACCACGTCATTATTCTATTACTATTTGCTTTATTTTTTGCCTTTTTTATTTTAAAATCAAAAATATACATTTAAACTCTACTAAATACATAGAATTTATATATATTTGCTGAGTAGAAAAAAATCTACAGGACTTATCCAGAAAGACTGAGGGAGCAGGCCCATTGAAGTCTTAGCAACCTATTGCCCAATAAGGTGCTGATCCTTCCGTTACGGCGGACAGATAAGAAAGATTCAAATCAAAAATAATAAGACAATTTAAAATGATATGGAAATGAATGCAAGTGAAACCACAAAACCAATAGAGTTGGAGTGTCATTTTTCTAAATTTAGAGGAAATACATTAGGTGTTAATCACAGTTTTGAATCTGTTTACGGGAAACAAAATCTTTTATATGCTGACTGGGTTGCCAGCGGCAGATTGTATATTCCGATTGAAGATATTATGCTTACTAAAATAGGACCGATGATTGCCAATACGCATTCCTTTTCAAGCCAGACCGGAAAGACTTCTACTTATGCCTATAATCATGCACGAGAATTAATAAAAAAGCATGTTAATGCTGCAAAAAATGATGTTTTAGTTACCACAGGATCAGGAATGACGGCTGCTTTATCAAAATTGCAGCGCATTATAGGTTTACGAAAAAACGATAATTACAGAGATTTTAAACCGAATTATGATAATGATCGCCCGGTGGTTTTTATTACCCACATGGAGCATCATTCTAATCAGGTTTCGTGGTACGAAACAAATGCTGATGTCGTCATCCTGCAGCCGGATGAAAACAATTTGACAGACCCGAAAAAATTGACTGAAGCCATTAAAAAATATGCTGACAGGACCTTAAAAATAGGTTCTTTTACAGCAGCATCAAATGTTACCGGAATTATTACTCCTTATCATGAACTGGCCAAAATAATGCATCAAAACGGTGGTTTTTGTTTTGTAGATTTTGCAGCTTCTGCACCTTATGTTAAAATAAATATGCATCCTGAAAATCCGGAAGAACAACTGGATGCGATTTTCTTTTCGCCGCATAAATTTTTAGGCGGACCTGGAACATGTGGTGTTTTGGTTTTTAATGAAAAATTGTATAAATCTGATATTCCGGATAATCCCGGCGGCGGTAATGTAAAATATACCAATCCGTGGGGCGGTTATGAGTACAGCAATGTCATTGAAGTAAAAGAAGACGGCGGCACTCCCGGATTTCTGCAGGTAATAAGAACTTCTTTGTGTCTGCAGTTAAAGGAACAAATGGGAATCGAAAATATCAAAAACAGAGATCAGGAACTGTTGGATATTTGTTATACTGCACTTCAAAAAATAAAAGGTTTGTCTATTTTAGGTGATCTCGAAACGGAGCGAATTGGCTGTATTTCTTTTCTCATCGAAGATATTCATTATAATTTAATCGTTCGGTTATTAAATGACCGTTTCGGAATCCAGGTTCGGGGCGGCTGGTCTTGTGCGAGTACCTATGCGCATTATTTGTTTAATATTAACGAAAAAAGATCAGCAGTAATTACCAGCGAACTGCTTGAAAAAAATCAGGCCAATAAACCGGGCTGGGTTCGGTTGTCACTGCATCCAATAATGACCAATGACGAAGTTTATTTTATCTGTGATGCCATAAAAAAAACGGCTTCAAATTATAAGGAATGGCAAAAAGATTATAAATACAATCCTGCAACTAATGAATTTGAAAGCCTTATACAACCGGATAATATCGAAGAAGAGGTAAAAGAATGGTTCATCTTACAATAACGCTTCAGGTTCTTAAAATCCCATTTTGTCAGAGGTGGGATTTTATGTTTTTACTTTTCGGGCTTGTTGTAATGGCGTAACGTATAGGTCACCAGATTTTCTACACTTTGATGTGTATTAGTGTATGTGTTTTGATCGGTTTCGAAATTTAATTTTTTGAGTATTGCTACAGAATTGCTATTATCAGAGGAAGGAAATGCTGTAATTATTCTGGCTTTTAATCCTGTAAAAGCGTATTCAATCACTTTTTTGATGGCTTCGGTCATTATTCCCCTGCCTTGAAATTCAGTCAGCATTTCATAGCCAATTTCAACAATTTCATTCTCATAATCAAAATTCCACAAACAAACAGAGCCTATTCCTTCGTTGTCTTGTTTTAAGCTTATGATCCAATACATGCATTCATTTTTCTCTGTTAAATCCTTAATTTTGATAATATAATCTTGTGCTTTTTCCAGCGTTGACGAATTATCTCTTCCGACAAATTTGTTTGCAGTTTCATCAGAGCGGAGTTTGTGAATTAAAGCGGTATCGGTATTTTGAATACTTCTTAACCATAACCTTTCTGTTTTTAGTTGCGGGAAATTTTTAAAATCTAATACCATTGTCTGTATTTTTATCCCGAAAGTTAAAAAATAAATAGCATACATTTGTAGTACTTCATAACGTAATATGCCTAAAATGTACGAGATCATCTTTAAACATATTGAAGAAAAAGTCCAATTAACTCCGGAGGATAAGGAATTGATACAGACATTTTTTAAACCTAAAAAACTAAAGAAAAAGCAATTTCTGGTAGTCGAAGGACATGTTTGCAGTTATTTGATATTTGTCTCAAAAGGGCTTTTGAAATCGTACAATGTAGATGAAAAAGGAAACGAACATATCAACCAGTTTTCGCCGGAAGGATGGTGGACGTCGGATATGAGCAGTTTTTTTAGCGGAGGAATTTCTTTTTACAGCATTGATGCAATGGAAAACTCAGATGTACTGCTGATTACAAGTGAAGATTTTGAAAACCTGACCGTAAAAGTTCCGATAATGGAACGGTATTTTCGTTTGCTTTTTCAAAACAGCTTAATTACAAAAGAAAGAAGGTTAATAAGTTCGCACACTCATACTGCAGAAGAAAAATACAGGCATCTTTTAGAAAGCAATCCTGATTTAATCAACCGGATACCCCAAAATTTATTGGCTTCTTATCTCGGCCTTTCGCCTGAAACACTGAGTCGTCTTAAAAAAAATATCGTGCTAGGAAATAAATAATTGATTTAAATCAAGCGAATTTCTTGTTTCAGATCATCTTTAGGAGCTGTGTTTTGAGCGTAATTTTGAAAAAAACACAAAACATATGGATGCTCAAAATTTATCGATGGAAAAAACAGATGGAAATATTGCGTTAATAGCAGGAGCGACCGGTATCGCCGGAAGTAATCTTGCCATAAAACTTCTCGAAAAGGGATGGACTGTATTTGGAATCTCCCGAAATCCGAAAAATGATATTGAAGGTTTACAGCCACTTGCTGCTGATTTACTGAATACGGATTCATTAGCTATGGCTTTAGCTGACATTGCGCCAACACATGTGTTTTTTACAACATGGATGCGAAATGACAGCGAAGAAGAAAATATCAGGGTAAACAGTGCCATGGTCCGAAATTTACTGGATATTTTGTCTCCTAAAAAATCGATAAAACATGTTTCTTTAGTTACGGGTTTAAAACATTATTTAGGGCCCTTTGATGCTTATGCAAAAGCAGGAACTTTACCGGAGACCCCACTAAGAGAAGAACAGCCGCGATTGAACCTGCCTAACTTTTATTATGCGCAGGAAGACGAAGTTTACGCAGCTGCCGCCAGAGATGGTTTTACGTGGAATGTACACAGGCCGCACACTCTTATTGGTAAAACGATTGGAAATGCCATGAATTTGGGAACAACGTTAGCCGTATATGCCAGCATTTGCAAACACGAAGGAACTCCGCTGCTCTGGCCGGGCTCTGATGCGCAATGGAATGGCGTATCGGATGTTACAGATGCTAAAGTTCTGGCAGATCAGATTATCTGGTCAGCTGTTCATCCT
>Ga0247815_10000287_pt1 | contig 40128 bp, 44 predicted proteins | sample UWRJL194509B1_FD_181014 | JGI IMG/M metagenome (GOLD analysis project Ga0247815, IMG submission 181014) | Plant litter microbial communities from Arlington Agricultural Research Station in Wisconsin, United States - UWRJ-L194-509B-1 | ecosystem: Environmental > Terrestrial > Plant litter >...
GTAACAAAAATATACTTTGTCTGATTCATTATGGTATGCTGTTGTTGTGTTGTAGTTCTGTAAAAAACTTGGCAAAAGTACGAAAATTAATTGATTGCAAAAGGAATTACCCCATGTAACAATTACATAATGTAACATTTTAAAAATAAACAAGTTGCAGCACTACTCTAAAAATACGGCACAACATGTTTCTTACGGGTTATACCCCGGCTTTATATTTTACCTGACAAATTTTATACCACGTTAAGAATATTTAACATTACATGGCAATGTGTCGCTGATGGCTCAAATTTATTGATAGGATGATAAAGCGTAGTAAATTTTAAATGACAGTACGTCATTGATATAATTCTATATTGGAAATTGTATAACTTAATGAAAGTTTGTATATAATGAAATTACATTGTCAGGTTACTGCGCCTACTGTCAAACACTCTTACTATATAAATTGAATCTATTTCTATTGTATATAAAACTTTATAGTTTTTTATTACTATCCTGCGGCAGTCGGACTTATAGTCTTCGATTTGATATTGATTAGAGAAAACAAGACTTTCTGTTGACGCTATAATTTCATTTATTAGGCGTAAAGCTACTATTGGAGATTTTTCAAAATAATAATCATATATCAAATCAAGATCATTTTCCGCTTCTTGTGTCCAAAATACCGAAATCTTATTCATTACTCCTGTACTTATCTTTAATCTGCTGATGAGATTTAAAACGGCCGGCTTTGACATCATCGAAACCTTTTTCGATTTCTTCGACATACTGAGATTTTGTCAGTGGTTTTCCGCTTATAGTATAAGCAACGATACCTTCATCAATTTCATTTTTGATATTGATGATTTGTTTTATTTTAGCTTCATCCTGTAGATGCATTAGCCAGTCGAGAAGTTCCAATTTTAATACCGGATTGTCCATAACTTTAATCTATGTTGTAAAATTACAAAGAATAATATAAAGTGCAACAAACAATAATTATTTTACTTAACGCCCTTAGGATATTGTTTCTTTATATTATGTATCAGGCTTTCCAGCCCATTAAGCTTAAGCTCGTAAACAAGCTGTAATTGTAACCCAAGCGTGCCTTTAGGAAAACCTTTATTATGGTACCACACCACATAATATTCGGGCAGGTCTATAAGAAATCGGCCTTCATATTTGCCAAAAGGCATCTTAGTGTGTGCGAGTGTAATTAAGAATTTTTGCTGGTCGTCCAAGAAAAGTTCGGGTTTAAAGTGTAAAAGTTTCAGTTTAGCTGATAGTTGATAATTAGCTAAACTGAAACTTTAAAATTATTTTTTTATCGTATATGATTTCTGAGTTAATCTTACCAATTAAAAGCTACATCCTTTACAATATCCGGATGCAGGCTTTGGTGTACCGGGCAGGTAAGTGCTGTACGCTCCAGTATGGTTTTAGCTTTTTCATCGGCGTCGCTTTTCATGGTAAACACCACTTTAATACCCGATATCCTGCGGGGCTCTGCCTGCATCGATTTTGTTACTTCGGCTACAGATCCTGTTAGCGAAACCCCCATGTCGCGGGCCTTAATACCCATAACGGTAAGCATGCAGCTTGCAAGGGCATTTGCCACAGTATCGGTAGGCGAAAATGCCTCGCCTTTGCCATTGTTATCCAGTGGCGCATCGGATATTATTTCGCTGCCCGATTGCAGGTGTATAGATGAGGTTCTTAAATCTCCTAGGTAGGTTACTTTTGATGTCATGATTATTGTGCTTCTTTTACCAGCATGCCTTCGTCATACTGCAATATATAAACTCCTTTATTATAGTTGCCGCCATTTACATTATTGTAGGCAAATTTATTTTCTACCTGTGCCGACGATTTACCCTCTAATGTAGCTGCAATACCCTCCGGCTGGAAAAGGCGCATGATAACATCAAACGTTACGTCGAAACCACGTACTGCATATTGCGACGGGTTATAACCGTTCTTCTCCCTGAAAATTTTACGGAACAGCAAGCTTTGTGCGTTATCATCGTCGCGGGTAATAGATGGGTAAAGCATTTTTAGCTTAATAAGCCTTTCCAGCGGCACCTCATCATTATCAAGCTTGTCGCTTTTGTCTAACACAGCAAGCTGAATAGTAAAATCAGTTTGTGCTTCAGTAAGCAATTTAGTAACCCCGGTTACAGAGCTTAACGCTTCGGTATCCAGTATTACATAGTTGGTTTTATCTTTAACAAGCAGTGCACGTATACCATCGCCGGTTATACCATCTAAAAACTTAACTTCAGGGAAGTTAGCCTTTATAAAATCGCGGGAGCTTGTTTTCTTTTTATCTACAATTGCTACAACATTACCGTTCTTGCTGCGCAGGTAGTTAAGCATGGCAAGGCGCATGTTTTCGTCGCTTGGTATACTCAGGTAAAGATTAGGGTACGGCTTACCGCCCTCTTTTGCCATAGGCGATATTACAGGGATGCCCGGCAATAACGCTGCTGCACTCTCTGCATTACCCTGAAAGAACGGACCTATAACAGCATTGGCACTTGTTAACCCGCTTTTAAGGGTAGCTACATCCGATGTTTTAGAATTTTCTTTGGCATCAAGTATTTTAACCTTAAGCGGCAGCCCAAGTGTTTTAGCCGAATCTATCGCTATTAGCGCACCGGCATAAAAATCTAATGTAAGGTTAAGGAATTTATCACTTCTCAATAACTTAGCCTTAACGGTATCGCTCTCTATACGGTACATATTAAATGGCAACAGCAGGGCAAGTTCTTTAGCATCTGATTTTTTAAGTGTGCTGTTAAGGTTAACCACTGCGCCAACACCCTGCACCGGTACCGATGCTGCCGGTAGTTTAAGCACCATACCTTCTTTAACGCCGTCTTTAAGCGCCGGGTTAAGCGTGTAAAGTTCCTGCTCTGTAAGGCCGGTATCTTTAGTAAGGCTATAAAGGGTTTCTTTAGGCTTTACGGTATAATCAATGTATTTATCTGCCTGGGGTGCCGCAGTTACAGCAGCTGTAGCTGCAGGTTCCGGCACTTTAGCCTCGGCAATAACCGCGTCTTTAGCCAGTTTAAGCCTGTAGCCTAATGGTAAAGTATCTTTAACAGCCGGGTTAAGCTCCTCTATAAGCTGCACGGTCATGCCGTATTTTTTTGCAATGGCATACTTGGTATCTCCGGCAGCAACGGTGTAGAACATGTAAGACGGTTCGCCTTTTTTATCCTGTTGCTTTTCCGCAATTTTTGCCTGTGCCTCTACCCCACTGCCTTTTACAGGTATTATAAGGTGCTGGCCGTTTTTAAGCCCGTCTTTAAGTAAATCGGCATTAGCCTTTTCAAGGTCGGCAACGGTAACCTTATATTTTTTTGCAATGCTGTAAAGGGTTTCTTTAGCAAGTACTTCGTGGGTAGTGTTTACCACTTTTGTAGCGGGCTCTTTAACCGCTGCATTTGCAGGTAGCGGTTTTACCGGATTGTTAGGAATAAGCAGCACGCTATCCAGCTTAAGCCCGTTCTTAGCATCAGGGTTAAGGCGGTAAATATCGTAAGGTGTAATTTTATATTGTTTTGCAATGCTCACTACAGTCTCGCCCTTAGCTACCTTGTGTTTTTTAAGATCCTGAGCATAAGCAGGGGTTGAAAGCAATGCCAACGAAAAAAATAAAATTAAAATGTATTTCATACAACAGTTTTTAACAAAAATTAAGCCGCTACAAAGTTAGTTTTTGTAACGGCTAATTGCATTAATAAACCCCATAATTTTAAGTTAAAACAGTTTTTTTATTATCCCTTTGGCACACTGGCTGTTTGGTGGCCGTTATTATAAACTGCATCATTGTTAATCCTGTTCGTTTTTTTTGCTTTATCTTTTGCTACATAACGCTTATCGGCAGGTATTTGCAAAACGGTATTGTAGCTAATGCCGTGTACCGCCTCCGGGTTAAGGTCGTAAATATTCTCCGGCGTGGTGCGGTACTTTTTTGCTATAAGCATTACTGTCTCGCCCATTTCTACTTTGTGGGAAACTACGTTCTCCTGCTTTATATCATCCTCTTTTTCCGTTTGCGCAACTGCGCTAAAATAGCTACAAAAAATAGCTACGCCTAACACTAACAATTTCTTTCTCATACTCAATCACGTTAATTTTTCGCAGTTCTTTAAAGCTAATTTATGATTAAATTATTTAAATTTTAAATAATATTTAACTTTAACATGTTAAAAATCAATTGGTAAAGATTAATCTTACTAAATTAATATGCTCTTTGTAATATTTGTAAGTCATTGGCTATTAATAGATATTTCACCAAAAATAAAATACCAAACACAAAAAAGACCACACTAAGTGCAGTCTAAATTATATCATCTATCATCTAAGACCTCTCCCTACATATTCTGAGTGTAATAGTTGTAATCTTTAAGTATCGTGTCTACAAAAGAGGTGGCATTAAGGCTGGTAGATTTTATACCGGTAACAGTTTCTATCTTTTCCTGTAGCTTAAGTATCATATCAAAGTCGGCAGTCTGGTAACTGGTTTCGTAAGTTTCTTTAATAATACGCACATCGTTGTCGCTAAGCTTTATAACAAGCGGATATACCGGCACATAGTTACTGCCTATATCGCGCAGGATAGTATGGTTAATGGTAACATCATTTTTTAAGGATATTACCGCCGTACCCGCAGCCATGTCGCCTATGCGCTGGGTCTTTTTACTCACATTCATGGCTATTAAGCCCACAAGCCCCATTAATCCGGTAACTTCTACAATGCGAAAAAGCCATCTTATAAGGTAGTCGCCAAAGCCTGCCTGATAGCCGTCTATTTTAATAACCTTAATTTTCATGATGCGTTTCCCTATGGTTTGCCCCTCAAAAAAGCTTTCCAGCAGCAGGGTATACAATAAAACTGGCAACGAGATAATGCCGTTGATGGCTATAATGGTCCATTGGTCCAGGTTATTTACCATACGGGTAACATCCAGCAGCTGCCCTATTAAAAAATAAACAACAAAATAATAGGCCGCAATTACCACCACATCAAGCAAATAAGCCACTACCCGCTCGCCCACATTTGCCGTATTAAAATTAATGTTAACATTTTGCGTAGTTGTTATAGATAGTTGTGGCATATTTTATATTTTAGCTATGTATGAGAGAAGTTGCATTTATAAAACAAAATAAAGAAAAATGGCTCGAATTTGAGCAGGCAATTTTTGGTAAAGCTAAAAAAAATCCTGACGAAATTGCAAGCCTGTACATACATTTGGTTAACGACCTCTCGTATGCGCAAACATACTACCCTAAAAGCAAAACGGTTATATACCTTAACCACCTTGCTGCACTTACCTACCAAAAGATTTATAAGACTAAGCGTGAGGAAACTAACAGGGTTGCTTATTTTTTTAAAACCGAAGTACCCTTAATTGTTTACAACAACAGGCGCTACGTACTGTATGCATTTATTATGTTTTTTATCTTTACTGCTATAGGCGTATTATCTGCCAGTAAAGACGAAAACTTTGTGCGCATTATCCTGGGCGACGAGTATGTAAACATGACCCTTAAAAATATAGACGAAGGCAACCCCGTAGCCGTTTACAAAAGCGGTGGCAGCGTGGGCAGCTTTGTAGGCATAACGCTAAACAACTTAAAAGTAGGTGCCTATATGTTTATTTTCGGAATTACAGGCGGTATCATGACCATGTATTTCCTGTTTCAAAATGCAGTAATGCTGGGGTCTTTCCAGTACTTTTTTTACGAAAAAGGCGTGTTCTGGGAAAGCGTTCGCGGTATCTGGATACACGGCTGCATGGAAATTTTCGGGATGGTAATGGAGTGTGCCGCCGGGCTTATTTTTGGCGCAGCCCTGTTGTTCCCCAAAACATTCTCGCGCGTAGAGTCGCTTAAAACAGGCTTTAAAAGCGGCCTTAAAATATGGGTCAGCACCTTGCCTTTTACCTTTGCCGCCGGTGTGCTGGAGGGTTTTGTAACCCGTTATTCACCAGATATGCCACGCGTTCTTAACATTGCCATTATACTAATAACCCTTGCAGCAATTACCTACTACTACCTTATATACCCTTATAAGGTGAATAAAAGGATTGCTCAGCCCGCTAAATAAAACAACAATACACGCCACACCAACAACTACACCTTGAATAAATTTATACTTTACATACTACTTCTTTGCGGCTCTTTGTGCGCTTTTGCACAAAGTGACGAAGACACTCTTGCCGATACGCGTGCAATGTCCGACAGCACTGTAGCTATAGCTATAGACACACTTGCCCAACCCAAGACCCCTGCTGTTATTTATGAAGCGCCAGTATACGGCAAACGAAGCTTTGCGCCGGGTTTCCAAAAAAAATATGACGACGAAGATTTTGTATACAAAGAGCAGGAAGCAACAAAATCGTTATGGCAGCGCTTTTTAGAATGGCTTTTTGGCGGTAGTAAAAAGAAAAGCAATGTAAACCTTGCCTGGTTGGGCCCTGTTTTTAAAGTGGCAGCCTTTGTTATAATAGGGTTTGTGGTTTACCTTATTGCACGCCTTATCCTTAATAAACAGGGCATGTGGATTTTTGGCCGTTCGCGTGGCACAATAGGCTCTGACAATGATGAGCACGTAGCTGTAAACATACATGAAACCGACTTTAAGCAACTTATAGAAGAAACCAAGGCAGCCGGCAATTACAGGCTCGCACTGCGCTACTACTATTTATGGGTGCTGAAAATGCTTTCGTACCGCGAAATTATTGGCTGGGACCGCGATAAGACCAACAACGATTACCTGTATGAAATAAAAGACACTACCCTGCGCAGGGATTTTGAATACCTTTCTTATGTGTATGACCACAGCTGGTATGGCGATTTCCCTATTGATGAACGGGCATTTGCCAAAGCCGAACGGTCGTTTAAGAAAACACTAAACACCTTATAAAATGAACAGAAAACTCATACTTTATATAGGCATAGTGGTTATTATTGCAGGATTGCTTATTTATGACGATGCGTCAAGCCCCGACCCCATAGACTGGACGCCTACTTTTGCTACCAATGCTAAAGCACCGTTGGGGTTATATGTTTTTGATAAGGAAATAAACGGCTTGGTTAAGGGCGACAGCATTGAAAAATTCCGGATTACACCTTACGAGTTTTTTGATGAAAAATACAACTATGATACCGAGAAGTACACTGTAAAGGGTACCTTTTTAGCCATTAGCGAAGTTGATGAAATAGACAGCCAGTCGGCTACAGAGCTGTTGTCGTTTGCTGATTATGGCAATACGGTTGTGCTGAGCATGAAACGATTTCCGCAAAAAATTACAGATACACTTGATTTACATGCCGAATCGCGTTTCTTTGGCGACTCTATACAGTTTAGCCTGCAAAAATCGCCTGCAAAAAAATACTGGTACAATGAGGGGGTTGGCGTTACTTTTTTTGACAGCCTTACGCCCCAGAAAATAAAAGAGAGCGGTATAAAAATATTAGGCTACCAGATAGACAACGGAAAAAAACTGCCTAATTTTATAGAGGTGCCTTTTGGCAATGGCCGCATACTGCTGCATACCCAGCCTGCCGTTTTTAGTAATTACTACCTGCTTAAGGGCAACCATTACCAGTATACGCAGGACGTGGTGTCGCAAATACCGCGCGGTACTCTTTACTGGCAGGACGGCAATGCCACAAGCACCATGAACGATTCGCCGTTAGGCTACATATTGAAACAGCCTGCCCTTAAGGCGGCTTACTACCTGGGGCTTTTAGGGCTTGCCGTGTTTATCTTTTTTAACGCTAAAAGAAAGCAGCGTATTATTCCGGAAATTGCCCCGTTGCGCAATACCACCATAGATTTTGCAAAGACCATAGGCAACCTTTACTTTATGGAGGGCGACCACCATACCATTATAGAGAAAAAGATAATTTACTTTTTAGAGCAGGTGCGCACAGAGTACCTTATAGATACGTACAGCCTTGACGATGCCTTTGCCGAAAAGCTGCACCTTAAGACCGGCAAACCTGTAGAAGAAATACAAACCGCAATAAACCTGATAAAAAAACACCGCCATAACTTTGCCAGTACAGAGGCCGATGTGGCAGCAGTAAACAACGCTATAGAAAATTTAAGGATATGACAGAATTTGACAACAATAATATTCCGGAAAACCAACCGGAAAACATTAACTTAGAAAAGAGCACTACTCCGGATGTTACACCTGTGCCACCTGCTACAGAGCCGGAGAGCGAAGATATAACCTTTGGTGCCCGTACAGACCTTTCTAACCTGCAACGCAGCATTAATGCTGTAAAGCAACAACTTAATACGGTAATTGTAGGCCAGCATAAAATGATAGACCAGTTGCTTGTAGCCATACTGTCTAACGGGCACGTACTGCTTGAGGGTGTACCCGGCGTGGCAAAAACCATCACGGCAAAGCTGTTAAGCAAAACACTTTCGCTGGACTTTAGCCGTATACAGTTTACGCCCGATCTTATGCCGTCGGATATTTTGGGTACATCGGTATTCGACCTTTCCAAATCGGAATTTACATTTAAAAAAGGGCCTATATTTTCTCATTTTGTTTTAATTGATGAGATAAACCGTGCCCCGGCAAAAACGCAGGCTGCCCTTTTTGAAGTTATGGAAGAGCGTCAGATTACCGTAGAGGGTTCTACTTATACTATGGAGGCTCCTTTTCTGGTTATTGCCACCCAAAACCCTATTGAACAGGAAGGTACCTACCGTTTGCCTGAAGCGCAGCTTGACCGTTTCCTTTTCAAGATAACTATAGACTACCCTAAGCTTGACGAGGAAATATCTATACTACAACGCGAAAATGCATTGCAGGACCGTAACAAGCTCGAAAAAATAGAGCGTGTACTCTCTCAGGCAGATATTATTAAATACCAGGCACTTGTAAAACAGGTTATGGTAGAGCCGCAGCTTATAGAGTACATTGCCAAGATTGTGATAAATACCCGCGAGAATGCGTTTTTATATCTGGGCGCATCGCCAAGGGCATCTATTGCCATACTCAATGCCGCCAAAGGGTATGCCGCACTGCGGGGCCGCGACTTTGTAACCCCCGATGATATAAGGGATTCTGCCGTGCCGGTACTAAGGCACCGTGTTGTTGTAGCACCGGAGCGTGAAATGGAAGGCATTAGCAGCGAGCAGATCATTAAGCAGATTATAGACACTGTAGAAATTCCACGTTAATGAAGTGGCTAAACCGCATATACCTTAACAATTTTACCTTTTATGTTTTTATAGGCATACTGGTATGTTTTGTGCTGGCTTATATTTTTCCGGCACTGTACCAGGCCACGTGGTTGCTGCTCTATATTTTTGCCGCCTTTTTGGTAATCGATTTCCTGTTGCTCTTTGCAAGCAACCAGCGTTTTACCGGCGACAGGCAAACGGTAGAGAAATTTAGCAACGGCGATGAAAATGCTGTAACGCTCAAAATAGAGAATGGCTACGGTTTCCCGGTGCGCCTTAAGGTAATAGACGAAATTCCGTTCCAGTTCCAGGTGCGCGATTTTCAGGTTATCCGTAAGGTACCTGCGGGCGGGCACGATGCTTTCGAGTATTTTTTACGCCCCCGTGAGCGAGGCGAGTATTACTTTGGCAAACTAAACATTTACGTATCATCTCCCCTGCGCCTCGTGGCACGCCGTTTTATTTTTGGCGAAGGCCAGTTGGTGCCCACCTACCCATCGTACCAGCAATTGCGCAAGTATGATATGATGGCATTTTCTAACCGCCTGTTTGACTATGGCCTTAAGAAAATTCGCCGCATTGGCCACACTATGGAGTTTGAGCAGATTAAAGAATATGTATCCGGCGACGATATCCGTACCATAAACTGGAAAGCCACAGCCAAGAAAAACCAGCTGATGGTAAACCAGTTTCAGGACGAACGCTCGCAAAGTGTATATATGGTTATAGATAAAGGGCGTGTAATGAAGATGCCTTTTAACGGGCTTAGCCTGCTGGATTATGCCATTAATGCAACGCTGGTACTTAGCAACATTATCCTTAAAAAGCAGGACAAGGCCGGTATGTTTGCATTTTCGCGCAAGGTAGAGAATCGTGTGGCTGCCGAGAGGCGTTCTACACAGATGCAAAAGGTACTGGAAACGTTGTACAACATTAATACCGACTTTTTCGAAAGTGATTTTGGCCGCCTGTATGCTGATGTTAAAAAGAACATTACCCAGCGCAGCCTTATTATTTTATATACCAACTTTGAAACACTCGATGGGCTTAAGCGCCAGTTGCCTTACCTTAAAGGTATTGCTAAAAGCCACATGCTTGTTGTAGTATTTTTTGAAAACGTAGAACTGGAACAGCTTACCAACCAAAAGGCTGCCAACATACAGGAAATTTACGATCAGGTTATAGCCGAGAAATTTGCTTTTGAGAAAAGGCTTATCGTAAACGAGCTTCGCAAATATGGCATCTACTCGGTGCTTACAAAACCGGAAAGCCTTACTATAGACAGTATTAATAAGTACCTGGAAATTAAGGCACGCGGGTTATTGTAACAATAATACCATTTATTAATATAATGCAGTCTAAATAATTTGTCACGCAAAGACGCAGAGACGCAAAGCTGTATACTAAATTAGGTTTCGATATAGCGACTGGTAAGTCGCAAAGCTTTGCGACTTACCAGTCGCTTGGTAGGTAGGGGTATGTAACTCAGCTCTGCGCCTTTGCGTGATATAAGATAGTAGAAAAAATCAGGCTAAGACATATTCATAAATGGTATAACACTCTCTACATAAAATTATAAGGGTTATGAAAACGATCTGTTTAGCAATAGCAATGCTGTTTTTGTATTCGTGTAAAAAAGACAACGAAACCATAGAGGCTGCCCCCGAAAGCACAGAAGCACCGGCAACGGTAACGGTAACGGCTCCGGTTAGTAAACCTGCCAGCACAACACCCACACTTATTGCTGAATTCCTGGCGAAAAAAAAAGAGGTACAGCTTAAACTTGCATCCTTATCTGCTGAAGAGGCAAATGACCTGTATGACTCTTACAAAAAAGAGAATGACAGCATAATGAGGCAACTGGAACATAATGAGCAGAATATTTTAGAGCATTATTACAAATATTATTCAGACGATCGTGGAAACCCTAAAGCGGCACCCGACTCTATTGCTAAGAAAGAAGCATTGCTTAAAAGTGCCGGTATAGAGTTTTGGGAAATTGGTGAAGGCATGGTAGAAATTCGCACAGTAGCCAATTTTTACCTGTCGCTGTTTAAAGGCCATGTTACTAAAGATTATGAAGATTTTATTGCCCTGTTGGCTAAAGACGATGAAAATTTATATTCGGCAGATGCCGGTATCGCCATTTCGTTTAATGCTGTAGGCAAGCGCGTGCTCAATTGGGAGAAGTTCATCAACAAGCACCCGTACAGCAGGTTAACTCCCCAAGCTATAGATTTTTATAGAATGTACCAGTACGGCTTTTTACTGGGGGAAGATAACACGCCTACTATAGAGGTTACCGACAACAGCATTTACCCCGAAAACCTTAAGGAATTTGCAACCTTTACCGCTGCTAATCCGTCCAGCCCTACAACAGCCTTAATAAAAATTGTAACCGAAACCAAAGGCACAAAAGATGAGATTACTAACGCTGTGGCAAAAGAACAGGACAAACTTATAGCCAAACTCATTGCCGATACCACCCCTGATTATCGTTAATTTTGGATAATTGCATCTACTAAAGTGGCTGAAAGCCACAAACCTTTGCGACTTTTCACCTGCTTTCCAGATACATTTTTCGGCACAGCTTTGTGTCTTCGCGTCTTTGCGTGACAATACCACAAAATAGTATATTAGCATATGATTAATCATATAACATAATGTAACTTTGCGGCTTTGTAACTTTGCAACATTGGCATTTTCATGAAACAAATAACCAGCGCCCAAAACCCCTATATAAAACAGCTTGTGCTACTGCAGGAAAAAGCTAAGGCACGCAGGCAAAGCGGTACTTTTTTAATAGAAGGCCAGCGCGAACTGCAGCTTGCGCGTAAAGGTGAGTACGAGATTGAAACGGCACTATTTGTCCCGGAATTACTATCGGAAACCGAAGTGCGCGCACTGGCAGGAAGGCAGGCTGAACTGATAGAGATTAGCCGCGAGGTATACCAGAAACTGGCGTACCGCGATACTACCGAGGGTGTTATTGCCATAGCCAAAAGCAAAAGCTTATCGCTTAAAGATTTGCAACTGGGCACTAACCCATTAGTACTTGTTGCCGAAGCTACTGAGAAACCCGGTAACCTTGGCGCAATATTGCGTACCGCCGATGCTGCCAAACTGGATGCTGTTATTATAGCCGACCCTAAAGGCGACCTGTATAACCCCAACATTGTACGGTCGAGTGTGGGCTGCCTGTTTACCAACCAGATAGCTACCGGCAGTACAGAAGAAGTTATTGCTTACCTTAAAGAAAAAAACATTAATATATACTGCGCCACATTACAGGATTCGGCGTACTACCATGAGCAGGATTACAGCACGCCCACCGCACTTGTTGTAGGTACTGAGGCTACGGGGCTAACCCAACCGTGGCGTGAAGCATCTACCCAAAATATTATAATACCCATGCAGGGGGAGATCGATTCTATGAACGTATCGGTCGCGGCAGCCATTTTAATTTTTGAAGCCAAAAGGCAAAGAGGATTCTCTATTTAATTATTTATTTTTCATGAAATTTTTCACTTACTTACTTTTTTTACTCTCCCTGCCTGCTTTTGCTCAAACCGAAACCATTTCGTGGGACGATGCCACTATAAGCAATAAACTTACCCTAACCATTGCCAAAAGGGAATTTGACAAAATTTATAAAAAAGCTGACAGCATCATAAAGCCTGATTACTCTAAAGTATGCGGTGCCGATGCTGACAGCAGTTTTGAGTATGTATACTACAAAGGCCTGATGTTTGAAATGGATAACGGCATCATGAATTTCAGGGAGATTAATTTAAGTCCGGCACCAAAAGCCCCGCTGTTCTTTGTACATAAAGGCATTACCTTTAACGGTAATACAAAGTTGGCCGATGTGCAAAAGCTTTTCCCAAATGCAGCAGCTGCAATACAGGACAGCGAAGATAAAACGTATAAGATATTAAAACTGGAACCTGCCGAAGCAGGTGACGACAGCGAATGGTTCTTTTATTTTAAAAATGGAAAACTTGCCATTATAGAATGCAAATTTTCGTGTTAGGCTTACAATATACCACAACCCTATAAATGCCGTTGTAGTATATGGGCAGCAATGCTTACCTTTACACTTTAAGTTTTATTAGCATGAAAATTTATACCTGCCTTTTTTTACTCCTGTCTTTTTCGATGTTTGCACAAAACAAGGAAACCATATCGCGGGAAGAGGCACGCATAAACGACAAGATAAAACTCTCCCTGCCATACGCCGAATTTATTGAGCGCTACAGGGCTGTCGACAGTACCGCAACTCCATATGCCGGGGAAACATGCAGCAAAAACCCCGATGTAAAGATGGTATATTACAGGGGCATAACCTTTGAACTGGATAATGGAACGCTAACCTTTAAGGCTATAGATTTTTCTAAGAAAAAGCACATGTATATGTCGACTTCTATCGACTGGTTTGACCATACTACTTCTCTTAAAAGCTTCACGAAAAATTATCCGGAAGAATCGGAATTTATAGAAGATTATGAAACGGAGGATGGGGAAGCACTTAAACGCATTATATTAATGCCCGATGACCTTGCCGAAAATTATGAGTGGTGGTTTTTCTTTAAAAACAACAAACTTAAGAGTATAGAGTGCCATTATATATGTAAGTAATGCAGCCTAAAATCTACCACAACCCAATAAACGGCGAGTATACCACGATACTGGAAAGTTCTGCAGATACTGGTGGGGCGTATACATTTTTTGAAGTTAGCCTCGCACCCGGAGGTGGCAACCCGCTGCATTACCACACTAAATTTTCCGAAGAGTTCTTTGCCGTAAAAGGTTTGCTCGGCCTGCAAAAAGATACAACCACACTTTACTTAAAGCCCGGCGAAAGTGCACTCGTTCCCCCGGGCCATTACCACCGTTTTTTTAACGATGCCGATGAACCCATAATTTTCAGGGTCAGGCTAACTAAGGGACAACCCAATTTTGAGAATTTCTTAAAAATGATGTTTGGCTTAGTGAACGACGGTAAAACCATTACCAAAAACCAGATCCCAAAGAACATTTACCATATTGCCATTGCCTTTAAATGGGGCGATACACACCTTACTAACCCGTTGTTTAAATTATTCTCTCCGCTTGTATTGCTATTTTATAAACGTGCGGTAACGCTTGGGATAGAAAAGGATTTGCTGGAAAGGTATTGCGAAGAAAAGTTATAACACAAAGAAGGGGCAATGCAACTGCGAATAATTAACCACAAAGAACACCAGGTTAATCGCAACCAGTAAAAACACTAAGGGCATGAGGAAACCGACTAAAGCCGGATGGACACAAGGCCGTAACTAACAGAATAGCCTAAACTCGAAACTTTATTTACAATATGTCAAAGAACGATTATGGCAATAGAAACCTATCGCGGTTTTTAGCCGTGGAAAAAAATAAACTATCACACAATTATTGTGGAGCACCACGGCAATTAGAGGAGATTATTTTGGTGGGCGGAATAGGATTTCTATTATCATAGCAGTAATAACCTGTGGGTACACCACGGGGAGTGGTTTCTGTCCAAATAATAGAGATCAATGTTTTGCTTTCTGTCAGCACATTAGAGATTGCCGACATATCCTGTATATCAGGAATTAGAACATCTTTTATATCCAACTGAATATCAGCAGGAATTCCTTCAGGCTCTGCTACTACAGTGTGATAAATAACTACATATTCACCACGCAGGCGGCCTTGTATGTAGGCATTATAGTCGAACACTTTGCGGGTAACAGGTTGTGATGCGTAACACATAAATTTTGTGTAAGGCAAATATCGGGGAAAGATTGTGGGGAAGTATTGAATGGAATTAGCAGCTGTAATTCCGGACTGCAAAGATAGGAAAATTATTATTGACAGATACTAATTTCACTAATCATTTTAGAATTCAAAAAATGCAAAATTGATTTGCTATTTGTGAAAATTCGTGTAATTCGTGGCTAAAACGCACATTAACAGTTTCGTGTTATTTAAATTGATAAATTTGCATATATAAATTTTACTATGAAAGCTAAAGATATAGAACGCATATCAAAAGCGCTGGGAGACCCCACTCGCCTGCGCATACTCCAGGAGGTAAAACAACGGGAATGGATGCAATGTGCTGATATTTGCGGACTTGTAGACCTTGCGCAACCTTCTGTTTCGCATCATCTAAAGCAACTGGGCGACGCCGGGCTCCTTATATCCGAAAAGGAAGGCCGCAACATAAAATATTCTATAGACAGCGAAATCCTTGATGGCTACATTACCTTTTTAAGCACCCTTAAATAATAAACTCCTGTTTTTTTGAAAAAAAACATATAGAAAAATATAAATATATAAATTAATAGATATACATTTGTTCTGTATTTGGATAAGAGCAGTAAGCTATATTAAAATACATTGATTTATTTAAATATATAAATGTTTTAAAAGTTTAAGTCAACACAAGATGAGTTTAAAATTAGAAGGCAAAGTAGCCATAGTAACCGGAGCTTCAAAAGGAATTGGAGCCGGTATAGCAAAAGATTTAGCGAACGCCGGCGCAAAAGTTGCCGTAAATTATGCATCAGATAAAGCAGGTGCAGACAAAACGGTTAGCGAAATAACCGCAAATGGTGGCCAGGCCATTGCCGTTCAGGGGTCTGTAACCAGTACCGAAGACATTGCACGCATTTTTGGCCAGGCAAAAGAAGCCTTTGGCAACATAGATATTGTAGTGAACAATGCAGGTATCTATAAATTTGATGCGGTACAGGATGTTACCACAGAAGAGTTTAACAGGCAGTTTCATACCAATGTGCTGGGACCAATTTTTACCACAGCCGAAGCATTAAAACACTTCCCGGAAACCGGCGGCAGCATTATTAACATCAGCTCGGTAATAGCAACCAGCCCAAGCCCTAATGCAGCGGTATATGCCGCCACAAAAGGCGCGCTTGATACACTTACCAAAACACTTGCACTGGAACTTGCCCCTAAAAAGATAAGAGTAAACACGGTATCGCCGGGTATTACAGAAACCGAAGGTACACATACCGCAGGTGTTATAGGCAGCGAGTTTGAAGCACAGCTTGTAGCCACAACACCACTGGGCCGTTTAGGTCAGCCGCAGGATATTGCCGGTATTGTAACCTTCCTTGCATCAGATGATGCAGGATGGATTACAGGACAACGGGTAAATGCCTCTGGAGGTTTATAATTTATCGTTTTACAATTCAGTTCGTTAAAAGGCAGGGAGTTATTTCCTGCCTTTTTTTTGTTTAATCGAATGCGGATGACATGGATCGAGCGGATTTTAGCAGGTTGCCAGACGCTATATTTGCCGTTTAGCAGACCTCACCCCCAGCCCCTCTCCCGAAGGAGAGGGGCTGGGGGTGAGGTTCAATGACTAATTTATGGCCCTTAGCCCCGATAGAGCCGGTATCCCCGCAGCGCAGCGGAGGGATAAAGGCGAAAGCGGGACCGGCGTTTGTAAAAATGCGCTTAGCCAACCGCTCTGCATAAAAAATTTGAGCTTAAATAAACACTGATTTTCTTATACTACTATAGACAGAATCTTTGTTTCACATATTGGATATCGCAAAAATTTCATTACTTTTAAAGCACATGAAAGATGCTATGGTAGAGATTGATATAGAACAGGAAAACAAGGCGATTGCCAAAGAATACAAGGAATTGCTGCGTATTAGTTATCAAACCCTTACAGAGGAGGATAAGAAACTGATACGTAAGGCTTTTGATGTGGCAGTAGATGCCCACAAAGACCAGCGGCGCAAAAGTGGGGAGGCATATATTTTTCACCCTATTGCCGTGGCTAAAATTGTAGCGTCGGAGATTGGGCTTGGTGCAACATCCATAGCCTCTGCCCTGTTGCATGATGTGGTTGAAGATACTGATATTACGGTAGACGACATCCGACGTATGTTTAACCCTAAAATTGCACAGATTGTTGAGGGACTTACCAAAATTGCACAGGTTAAGACCGACCAGGAAATAAGTATGCAGGCAGAAAACTTCCGTAAGATGCTGCTTACCCTTAATGATGATGTGCGTGTTATACTTATTAAGATTGCCGACCGCCTGCACAATATGCAGACGATGGAAAGCATGGCCGATTATAAACAGGCCAAAATAGCATCTGAAACCTTATACATTTACGCTCCCCTCGCCCACCGCCTGGGGCTGTACAACATTAAGAACCAGCTTGAAGACCTTGGACTTAAATATACAGAGCCGGCTGTGTACCACGATATTGTGGGCAAAATGAAGGAAACTAAGGAGGAGCAGGATGCTTATATCAAAGCGATATCTGATGTGTTGAAAACATCTCTTGACAGCGAGGGTATAGAGTATACTATAAAAGGCAGGCCAAAGTCTATTTACTCCATCCGCCGTAAAATGCTGGCACAGGGCGTTAGCTTTGATGAAGTGTACGATAAATTTGCCCTACGCATTATTTATAAATCTGAAAACCAGCACGATGAAAAATTCCTCGCCTGGAAAATATACTCGATAGTAACCGATCATTACCGCCCAAGCCCAAGCAGGCTAAGGGACTGGATATCGTCGCCTAAATCTACCGGATATGAGGCACTGCACATTACCGTAATGGGGCCTAAAGGCCGCTGGGTAGAGATACAGGTGCGCAGCGAACGTATGGACGAGGTAGCCGAAAAAGGGTATGCCGCACACTATAAATACAAACAGGGTGCCAATACTGAGGAGCACGGGCTGGAAACCTGGCTTAACCTGCTTAAAGAGGCTTTGGAAAATTCGTCGAGCAACGCGGTAGATTTTGTGGAGGATTTTAAACTGAACCTCTACGCTAAAGAGATCTATGTGTTTACACCAAAAGGCGAAATAAAATCGCTGCCCAAAGGAGCTACCTCACTGGATTTTGCCTTCAGCATCCACTCAGAGATTGGCATCCGTACCCGTGGTACGCGCGTAAACGGCAAACTTGTGCCGCTTAACCATGTTCTTAATAGTGGTGACCAGGTAGAGGTTATCACCTCTCAAAACCAAAAGCCCAACCAGCACTGGCTGGATTATGTTACTACATCGCGCGCCAAGAATAAAATTAAAAACGTACTTAACGAGGACACTAAAAAAATTGCCGAAGACGGTAAGGAACTCCTTACCCGCAAGCTTCGCCATCTTAAAATATCGCTTAACGAAACTACTATAAACGAACTCGTTAGCTACCTTAAGCTTAAAACCAGCCTCGACCTGTTTTACCGTGTGGGCGTAGGCTCTATAGACAATCAGCAGCTTAAGGACTATGCTGCGCTTAAGAGCAATACCTTTATGAATTTCTTTAAAGGTAAAATTAAGCGTACGCCAAACCTGCCGCAGGAGCAAATTCAGAAAGACGAGATAAGCCGCAATTACGACCTGCTGGTTTTTGGTAAGAACGAAGATAAACTGGATTACAAGCTGGCAAGCTGCTGTAACCCCATACCGGGCGATGATGTTTTTGGCTTCGTGACCATTAACGAGGGTATAAAAGTCCACAAAAAAGACTGCCCTAACGCCATAAGGCTGCAAAGCAATTATGCCTACCGCATTATGCCTGCCAAGTGGATAGACTCGTCTCAGGAAGAGTTTAAGGCTACTCTTAAAATTACAGGTATGGACTCGCTTGGGCTTACTAACGAGCTTACTAAGGTTATTAGTAACAACATGCATGTTAATATACAAAGCATATCGCTTAGTGGCGATGCCGGTATTTTTAACGGGCAGCTTACCGTAGTGGTGCAAAATAACGCCCTGCTTAAAAAGCTTATTGAAGCCATTAAGAAGATAGATGGGATAGATAAGGTAACAAGGATTTATAATAGTTGATTTTATAGCCACGAATTGCACAAATCCACGCGAATTTCATCAATTAGTAAAAATTTGTGCAAATTTGTGTAATTCTTGGTTGACATTTATAGTTTGTAACTACCTACTTTTAACCAACTAATCTTTCACTTAAAAAAAATTAGCTTATCTTTGTACATTGATTAATAAACCATGGAAAATAATAAAAACCAGGATATTGTAAAAAATGTCTTCACAAAATTTCTTGAAGACAAAGGGCATAGGAAAACACCTGAGCGCTATGCTATACTCCAGGAAATTTACAACAGCCTTGAGCATTTTGATATAGAATCGCTTTATATTAAAATGAAAAACAAGAACTACCGTGTAAGCCGCGCCACGCTGTACAACACGATAGAGCTGTTGCTGGATTGCGGGCTTGTGCGCAGGCATCAGTTTGGGCAAAACCAGGCACACTACGAAAAATCGTATTTTGACAAGCAGCATGACCATATTATCATGACCGATACCGGCGAGGTAATTGAGTTTTGCGACCCAAGGATACAAAGCATCAAAAAAACGATAGAAGAAATTTTTGGTATTGAAATTCATAACCATTCTTTATACCTTTACGGCAACAAAAAAGCAATACCTGCTCCTGCTGCCGAGGTAGAAAAGGCCGAAAGTTAATAGCGGCTGACTATAAACAGCAAAAGCAAACCAACCCTGAATAAGGATTGGTTTTTGTTTTTAAGGATACTAACGAACAATAATTACAACATAAACAACTAACTAATAAGGAATGACCGTAGATTTACTGCTCGGATTACAGTGGGGCGACGAAGGCAAAGGAAAAATTGTTGACGTTCTTACTTCAGGATATGATATTATAGCCCGTTTTCAGGGCGGCCCAAATGCAGGCCACACGTTAGAATTTGATGGTATTAAGCACGTGCTTAGAACGATACCATCGGGTATTTTCCACAAAAATTCGATTAACATTATAGGTAACGGCGTTGTTATGGACCCGGTTGTTTTCCAGAAAGAACTGGAAGGCCTGGAGAAATTTAATATCGATATTAAATCGCGCCTGCTTATTTCGCGTAAAGCACACCTTATATTACCTACCCACCGCCTGCTTGATGCTGCCAGCGAAGCTGCTAAAGGTAAGGCAAAAATAGGCTCTACCCTTAAAGGTATTGGCCCCACTTATATGGATAAAACCGGCAGGAACGGTATCCGTGTAGGCGATATAGAGCTTGATAACTTTAAAGACCACTACCGTGCCCTTGCAGATAAGCACCAGGCCATGATAGCGTTTTATGATGTTGACCTGCAGTATGACCTTGAAGAACTTGAGACTGAATTTTTTGCTGCGGTAGAAGTACTTAAAACACTTACTTTTATAGATAGCGAAGAATACCTTAACAAAGCCATGAAAGCAGGAAAGACCATTCTTGCCGAGGGTGCACAGGGATCGCTTCTTGATATCGATTTTGGAACCTACCCATTTGTAACATCATCTAATACTACTGCGGCAGGTGCATGTACCGGCCTTGGTATTGCCCCTAACAAGGTAAAAGATGTGTTCGGGATATTTAAAGCATACACTACACGCGTAGGCAGTGGCCCTTTCCCTACCGAATTGTTTGACGAAGACGGTGCTACTATGGCACGTGTGGGCAATGAGTTTGGATCGGTTACAGGCCGTGCAAGGCGTTGCGGCTGGTTAGACCTTGTGGCTCTTAAATATGCAGTGCAGGTAAACGGCGTTACACAATTATACATGATGAAGGGCGATGTACTTTCGGGCTTTGAAACCCTTAAAGTATGTACGGCTTATAAATATAAAGGTGTTGAAACGGATTATTTCCCTTACAACATTGAGCCTGAAAATGTAGAGCCTATTTTTGTTGAGAAAAAAGGCTGGGCTGCCGACCTTACCGGAATCAAGAATTTTGACGAACTTCCGGTTGAGTTTAAAGAATACATTGCTTTTATAGAAGAGCAACTTGAAGTGCCAATTAAAGTAGTATCTGTAGGCCCGGACAGGACCCAGACCATTACTAAATAATACTAAAGCCGCTCCCATTACAGAGCGGCTTTTCTTATACAGCAATCAGAAATTAATTGTTTTGCATTTGTTCATACTGATATGTTTTTGACCACTAAGGTCACCAAGTTTTTCACAAAGAACACCAGGCTGTGTGAATAAAGCAATCACACTTCCGCCCTTGGCGGGAGAACACAAAGTCTCATGCACAGAGCATCGCGCACTTTGAACCTAATCGTAAAAGATATATTTAACAGGCATAAAAAAACCCGCAATTGCGGGTTTTCTCGTTGTTTGTATGTATAAAGAAGCGTGTATTATTGTTTTACAACCTTCATGCTTTCGGTTTTACCGGCAGAAGTTACTTTAACCATATAAGTTCCTGCAGGGTAATTATCCATATATAGCTTAACTATTGTGGTGCTTGCTACACTGGTTAATACCTGCCTCCCTGTAAGGTCGTAAACGCTTACCTGGTCTATAATATCTTTAGCATTTATAGTAAGGATGTCGTTTACAGGGTTAGGGAAAAATTTAATAGCCGTAGTTTTTACATCTTTTACACCGGCAACAGCAGATACTGTAATAGTGCCCCTCATGTTGCTGTGATAAGCACAAATATAAGGTACAGCTCCTACCGTGTTAAAAGTATGAGAATAGGTAGTTCCTGCATTAAGGTTGCCACTTGCAAAAGATTCTACTGCACCGGCAGATGTTTCTACTGTATGAGGCATAGCGTCTGTAAGCATCCACATCACGGTATCGCCCTGGTTAATGGTCATGCTTGCCTGAGCCGCAGGAACATTAAAAAACCAGTTAATCATGTGGGTTTCCTGGGCATTCATGGTAAACGCCCCGAAAAGGAACATTAAAGAAAGTAATTTTGTTTTCATTATTGTGTAGTTTTAAAATGTATAATTTGTCCTTAACAAATTAACAATAATTAAAACCGGTAATCCATATCCATTGAGTATAAGCAGCTTTCAACTTAGAATACGCACACTTTCATTTAGTATACGATTTTAACCTATATCAGCAGGCTTGTAAGCATTAAGCTTATCAAGATATAAGACCGTCTTGGTATTATCCTCGTTTTCGGCATACATCATTTCAAATTTGGCACCGTAAATAATCTCGTCAAAAGTATACGATGTACTTATTGCAACGGTATTGCTAAACAAATCATCAAAGGCTTTTACATATACTATAACTTCTCCCTGTGCTGCGGCAAAATCCTGTTTGGTAAAACCATGAAAAGGGCTATGCTCTGTAATGGGGTGCACAAGTGTCCAGCTTAATGACAGTGCTGTAATCCTTTCCATCTCCAACGGAAGGACATAAAATTTATTTACCGGTATGCCATCATCTCCCATAACCGTCATGCCCAGTGTCATACGGGCTTCGGCATCTATAAGTTTAGTGTTTTTAAAGGGTGCAAACCGTATCATAAAAGCAGTACCGCCATGGTATGGTGCAATGAGTGCATTGTGCGAAAACTTAAGGAATGCCTTTGGCCTGCTAAAACGTCCATAAAACAATCCTGTGGCAATAGCAAAACTAAGCAATCCGGTTAATGCTTCAGCAGCCGATAATGCACTGGTTAAAAATCCGCTTGGGCTTATATGCCCATATCCTACAGTAGTAAATGTCTGTGCACTAAAAAAATAAGCCTTACCAAATTTTAGCCACTCGTTACCCGTAGGGTCTATACCGTCAAGATATTCTATACCAATGGCATAATATAATAATGCAAATATAAAATTAACCACCATGTAAAAGGTTACCAGTAAACCCAGGAACTTCCAGCCCGGCATGTTAAGCATGGTATGGTACCAGCTTATCCTGCTAAAAAAAGTAAGTCCGCGTTTCTCTATATTAGCCGACCCGTCTTTATTTATAAAACGCCCGCCATAGCTCGACGGATTAGTACCAAAACCAGAGGTGTCGATAGTTTTTGCCTGAGTATTTACTTTTTTCCTAAAAATATCCATTTGGTGCTGAATTGTATTTCAAATGTAACAATAAAGCTTCAACATTTACAACGCAACGGCTTGCTGTAACAAATACAGCAAACAGTTGTAAGAAAAATGAGCCTGTATTGTGTAACATATTTTTAAAAACAGCTACATATATAAACAACAAACATAATCAGGTGTAAAATTTTAATTGTTACATTTGATATGAAACCAATCAATACTAATTTAATCATCAATCAAAAAACCAATGAAAAACGTAGTTGCAACCATCCTGGCTTTCAGTGCTATCAGCATTGCAGGCGCACAGGAAAAAGAAAAACCACAGCCGGGAAACCCCTCACTGGCATCATCTAAAGACGAACTTGCTAAACTGGCAGCTTCAGAGAAAGGCACGTACAAATATACCGTAGCCGATTACTTTAAAAAGCCTTCCCAGTTTTCGTTCCAGTTTTCGCCTAATGGGCAGTACCTCTCTTATAAAGAAAGAGACGCAAAAGGTAAAAGCCACGTATATGTAAAAAACACCACTACAAACGAGGTAAAGCGTATCATAGAAGAAAAGGATGAGCTTATTCGCGGCTATAATTGGGCAGGGAATACACGCCTGGTGTATATGCAGGATAAAGGTGGCGACGAAAATTATCATATTTATGCGGTAGACCTTGATGGCAGCAATAAAAAAGACCTTACCCCTTTTGATGGTGTTAAGGCCAGCATTAGCAAAATACTTAAAGATCAGCCTGATTACATGATCGTGGAGATGAATAAGGAGAACCCTCAGGTTTTTGAACCTTATAAAATAAATATTAAAACGGGCGAAGCGGTTAAGCTGTTTGAAAACAAAGATATTGCAAACCCTATAGGTGGTTTTGACTTTGATAAAGACGGCAACTTAAAAGCGTACACACAACAACAAAATGGTACCGAAAACGCCCTGTACTACAGGGCCGGTAACGACAAGCCTTTTGAAAAAGTGATACAAACTACCTGGAAGGATGATTTTTCTATCATTGCTTTTGACTATACGACACCAAATCCTAATGATGCATTTGTAGTTACCAATACAGAAAGTAATACAAGGGAAATTATATTATATGACCTTGCTTTAAAGAAAACCATTAAAAAGGTATACAGCAATCCAACCTTTGATGTAAGCGGTTTAGTAACGTCGCGCAAACGTGGGTATGAGGTAGATTACTACTATTATAGTGGCGAGAAAGAGCACATTATTCCTGTAAGTGCCACATACAGAAAAATAGATGCTAAATTAAAAAAGCAGTTTGGCGATAAAGAAGTAAGCATAACCGGAGTTACCGATAATGAAGATAAATGCCTGGTGTATGTTACCAGCGACAGGCTTTATGGTTCATACTATTTATATGACATTGTTAAGGATACGTTTAAAGAGATCATGAACCTGGCACCACAGCTTAAGGAAACTGATATGGCAGAGATGCGCCCTATAAAATTCATGTCGCGCGATGGGCTTACTATTTACGGTTACCTTACCATTCCTAAAGAGGCTTCTAAATCTAAAAAAGTGCCGCTGATAGTTAACCCGCACGGTGGCCCTTATGGTGTTAGGGATAACTGGGGTTTTAACCCCGAAACACAACTGTTTGCAAGCCGTGGCTACGCTACGATACAAATAGATTACCGCGGATCTGGCGGGTATGGCAAGAAATTTTTTGTTGCCGGAAACAAACAGATAGGCCGCAAGATGCTTGAAGACCTGGAAGATGGTGTGGCATACGCTAAAACACTCGACTTTATTGATGGTAGTAAAGTGGCAGTTTACGGCGGTAGCTATGGAGGCCTTGCCACCCTGGGCAGCCTTGTAAAAACACCCGACCTATATAAATGCGGTATCGACTACGTTGGGGTGTCTAACCTGTTTACCTTCTTTAAATCGTTCCCTGCGTATTGGAAACCATTCCTTGCTCAGGTGTACGAGCAGTGGTATGATGAAAATAGTGCCGCCGACCAGAAAATTATGACAGAGGTATCTCCTGCGCTTAATATTGATAAGATTACCAAGCCGTTATTTGTGGCACAGGGCGCTAACGACCCAAGGGTTAATATAGATGAAAGCGACCAGATAGTATCTAAACTTAGGGCTAAAGGTGTTGCTACGCCTTATATGGTCAAGTATAACGAAGGCCATGGTTTTGGGCACGAAGAAAACCAGATAGAACTGTATCAGTGTATGATAGGTTTCTTTGCTAAGTATCTTAAATAAAAATGCTGTAGAAACGTTACAGCTCGATGTATAATGTTAACTTGCCCTAAAATAGCCTGACTATTTTAGGGCTTATTACTTTAAAAAGAAAAGACATGAATCAACGCGATAACGATTTACTCGCCCTTAGAGGAGATGCAATAGGTACTATACATCCGCAATCATCGGCCGAAGAGAATTTTCAGAATGCTACATTAAGGCCCGTACTAAAACTGCAAAACGATTTACTTGTAGAGGCATTTTTAAATTATGCCAATAAACAAAAAAAGCAATTTTATACGCTTACACTTGATAAAAAGCTGAACTACATAGATACAGCTATTCATAAAGATATAAAGTTTAGAAACGCCTTAAAAGGTATTGTGTTAGGAGTATTTACTGTAGATGAGTTTAAGGCCTACACACATAATTCATCTAATATAAATAAGCGGATGATGAATATGATTATAGAACGGCTTAAAGACCAGGTGCAATTGTTAGTTGAATATAACGATGTAGAGATATAAATAACGTTATAGTATTTTGAGGATAAAACATTTTTGCCATAATATTTTTATAATATCCTAAAAAACAGTACCTTTATATATAAATTAATCTATTATGGCACCAATTACTAATTATTCCTACTATCCCGGCGATGGTAGCGAAAACATGGAAATGAGCCATCTTTCAGGCAACACATCGTTACCTTATGATGACCCGGCAATGATTAACCCTAACGAGCTTGCTACTTTTCCTAAGCAGGTAACTTTAGAGGAGCACAGGTATTATGACCACCAGAGCCACCTGGTTAACAGGCGTACTCCGGTGAGGGAAGGAAGAAATATTACCCGAACAGACAGCCAGCCAAGCCGGCACGGTTTGTAACAAAAAATAAATGCCTTTTTGATTAGTCAAAAAGGCATTTATTTTTATGTATAACTGTATTATTTTTTTGGCTTAAAAACTAAAACCTCTTCTATACCTTTAAGTAAAACAAGTTTATCTTTTTCTACACTTGCACCATCTGCACTTTCCAAAGCTTTAAGGTAATCACTCTCTCCATTACCCGGACAAAACATTTTAGTAGATGCCATTTGGCTAATGTTTATACCACCTTCATCATTAATGTTATAAGACCCACTGTAACGGTTACAGCCACCATTGCCCATTATCTTATTATCGGTAGAGAAAGTAGCTACAGGGAAGCCACTATTGTAATTGGTAGAGTCTGCCGCTTTGCCATTGATGGTTGTAAGCTGCCAATTAGTATCTGTAAGTATGTCTATAGCAGGGCCGGATTTAGCAGTACCACAGCTTTCAAAAAAAGCTATTAAGCCAATGGCTCCAAGAGTAAGTATTCGTTTCATTGTAAGTTAATTTAGGTTAATCCCAAATTTAATGAATATTCCTACTATACCTGCCCTATTTATAATTACTTTAATACAATTGCACTACAGCATGCCATTATATTTACGTATAAACCATTCTGATGCAAGCGATACGGCAAGTATAACCAGTAACCACATCCAGTCTATTAACGGCGACTTTGTGGTAATTTCTTTCTGCAGTGCTTTGTAAGATTCGTTATCGGTTAAAAATTTAATAAGGTCGTCTGCCTGATCAGGATAGTAAACCGAACCACCGGTATTAGCAGCCGTTTGTTGTAAACGTGCAAGGTCGGGGTTTACAAATTGCTTTTCAATTTCGAAATCCAGCACTTCAAAACCACCAGTGTAAGATGTTTTAGAAGTTGCCTCTTTAACTGTAAATGTATACTGCCCTGCCTCAAGCCCGTCAAGGTTTACCTTATATTCGTTACTTCCCTTCAGGAAATCGTAAGATTTTGTTGAATTTGTCTTTTTGTTTTTAAGCTGTATCGTTAGCCTTGCATTATCGTCAAACTCGTAGTTTTTGTTAAAGTACTGAGCCGTTACAGGGATTACCTCTCCCGAATTATAAAAGCTTTCATGGGTAACCACCAACGATTTACGTTTAGAGTTAGATGCTAAAAACTGAATTGTCTTATCTATAAAAACATCAAATTGCTCAAACGACTTTGTATTTAGATGACTCTCTACCCTCCACTTCCAAATGTTTTCTCCTAACAAAAATGCATTACGTGCAGCCCCGTTTTCAGAGAATGCCATTATGGGGTTCTCTGTTTGTACATTACGTATACGTGCCTTTAACAGCACATTTACATTGCTTTTTGCAGTAATAGTACCAAAAGGATGCTGTAGTGGCGGTAACTGGCCAAAACCTATATCGGTTAATGCAAAGAGGTTAAACTGTGTATTAAAATCGGCAAGATAGTCTTCACGCTGCGATGTCATTTTAAAACTTAACTGGCTTTGGTACTGGTTAAGCAAATTAAAATCGGTACTTAGCCCGGTAACAATTAGCGTATTTAAACCTGCATTTTTATTAAGGTCTAACAGTTGTTTAAACGATGCATCGGGCTGGTACAATATCAACACATTATAGTCCTGTAACGATTTAACTTCGGCAGGTTTAAGTATGGTAACTTTTCTTTGTTGGTTCGTTTCTATAGAACGCTTAAGCGCACCAAGATCGGGGTGGTTTATGGCTGCTACCAATGCAATTTCCGATCGCTGGTCTATAACCTCAACAGCAAAATTCTTAGTATTATTATATTTGTTTTTCTCTGCCTCGCCGGATGATATGACAGCCTTATAGGTTTGCACCCCCACTTTATCTGCGCTTAACAATACCGATAATGATTGCGCCTTTTTATCTTTAGAGAATGTAACTGCCTGCTTATACAAAACAGAGCTGCCCTGCATAATATTAAAAACAGCATTAACTGTTTTGTTACCACTGTATTGCAGGAAAACCTCAGCAGGGAATTTATTTTTTAAGAAGGCATACTTATTTACATTAACCTGGCTTACCCTAAGGTCCAGGAATGTAGTTGTATCGCCTAATACTATTGGGTATACAGCAGTATTTTCTTTAAAGCTGTACACATAATCATTACCTATAGTCTGGTTACCGTCTGTAAGCAGCACCACAGGGTAATTTACATTACGGTACAGTTGCTTTAAATTTTGTGCCGCCTGGTCTATGTGTGTTTGCTTCCCTGTAAAATCAGGGGCTTTCCCGGCTTCAAACCCATCTGCAAAGGTATACAGCTGCACATCGTACTTGTTTTTTAAAGCCGAATTTGAAGTAATCTTATCGGCAAGCTGTTTTGCAAGCTTGTCCTGCCCCAGTTCTTTTATAGATAACGAATTATCTACAAGTACCGGCAAGGGGATCTTTACAGTTTCCAGGTCTTTGCGGGTTACAATAGGATTTATGAGCAGCACAAAGATGGAAAACAATGTTATAAAACGTAAAAAAGCCAAAACAAAGTAGCGTTTCCCCTTTGTTTTGGCTTTAAAAAAATATTGGTAAAACGACAATGCCAATGCTGCAAATGCAGAAAATAGTAATAATAAAACCGTAGATGCAGTCATTTGATAGTCGTTATTCTATAAAGAAAATTAAAATTATGTTAGCATACCACCGTCTACATTCAGGGTTTGACCTGTTATGTAAGCCGACATATCTGATGCTAAAAACACGCAGGCATTAGCAACATCCTCAGGGCTGCCGCCACGCTTTAAAGGAATGTTTTCCCTCCAGCCTTTTACAACCTCTTCAGACAGTTTGCCTGTCATTTCAGTTTCTATAAAGCCGGGAGCAATAACGTTGCAACGAATGTTACGTGAGCCAAGCTCTAAAGCTATAGATTTAGAGAAGCCTATTATACCTGCCTTAGACGCTGCGTAGTTAGACTGGCCTGCATTACCTTTAACACCTACTACAGAGCTCATGTTTATAATAGAACCATGGCGCTGCTTAAGCATTGTTTTTTGCACTGCCTTAGTCATATTGAAAACCGACTTAAGGTTTACCTCTATAACTTTATCAAAATCAGCTTCAGATATTCTCATAAGCAGGTTATCTTTTGTAATACCTGCATTATTTATTAGTATATCAATAGCATTAAAATCGGCAAGTACATCATCAACAAGTTTTTGCGACTCGTTAAAATCGGCTGCGTTGCTCTGGTAGCCTTTAGCTTTTATACCAAAGCCTGTAAGTTCTTCTTCAAGTTCTTTTGCTGCCTCTGCAGATGCGCTGTATGTAAAAGCAACATTAGCGCCCTGTTGTGCAAATGTAAGGGCTATACCACGGCCTATACCCCTGCTTGCGCCGGTTATAATAGCCGTTTTTCCTTCTAATAATTTCATGAGTTTGTTTGTTTATATAAGAAAGCCACAAATATAATAAATGTTTTGTGGTTTAGCTTACAGTAAAAGTATGCCTGCTCTTTTCTTCAATATTTTCGCCACGAATTACACAAATTAAACGAATTTTGCATGCTACAATTAATCTATGATTTATGAAATTCGTGTAATTCGTGGCAAAAGCTATTAGTTGTACTTATTAAGAAAATCCTGAAGGCCACCTTTTAACCCTGAACCTACAGCTTCAAACTTCCATTCGTTATTTCTTTTATACAGCCTGCCAAATTCAACAGCTGTTTCTATAGAAAAGTCTTCATCAAGCTCATACTTAACAAGCTCTGTGTTATTAGAGTTATCTACTATACGGATGAAAGAGTTGCGTATCTGCCCAAAGTTCTGCCTTCTTGTATCTGCCTGGTGTATCGTTACCACAAAAGTAATCTCTGCCACTTCGGGAGCTATTTTAGAAAGGTCTATAACAATTTTTTCATCATCGCCGTCGCCCTGCCCTGTAAGGTTATCGCCTGTATGCGTTACAGCTTCGTCCGGCGATTTTAGGTTATTATAAAATATAAAGTGGCTATCGCTAACAAGTTTACCGTTTGCCCCTAATATAAATATGGATGCATCAAGATCAAAAGCTTCGCCGGTAGCACTATTATTAGTATCCCATCCTAAGCCTACGGTAAATTTTGGCGCCGCTATGCTTTGCCTTTGTCCTTTTTCTAAATTTATTGCCATTGTTTTATTTTGAATTGATGTTAATGTTAAGCATTGCCCTTAAAATATTGGTTTGCTCATCTACGTTTTGCAGGTCGTCAAGAAAATCAACCCCCGAAATTTTTTCGAGGTAAGCCGCCAGTACCCCTTCTACATCTTTAGGTAATGATTTTTTTACGGTTGCCTGCTTATCCCGTAACAGGTCGTTTTTATACTGGAGCCCCATAATAATGTCTGCCTTATTAGACAGGTTTTTAGACAGGTCGATGTCTTTTGCACTATCAGCACTTAAAAAGTAAAAAGACTTTGTGCCGTTTATAAATACAAATTTATCGTTACTGTCCATAAAATCATATACCTCTGCATACGCGTTATCATGGCTTATGCCACAGGCAAACTTTACCCTGAAGTTAAGTATGTTAAGCCTGCCAAGCAACTTGCGTTCTATAATGGCATAGTCATTTTGGTACACTTTTTTATCGTCATGCTTTACAAGCAGGTCAAACTGTTCTGTACTTACTTCCCTGTAAAATTCGGGCGCAAGCCGAGAAGAGAACAGCATAACGGTAGCCCAGCTAAATGGCACCGTAACATTAGTAGCCAGCATATCATACAACTGCTTTAGCGCAGTACCCATATTCTGGTTATGGCGGCGCACCTCATCGCTAAAATTACGTGCTTCGCTTTCCTTTTCAAGCTTTTGTACCAGGTCACTGTTTATGTATATCTCATCTGCCATGAGCAGGTACTGCTGTTCCTTTGCTTTTTTAAGCTTCTGAAACAGGTCTGTAAGGCTGCTTGTATATTGTACATGAAAGAGGTCCAGCTTGTTAACGTCGAGGTTCTTGTTAGACTGAAACAAATTGTGGATTACTTTTGTGCGTACATAAACTGCAAAGAGATCCTTATGGTTAAAAAAATTAGCTAACATTTTTAAAACCAACAATCGTTTATCGCTCTCCCGTATAACCTGAGCAAATATCGCTTCCTGCTCCTCCATTTACATTATATAATCGCCTTCTTATTTATTAAATTGCCCAAAATGCCATAAAACTCCGGCAGGGTCATGCACAAAGCACTCACTGCCCCAGTCAAGGTGCTTAATTGGGACTAACCGCACACCCTCATACTTACCGGTTAAATTTAATGCTAAAAGCTCGTCCCAAAATTGGGCAACATCCTCTACTTCCATAAAAAGCATGGTGTTGTCTACCCATTCCTTAGCATAATAGTTTTGCAGGTAAAATGAAATGTTACCCATTTTAAATACCGACATACTATCGCCCAAAACATTTTCTTCGAAACCCAGGTCGCGGTAAAAACTGCGCGAAAGATCGAAATCTTTAGATCCTATAAAAGGCCGTAGTGATTTAGCTTTAATATCCATTTTTACATTTTTAATTAGCTAACCACACCTTTTTTAAGTTCCTCCTCAAGGCTTTGCAGGCCGGCATCAAGCTCTCTCCTGGTTTTTGTGCCCTGTTCGTGTATCTGTTTAACCTCTGTAAGCGTATCTATCAGCGATTTTGTAGTCATTTTTAAAGTATCAAGAGATACAATTGTATTCTCGTTCTCTTTTGCTACCTCTATACTGTTCATTTTTAGCATCTCTGCATTTTTTTGCAATATAGTATTCGTAGTTTCAGATACCTTGCGCTGTACCTCTATGTTTTGCTTTTGCCTTTGCAGGGCTACTGCAAGGGTAAGCTGGTTTTTCCAAACCGGCATGGTAGTGGTAAGTATGCTCTGAGCCTTCTCTGCAATAGAGGTGTTGTTGTTTTGCACCACCCTTATTTGTGCCAGCGATTGCAGTAGTATAAAACGTACCACCTTCATATCGGCAAGCCTCTTGTCAAGCCTGTTTATAAAAGTACGCTTATCTGCTATTTCATAATCCTGATAGTTGGCAGGGTTGCCTTCCATAACGGCAAGCTCTTCGTTAAGCTCTTTAAACTTAAGCTGCCCAGCCACGATGTATTTTTCCAGTTCTTTTATAAGGTTAACATTACCGTCGAACATGGTTTGCAGCGAGGTATTGTCTTTAACAGAATTGATCATTCCTGCCTTAACCTTATTGCTTATCCTGTCTACATTGGCAGTAATCTTATCGTACTTCTGGAAAAGTTTTTTAACGTCTACAACCAGTTTGTTAAGCAACGGTATACCCGATAGAAATTTCTGGAACCCACTTTTGTTAAGCTCGTCTACATCTATATAGTTAAGCTCAGACAGCAGCTCATTAATAAGCCCGCCAATCTCGCCGCCCTGCTGCGCCCTTACATTGGTAAGGAACGTGTCACTTTGCTTTGCTATAGAGTTTTGTATCTCTGCACCAAAGTTCAGTATCGAGTTAGCATCTTTTTCGCTTAGCTGGCCCGAAATTGTTTTGTATTGCGCCAGGTCGTTTTCCTGAATATTGGCCAGGTTAACGTTACCCTCTTTATCAATGGGAGAAAGCGATGCACCTGTAGGTATATTTTGTAAATTATCCATAATATAGGTTTACAGGTAGCTTTGTTGAATAGTAACCACAGTTGTTTCAATTTTTTTATCCGGAGTGGGAGCGCCTATGGCGTTAAATTTCCACTCGCCGTTCTTTTTATAAAACACGCCCAGTACCATAGTAACGCTGCCTGCAAAAGCACTGTCGTTAGCAATATCATACTTTGCAAATACCTCTGTTACACGTGTAGGCGTACCTTCGTATATTCTTATAGATGCAAAAGGGATGTCTTTAAAATCCTGTCCGCGAAAGCTGTTTATAAAAAATGCCACGTAGGTTGCCGATGGATTTAACCTCGAAAAATCGACAGTAATAACTTCGTTATCAAGGCCGTCATCGCCATTTACATCTCCGGTAAGATCATCACCACTATGTTTAATAGCCTGGTCGTTACTTTTTAACTGCCTGAAGCTTACTGTATCTAACAGCTTTTTATTTTCGTCATATACTGCACAGCTCGCATCAAGGTCTACCGCTACTTTGCTCGAAGAGAAAAAACCTTTCTTTTCTATAGCGCCCCAGTTAACGCCCACACATATATTAAGTAATTTTGAACCGTTGCTTTTTTCAAGGCTAATGCGTTGCCCTTTTTCTAAATTTATTGCCATGTCTTAGTTATCTTAGTTGTATTTGTTTAAGTAATCCTGTAATCCGCCACGCTGGCCTGCGCCCACGGCTTCAAACTTCCATTCATTATTTCTTTTATAAATCCTGCCAAATTCTACAGCAGTTTCTATAGAGAAATCTTCTTCAAGCTCATATTTTACAAGTTCTGTACCTGTTACCGCATCTACAATACGCACAAAAGAGTTGCGCACCTGCCCAAAGTTTTGTTTCCTTACCTCAGCATCGTGTATGGTAACTACAATACTCATTTCGGTAACACGTAGGTCTGTTTTACTCAGGTCTACAAGTATTTGCTCGTCATCGCCATCACCGTCTCCGGTAAGGTTATCGCCTGTATGTTTTACCGCTTCATCCGGCGATATAAGATTGTTGTAAAATACAAAAAAATCATCGGTAATAAGTTTTTTATTATCACCCATTATAAATACCGAAGCATCCAGGTCAAACTGCGCACCGGTAACCGATGAGTTTGTATCCCACCCAAGGCCTATGGTAAATTTTGGCGCATTAAGCGTTTCGCGCTGACCCTTCTGTAAATTGATAGCCATAATTAGTTGTTTTAATGTTGGTTAAACTTTTATTTATAAACTCCAGGTTTTCCCTGTAGTCATTTATTGTATGGTAATTGTTACTTACCGCAAGCCTAAAGAGCTCCTGCAATGTATTAGTCGTCATATACCCTAAAAGTGTTACAAGTTCCTGCCTGTCTAATTTTAAAATATATTTTACAGTACGGGTATTAAACACAAAAGAGGGCTTGTTTATAATGGTGGCAAGGCTCTCTGCATCTTTTACAAAAAAATAATTGTAATAATTTTCTATATTGGGGTGTATATCTTTATTAAGAAGCTCGGCAAAATAAACAAACACAAACTCGCCCTGCACATTATGGTCGTCGAGTATTTTTTTTACAATGTACTCATGGCTGCCGGTAATTTTAATATCATCCATAAACAGGCACAGTTTGCCGCTTATGTAATTGCTGTCTATATAATAGGTGTCATTAGCAATAAGCTTTACCCTGTCATTAAAATCAAGGTTGCCATAATCGGTAGTATACGTTTGGTTACGGTATATTTTACTTTCTTCCAGCGCCTTTTTGCCATGACTGTATAAAAAAGCATTCATCCTGTGTTTAAAGTGCAGGCTAAGGTAATTACTCGCTGTGGGTATGGCAAGGTAAGGGCTTGGCAATATCACAATTTCATCGTGTGCCAGTATAAGTTGTTCATGTTTTTGTATAAAGCCTTCAAAAAGCTCATCGGCAAATTTTTCGGCAATGTCATTATCGCCAAATTTAAACTTGCTGTACTCTGCCTCGCTAAAGGGGCAGTTATTTTTATCGTGTATTTTATGCAGGCTGTAAGTGAGGTTCATTAATTGGTGTGTTTATAATTAAGTGGGCATTAAACCCAAAATTTATAGCGCCGTGATAATCGCTTATGGCATTGTCGCCCACATGTAAAACTTCGTGCTTTGCTATGCTGCCTGTTTTTAATATTTCGGCATAAGCGTACTCATACATTTGGTAAGCCGGCTTAGAGAAGCCCGTTTCATCTGAATATGCCTGAAATGTAAAATATTCATCGAGCCCGTAAGATTCCAGTACTTTGCGCAGCGAACTTCCTTTTATAAAAGCGGTGTTACTTAATATGTTTGTGGTTTTCCCCTCCTCGTGCAATTGCTTAAAAAAAGACGGAATATCATCCCGTAGCAGTACCGGTTTATATTCTAAAAGCAAGGTTTCGGTAAGGTTGTAAAATTCCTGAAGCCGGGTTATATTGTAAGTCTCTATATCTATCCCTAAAGCATCAATAATGAGGTAATAAATTTCGAAAGTATCAAAATTGCGGCCTACCTTCTCGTTAATACTGTTAGTGAGCACATCAAATTTTCTTATAACAGCCGCCACTTTGTCTATGGGCTTATTTATAGCAAAAAAATCTTTGTATAGCAAGTTTCTCTTAGCCTTAAATTCCGGATGCGATTTAATAAGCGTAAGCCATAAATCAAAAGAAATGTGTTTGTATTTATATAATTCAGGTATCCATTTCACCATGCTGCTGTCGGTCTTAAAAATATAAATGTTGGTAAATATAAAATTTAATCTTTTTTAAAGCAATTTAAATTATCATTAATAAATTAGACAGATATTTAACTTCAACAAATTAAACCTGCAAAAATGAGCACTCCTATCCTTGGACTAAGAACCGTAATTTATAAAGTAACCGATGTTAATGCTGCAAAAGCATGGTATGCAAAAGCCTTTAAAACCGAACCCTACTTTGATGAGCCTTTTTATGTAGGCTTTAATATAGCCGGTTATGAGCTGGGCCTGCAGCCCGATGAAACCCTGCCCGAAGCTAAAGGCGAAAGTGTAGCTGCCTACTGGGGTGTTAATGATGTGCAAAGTGAGTTTGCCAGATTTATTGATCTTGGTGCTACCGCCCATGAAGCTCCCGAAAATGTGGGCGGAGAGATTGTGACCGCTACCGTTAAAGATTTATGGGGAAATATCATTGGGCTTATATATAATCCTGAATTTTTGTTACCAGCAAATTAATTCATAAGTCAAATAACAACCGGTTTAAAATTACAATGGTAAAGTACATTTAACATTAAATTAAAATTGTATGCACGCATTGCAAGTGCTTTAAAAATTTCGTTACACGATAACTCCTTTTCGCTGCAAAATCGCTGTTTAACTCCCAAAATTGTATTAAAAAATTTTAGCCGAAAATAAATTATTCGTAATTTCAACCTGTGATACTAACAAAAGTACAACAGTTGACCTATGAAACCAGTAATTAACCCAAAAAATCAAAACGACATGAAACTGCTAAAATTTGTACTCGCAGCATTTGCCGGATTTGGGCTTGTAAAACTATTCGGATACTTTACCGAGGATGAGCTTAATGACGAACATGACCATGGCACATATGACGGTGAAGAATTTCCACTTTTTGTATAATCTGCCTCCACATTCAAAACACATAGCAAGCACCCATTTTGGGTGCTTTGCGGGTTTGTACTAATTGCAAACTTTACGAGAAATCCTTGAACTACGATTTCTCCAATATCTTTCCTGCCACTTTACCAATAGACAATCCCTGAACAATTATAGAGAACACTACTACAAAGTAAGTGATGGCTATAATGGTATCTGTATAAGGGCCATCGTTAATAGATAGTGCGAGCGCAATAGACACACCACCTCTCAGTCCGCCCCATACCAGTATTTTTATCGTACCCTTACTGAACTTTTCCCGAAATGGTATAAAGGTGGTAGGTATCCAGATGGATATAAATCTTGAAAACAAAACCAGTATAATAGAGATAAGCCCCGGTACCCAGTAATCGTTGATGTTTTTTATTACTAAAAGGTGAAACCCAATAAACAGGAACAGCACAGCATTAAGTATCTCATCATTAAGTTCCCAAAACTTATCAAGATAGTCTTTTGTAACGGGCGACATGATGAACCTCCTCTTAAAGTTACCAATAATAATACCGGCAATTACCATGGTAAGCGGCCCTGAGATATGTAATTCGCGGGCTATTAAATACCCACCCATTACTACAGATAATGTTATAAGTACAGATACTTTGTAATCGTCTATCCTGCGCAATGCACGCGATGCCGATACCCCAAGTATAACGCCCAATACAAACCCACCGCCTGCTTCTTTTATTAAAAGCCAGGCAACATTTAACGGGGTTATATCGCCGGTTGTGCCCTGTGCCAGCTCTAATATTACGGCAAATACCACAACGGCGACACCATCATTAAAAAGCGATTCGCCGGCAATCTTGGTCTCAAGCGATTTGCGGACTTTAGCTCCCTTAAGGATACTGAGTACCGCAACAGGATCTGTAGGTGAAATCAGCGCACCAAACAAAAGGCAGTATATATAAGGAATATTAAAGTCGGCAAGCGGAATATAATATACGAGCGTACCTACCGCAAAGGTAGAAATGATTACACTTATAGTAGAAAACACTACCACGGGGCCCCGTTGTTCCCTTAGATCTTTAAGGTTAATGTGTATGGCACCGGCAAAGAGCAAAAAGTTAAGCATTGCCCCCATGAGCAGCTCGGTAAAATCAAAACCATTTATAAGTTTAGATACACGGCCTAACGGACCCGGGAAGATATTTCCGAAAACAACAAGAAATATAGATACCGCCATAGCAATAACCATGACACCAATTGTAGAGGGCAGTTTAAGGAAACGAACATTTAAGTAGGCAAAAAAAGAGGCAAGTACAATAAGTACAGAGAGTGAATAATATAATTCCATTGGCTTATAGTAGTAAAAAAGATTAATAAGGCATTGTTACAAACATAACAAAAAATACCCTTAAAACCTAATTAAAAACCTCTAATAAAGCAGAAAACCCTGCAAATGCAGGGTTTTTAATAAATTATATGCAAGATTAACTAAAATCTTTTTTAGAGTTTTTCTTATCTCTTTTTTCTTCTTTTTTCTCTTTAGCAGTTTTTAAGGGTTCTTTCTTTACTGCTTTTTTTACATCCTGACCTTTTGCCATAACGTTAGTTTTTGTGGTTGATATTTAAGTAGGTTAAGGTAGTGATTTTTTTCGGGAAATATTAAACAATGAGCCATTATATACCAAGTTGTTTTAATACTTCAGCACCAAACATCTTTTCCATAAGCTTATCTCCGGCCCTGTTCATGTATTTCCACTGATTTTTTGTAATCTTATCAGATGCAAAAACCACATCGGCACGCTTTTTAATAGTGAATGAATTAGACTTAGCTTCAAACGTAATGTCGTTAGTCTGCATGGCTTTCTTAAAGTTCTCTATCATCTCTTTACTTTCAGGATCGCCTACAGGATCTTTAAATGTCATTTTCATAACAAGGTCATGCTTTACAAGGCAATATTGCCCATCGCCTACTTTCTTAACCGGCCCATACTCAAATTTCGGGTCTGCTTTAAGGAGCATAAGGCTGTAACCATCGCCATTAAGCATGTTCTTTAGGCTCTCCATCATTTTTTCTTTAGGCAGTACTTCAAAAATTTTAGGATATGTACCACTTGCCACCGCCTCATAGTTTCCCGCAACAGTATTATTGTACATAGAAAGGGCGGTAGCTTCAAGCGATTGTTTATCCTGGGCAACAACTGTAAAAGTTGATGCTATTATAAATGCAATAAGCAAAAAATGTTTTTTCATGTGGGGATATTGTTCTTTAATAAAACATAGCAAATGCCGAACCAAATTTATAAAAAAATCCCCCCGCAATGCGGAGGGATCAGGTATTATCAGGAATAAATTACTCCTCGTGGGTAATTATCCACTCGCCGGTTGCTAATAAGCCTTCGGCTTTTTTAAATTTCATTGTCTCGCTTTTGCCACTCATAACGTGTTTAAGCGTTACAGTGTCATTACGGTTAATTTTTGGGGCATCCCTTGTTATGGTTTCTGTAACCGCAGGGCGTGACTGGCTTTGTTCAGATACCTCACGGGCTGCAGCAGCCATCTCATCGGTATTTAAAACCTCGGCCTTAGCCTCAATATATTGCTCCTGCTGGCGCGCCGGCTGCCTTGCTTCCTGAATGGCATCAGGGTTTTGTGATGGCAAATCAGCTTTAAACAAGAATGATATTACCTCTTTATTGATGTCATTCATTGTTTTTTCGAACAGGTTGAATGCTTCAAATTTATAAATTAGTAACGGGTCTTTTTGTTCGTGTACCGCAAGCTGAACAGATTGTTTTAGCTCATCCATTTTGCGAAGGTGCTTTTTCCAGGCCTCATCTACAATGGCAAGTGTAATGTTCTTTTCAAAATCTGTTATAAGCGACTGCCCTTGTGTAGCATAGGCTTTTTCAAGATCTGTAACCACATTAAGTGATTTAATACCATCTGTAAACGGTACTACAATTCGCTCATACTGGCCGTTATTGTTTTCATATACATTTTTAATAACCACAAATGCCTCACCGGCGTTGCGCTCATTACGTTGTGTATAAGTATCTAAAACAGCTTTATATATCTTACCTGTAAACTCCCTTTCAGACAGTTTTGCAAAATCAGCTTCGCTAAGCGGAGAACTTATAGAGAAGGTACGGATAAGCTCAAACTCAAAATTCTTAAAGTTGTTTGTTGCTTTATTATCCCTTACAATAAGCTCTATAGTATCATACATCATGTTAGCTAAGTCTACCTTAAGGCGCTCGCCATGTAATGCATGTTTCCTGCGTTTGTAAACTACCTCACGCTGTGCATTCATAACATCATCATACTCAAGCAAACGCTTACGTACACCAAAGTTATTTTCCTCTACTTTTTTCTGTGCACGCTCTATAGATTTTGTCATCATAGAGTGCTGTATAACCTCGCCCTCTTTAAGACCCATACGGTCCATTACTTTGGCAACCCTTTCAGAGCCAAATAAACGCATAAGGTTATCCTCAAGAGACACATAGAACTGAGAACTACCAGGATCTCCCTGACGGCCTGCACGGCCTCGCAGCTGCCTGTCTACACGGCGTGAGTCATGGCGCTCTGTACCTATAATGGCAAGTCCGCCTGCAGCTTTAACTTCTGCAGTAAGCTTAATATCGGTACCACGGCCAGCCATGTTGGTAGCTATGGTTACCACTCCCGGCTTACCGGCTTCGGCTACAATGTCGGCCTCTTTTTTGTGTAATTTCGCGTTCAGTACGTTATGCGGTACATTCCTCATTTTAAGCATGCGGCTTAATAACTCCGATATCTCTACCGATG
>Ga0247815_10000288_pt1 | contig 40040 bp, 61 predicted proteins | sample UWRJL194509B1_FD_181014 | JGI IMG/M metagenome (GOLD analysis project Ga0247815, IMG submission 181014) | Plant litter microbial communities from Arlington Agricultural Research Station in Wisconsin, United States - UWRJ-L194-509B-1 | ecosystem: Environmental > Terrestrial > Plant litter >...
ACATCAGCAACTACGAGCCCAGATGCATCCGATGCCACCGAATCTTCGATGACGCCGGAAAGAACCGTGAGCGGAACATCAAAGGCCAGTTCGCTCCCAACGACGAACCCGAACCGTACACAATCCCGATCGACGTTGCCCTGGCAGCCGCTGCACGAGTCGCCAAACAGAACGCCGAACTACTCCGCAGATTGGAACGTCATGAGCAAACTGACGAAAGCTGAGGCGAAACTTCACACCGCAGCTCTTGCGCTGCTCGAAAAGGACTCGATGACGGATGATGACCGAATCTTCTTCATGGAGAACTGGCAAGAGTCAGCAAATCATGTCAACTCCACCGCGGGGGCTTTCTTCACCCCGCATGGTCTGGCTCGAGATGCCGCACTTGATGTGTACGACACCGGTCGGGTCATCGACTTGTGCGCTGGGATCGGCACCTTGTCGCTTGCCGTTTTCTGGCGCGGTTACTACGAGCGCGAGCAGCAGGGGACGGCTCTTGATCTGGTCTGCGTTGAGCTGAACCCGGCATATGTGGAAATCGGCCGCAAGATTCTCCCCGAGGCCACATGGATCTGCGCAAGCATCTTCGATCTGCCTGACCTCGGACACTTCGATTACGCCATCAGCAACCCGCCGTTCGGGAACATCAAGACGGGCGGTGACTGGAAGGGCAAATACTCCGGCTCTGACTTCGAGTATCGAACGATTGAGGTTGCATCGAGGATTGCCGATCGCGGAATGTTCATCATCCCGCAGATGTCAGCCGGATTCCGATACTCGGGTGCTCGTTATTACGAGCACAGCGACAACGAACGCGACACGTTCAGATCTCCCAAATATCAGAAGTTCTCCCAACAAACCGGCATTCGCCTAGACCTGGGAGTGGGGGTGGATACCACCTACTACCAGGACGAATGGCATGGGGTGTCACCGCTTGTGGAAATCGCATGCGCTGACTTCACCGAGCTTGAACGCACCATGAACGTCAGCACATACAAGGCGGCACCGAGGTTTACCCCAATGGTGCCTGCCGTCACCCCGCCATTGGACGAAATTCACCCGACCGACACTCTCGACTTTGGCGACTGGGAGGCCACAGCATGACCGATTCCCTGAGTTGGCGTGATGACGCGAATTGTCTCGGTGTTGACCCGGAACTTTTCTTCCCCATCGGTCATGCACTCGCCGGCACAAGACAGATCTGTGCCGACTGTGACGTGTTCGAACAATGCCTCAAATATGCGCTCGAACATGAGTTGCGACACGGCTGGTACGCGAACACAGCACCCAAAGACAGACAACGAATCAGAAAGGCAGGCTGATGGCAAGAGCGAAGGTGTACTCGCAAACCATGCGCCTGAAAGAGAACGGGCGTATGAAAACGTTCCGCTACTGGTGCTTCACCGTCCACGGATGGAACGGAACAGTCCTGTCTGATAACGGGTACGGGTCGCAGCAAGCGGCACTCGCAGATGCTGACAAGTTAGCTCGAGCCGTGGGAATGATCGAAAACCGCGGCCACAAGCTGCCCACATGGCGTGACGTAGTTGACGCCGCATCACGGAGAAGCTGATGCCGTGGTTCAAAGTAGACGACGGGTTTTGGTCCCACCCCAAGGTGATCGAACTTTCACCAGCCTCCGTTGCGCTCTGGGTTCGTGCTGGCAGTTACAGCGCACAGCACCTCACAGACGGCTTCGTTAGCCGTTCAGTGGTCAGGATATTGGGCCATGCATCAGGCGATGCTGACTCGCTTGTGGAGGCCGGTTTATGGGATGGCAAACCTGATGGCAAACCTGCCGGGTATCAGTTCCACGACTGGGGAAACTACCAACCTCCGTCGATCGCGTCGAAGGAGAAAAGGGACGAATTATCCCGGAAACGTGCGGAATCTGGGCGCAAAGGGGCCGAAGCAAGATGGTCGCAAGATGCATTGCAAACCGATGGCAACAGTGATGGCAAGTTGCCATCGACCTCGGATGGCAACGCGATAGCCCCGTCCCGTCCCGTCCCGTCCCGTCCCGAAGCTTCTAAAGAAGCTTCTTCTTCCGGCAAGAAACCAGAAACTCGGATGCCCGACGATTGGGCCCCGACCGTGGCGCACTTCACCAGAGCTCGAGATAACAACATCGACATTGCTAAGGAGGTCGAGTCGTTCAAGCTGTTCTCCGAAACACACGACAGGCACGCAGCCAACTGGAATGCAGCGTTCACCACATGGCTGATCAAGGCGAAACCGTCTGATCCCGTCAAACGCAATCCCGACGCGTGGATGAACCCATGACCGGCTCACCTGCGGAACGGGCCGTGCTCGGTTCGATCCTCATGGATTCGAAGGTGTACCGGTTCGCGGCTGAGGTGGTGTCCGCGGATGACTTCGAGGATCAACGGTTGGGTGCGATCTTCGCCGGCATGGGGAGGTTGCTCAGCACGGGCGCACCGGTCACAGCAGTCACGGTGGGTAACCATTTCCCGGAGTGGCAGATTCGCGGCATTGATCCGACTGAGGTGTGGACGTGGACGGATGATGTCCCGTACGCGCAGGCGGTCACCGAGTTTGGTGTAGCGGTCAGGGATGCGGCTATCCGTCGCGGGCTTCGGTCTGTTGGTCAGTCGATTATGGCGAACGCAACCAATCCGGGGTTTGCGTCCCCGGATGCTGTGTCGTCTGCGATCACCGAACTTGAGAGGTTGCGGTCGTCGGCTGCAACGTCAATGTTTGTGGCCCGGAAGTTGGCGGACATTCTTGACGGTTCTGATGAGTACGACTGGATCATTCCGGACCTGCTCGAGCGGAAAGACCGTCTGATTCTGACCGGTGGTGAGGGTGCCGGTAAGACAACGTTCGTCCGACAGTTGGCGATCCTGGCGGCTGCTGGTATTCACCCGACGACGTTTCAGAAGATCAAACCGGTTCGCGTGTTGGTGGTTGATGCCGAGAACACGGAACGGCAGTGGCGTCGTGCAGTCCGGGTGATGGTCCGTGACGCCGCACAGCAAGGATCAGTCGACCCGGCACAGACCGTGCACGTCATGGCCTCACACCGGATCGACATCACCAAAGAGCAACACCTGGGTGAGATCCACCGACTCGTGGACCTGCACAAACCGGATGTGTTGTTCATCGGGCCGCTGTACAAGCTCGTGCCGAAAGCGATCAACAACGACGACGACGCAGCCCCGCTCATTGTTGCCCTCGATTCCCTCCGTGAACGTGACATTGCCCTGGTGATGGAAGCACACGCCGGCAAGGGAACCGGTGGTGATGGTGAACGCGACCTGCGTCCTCGTGGTTCGTCAGCCCTTCTCGGATGGCCCGAGTTCGGCATGGGGTTGCGGGTGACCGACGACCCTTCAGGAAATCAGGTGCAACTGATGCGGTGGCGTGGCGACCGCGACGTGCGCGACTTCCCGAAGTTCATGAGACGCGGTCATTTGTGGCCATGGATGCCAGAAAGCGAGTACGGACAATGACACAACTTCTGCCCTACCTGCGGGTGCACGCAGACCTAGCACTACAACGCAACGACTGGCGCGAGTTCATGCGCCTTCACGAATTGGCGAAAGCCGCAACCGAACATCTAGCAACGAGAGTGAGCAACTAATGGCAAACGACAAGCCGATCAAAGACGGTGTGTACGGGTACGTGTCCGGCACGGTGGGTCGCAGTTTTCAGCACAAGAACGGGCGTGCGTTCGAGCTCGAGGTGAAAGACCCGAAGCAGCAGTACGGCGACAAATGGACGATCTGGGCTGACCTGCCTGTGGCTGAAGGCGACCGCGCGTCAGTGAAGGGTTGGCTGGGGATCTCGAAGGAGAACTACACCAAGGACGGTGAGCAGAAGACCGCTATCCGCCGCAGTGTGAACTCAGCCGAACTTGCAGCACACGAAGCCAACGCGACTCCCGCTGCACCCCCCGCCGCCGACGCATGGAGCACTCCGGGGACCTACTCAGACGAAAGTCCTTTCTAGGCCATGGACGCCACCACAATGCACGCCCACCTTGCCGACCAGAACACCCACTACACGAACAACCCCCGCCATGACGATGCAACCCCGGACTGGGATGACCTGAACCCGGAAGAACAACTCACCCTGGACGAAAACCGGTACCTACTCGAAAACGGTGGGATCGCATTCGGGCATGAAGACGAAGAATCGAAGGAGTCCTGATGTCTACCCCTGACCCCGAAGCAACCGAACGGGAAGCACTTGCGCGAGAAATAGCCCGTTTTCACCAGCCCGTGTGGGATTGGCAGGCGTTCAATATCGCGTGTCAGTGCGGGCATCGCGGAACGTCGGTCAGCCAGCCCGGGGACTTTGAGGCGCATGTGGCTAACGAGGCGCTCATCGCTGCCCGTCGCCTGTCCGAGTCCGAGATGCGCCGCGACCAAGCCGAGGCAGTCAGGGCCGCGAAAGAGGAGGGCTGGGAGCGTGGCCGGTCAGACACCATCGCCGATCACCGACCCCCACTCAGCGGGTTCGACAAGCGCGACAACCCGTACTTCGCCACCCCTTCACCCGAGATGGAACAGGAGAACACGCGATGAGCCGAGAACAGCTGGTGCGCTTCATCTATGCAGTCCTCGATCGCACCGAAATGTATGACGACGAAGGCTTACTCCGGACGGTCGAAAGCATCGACAAAGACCCATGGAACATCCCCGACCTCACCGACACAGGAGCCGCCGCGATACTCGCAGACGCGCTCCTAGCCGCCAACCTTGTGACCCTTGCGAACGGAGAACCAGATGAGCGATGACAGACATGACCTGTTGCTCGAAGCCGTCGAAGCACTCACCAAACCAAGGCGAGTAACCACATGGCAACCCAGCCACGAACACGCCTGGGGACCATGCGCTGGGTATCACGACGAACGCAAACAGGTCCGATGCACATTGCTCGACTGTGACCTCGAAATATGCGGAGACTGTGGGGCAATGCGAGTCGCCGGGACTGAGGATGTTCCGGCCAGCACCTACGACAACATGGTCACCGAACTCCACCCGCCACTGCTAACCATGCTCATCGAAGGCAACGGGTCCAGCTCAGGCGGCAAATCATCCGACCCCGGCATCCCAATCGACGCCGACGCGCTCGAACTATGGGGACAAGTCCGCGACCTCATCCGTCTGTGGTGCAAGAAACTCCATGTCCCATTTGATGACGAACTACTCGGGTCCACGGTGCGTTGGTATAAGGCACACGTCAACGCTGTCAGGTCCGGTCGCGTATCCGAAGTCATCGACCATGACGTCACCCGGATGGTCCAAGGATGGGTGCGGATGATCGAAACCAAATTCGACCCACCCGACATTCGCGAATGGACCGGACCATGCCCCGCATATGTGCCGATCCGTGACGAACTCGACAACATCACCGGATACAGGCGTTGCGGGGCAAGGCGGGTTGTCGTCGGCGGAACTGAACGATTCGCAATCAGCATGAACTTCACCCAAGAGTCGGCAACATGTTGCGTGTGCGGGATGGCATGGATCAGTGCCACGTGGAGGAAAGACCTGCTCTACGAATCCGAGGAATACGAGCTCGAACTTGCCGACCGTGAAGCCGGAAGACAGGCCGAAATGGCACGACTTGCCAACCCAGAAAAAAGTTCCGAAATCGCGGTGTAAAACCGCAACAGATGTGCAATAATCAAAACCACTACGGCTGTGCCATCAAAACGCCCAGTCAGACGAACGCCCCGTGACCGAAGTCCGGGGCGTTCGTCATTTAAAAGACTTCCGATCACCTGGGACACATCAGACAGCCTCGAGCGTCAACGCCAGCCGATGAATCGGAACACCCCTCCTGCACGTATCGATCCCCGTTGCGTGCATGGGATACAAACACGGCACAGATGCCGTTATAACCGCTGACTGACCACAAGTTGGGCAGCGGCCCCCTCAGACGCGACACCGATGCACATAGCGGCACCGGTCCTCGCAACCCGCCTGAGTGGGCATCCGAGGTGAGCCTGACGTGTTTCGTCTAGCCCTAGGCCCTGCCCACTCAGTTGCGCTAACCCGAGTGGAGCCGCAATGTCCTGCACCGTCTGCGCGTCAGGAGTTGTCATTGATGACAGCCTCAGCAACGTGGCATGGGGGCGGGAAATTGGCGTATCCGAGCACGCTGTACGCCGACACCTCAAGCACGCACCTCGGGTCATTGGCAACGCACCCCCCAAACCCGCCAAGGACGAATGGCAAGCGGGAATCCTGTTCGACCCCATCACGGGCGCACCAACAGAGATCCGCACACCCCCAATGTCCGAGATCATCGGTGACGACTACACGGCCATCATCGAAGCAATGAACATCGCCCTCCCGCAAGGCCACGAGCTGCGCCTAGTTGAGGTCAACTACAACCAAAACGCATGGACTCGCGAAAACGCGGGCCAAGAAAAAGCGGTCACCAAACCGAACGTGCGGTACCGATTCAAAGTCGTTGTCGTTGGCGGGCCGCTGATCACTGATGAAGAGATCGCAGCAGCGCGCAAGCGCACCCAGACATGGAAGCTGCCTAAGCGCATCCCCGGCTCAGGCCTTGGTGCGCCCGTAGCAGTCGTTGTGAACCTTGCTGACATGCAGGCCATGAAGAACGAAGGCGGCGGCATAGACGCGCTCCTGCAGCGCATGTACGACGGTCTAGAGAACACACAGAAGTACATTGACCGCCAACGCAGATCCGGTCACAACATCAGCGAACTTGTACTCGCCAACAATGGTGACCCGTTCGAAGGCATCGCCGGCAACTACTCCAACCAGACGCACACCGTCCAAGGCGGATTGCGCCGGCAGATGAACCACGTCCTCGATATCTGGGAAGCGTACTCACGCGAACTATTCCCCCAATTCGACAAAGGCCAATTCGTCACCGTCCACTGCAACCACACCCAATTCGGACGTCAAGGCGGTGCGGCGAAGTCGATCACGGGTGACGAAGACACCGGCTCAGCATTCCTCGCAGAATCGCTACAACGCATCCTCAAAGGACGCCCCGAGTTCGACCACGTTTCGTTCGTCATCCCCGACAACGAAATGAACGTCTACACAACCATCGCGGGCGTCCCCACCGCGTTCAACCACGGGCACAAAATCCCAGGCAACGACGCATCCGGCTTCGAAAAATGGCTCAACGGCCAAGTCCGCGGAGACAAACAAGCCTACGAAGCGCGCATCTGGATCACCGCCCACCGCCACCACTTCGCATCCTGGGACATGGGCAGCACATTCGTGTTCCAATGCCCATCCTGCGAAGGCGAGGGCGCATCCAAGTGGCTGCGTGACGGCACCGGACGCTACTCACGCTCGGGCATCCTGACCATGCTGGTTGGCGAACATGACCAGCTCGGATGGTCAGACGTCGCATTCATCTAACCCGCGCCGATGGAGACGCGACCAAGGACCAAACATCATGGACCATGCCGCACACGCTGCCGTGAAATATCTAGTCAAGGGCTACAGCGACTGGAAAACCCAACCGCACCCACTCGACCCGGTGATCGCTGAAGCCGTCGACCACATCAACGAGTTACTGCCAACGCGGTACCGCGAACCGTTGATCACCGCACGTGACTGTGAACTCGCAGGATTCGACCTAGCCCTGGTTCTCGAAGCCGCGAAAGGGAACGCACCATGATCTACCCATACCCAGTCGCATGCCCCGACTGCAAGCACCTCTGGTTCAGCGAAGACAGCAAATACCGCGGTGCAACAGAACGATGCGGCAAATGCCTGAGCGCATGACCGACCTAACCCCGGCCGAAGCAGCAGGCGTCAACATCGCAGCACGACTCGAACCCAGTGTGCTCGCGGAGTTGCGGGACTGGATTGATACGCATGACGTGTGAACCGATCGGTTTCGATGGGCATGGCGCACCACTGTACGAATGGCAGGTAGACGATGCCAGCAAGAGGCAGACCCTGGGACAGGGAAAGAGCAGCATTCAAAGCTGAATGCCGGGCGGCCAACTCACCATGCTGGCTCTGCAACGGGCGGCTCGGACCAATCGACTATGACTCGCCATACGACTCGACGAAGCGCAACAACTTAGCGTTCACCGTTGATCACGTTGAACCGACATCGCTCGGCTCTGACCCCATGCGAAAAGCACTATGGCGACCGGCCCACTCTTTTGCAATACAAGTCGCGGCAACACCACACGCGGCTTGTTCCCTACAAGCAGGCAGTGGTAGCCGACCAACAAACAACACAACAGAGAAACCCCCGCGCTGCTCTAACAGCCGGGGGCATGACCGACTTATGAGGAGTCGATATGAGCAACCGTACCTGCAACGTAGACAAGTGCAACAAGCCCGGCACGGCGCTCGGCATGTGCAACCTGCACTACCAGCGCTACATCAACGGACGCCCCCTTGTTCAGGAGGCCAAGCCCGTATACGCCTACTGCACCGTAGACGGATGCACCCTGCCAACAAGATCGAAGCACGCCTCGATGTGCATGAAGCACTATCACCGCCAGTACCGCCACGGCAATGCTGACGCGGTAGCTACTCGCTCGAACATCAGCGTTAGCCACGGTCGGAGATACAAGACCAAGTACAACCCGAGACACCCACTCGCATCCAAACATGGCATCGTCTACGTACATCGCATGGTGCTGTTCGACGCCATCGGCTACGGTCCACACCCATGCCATTGGTGCAAGACGCCAGTCAACTGGGGCCCCAAGGGTTCGCCCGATGAACTGCAACCCGATCACCTCAACGGATACGGCGACGACAACGAGATAGACAACCTGGTTCCCTCGTGTCGTTCATGCAACATCGCACGCGCAGGACAGGCGCGCTCCGCCGCTCTGCGCCAGGCCGGCTGGTGGTCTGAGCACGACACCATCGCCGCACTTCGAACCCAGTCGCGAAAGAGCAAAGTTGAAGACAACTGAAGCCTCATTGCCCAACCTCAAAGGGTAGGGGGCAGGGCTTAGATCCGCACAGGGCGGTGGCCCTCCGGGGCGGCAACCTTTTTATTCGCGACAGAATTTTGACCCCGAGGCGGTGCGCGGTGCCGGTTTTCGATGATGTGACGGCCGAGTTGGATCGCCTCGAGGTTCAGGGTTGGCAGCGTTCGGTGGCTCTTGCTCTGGCGGAGGCGATTGATGAGAAGGCGAATGCGTCGATGGCTTCGGAGTTGCGTGCGCTGATGGCTTCGGTTGGTTCTAAGGCTGTTGTGAAGCCTGCTGCTGTCGTTAGTGATGATTTGAAGAGTCAGCGGGAGAAGCGTCGTGCCGAGTCTCGTTCTTCCAAGAGTTCGTAGTGTTCCGAAGTATGGCTTTTCGTCTGGTGTTGAGGCGATTGAGTTGGCGGCGTCTGCTGGTCTGATTTTGGATCGTTGGCAGCGTGAGGCTGTGATGGACATTTTGGCTGAGAAGCCGAGTGGTCAGTGGTCGTCGTTTGAGGCGGCTCTCATCCTTCCCCGCCAGAACGGGAAGAACAGTGTTCTCGAGTGCATCGAGCTGGCTGGTTTGTTCCTGTTTGGCGAGCAGCTCATTATTCATACGGCGCATGAGTTCAAAACTGCGCAGGAAGCGTTTCGCCGCATTCGTAGTCTGATTGAGAACACTCCCGAGCTGTTCGATCAGTTGAAGAACGATGGTCGTTCTAACGGGATCTTGACTGGTGCCGGCAATGAGGGCATCGAGTTGAAGACGGGTCAGCGTCTCCGGTTTCTGGCACGGTCGGGTAACTCTGGTCGTGGTTTTTCGTGTGATCGTCTGATTTACGACGAAGCGTATGACTTGCCGGAGGAAACCATCGCGGCGTCATTGCCCACGATGTCTGCTCGCCCGAATCCGCAGCTTCTGTACACGTCGTCGGCGGCGCTTGACAAGTCGATCGTGTTGAAGTCGGTGATGAAGCGCGGTCGTGAGGGTGGCGACAAGAACCTTTGCTATATCGAGTACAGCGCCGATCCGAAGGCTGATCTCGATGACCACAAGGCGTGGCGTGATGCGAATCCTGGCACTGAGGCTGGGCGTATCCGCATTGACTTCATTGAGAAGGAACGTTCGGCTCTGTCGGAGGTTGCGTTCGCTCGTGAACGCCTCGGGATTGTTGACGAGTCGCAGGGTGCGACCGTCATTGATATGGATGTGTGGGAGCAGCGCGCTGATGCGTTGTCGTCTCCGCTTGATCCGGTTGCTTTCGCTATTGATGTGAACCCGGATTCGTCGTTTACGTCGATTGCGGTTGCTGGTCGTCGTGCTGATGGGCTTGTTCACACTGAGGTGGTTGAGCGTAAGCGCGGCACCGGTTGGGTTGTTGACCGTGTTGAAGAGTTGGTTGCTAAGTGGTCGCCGTTGTCGGTGACGTTGGATGCGATCGGTCCGGCCGGTTCGCTGTTGCCGGCTTTCTCGGAACGTGGTCTTGAGATCGATGTTGTGTCGATGACTCAGTACGGGCAGGCGTGTGGGCAGTTCAAGACGTTGGTTGACGATGACCGGCTCCGGTTCAAGGAGCAGTCGGGTTTGACGGCGGCGCTTGAGTCGGCTCGTAAGCGTCCCCTTGGTGATTCTGGCCTGTGGGGTTGGCATCGCCGCGACACGACGGACATCACGCCTCTGGTCGCGGTCACCCTGGCTACGTATGCGTTTTCCCGGAATTTGGCTCCTGTTGAGCCTGAAGACAATACCGTTCTCGTTTTTCGTTGATCTTGATTGGAGATCCGTTGGACATCTCCATGAGTATCAATCTCACTGTGACCGAGCGGTCGCTGCTGACTAATTTGAAGGCGACCCTGGATCGTTCGCGGGCTCGCACGTCGACCTTGAATGACTATTACGAGGGTGAGCAGAAGCTTGAGCAGTTGGGGCTTTCGATCCCTGACGAACTCAAGGATTTTGCTGTCATTCTCGGGTGGCCGCGGACGACGGTCGATTCTGTTGAGCGACGGTTGGATGTGCAGGGGTTCCGGCTTCCGGGGAAGTCTGCTGATGCTTCCTTGTGGGAGGTTTGGCAGTACAACAACATGGATGAGCGGCAGACGTTTGCTCACACGGATGCGTTGGCTCTCGAGCGGTCGTACATCTGTGTTGGGACGAACGAGCAGGACCGTCGCTACCCGCTGATCACGGTTGAGTCTCCTATGGAGATGGTTGCGATTCGTGACCCTCGCACTCACCGAGTCATTGCCGCGTTGCGATCGTACGATCCGGGCGGCGTGGATGGACTTTCCCCAGATCAGCGCATCACACTGTATTTCCCGAACCGTACCCTCTGGCTCCGCCTGAATAACGGCAAGTGGGAGAACGAGTTCGAGCCGGACGTGCACAACCTGGGTACTGCTCCGGTTGTGGTGATGGTGAATCGCAACCGTGCCACTCGCCGCAAGGGGTCGATCCTGGAGGGCGTTTCGGAGATGTCGGACATTATCCCGATCGCCAATTCAGCGTCTCGGGCGGTCACGAATGCGCAGTTGGCGCAGGAGACGATGGCAGCCCCGCAGAGGGGCGTCCTTGGCGCTACCAAGGGTGATTTCATCGGTGCGGACGGGCAGCCGTTGTCGGCTTGGCAGGCGTATTTCGGTTCTGTTTGGGCGATGGCGAACAAGGACGCGAAAACGTTCCAGTTCGACGCTGCAGATCTGTCCAACTTCGAGAACATCGTGAACATGTACGCCCGCCTCGCTTCCGGCGTTACCGCTCTCCCGGTGGAGTACTTCGGGTTGAACACGCAGAACCCGCCTTCTGCTGATGGACAGCGAGCTGGTGAGACACGGTTGATCAAGAACGCCGAGCGCAAGCAGGTCGGTTTCGGTCATTCGTGGGAGTCGGTTCAGCGTCTGGTGATGCGGTTCCGTGACGGCGTTTGGGATACCGATGCTCGCCAGCTTGAAGCGATTTGGCGAGATGCGGGGACTCCCACTGTGGCTCAGATGACAGATGCGGTCGTGAAGCGTTTCCAGGTCGGTTTGATCGATTGGGAGACGGCGCAGGAGCGGTTGGGTGAGACTCCGGCCGCTATTGAGCAGATGAAGGATCGGCGTGCTGCTGATTCTGATGCTGCTGTTGGTTTTGGAGTGCAGGCGGCAACTGAGGCGGTCTAATGGTTTCCCCAGCGGATCTCGCAGATGCACGCCAACGACGACTCATTGAAATCAACGCGCTTGCCACTACGAGGGCCCTCAGGGCATGGTCGCAGGTCGACTATGACGACCTGGACGGTTCATGGGCTGCTCTGGCACCTCAGATTGTCGGGCAGGCGACTGGTGCGCAGCTTGCTTCGGCTCGAGGTGCGGATTCATACACATCGCAGTTTGCGAAGTCGTACGACTTCGATGCCTCGAGCTCGCAAATAATCCCGGAAGCGTTCGCTGGTGTTGATGGTGCTGGTCGTGATGTCGAGGGTGTCCTTTTCGGTGCTGTGACGACCACGAAGGAAGCTGTTGGTGCGGGGTTGGGCCGCGTTCGGTCCCTTGAGGCAGGCGCTACCTACCTTGCGGCGATTATGAAGACGGTCATTTCGGATCTCGGTCGCACATCGGACATCACCGCCGCGACGGGGCGTTCGTACACGCATTATGTGCGTGTTGTTTCGCCTGGCGCTTGCTCGAGGTGCGCGATCCTTGCGGGGATTTCCAGCTATGAGGTTGCCTTCAAACGCCACCCCGCCTGTAAGTGCACGACGGCACCGGTGATGGATGGTGAGTCTGGTGCGCCGAAGGGATTCCATGCTTCCCCGGAGGAATACTTCGACTCGTTGAGTGATGCTGAACAGGATCGGGTGTTCACGAAGGCGGGCGCGCAGTCGATTCGTGACGGCGCTGAGCTGCAGAAGGTTGTTTCCGCTCGCCGCGGTGCGAAGGGCGTTGGCTATTCTTCCGCGATCGGTGGCAAGAGCCGTCCCGGTGATCCGCGTGGCCATTTTGTGAAGACCACGATTGGTCGCCGCCCCGATGGAAGCCCTGTGCAGGTCTATACGACCACTGAGGGCACCACCGTTCGCGGTACTTTCGGCCGCAACCAGCGCCAATCGTCAGTCACCAGGCTTTCCGGCTCCCGCTACACGTCAACCACCCGCGTTCGCCTGATGCCCGAGAGCATCAACGAAATAGCGGGCAACGACCTGGCGCTACGTCAAGCGTTCCTCCGAGACGCCGGCTATATGACCACCCCGCGGCTGTCCGCTGCAGAGCGAATCGCGCAGGAACGCGCCGATCGCATCTTGGTCGACCGCGCAACCCGGAAGTTCAGCAACTTCTACCTCGGCTAGATAGCAAATCCGATAGAATTTCGCCATGGCACTCGCCTGACCTGCAGGAAAGTCTGCCCCGACCGGAGCTATGGGCCATCTCCGGATTTGGTTGTCCTCACCGGGGCATCCCACGAACCTCCACCTAAGACGTGGAGGTTTCGTCGTTTACCGATAACCTAAGAAAAAGCCCCCGCACCTGCTACTAACAGGCCGGGGATTGACCAACCTGACTAGAGGCTGATGTGTCATATCTTACGAAATTTTGTCCTGCCTGTTCTACGGAACTATCGCTTGAGCTATTCGACAACTACCGCGCCGGCAAAGATGGCAAGCAGCCTTGGTGCCGTGGCTGTCAAGCCACCTATCGCAAACAGCGAATAGCCAAGACAGAGTCCTACTACTCAAGCGATGAGCGAGCCAACCGCGCTGCGCGCCCTAGGGGTCCGCAGCGCCGGAACATTCGCTACAAGTACGGACTAAGCGCCGAACAATTCGACCTGCTGGTTCTCGAACATGGTGGACGATGCGGTATTTGCGCGGCCCAGCTTGTCAAGCTGAATGTGGACCATGACCATGTGACTGGCCAAATTCGCGGGCTGCTTTGCTCGCTGTGCAATCGAGCCCTTGGATTCTTCCGGGACGACCCCAGCCGTCTGCGTTCTGCAGCCCACTACTTGGAGAGCAGCCCAGAGCGGGCGGCTTTCTTTGTGCCCGCGAAAACACGGGCATAACACCCCGCCGATACGCGATGTTTGGCGGTTTCATCCAGAGCGATTTTGGAGACAAACCCAATGCCCGAAAACGACAACCCCACCCCCGGCAACCCGAGCGATTCGGACGCACTGGGAGATGCAGGCAAAGCGGCACTTGCTGCCGAGCGGAAGCGCGCTAACGAAGCGGAAAAGGCCAACAAAGACCTCGCCGCGCAGTTGAAAGCGATCGAAGACGCAGACAAGTCGGATCTCGACAAAGCCAACGAGCGCATCAAAACGCTCGAGGGCGAGAACGCCACCCTCACTACTGACCTCGGCAAAGCGGATCTAACGATCACGAAACTGAACGTCGGCATTGCGGAAGGCCTTCCCGCGAATCTGATCGCCCGCCTGCAGGGAACAGACGAGGACACGTTCAAGACGGACGCTGCCTCGCTGAAGGAACTCATTCCGGGCGACACACCGCAGTCCCCGTTCCCCAAGGCTGACCCGTCACAGGGGCCGAAGGACAAGACGGGCATCACCTCTAACGCCGCAGCGTTCGCTGAACAGCTCGGTGACTTTTAGCCCTTGAAAGGGGAACAATCATGGTCGACGTAAGTCGCTCTACCACCGGGATCACACTGACCCCGGAACAGTCTCAGGAGATTTGGTCGAAGGCTGACTACGCCTCCGCAGTTCTTCAGCTCGCGAACCGTGTCAACCTTCCGGGCTCCGGCCTGTCGGTCGACATCATCACCGGTGAGCCGACCGCGAACTGGGTTGGAGAGACGGCCATCAAGCCGCTCTCGCGCCCCACGTTCAGCTCGAAGCTGATGACCCCGTACACCGCGGCGGTTATCGTGCCGTTCTCGAACCAGTTCAAGCGGGACAAGGCGGCCCTCTACAACGAGATCGTTCGCAAGCTTCCGCAGGCGCTGGCGAAGAAGCTCGACGCGACCGTGTTCGGCAGTGATACTGTCCCCGGTAGCAACTTCGACACTCTCGCGGGTGCGGCAACGGTTGGCATCGCGGGCAAGACCTACAACGGTCTTGTTGCTGCTGACCAGGCCATCGCGGTCGGTGGCGGGAACCTGAACGGTTGGGCTCTGTCTCCGCAGGGGCGCGGCATCCTTCTGGGTTCCGCAGACACCACCGGTCGTCCGCTGTTCATCAACAACGTGCAGACCGATGGTGCGGTTCCCGCACTGCTCGGCTCGCCGGTGTTCGCAACTCAGGGCGTTTACCTGGCCGACTACAACGGCGCGACCGCAGGCACCGACAACCAGCTCGGTTTCGCCGGCGACTGGACGTCAGCGCACGTTGGTGTCGTCGAGAACATCAGCCTCTCCATCAGCGAGCAGGCATCGGTCACAGACGGTGGCACGGTCCTGAACCTCTGGGAGCGGAACATGTTCGCCGTTCGCGCCGAGTTCGAAGTTGGGTTCCGCATCCGCGACATCGCCCACTTCGTGCGCCTCTCCAACGCGGTCCAGGCGTAACCGTCATGGGCGTCCTGATGAGCGCTCAGGGCACGCCGGGAGTTGTCGAGATTCCTGACGCGCTCGTTGAGCAGTACAAGTCCGCAGGTTGGACGGAAACCGAGAAGCCCGCTGAAGAGAAGCGCGGCCCGGGCCGTCCGGCGAAAACCAAAGAGTAGAACGGAGGGTGCGCAATGGCTACCAACCCAGCAACCGAAAACGACCTGGCTAACCGGTCATTGCGCACCCTCACCCCTCAGGAACTGCAGGTGGGTGGTGTCCTTCTTGATGATGCCTGGAACATCATCAACTCGCGTAACGCCACCGTTGGAACGCGGCTGGATGCGTTGCCCGCAAACCTGGTGTTCTCTGCACTGATTGTGCAGATCGAATGCGCAATGGTGTTGCGTGTTCTGAACAACCCCGATGGGGTGCTCGAGGAAGCCGGCGATGACTATCGGTTCCGACGTGACGCGGCACTGTCCACCGGTTCGTTGTATTTGTCGGACGCTGAACTGGCGCTGATCGGTGCCGGCGACAGCACCTCGGATGGTGCGTTCACCATCAAGACGACTGCAGCCGGTCGTGGCCGCGGTTATTGGTCGGACACCACTACATGGGTGCCGCTGCCGTGAGCCGCGCATCGGTACTCGCAAAAGGTCGCGCTTTCACGGAAGCGTCGATGACTGACACTTGCGTGATCCGTCGCGCCGGGGGTTCCCCGGTGTTGAACGAAGAAACTGGTCAGTATGAGCCGTCCTTTGTGGACGTGTATTCGGGCCCATGCAAGGTGAGGTTCATTACCAGCACTGTTTCGGAGCAGGACTACCAGTCGCAGACGGTGGTTGAGCAGCAGGTTGTGTTGTCGCTCCCGGTTGAAGAGTCCACCCCCGTGGTCGTGAACGACATTGCCGAGATCACGACATCACAGACGAACGTGAGCGCGATCGGTAAGACGTTCCGAATTGCAGGACTGTTCGATCAGACATATGCGACCGCCCGTCGCTTCCCCGTTGAGGTGGTGTCCTGATGGCTGACAGCAGTTTTGACTATTCCGACATTTCGAAGCTGGCAGTCGACATCGATGTGGCGACTGCGGATGCTTCCAAGAATGTGGCTAAGGCTGTGGGAGTGAACGCCCGAAATGTGAACGACACCTGGCGCGACAAATTGAAGGGCTCGGCAACACTGCCCGGCCTTCCTTATGCACTCTCATATGAACTTTCAGAGTCATCCTCTGGTGTTGACGCTGAGATCGGTTTCGACAAGGGCCGTCGTCAGGGGGCACTTGGCAATATCTCAGAGTACGGAACCCCGAAGACTGCCCCGCGTGGTTTCGGTCTGGCGTCTCTGAATGAGAACCAGGAAGATTTCGAGCGCGGGATTGAGATTGCGATCGATCAGGCGTTGAGGGCGGCGGGGTTGTGAGTCGTAAACATACTGCCGCGCTGGTTGCCCTTGTATCGGCGTCTGCGTTGGGTGCGAAGTTCTATCCGGGCAAGGTCCCGCTGGTAGACGGCAAGCCCCAGACGGGGCCGTACGCGGTCTTCTATTCGCAGCCTGGTACTGATCGCCAGACCCGTTTGACTGGTCCCGCTCATGAGCAGAATCCGCGTTGGACGATTCATTGTGTTGGGTCGACTGCGGATCAGGCCGAATGGGTCAATGAGCAGATCAAGGGCGCTTTGATCGTCAATGGTTTTGGCGTAGTTCCGGTAATCGCGGGCGAGAACCCCGGCCGATTCTGGTATTCCAACCCGCAGCCTGGTGACCGTGATGATGACGCCACACCATCACTCTTCGATGTGGTTGCGGAGACAGGGTTCACCAGTGATCTGCTGTAACGGCGTCTAACCCGCGCCTCTATTTCTTCACCGGTCGTCTGATCGGTGATTCCGGCATGCCCGGAAACAAAACGGTGGAACCACCCTCAATCCCTCGGCTTCGGGGGTCTCGAAAGGAAATTCTCATGGCCGATGTCGTTGACGTTGTACCTCCCGCAGTTGATCAGACCGGCAACCTGACCGTTTGGTTCGTCCCCACGATCACTGATGTGACCGCGCCGAAGGCTGCTACCGAGCTCGGTGCTGCTGGCGCGTACCGCATTACCTACTCGTTCACTTCGGACGGGTACGCGCCCACTGGTGATCAGGGCATCCTCACTGATGACCGCCTGACGCTTCCGCAGGGCCTGCAGTCGCTGGACAAGGTGACGGTTGGTCTGACGCTGAAGTATGTCGATTCGACCGCGGCGACGTCTGCTGCGGTGGTTCTGAAGCCTGTTGCGCCGGCCACTTCGCTGAGTGGCTATCTGGTGGAGCGCCCGAACGTGCCGAATGCGACGCTCGCTGCGGCGTCGCAGAAGGTGATTGTCCGTCCGGTGACTCTCGGTGTGCAGATTCCTGGCCCGCGTGATGGGCAGGGCAAGTTCACCATCACTCAGGTTGCTGCGATCACCGGTCCGGTGACGAACGGCATTCTCGCCGCGTAACACAAGCCCCTGTGCGGTCGGTTTCCACCGGCCGGCCGCACAGGTTCTCTCCTTTTCGGTGGATGTTTTCGGTGGAGGCGTTATGAGTTTCAGTGCGAAGTTGGCGGCGGCTAAGGCTGCCCCTCGTAAGTTCAAAGATGTTGAGGTTCTTCTTGATGCGGAGCTCTCGGAGCTGCGTGATGAACTGCAGTCGGCGTTGGATGACGTGAAGCGGCGCAACGCTGCAGACCAGCGTCTGACGTCGGTGAACAACGATGGCGAGTCTGAGCTTCAGGAGAAGCTGGATGCTGTCATTGCGGAGTCGCAGGATTCGGTTGTGACGATCCGGTTTTTCCGTCTGCCGGGTGATGCGTGGGCGGACATTATGTCTCGTTGCCCTGCCCGTCCCGGTGCGGTGATGGATGAGTATTACGGCTACAACATGCAGACGGCGACGAAGCTTGCTGCACCGTATGTCGATTCGCAGGGCCTCATTTACGGGGGTCGGGTTGAGGGTGACGCGGTTGTGCCGCTCGAGTATGCGCCGGCTACGGATGCTGCCCCTGCAGTAAATGAGTGGGCGGATCTGTTCCGTGTTGCTTCTGGGGCCGAGCAGGCTCGAATGGAGTCGGCGGTGTGGGAGCTGAACATCAGCGACCCGGATACCAGCTTGGTTGATCTCAAAAAAAAATTGCAGAATCTCCCCGCCTAAGGGATGAGCTGTCCCTTGCTCTGCAGTTGGGTGTTGCCCCTCGTGTTCTTTCCGGGTGGGCACCATCCGAGCTGACGGAGTATGAGTACGACGAGGGTGGGCGTTTACTTCGGTCGTTGTCGATCACGGAGAGCCCGTTCGATGTTGAGCAGGTCGACCTGTTGTTGGCGATTCGCGAGTACCAGCGGGGGCTTGACCAGAACGGAATCCCGTTCGAACGGGCCACATCGGACCAGGCGAACCCCAACCCCACTCCCGGCTCAGAGCAGTCACACCCTGTTCGGTTCTTGGCACATGGGCCGTTCACGAACTGGGCGGAGAAGTCGCGCCTTGACGCCGAGGACGCCTACAAGAAGCAGTCGGGTGACGACGTGAATCTCAACGGCATGTTTTGGACGGTCGAAGAGAAAACGTACGCGCCTAACCCCGACGCAGATGCGACATAACCCACCCGGTTACGCCGATCACGACACCGAGCCCAATCAGGATCACGCCGAACCAACTGTTTTCGGACGCGAATCCTACGAGCACCCAGATCAGTCCGACGACGACGAGTAGTGCTGCTGTGCCTACGAGCACGGTCGATGTCTGCTGAGTTTTCCCCATGCGCTGAGCGTACCTAACTTCATACGACGAAACGAGGCCCACCGTGACCGATCGCGTCGTAAAAGTCACCCTTCAGGCCCAGGTTGCTAACTACATCGCTGGGATGAAGCAGGCCCAGCAGGAGACGAACAAGACCACCAAAACGTCTGCTGATGCGAAGGCGTCGTTTGAGGCGCAGAACCAGGCGATGACGCAGCTTGGTGTCGGGCTGTTGGCGATGGGTGCGCTGGCTGCGGCTGGTGTCGGTTTGGCGATCAAGAAGTACGCGGAGTTCGACTCTGCGATGTCTGAGGTTCAGGCATCGACGCATGAGTCCGAAGCGAACATGAACAAGCTGCGTGACGCGGCTATCGATGCGGGTGCACGCACCGTGTTCTCCGCGACGGAAGCTGCGAACGCGATTGACGAGCTGGCAAAGGCTGGCCTGTCAACTGCCGACATTCTTGGTGGTGCGCTTGACGGGGCACTCTCGCTGGCCTCTGCCGGTGGTCTAAAGGTCGCTGACGCAGCACAAATCGCCGCTACGGCCCTCACTCAGTTCAAGCTCGAGGGCAAGGATGTCCCGCACGTTGCTGACCTTCTGGCGGCTGGTGCTGGTAAGGCGCAGGGTTCCGTTGAGGATCTGTCTCAGGCCCTGAACCAGGGCGGTCTTGTCGCGTCGCAGGCGGGTTTCTCGATTGAGGAGACGACTGGTGTTTTGGCGGCGTTCGCGTCTGCGGGGCTGAAGGGCTCTGACGCTGGAACGTCCCTCAAGACCGCGATCATCGCACTGCAGGCTCCGTCGCAAAAGGCGCAGGCCACGATGGATCAGTACGGCATTTCTGTCTATGACTCCAACGGGCAGATGAAGTCGTTCTCTCAGATCGCTGAGGTTCTGAAGACGAAGCTTGGTGGCCTGACTGATGAGCAGCGCAACTCTGCTCTGGCAACGATCTTCGGCACCGATGCTGTTCGTTCTGCTTCTGTTCTGTACTCCAACGGCGGCAAGGGCATTGACTCGTGGAACAAGAAGGTCAACGACTCTGGCTACGCGGCTGAGACTGCGCGTCTGAAGCTGAACAACCTGAACGGTGACCTTGAGCAGTTGGGTGGTTCGTTCGATACCGCTCTGATCAAGTCGGGGTCTGCCGCCAACGAGGTTCTTCGCGGCATTGTGCAGACCGCCACGAACGCGGTCAACGCTTTCGGCTCGGCACCGCCCGTCATCCAGGGCACAGCTCTGGCACTTGGTGCACTTGCCGCTGCGACACTGCTCGCGGGTGGTGCGTTCCTGGTTGGTGTTCCGAAGTTGGCGCAGTTCCAGGCGGGCCTCGAGGTGCTCAAGGATTCGAGCATGCCGGGGGTCGCTTCGGCGGCCGGGCGCATTGAAGGTGCAGTTGGCAAGGCTGGGTCGGCGCTGAGCAAAACTGCGTCGTTCCTTGCCGGCCCGTGGGGGCTCGCTCTCGCTGCTGCTGCTCTCGGTGTGAAGGCGCTTGAGAACTACATCGATTCGCTGCAGGCCACGAGCGAAGAGATGTCCAACAGTCTGAAGACTGCATCGACCGCACTCGACGTGTTCAAGATCGCTTCGCAGGGCAAGGACTTCAAGTACGTGCTCCACCAGGACACGTTGAAGAATCTCAAGGATCTGAACGCGGTCCTCGAGGCCGGCGCGCAGGACAGCGAGAACTTCGGCGCACGGTTCGACAACAACGTGCGCAAGTACTACGGCGCTCTCGATGCACTCAAGGGTGTTGGTACCGAGCTTGGCAAGGTCGCATCGTCTGACCTCCCGGCAGCACAGAAGTCGTTCCGTCTGCTGGCCGATGAGACTGACGGCAGCCGTAAGCGGCTGTGGGAACTCTTGTCGGACATGCCCGACTACAAGGACGCTCTCATTGAGCAGGCCACAGCGCAGGGGCTCAACGTCACCTCTGCTGATGAAGCAGCCAACAAGGTCAACCTTCTTGCGTTGGCGATGGGCAATGCGAAGCCGTCTGCAGTTGAAGCGGCCGACGCATATCTGAAGACCGCGGATTCGGCAGACGAAACGAACGATGCTGTGCGTCGACTCATCGACTCCATGAACGCGGTCAACGGCAAGAACCAGGATGCGATCTCTTCCAACGCTGACTATCAGCAGTCGCTGCAGGACGTGAAGGACAAGATCGCGGATATTGACCCAGCAACGGGGAAAGCGCGCACTGGGGTTGAGGCGTTCCAGCACACGCTTGACGAGTCAACTGCGGCTGGTTCCGCGAACGTGGCCATGCTGTCCGACCTGGCGGCAAAGGGTCAGGACGCAGCGCAGAAGCAGTTGGATGCGAGCGGCAACGCTGACCAGTTCACCGCTTCTCTTCAGGCCAACTATGACGCCGTTTATAACAACGCTCTCGCCATCACTGGCAACGCTGATGCGGCGAAGTTGCTCGCGGATCGTGTGGCTGCAATCCCGACCCAGAAGCAGATTGCTCTGCTTGTTGCGACGGCTCAGGCGAACGCGGAAATAGACGCGTTCGTAACGCGGAACGACGGGCGCAAGATCCGCATCAACATCACCGGGGCGGGCCCTGGTGGTGCGCTCATCCCATCGCTCGGGAACTTGGCATTTGCTTCAGGCGGCATGGTCCCCGGCACACCGTCCCACAAGGACAACATGGTGGCCACGGTCGCGTCGGGCGAGTTCATCACCAGGACAGCTCAGGCGCAGATCCCGTCGAATCGGGCCGCACTCGAGTACATGAACGCGGGTGGTGTGATTCGTGGTTATGCGTCTGGTGGTTTTGTGCAGCCGCAGTATGCGCGTCCGTCTTATGGCGGTGGCTCAGGTTCGGCGGTTGTTGGTCGCGGTGATGTGAATGCGTCATTCCAGATCAATGAAGTGTCGGACACGGTTGGTACCGCGAATGCTGTGGTGCGTCGATTGAAAGCGTTGGCGAGCTGATGGCATTTCAGGCATTGATTGGCGCGCTGGATGTGACGGCGCGTGAAGCATCTGGGGTGCAGTGGTCTACGGCGACGATGGATGGTTTGGGTTCTTCGGGTTCGACGTTGCAGGTGGTTCAGAAGCCGCGGCAGTCGGGCGGGTGGGCTGGTGATGCGTTCAGCACGCCGGCCCATCCGGTCCTTTCGGGCCTTATCCAGGCTCCGACTCAGGACCTTCTCATTGATGCTCGTGACCGTCTGATTGCTGCGGCGTCGTTGTCGCCCACGGTTATGCAAGTCACCGAGGCGTCGAAGGTGTGGACGTGGGTTGTCCGCCGTGAGGATGAAGTGATCTTCACGTACGTCACGGATGTTGTGGCTCGTTGGTCGGTGCAGTTTGTTGCTCCTGATCCTCGCAAGTTCGGTCTGCCGTTGACGGGTTCAACGTTTCTGCCGTCTGCTTCTGGTGGTTTGACGGTTCCGTTTACGGTGCCGTTTGCGATCAGTTCGACGGTGGTGTCTGGGCAGGTGTCGTTGACGAATCCGGGGAATGCTCCGGGTCGTGTGGTGATCCGTTTGGATGGTCCGTTGGTTGGTCCGCAGGTGACTCATTCGGGTTCTGCGTTGCCGCTCACGTTTGCGAGCTCGCTTGTGTTGGGTGCTGGTGAGTGGTTGACGGTTGATATGGATCGTCGGACTGCTTTGGCGAATGATCAGGCGTCCCGTAACTCGACGATTACGGCTCGTGGTTGGTCGTCGTTTGATCCGGGCCCGAATACGTGGTCGTTCACGGCGACTGGTTATAACGCTCTTTCGAAGATGACTGTCACGGCTTACCCGGCGTCTCTCTAACCCCCTTTCTCTCTTCCATCTATGGCCGCGGATGACGCGGTGTCTAAGGAGTTCCGTCATGGCTGGAACTGGTGTTGTGTGGCCTGTTGATGCGGTGTCTGGTGCGCCGTCGTATACGGGGCGGATGTTGCGTAATACGCAGGCCCCGTTTTTGGCGGGTGCGACTGCTGCGCGTCCGTTGGGTGCGATTTCTGGTGTTCGTCCGGGCACACCGAATGTGGTGTCTGCATCCTCGACGACTTACACGGTGACTCCGTTTGCGGGGATTATCGATCTTGAGGCTGCAGCGATTTCGGGGCCGTATGCGTTTGCGTTTAATGCGAATGTGACGGGTGCGGTGACGGCGGCTTCGGGGTCGATCGCCCGCAAGGACATCGTCTATGTGCAGATCAATGACAACGCTGAGGGTGATGGCACGGCGGGCACACCGAATATCAAGATCGACTATCTGGCGGGCACGGTTGCTTCAACCGCACCGGCCACCCCGGCTCGATCGTTTGTCATTGCGGAGATCAACGTTCCGATCTCGGGTGGTGGCTCACCGACCGTGAGCTGGGTTGCTCCGTTCAGTGTCGCGGCGGGCGCGATTCTTCCGGCCCCGAGTTTTGCTGCTCTGCCGTCCGCGTCCTCAAGCGCGGGGCAGTACGCGAACCCGACCGACATTGGCGTTCTGGTTCGCTCTGACGGCACCTCTTGGCTGCCCGCTAAGACAGAACTGAAGTCGTCGGATTCCCTCGACGTGGGAACTACCAACGGTGCAAGCGTCGTTATGATAACGAGGGTTTTTCCGTCTCTTCCTTTCGCCTCTGTTGTCGATCTTGATTTCATCGGCGTTGCAGGGAACACGGGTGGCGGTTCGGGAACACTATCTGTCGCCTTTGCTGCGACAGCGGGGGCCCTTGCCATCACCGCGCTTCCCGGGGCTACTGCAGCAGTCGGCGGGTGGGTGAGCGTAACTACTGCGAATGTCCTGTCGTTGCCTGCGAACACGGCGGCAACAGTGACCGTGGCAACCGCATCCACCCAGCAAGCCGCCTACAAGGGCGTCATGCGTGCCACCAGGCGGGCGGCGTAACCATGCCCACCTTGGTGCCCGTACCGTGGCAGCCGTGGCTGTACCTGACCCCGCACACACTGTCGCTGTTCGTGGCTGCTGGGAAACGTCTCGGCCGAAACATCATCTTCAACAGTGTCCGCTCACCAACCGGAAGCTACCTCGCCACCTGGCGCAGCTACTCCGATGCTGTCTACCTCTGGGACCAGTACCTGCACCACGGCGGCGCACCCGCATCCAACCCCGACACCGGCCAACGCAACCACCTACGCGGTGCGGCCGGCGACATCATCGGCACCGACGCAACAACTCAGGCCGCATGTCGTGCGGTCGGTTTGGTGCGCGACCCGAACGAAGCATGGCATTGGAACGACCCCCAGTGGCCGACCATGCCGATCATCGCATCAAACCCTGCAGCCGCTGGTGGCGGTTCAACACCGATTGGAGACGACAGCATGAGCGCAGCCGATGTAGCAGACCTGAAAGCGTGGATGACTGCAGCTTTGTATGTTCCCGGGCAGCCGTATACGTGGGCTCAGGCAGCAAATAACAGTGCGGCTGCTGCGGCGGATGCGTTGACGAAACCGTCTCCCGCATCGGGTCAGTTCCGTCCGATCGATGTGCTGGTATCGCAGACGGTGGCAACCCTCACCGCGGTGAACAAACTGCCCACAACTGCGAGCTCGGGCGGGAACGGTACCGGCGCATCAACACAAGACATTGTGGCGGCGCTCAAACCGCTATTCGACGCACTCCCCGCAGCCGTACGCGCCGCAATCATCAAGTAGGAGACAACCGTGACAAACCTGCAGTGGATTGCCACGGAGATGAAAACGGGGAAGGTGATTGCCGACCTTCCCGATCTGGACGGTGATAGCGGCCCGCTCACTGTGAAGCAAACCATCGGCAGGTATGAGCAGGTCACCGCGGAATTGCCGATCCCGACCGCACCGGAGAACTGGACCCGAGCCACCCTCCAAGGTGGGACAACACTGGTTCTTTTGCAGGACGACGTGCCGGTGTGGGGCGGGTATATTTCACGCCGCCCACGTGATGCGGGCGACACGGTGCAGTTGTCCCTGATGACGATGGAGGGGTACCTGGACCGTCGCTTTGTTGGCGACCAGGTGTTCACCGCAACGGGGCAGAACAGCATCATTCAAACGCTGGTGACGAACTATGTTGTGGCCGGGTCGAATGGTGGCATTCCGATGCGGGTGCAGATCGTGAATGGTGGGGTTGGCACCCTCCGGGATCGCACCTATTTCGACAAGGACGACAAAACCGTGTACTCGGTGATGCAAGACCTGTCCGGTGTAATTGGCGGCCCTGAGTGGACGATCGGGTGGGAGCACCAGACCAACCCGGAACGGTACACACCAGTTCTCTACATCGGCAACCGCATCGGATCACCTGTTACGGCGGGGATGGGTGCGAACGCCACGTTTGAGATCCCTGGTGGCATCAACGACTTCTCCCTCGCAGAGGATTTTGGTGCGTCAGCGGGTGCGAACGATGTCATGGCGTACTCGTCAGGGCAGGGCGACTCCCGTCCACAGTCGCCGCGACAGGTCTTGACGGACCCTGACCGCCCGACCTTCGAATACAGGTACTCGCCGTCCACATCTATCTCGGACGTTTCAACGCTAACCAGTCACGCACAGGCGCGGTTGGGTCAGATGTTTGGTGGGTCGAACGTGCTAGCCATGTCCGCGATTCTCGACGACTCCCCGAAGCTCGGCACCGATTGGTTCATCGGAGATGACATCGGCTATCAGATCGGCGGGTACGACTCGGATGGTAAAGATACCGTTCCGTCTGTCCCCGGTGGGCTTGCTGGAATCGCCCGTGCTGTCGGTTGGGAACTCGAAACAAGCGCCACACCGATCATCACACCCATCCTTGCAAGCGCCGACCTGTAGGAGAACTGATGCCAAATCCTGGTGATCTTGTTCCCTACGGTGACGACGCGATCGTGCGCCGGCAGGATGACACCAACCGCCGGCTTCGGGAGCAGGGGTCAGCACGTTCCTTAGCTGCATCGCAAATCGGGTCCGGTGGTCTGCTCATCAACAACGGTGGCTCACTGACCATCTCCGGCACAGGCTCTCTGAATGTCGGATCTGGTGCGTTGAACTCGGCCGGGTCGATTTCCGCAGGTACGACAATCAGCGCTGGTGGCAACATCAGCGGTGGTGGATTCAGTACGGCCGGCGCGATCAGCGGCAATACAGTCTCTGCAGCATCCGTTGGAGCCTCGGGACAAGTGAGCGGCAACACTGGAGTTTTCAATGGCGGCCTGTTCTCCACTGATGCCTACTCGTTCAACATCACTGGCACTCGCGTTACTGGCTGGCATCAGATCGACGGGCATATCGGAACGGCGTCGTCTTCCGAGAAGTTCAAGACGAACATTCGTGATGCTCGGCTGGTCGACAAAGCAGAAGCCATCCTCGGGATTGAATTTGACTACTACAACTACAAAGCCGAGATCGCGAAACGTGATGACCCGTCGTCCCCCGATTACATCGGCCCTGGCTACCAGGTTCACCAGGAGCTCGGGGCCATCGCGGAACGGCTTCACGAGGCGGGCCTGTGGGAGTTCGTCGTGTACGAGCGGGACACCGTAACAGAAACCCGTTACAGGGATGTCGAAACGATTGAGATAGACGAGAGCGGCGAAGAGCACACGGTGGTCGTGCAGGAGCCGTACACCGTCTATCTCGGAGACACGTTGCGACTGGGATCTGACGGGGAACCAATTCCGTTCGGCATCCACTACGACCTGCTCGGCCTCGCTGCCATCGCTGCAGGCCAGTACCTGTTCCGCCTGTATAAGGCGCAGCAGGAACAGATCGACGCAAACACCGCGGAGATCAGTGCGCTAAAGCAGCACCTGGGGATTTAGGGCTTGTACCAGTTGGTGCAGGTGTTGTTTTCGTCGTACGCCTGGCACTGCTCGCCGCCAGCACCGAGCGACTCGCAAGCACTTTCATTCCCGGCCGCATCCACTGCGTTTGCCTTCGTCCCAGCGGGGCACTTCACAACGCCGCCCGAATTGCTCGAGCTGCGCGACGGTGCTTTCGTTGCGGCTTTTGCTGCAGCATCGGCAGCGGCCTGAGCTTCTGCAGCGACACGGGCATCCTCCGCAGCTTTCGCATCCGCCGCAGCCTTCGCTTCGGCGGCTGCCTTGTCGACAAGGAACTGCTGATAAGCGGCTTCGTCAGCAGCGTCCTGTGCCTTCTTCGCAACATCCGCGGCGGCGTACATGTCCTGCTCCATCGCGGACTGTTCAGCAGCATCCTCAGCCGCTGCAGCAACCTGCGCCTGATGGTCAGCACGCGCCACAGCAAGACCATTCACAACCGTGAACCCGCCCACACCGACAGCACCGAGCACCACCGCGGCAACACCGATGCGGATTCGGTTCCGATACTTCGTCAGCTTGGACATGGGCACAGATTAATCCTGCCCACCGACAACAGCAACCAATTTCACACTTTGTTCCCGAACTGGGGCCAAACAGCAAGGGGACCGCCATGTCTGACCCGTTCAGCACTCAGGGGAAGGTTCGGGTTCGCCGCCTGATCGAGACGATGAAAACAAAACCGCTCCCCATCGTCATGCCCCGGTGGATGCTGTACCTCTTCTACCTGATGTTCGCCCTGCTGGGGGTGACGTTGGCAACCTTCGGGTCAGTGTCGGTGAGGGATAGCACCCCCGCAGGCTATGTCCTGCCGTACGGTGTCGCGATCTTCATCACCGCCATTGGCGGGGCGATCGGCGCGTACCTGACCCGACACGAGGGCGAACCAGCGCTACGCAAAATTGCGGTCGAGCTGTGGTTCGTTGTGCTGCTGTTCTCTCTGCTCAGCGTCTACGTGGCGGCATCCGTGGGCCCGTGGGTTCAAGGGGACATCGGTAAGGGAACACTCGCCGTCGTTGTCACTATCGCGTCACTCATCCCGTTCACTCGCACCGTGGAACTGAGCAGCACAATCATCACCACCCTCGCAGTACGTGCGAAGACGAGACAGCAGGACCCCGCATGATCGCCGCCGCCGCAACAACAGCAGCCAGCGATGGTCTTATCCCGTACCTGCCACTCATCACAATCATCGTCGGCGGTGTCATCGCCGGATGTTTCGCCCTCTACCAGATCAAGTTCAAGTCGCGGAAAGACCAGGAGCGTCCTCTGCCCCCGTCGTGGCCTGAAATGTGGAAGAAGATCAGCGAACTTGACGACAAGTTGAAAGCCGCTGACGAACGCACCGAGAAGCGAGACAAGGCGATCGGCAACATTCTGACGACCATCGTCGAACAGTGGCCCACTGGTGTGCCTTTCCCCGTGTTCGACCAGGCCGACCTTGAGGTTGTCACCGACATCATGCCCGGTAAATGGGCACGCAGACCCCGACCCGCAACACCATAAGGAGCAACAAAATGAGCCACGTATCACCCCCCACCGACACGCCGAACGTTGTCATCGAGTCCCCCCGCGCCAGGAAGATCGCCTACTCCGCATTCGGTTGGGCATCCCTCGCCGTTGCCGTTGCTGTCGGTGTTGACCTTGCCAGCCCCGCATTCGACATCACCGCATTCACCACCCCCGCACTTGCTGGCCTCGGAATCCTCGGTGTCGGTATCGGCTACACGGCCAGCAAGAACACCCCCACCGTATGAACCCGACCGAATACGAAGTCCCTGTCGACCCGGCAGACGAATTCGCGTGCGAGAGCTGCCAGTAAATGTGCGCTTGCCGTCACCACTGCACTGATCCGAACTGTCGCTGCGAACCCGTCTGCGACTACTGCACCGACCACAAGGAGTAACCCATGGCTATCACCATTTCGGCCGCTGCTGCCCAAGCTATGGGTGCAGCACTGGCCTCTGACATTGGCGCATCATCGACTATCCAGATCTATTCGGGGTCGAAACCTGCGACTGTTGCGACTGCTGCGACGGGCACGCTGTTGGCGACGATCACGATCAGCGGTTCGTACACGTCCTCGGGTGGTGTGCTGACTGCGGCTGACCCTGCAGCGGTTGCCCCTGTCGCGTCTGGCACGGCGGGGTATTTCCGCATCTCCACATCTGGTGCGGTCGCGAAACTGGACGGAACGGTCGGGACGAGCGGCACCGACATGATCCTCGGATCCACGACGATCACCACGGGCGTGAACATTGACCTTGGTGTCCCGACGATCACGGTCCCGCTCTTGTAGCCACACCCTCCATTTACGCCGTTGAACTGTTGGAGGGGAAGTAATGGCCGTCTACAATTTCCCCTCCAACGCACCACTCACACCATCCGGCACTAACACTGATGTCGGACAGGCGAACCCGCTCTACCTCGGCACGGTCATGCACGCCACCACCACGGGCGTCACCGCAACGGGTGTCCGGTTCTGGGTGCCCGCAGCAGGTGTGGGCGAAACGATAATCGGGTGCCTGTTCGATGGGGCAACCGGCAGCACGATCCTGGCATCCTCGAGCGGTGTCACAGCAGTGTCCGGTTGGAACAGTCTCACCTTCACCACCCCCTACTTGCTCACGTCCGGCACTGACGTCGTTGCCACCATCGGAATCACCCCACTGTCCGGGAGTGTCAGCTACCCCGCCGTCGCGTCCGTACTCGCCAGTGCCGTAACCGTCACACCCCTGCAAACCCTCGCAACCGGTGGACGATACAGCTACAACGCCGCAACGCCCACCATCACCGGGGGCGCACCATCCGGGACATCCACGGCCTGGTACGGCGTGGACATCATCGCCTCCGACGCTGGCGGGCCTGTCACCGGAACTCTCGCCGCGAAGACACCAACCATCACTGCGGCAATCACCGGCGCAACGAAGAACAACGGGACGCTCACAAGCAAAGTCCCCGTCCTCAAAACGACTTTCACAGGTGCGGCGAAGAACGCTGGGACTGTCAGCGCGAAGACCCCACTGGTCACCGCATCGATCACCAGCACCGCCACCGCAGTCACCGGGACGATCGCTGCAGCGCTCCCCGTTGCCACCGCATCACTCGCGGGTGCATCGACCAACGCCGGAACTGTGGCCGCGAGTGCACCAGTAGTCACGAGTTCTGTTGCGGGGATGTCGGTCAACCCTGGCACACTCACCGGAACGATGCCCACCGAGACGGTTGCGATAACTGCGGCGTCCACCAACAGCGGAACAGTCACCGGAAAAACCCCGACCGTTACCGCAAGCATCCTCGACACCAGCTCGATCACCGGCAACCTCAACGCCACACTGCCGACCACTCGTGCCACGCTCACGGGCACCCAGAAGAACACGGGCACACTCGCCGGTAAAACGCCCACAGCGACCGCAGCAATGGCTGGCACCAGTGTGGTCGCTGGAACTCTCGCAGCCACCACACGACCCCTCACAGCGTCTATCGCGGGCACGATAGCCAACAGCGGCTCACTCACCTCGAGCCTGACGCCACTGACCGCCAGCATTCTCGGAACCGCGTACACACTCGGGATGCTCGCGGCACGACTGCCACTCATCACCTTCACCGGGGCAGGGACCAGTGGCGTCCTCCGCGACATCAGCCTCACAGCAACACCACTCGCAGACCGGTTCACAGCCACGCCACTAGCCGACCGGTACGAAACCACAGAACTCGAACCACGGCTACAAGCAACCGAGCTCGCCACTAGATGGACAGCCACACCACTGCCCGACCGATACACCGCCACCCCGGAGGAAAACTGATGCCCACAAAAGCCATCTACGTCACCCAAGGGAAAAAACGATACGTCGGCGGAACCATCACCGAACGATTCGGCAAAGACATCAGCGGTGCCACCTACACCGTTGCGATCGGAACCAGCACCGATGTGCCGCCGACAGCAGGATGGGCGGCACCAACCGTCAACACGGCAGGAACATCACCATCCAGCCGCGTTCTGAAGGTGCTGATCGAAGCAACCACCCAATACGCCGGCGCACCCATTGTTCCCGGCCGCTACACCATCTGGGGAAACATCACCGACAACCCCGAGATCGAACCCATCTACCTACAACGGTTCGACGTCGCATAACGAACAATGTCCCGCTCAGTCTTCGGATTGGGCGGGACTTTTTGCGTTTGCGCCTGACGTTCAATAAATCAGGCCCAGACTTTACACATCCCCGCAACGTTCAAGAAAACTTGTGACAACCAGTGCGGGTTGATCAGGGGTGGAACAAGTTTGAGGGGTTGAGTCAGAGGTGGGGGAGTGGTCGCCCCGTAAGCTTGGAAAAAGCACCAGCAGAACCCGATGTGCCCACCATTGTGTACACCGGCTATGGTCTAGGTGCCGCCGATGCCAGTAAATTACAGGCATCTGCCTCTGTAGCTCAATGGAAGAGCAGTTCCGTCCTAAGGAAAGACAGAGGCTTTTCTTGTCCCCAATTGTGGGCAATAATTGCCTGTAGATCGTTGTAATTCCGGGCTTTTCACTCACCCGTTAGGTGACACTGGCAAACATATGGTTTGCCAGTGGTTGTCACCACCTTTGTCACCACCTATAGTTGAAGAAGACCTCAACAAACAAAAGAGGGCCACCGGCTGGAACCAGTGACCCTCAATCGAATACCTGAGAAAGCAGGCCTCGATTCATGAATCATAAGCAGCCGTACCACAGAAGACCAATACACGTCGGCATCATCGGCGGGCAGTGGACAGCGCACGACAGACAACGCAAGGAGCACCGATGCCCCGCAAGCGCAGCACCGGACAGGGTGGGCTCTACTTCGATGCCAAGCGCAAGTTGTGGATAGGTTCGTACGACAACGGGTTCACCCCTGAGGGGAAGCGGAAACAAGTCCGCGTCACCTCGAAATCGCAATCTGTAGCGCGTGCGAAACTCGCGAAGCTCATCACTGAAGTGAATACTCACGACGCCCCGCTCGGCAATCAGACGGTTGCCGAGTGGGGCGTTTTGTGGTTGGAGATGGTGAAGGCCAAGAAGCCGCAGACGTACCGCACTTATAACTCCATCTTGAAGACGTGGGTCCTGCCGCAGATCGGACGACGGAAAGTTAAAGACATCCGCCCCTCCGACCTGGCGAAGGTCTACGCCAACATCAAAGCCGCTGGACGCGCATCGTCCACCGCCCTCAAAGCGCACAACGTCATGTCGGCCATGTTCGAACAGGCACGACTAGAGCGGATCACCGACCGGAACGTGGCCGCAGACATCCGCCCACCAAAGGCGGCGAAGACCACCCGTGACAGTCTCAGCCCCGCGGAAACGTTCAACGTCCTCGAAGTGGCGAAGCAGATCCCGGACGGGTCCAAATGGCTGGTGTCGCTGTATGCGGGCATCCGTCAGGGGGAACGTCTGGGGGCTACGATCGATTCGATAGACCTCGAGCGGGGCACATTCACCGTCCGCTGGAACCTAGTCGAAGGCAACTACGAACACGGGTGCGCCGGAGACTGCGGCAAGAAGGCTGCCGGTCACTGCCCGCAGAAACGGCTAGTCATCCCCGACGTAACCGACTACCGGCTACTCAAAGGGCGGCTCATGCTAGTCCCGCCGAAGTCAGGGGAGGAACGCACCTTCCCCATCCCCGAAGGACTCCGATCAATCCTGCAAGACCAGATCGACCGTGCCAATTCACAGCCGAACCCTCACGGCCTGTTGTGGCCGGCAGAAGACGGCTCGCCCATCCTTCCCAGATCCGATCAGGAACAATGGAGGGCGCTGCTTAGAGCGGGCGGGATCGACAGACCCGGCGCGACCACTCACTGGGCGAGACACACGGCCATCTCCGACATGACCGCAGGTGGCACCGCAGACCGTGTGATTGGCGAGATGGTCGGGCACAAGTCGCCTGGTGTGACCGGCAGATACCAGCACGTTTCGTCACAGGATGCATCCGAGGCAATGGACAAGCTCGAGAAGCGTCGTCAGCTCGAAAGCTGACGGGCCAACGCACCAGACAGACCGGTGCGCCACGAGCGGCCATACGTTCGCCCACCGAGACGTTGCAGGCATTGCTCCTGGTAGGCGGTCACGATGTCGACCGTCACCTGCAGCTCGTCAGCTATCGCGGCGGGGGAGGGGTCGATCGCCTCGGCCGCCGCGTAATCCTCCGGCGCAATGAGCATCTGTGCAGCGTGCCTTTCCGCTCTTCTCTCGTTCGCGCTGGTGCTGCACTCGTCACCCATGAGGCAGTGAGCGAGCTCGTGGGCGAGAACAGACCGAAGTTCGAACGGGGTCAGGCCCATGCGGAGAACGATCATCTGTTGTTCCTTGTTGTAGTAGCCGAGCAGTTCGGGATCGTCGCTGAAGTGAGCGACATGTACCCGGACCCCCAACTCCGCAGCCCTAATCATCAACTCCCGCAATGTTCCCCCAGGTCTTCTTCGCTCGCCCCCGCTTGGCCGCCAGCCCGAAGTCATCGGGACGACTCTCCCGCTCTTGAGCATCGGAAAGTGGGGTGGGCTCATCATCCTTCGGGCTACTGACACGCTCTCCCTCAATGACAAGGAAGGGCACATCTGGCCATAGCCCGCGGTTGAGGACCGCCAGCGCCGCTTCGTCCATCACTTTGTCGATCTCGACACCGAGGACAGTGCACATGATTTCGAGCTGGTCGATGTTGATGTGACGCATGCCGCGGATCATCTTGGATAACTGCGACTGGTCTACGCCGACGAACTTGGCCATCTCTGTCTGGCTCACGTCGTAGCGACTCATGCGGCCTTTGATAATGCCGGCGATCTCCTTGGTAAGGGGGCCTGGAACTGTACTCATGGGCCTAATCATGCCATAGCCGAAATAATTCGGGTCAGATGTTGCATGTTTAGGTTCTGTGACCTAGATTAGTTCTCGTGACCTACCAAAGAAGAACTGAAATTGCGGCGGGAGAGGTTCGAGCCCTCCTTGGCCGTAATCGCCAGTCGATCCAGGAATTATCTTCCGGCACTGGCATTCCACTGTCCACCCTGAATCGCAGACTGCTCGGAAAAGCTGCATTCACGATTGATGAACTTGACACCATCGCCCGCTATTTTGCGGTGCCCCTCTCCGCGCTGCTGAAAAATGCAGCGCGGGAGGAGGCGTCATGACCGGCCCGGTGCTGCGGATTGAGTTCGCACCGGCGCTGATGACACGAGAACTCGCCGCTTACTACATCTCCGGATCGCTGCGTGACCTCGACCGCCTACGCGAGTCGAAGGAAATCACCCCCGTAGGCGACGGCAGAAGAGTGATGTATCGGAAGTCCGAATTGGACACCTACATCGAGAAGATCCGCGAGCGCGCCGCCTCGAGAGGCCCGAGCGCATGATCGCCGCGGTTATTTCTTCGGATGATGCCCAGCGGCTGACCCAGCGCATCCGCCTCGTTGCCCAGACATTGAGCGAGAACATCGACAAGCTCAAGATGTTGGTGGCTGAGGCCCGCGAGTCGAACGCATACGCCGCGCTCGGCTACCCGTCCTGGACCGCATATCTGGCTGATGTGCTCGGGGAAACGCCGCTCCGTCTTGAGCGTGAGGTTCGGCAGGAACTTGTAGCTGAACTCTCAGCCCAGGGGATGTCCACCCGTGCCATTGCGCCGATCGTGGGCGTCGATAACGCCACGGTGCACCGTGACATCTCAGGTGTTGCAAATGCAACACCTGAACCGGCCATCGACTACCCCGAGTACGACGCGGAAACCGGTGAGGTCATCGAAGCCGAACTTGTCGACCCTGAGCCCGTGCGCCCTGTCGTTGGGCTGGATGGCAAGCAGTACACGGCGACTCCGCAACGTCAGATCGCGAAGCCCAGCACGGAGCTGAGCATCCTCAACGACGTGCGCCTGTACCTCCGCAATCTGGCGACTTCCCCCTCGATCACCCGACTTTCCACTGTCGGCAAACAGCACATCATCAACGCCCTGCAGGACACCATCACTCAACTAGAAGGAAGCATCAAATGACCATCCCGCAGCTGACTGGCATCGTCAAGTTCAAAGTCGAAGGGCAGTCTGCTCTGCCGAAGTGGATGCAGACAGCATTGGCTGACGCTCTGGACAAGGCCGACGCCCCGCCCGAGTCCCTCAGATTCCAGTGCCGCATTGCCACGGACGCGCAGAAGAACTTGGCCCTGATCAAGCTCGCGTCTGGGGAGACGCTGACCCTCCACCCGATTGCCCGTCCGCAGTTCGGCAAGGACAACAAGGGCCACGCATACCTCACCGCGACGATGACCTACTCCGGTGATGGCGAAAACTACACGCTTCGGTGGATCGGTGACGCTGTCCCGCCGAAGATGCAGGAAGTTGCCGTCAAGCACGACAAGGGGTTGGCGGTTTCACCTACAACGATTGCGCTGGATCTCTCTGCGGCGCAGGTTGCGCCTGCATGGAAGGTGCAGAACAAGCCGGGACCGTCCGCTCTTGTTCGTGACCACAAGGCCGAGCGTGCACGCAAGAAGGAGATCGAGGCTGCTGGCGCTGTGCGCAAGCGCGGGCCTCGCAGTTGCGCCCGCCTGACCGACGCCGACCTTCTCTCCGCCTAACCAATTCCAATCTCGTTCGTTCTGTAGCTGGCCCGAGCTTCTGCAGCCCGAACTTCCGAGCTATCTAGCTCAGCCTCCGAGTCACGGACCGGTCGGGGGTACGCGTCGCGCTACCCAAAAACGGGTGGTCGGCAAGCAACACCAATACATAGATCGCGCGTAGCCCTTATCTCGACCTGGATCGGCATTGAGGCGTGATCGTCAAAGAGTGGGCAGTCAGGATCTCGCCATTGTGCATGGGGGGCGAGGAAGGGCTGTCGCAATAAATGTTTCACCTGAGTTAGAGCTACGTGACTATGCGCCGGACTGTCCGCTGCGTCATACACCCGCCCACTAAAGGCACACCGGTGCTGGGGTTTGGAGGAACGGCTGACTCACTGGGGCCTGTCGCTTTCATCGGCGGCAGGTTCACTCTCGGGTCTGGTGTTTGCCGGCCCGCACATGTGATCGATAGAAGGAGGAAGCAAATGGGGCTGTTCAAAGGTTCGACTGAGTACAAGAGCGACATCATTTTAGGTGATCGCTACATCGACAAGCAGACCGGGTACGAGGGTGTCGCCACATCGGTGAGTTTCTTCCAGCACGCCTGTGAGCGAGTTTGCGTCGAAACATTCGATAGGGAACGGCAGAGCGTCATCGAGTGTGTGTTCGATGCCCCGCGACTCACTCATGTTGAGACGCAAGCCGTTGCAACGACAACAAAGACGGGCGGACCCCAGAAGCCGCCTGGACAGCGCGGCTCCAACGCCCGTTAGCACCTCTTGCCCCGAGTCGTTCCCGGGATCGTCTGAGTTCGAGTCTCAGCGGGGCACCACATCACCACTTCTCCGGTCCCACCGTTTGGTGTGCCCGCAACCCGACAGATAGGGGCCAATGATGTCTCAGCCATTTCTAATGTCCCGTCACGCATGCACAAGAGCAATCGACATGGGTGTGACGGCGGATGAGATTCGTGATGCGTTCGACCGTCCACTGAATCAGTCGTATTCACGGAAGACGAATGCGTGGTATTTGACCCGGCACAGGATCACGTTGGTGCTGTCCGACGACCCGATACCGACCGTCAAAACGATTGTGTGGGCGCGTGCAGCAGACATGGCTGCGGATCTGCAACTACCGGCACTTCAGGGTCGTGATGACTCACATATGGCTAAGCAGCGTGAGGTTCAACGACTCCGCAAACGAAACAGATAAAGGAGCAACAGATGACCGACCCCAAAGCCCCGAAGCTCGATCCACTGCCCTTCAAAGACGATGAGGACACGAGTGGGTGGCATGACTTGCAACGCTCGCCCGTTAGATGGCACTCCGGCAACGTCTTCGCTCCGCGCGGCGGTTACTCCCAGGACCGGAAGGACTACGAATCATGACCACGACTGCACCCCAGATTCTCCCCGACGATACTGCGCGGACCAGGAGATCGGACCCGATCACCAGCCATGAAGCGGCCGACAGCAACGATGTCCACGGTTCCCAGGTGTCCGTCCTCCTAATCCTGTCGATGAGTGGTCCTCTTGCGGATCACGAGTTGGTGGAACGCATCAAGGACTACTCACCATCACGAGTGAGGACGGCACGCCATGAGATGCAGGAGGCCGGACTGATCGAATATGCCGGATTCGACCGACTCACAGCGGGGAAACGACGGACACAGGTATGGCAAGTCACCGGTCCGATTTGGACAGACCAGTGATGCACATCGATCTCCTACCTCTCCTTATCGCACTTCCCCTTATTGCGGGCATGTGGTTGCTGCACCGGAAAGAAGGACGGGGATGAGTATCCACGAAGTTCACGGGCGCATGGTCGATTACACCCCTTGCGCAAAGCATGCCGAGTACGAGAAGGCCGGCTACTTGGTTCTCAGTTGTCGGAAGTGTGTTGTCCGCCGTGTTGATGAGCAATCTGATGACGCAGACGAATGACCACCACCCGCACGATCCCGTCTCCCGGGACTCTCACCGAGTTCCTTACCCGTATTCGTGCGGCAGGGATACAGGAACCCGATGACGACGACCGCAGAAAACAACGACTTGAAGAAACGGAAGACGAACGAATATGAGCGCACTCAACGAGATCGAAGCGGCCATCAAGAGGCTGACGAAGCTCAAGGCCGAGTCAACCCAGTGGCAACCCGACCCCGATATGCCCGAACTTGCAGGCTGGTATGTGGACTCAGACGGCTCCGGGCGCAAGGGCGTTTTCACGATCAAGGAAGCGTTCCACGGCGGTCATGCGGTCGCACTCTACGCCGACCCGCCCGACGCAGAGCTGATCGTCACCCTTCACCGCACCATCGACGCACAGTTGGCGATCCTCAAGCACGCGATCGGGCATTTCCCGCACTACAACTTGCGAGGTGCGGAGGAAGAGGAATGGCTTGGTAAGCGCACCGGTGTGCGTGATGCGCTTACTCTCGCCCGTGCGATCAACAACACCGCATCATGACCACGATTCCGCGTGACCGTGTTTCCCGGATCATCGCCCAACATGAAGCCGACGAAGCACGAGTTAGGGCACGGGTTCGGGCTGTGTGGCCGTGGATCAAAGACACCGCATTCATCATCGGGTGTATTGCATTCGTTGTCATCGGTGCCTGGTGGATCGCATGAGTCACGAATACACGCCCGCCCTTGACGAGGTGAAGCGCATCTATGTCCGCGCCGTCCGTCAAGCATTCATCGCATCGAGCGGTGAACACGAAGCCGAATTCGACCGGTTCATTGCCAAGCACGACGCCGAGCTGCTCACTGCTCACGGACTGGTAACCGATCAATACCACAACGCGATCGTGAAGCAATCGCGAGAGACACCCTTACCTGAGACGGACGAGAACTAATGCTGACCGAAGAAAACGAACCGGCGAACCCGATAATCGCCCGAGCGCGGGAGCGAGGATGGAACTCGCCCGTTCATGCAGCCCGCTTGTTGCGCTGCATCGACGACAAGAACCCGAGGATGTCGGGGCACATCGAGGTGGACTGGAATGACTTCGTAGCCGCAACCCCCGAGCAGATCGAACACGCCCGTCACGCCCTAACGCGCATTGCCGATTCGGGGCTAGCGCTCCCTTCGGGTGACCACTACACCCATCGGGGTTCCTGATGCTTGTTGGTTTCAAGGCAGATAACCACCCGCAGCAGACGGCCAAGCGCGGCGCACTCGATGAGGTGGACGATCGCGCTACTCACCCTGACGACTTCGGCCGGTGGAATGCCGAGCTCGGTCCGTTCACCCTCGACGTCGCAGCAGCGCCGCACAACACGAAATGTGAAAGGTTCTTCACCCGTGCAGACAACGGCCTCGAAATGTCGTGGGCTGGAGAGAAGGTCTGGTGCAACCCGCCATACAGCGGGCTGGGTGACTGGCTGGCAAAAGCGTGGGCCGAATATGCGACCACTCGCGGCATCGTCATGCTGCTGCCCGCGAACCGGGTGGAACAGAAGTGGTGGCAGGAACACGTCGAACCATTCCGCGACCGACCCGACTCGCCACTGACGGTGCGGTTCCTTCCCGGTCGACTCCGCTTCATCAAAGCCGGAGCAACCGAAATCAAACCCAACGAACGACCACCATTCGGCTGCGCACTACTCATCTGGTCGGACCCCACCAGATGACCCCACACCGATTCATTCTCATGGGCCTCCTATTCGCCCTCACCATCATCACGGTCTGCTGCCTCTGGGTGCAGACCGTTAGTTATTGAAAGGCCAAAACAATGTCCAAACTCGACCACGCCAGACTGTGCCTCCAAGCCGCAGAACACCTCGCAACACTGCCCGACAGCCACACCATGCGGGCACAAGTCGCCGTACTCAACGAATGGTTACAACGCGACCAACCAGCCACCCTCGAAGAATCCGTAATCGGGTTGGCGGTCGCGATCCTGCATGATGCCGGAGTGCTGGCGTGACACTGCACACCTACGAGGAAATAGAGCAGGGATCAGAACTCTGGCATTCGGCCAGACGCGGCATTCTCACCGCGTCAGTAACCGGCCAGTTCATCACCCCGAAGACAGTCAAAGTCGCCGCGAACGACAAGACCCGTGCGATGGCGCACCAACTCGTAGCCGAACGAATCACAGGCCACACGGAAGACACCTACGTGTCACGCGACATGGAGGAAGGCCACTTCATCGAACCACTCGCCCGCGACCTATACAGCCAGCACTACGCGCCGGCGACAGAAGTTGGGTTCATGGTTCGTGACGACTGGGGATTCCGCATCGGCTACTCACCCGATGGCGTGGTCGGTGACGACGGGCTGATCGAGATAAAGAAACGCCTCCCCAAACTGCACCTCGAAACGATCCTCACCAACCAGATGCCGCCCGAACACGTGGCCCAAGTACAAACCGGGCTACTCGTTTCCGGTCGTCAGTGGCTCGACTTCATCAGTTATTGCGGGGGGATGCCGCTGTACGTCAAACGCATCTACCCGGACCCGATCTGGCACGCAGCAATCGTCGAAGCCGCAACCGCATTCGAGGAATCAGCCGCCGACATGATCAGCCGCTATGACGCAGCCACCGCGG
>Ga0247815_10000289_pt1 | contig 39943 bp, 25 predicted proteins | sample UWRJL194509B1_FD_181014 | JGI IMG/M metagenome (GOLD analysis project Ga0247815, IMG submission 181014) | Plant litter microbial communities from Arlington Agricultural Research Station in Wisconsin, United States - UWRJ-L194-509B-1 | ecosystem: Environmental > Terrestrial > Plant litter >...
CGTCTACCGGATTCGGACTGTCATCAAGAATTGCAAGCGCTTTTGGATCTGAGGCATCTACAATAGGTGTGTATTTTGAAAAACCACCTGCTCCGGGTAAAACCGCCTCGCCAGGATGGTATAACACGGCCGCTTTCGAGTCCAAAGCGCATGAAGCCGGATTATATGCTAAAAGCATTAACGGTGACGCTTTTTCTGACGAAATCAAACAAAAAACAATTGATCTGATCAAGGCCGATCTCGGTCAGATAGATCTGGTCATCTATAGTCTTGCCTCTCCAAAAAGGGTTCATCCTAAAACAGGAGTAGTACACAACTCTGTATTAAAGCCAATCGGGCAAGTGTTTACCAATAAAACAGTGGATTTTCACACTGGTGTAGTGTCTGATATTTCTATACAGCCTGCAAATGAAGAAGAAATTGCAAACACCGTTGCAGTAATGGGTGGAGAGGACTGGGGCTTCTGGATCGAGGATTTGAAAGCTGCTGGTTTGCTGGCAGAGGGTGCAACTACTGTTGCGTATTCATATATAGGCCCATCCTTAACAGAAGCTGTATACCGCAAAGGTACTATTGGCCGCGCAAAAGACAATCTGGAAGCTACCGCATTTACCATTACTGACAGCCTTAAAGACCTGGGTGGAAAAGCCTATGTGTCTGTAAACAAAGCGTTGGTCACGCAGGCGAGTTCTGCAATTCCTGTAATCCCCCTTTATATTTCATTGTTATATAAAGTGATGAAGGCAGAAAGTATACATGAAGGTTGTGTTGAACAAATGCAGCGTTTATTCCAGCAGCGTTTATACAGCGGTGCAGAAATTGCTACCGATGAAAAAGGCAGGATCCGTGTTGACGATTGGGAGATGCGTGAAGATGTTCAGGCACAGGTAGCCGAATTATGGCCGCAGGCTACTACAGAATCCCTTCCGGAAATTGGTGATCTTCCTGGATATAAAAAAGACTTTCTCAATCTGTTTGGTTTTGATGTAGCAGGTGTAGATTACGAAGCCGAAGTTAATGAAATGGTAGAAGTACCAGGACTCGTATAAACTAGTTCGTGTTTCGATATAATTAAAAAGGTGCAGCATTACACAATGCTGCACCTTTTTAATTAACCGGAAATTGATGATGTATACGCCAATTCCCTGTTAGATGTAGTTCTGGATTAAATGCTACGTGTTGTAGCAAGTGTTTCTACTTCCTTCAATGCTTCAAGAACACCATCCCTTTGTTTTTTTAATAACTCAATATGATCTGCGTGATCAATGTAATCATTGATATAGGTATCATATTTTTCGATAGCAGCTTTTTCGCCTGTTACAACTGCTTCGAGTATAGCCTGATCTTCTTTACTGCTTAAGGCTTGCTTAATATCTATCCAGGTACGGTGCAAGGCACCGAGAACCCCTCCACTTTCATTTTCGGCATCAGCCCCATGAACTTTTATATGTGCCCTTAATTCTTCTGCATATGCAGCACGCTGCGCAGCGTATTTTAAAAATACACCCTGTAGTTCAATATTTTCTGTGGCTTCGGCCGACGACTCGTACCCTTCTTTACCGTCATTTACAATTGATAACAGATCTTTTAAATCGCTGATTATTTCTTTATTGGTTTCCATAGGTAAATGGTATTTAATTTAAATTTATACCATATATAACGGCGCGTGACGGAAATAGTTTTCATTTTTTTATTCTTCGGCCTTACTCCAGATAACAAACATATTTGTTGTTTTGGCGTTTAAAAGACATGGATAAGATAGAAAAACTTTATACAGCAGAAGCAACTGCAACAGGTGGAAGAAATGGAAATGTGAAATCGTCTGACGGTGTGCTTGATCTGGAAGTAAGAACACCAAAAGAGCTTGGGGGCGGAGGGGGTGCATATAGCAATCCCGAGCAATTGTTCGCTGCTGGTTATGCTGCATGTTTTGATAGTGCCCTGAGCCTCGTCATTCGTACCGAAAAAGCAGAAGCAGGTGAGACCAGGGTTACCGCCAAGGTAAGCATAGGTAAAAATACAAGTGGCGGATTTGGCCTCGCCGTTAAATTGGCTGTTTCAATACCAGGTGTTAGCCCAGAGGTTGCCCAATCACTGGTTGAAAAAGCACACCAGGTTTGCCCATATTCTAACGCTACACGGGGGAACGTTGAAGTGGAGCTGGAAATAATATAGCTATTTGTGTATCAGTATAACTCCTGTTGTTTAGGATAACTTTAGGGAGGGTATTAACTGTGATAAGATTGTTATGCACACTGTTTTTTGAATGTTGATAAGTTATCAACAAATAAAATCAATTTTTTCATCGTATGCGTTTGCCTTTTAGCTACTTACGAAATAGATGAAATTATATGTTTTTTTGTTGGTAATTTTTTGGATCTTCGCCCTCCCAAAACGGTAGAATATTTAGCCGTAAATGATGGCGAAAACCTGATAGTTTATAAAAGAAATATGCAAAAAACTTGTACCGAAGTATGGAATAACTGTCTTCAGATTATTAAGGATAACATTCCGGTCCAGAGCTTTAAAACTTGGTTCGAACCGATATCCGCTTTAAAACTGGAAGGCAGCATATTAACCGTACAGGTGCCAAGTTTATTTTTTTATGAATGGCTGGAAGAGCATTATGTAGGGCTGCTCCGTAAGACTGTTAAACAGCAGCTTGGCGAAGACGGCCGTCTTGAATACAATATTGTGGTAGATAAATCATCAAACAGCGGATCTCCATACACAACCAGTATGCCTTCAAATGGAAATGGTGCAGCCTCTAAGGTGCAATCTATGCCTGTACCGGTTTCAATCAATAAGGATATTAAAAATCCTTTCATCATTCCGGGCTTGAAAAAGCTGAATGTAGATCCTCAGCTCAACTCCAATTATACTTTTGAAAGTTATGTAGAAGGCGATAGTAACCGCCTTGCCCGTTCCGCGGGTTTTGCAGTGGCGGCCAAACCTGGTGCAACATCATTCAACCCACTGATGATTTACGGTGCTGTAGGGCTGGGTAAAACCCACCTTGTACAGGCCATCGGAAATGAGATCAGGCGTACGTTGCCAGATAAACTGGTCATTTATGTATCCTGTGAGAAATTCTGCCAGCAGTTTGTAGAGTCGTTAAAAAACAATACTATTAATGATTTTGTGAACTTTTACCAGGCAATGGATGTGATCATCATGGATGATGTCCATAATTTTGCCGGCAAAGAGAAGACACAAGATATCTTCTTTCATATCTTTAATCATTTACACCAGTCGGGTAAACAGATTATCATAACTTCTGATAAGGCCCCAAAAGACCTGTCTGGGTTAGAAGAGCGATTGTTAAGCCGTTTTAAATGGGGCTTATCCGCTGATCTGCAGGTTCCGGACCTAGAAACAAGAATTGCTATCTTAAAAAAGAAAATGTATGCTGACGGGATAGAGCTGCCTGCAGAGGTAGTAGAATACGTCGCCAATAATATTGATAATAACATTCGTGAACTTGAGGGGGCAATGGTTTCACTGCTCGCTCAATCAACATTAAATAAAAAAGACATCGACATTTCCCTTGCCAAGTCTATGTTAAAGAATTTTATTAAAAATACTACCAAAGAAATATCAATGGATTACATCCAGAAACTGGTATGTGAATATTTTGAGGTACCGGTAGATATGGTGAAATCGCCAACCCGGAAACGTGAAATTGTTCAGGCACGTCAAATTTCTATGTACCTGTCAAAAAGCCTTACCAAATCTTCATTAAAAAGCATTGGTGCTTTTTATGGCGGACGTGATCACTCCACTGTTATCTACGCCTGCCAGACTGTAGAAGACCTTATAGATACAGATAAGAAGTTTAAGGGCTATGTAACAGATATTCAGAAGAAATTAAAGATGAACTAAGCTAATCTGCCATATCGGTTCGGGCCATAGTTTGGTGATTAAAATCATATTTATTCCTGATACCGGACAAATTGAATTGAGGTTAAAACGCTATCTTTAACCAAAACATCATTCATGAAGGTAGCCATTTTCAGTACTCAATCTTACGACAAGCAATTCTTTAATCAGGTGAACTCAAGTTTCGGACATGAGCTTGTGTATCTCGAACCAGGCCTCAATGCCAAAACCGCTATGCTCGCCGCAGATTGTAATGCCGTTTGCGTGTTTGTGAATGATATAGTAGATGAAGAAACTCTAACTGTCCTGGCCGCCTCTGGTGTTCATACCCTGGTCTTGCGTTGTGCAGGTTTTAACCAGGTAGACCTCAGTGCTGCAAAGCGGTTAAATATTAATGTATTCAGGGTTCCTTCATATTCTCCTGAAGCTGTTGCAGAACATGCAGTAGCTATGATCCTAACATTAAACCGCAAGACCCATAAATCATATAACCGGATCAGGGAAGGTAATTTTTCTTTAGAAAGATTGATTGGATTTAACCTCCATGGGAAGAAGGTCGGTGTAATCGGCCTCGGGCAGATTGGTCTCGCCTTTGCGAAAATTATGCAGGGTTTCGGAACAGAGGTGATGGCGTACGATCCAGTGGTTACAAAAGTACCCCCTTACATCCAGCTTACAGACTATGATACATTAATCTCTGGCTCAGACCTCATTTCAATCCATTGTCCTTTAAATGAATTTACGCGCCATCTGGTAGACAAGAATAGTTTTGGCAAGATGAAAGACGGTGTGATGTTAATCAATACCAGCAGGGGTGCTATCCTCAACAGCAGTGATGCCATTGAAGCCCTCAAACATGGAAAACTCGGTTATCTTGGTATAGATGTATATGAACAGGAAGATAAGTTGTTTTTCAGGGATCTGTCCGAGAGCCTGATAGCCGACGAACAGATCCTCCGGCTGATGAGCTTTCCGAACGTATTGATTACTGCCCATCAGGGTTTTTTCACCAATGAGGCATTAACCGAGATTGCCCATACAACGTTACAGAATTTAAGTGATGCCGAAAATGGCGCAACTAATCAGAACCAGTTGTAAGAAAACCTACGTTAAGAACTGCAGGATAATGTAGAACTGCCTGGTTGCTCATTCGCCCATTCAGGTCTCAGTTTAAAAAATTCATCGTAACCCGTTGAGTACGGATTTTTCATAGCTTCCTTCAGTTTTAAAAATAGTTCGTTTTCTCCCTTTTCCATTTCCTGTATAGCCTGATGAAGCAGGTAATTCCTTAAAATAAATCTTGGATTGTTCGCTTTCATCATAGCTTGCGATTCCTCTTTACTGATCGTATTGTTTTTGAGGCGCTCCAGATAGGAATTGCTAAAATGCGCTAATTTCTCTAATTGCGAATACGCTGGATGACGATAAAACGCTGGTTGAAAATGTTCCGCTACCTGCTCTGTTGTAGCAGTTTCCTCATGTAAAGTAATTAATAACTGGTAGAAGATAGTCATGTCAGGCTTAATCAGGTCCAGGATTTCCTCCAGGTCATCAATAAGTTGCTGGTCATCCTCCCTTAATCCGTCCAGTCCAAGTTTCCCAGCCATCATTGCAAAATATTTTTCCAGGTAAACGGTTTGGTAACCCTCCAGTACCGCTACCAGTTCGTCGGTAGAATCAAACATCGGTGCTATTGCGCTGGCCAGACAACCCAGGTTCCAATAAGCTATTGTATGCTGACGGCCAAAAGCATATCTTCTTCCTGGCAGGTCAGTTGTATTAGGTGTAAAATTCGGATCGTAGTTGTCGAGAAATGAAAAAGGGCCATAATCTATCGTCAAACCCAGTACAGACATATTATCGGTATTCATCACACCGTGAACAAATCCTACCCTAAGCCATTCTACAATCATCGTCGCAGTTCTATCCACTACTTCTTTAAACCATAAGAGCGTCCTGTTTTCGCCTTTGATATGGGGAAAGAACTTTTCAATCGTCCAGTCGGTAAGTTTTTGCAAATGTTCCGTTTCTTGTCTTGCGGCCAGCATTTCAAAGTTACCAAAACGTAGAAAACTAGGCGCAACGCGCATTACAATGGCTCCGGGCTCATAGGCGGGCCTGCCATCATAAAACATATCCCGTAATACCTGGTCACCTGTAGCTACAAGGCCCAGTGCCCTGGTTGTCGGAACTCCGAGATAATACATGGCCTCACTCATCAGATATTCGCGAACGGAAGAACGGAGCACGGCACGGCCATCCGCCCTGCGTGAATAAGCAGTAGGTCCTGCACCTTTCAATTGCAGTTCAAAAGTTTTTTCAGCAGGGGCGGGCCATTCGCCAAGTGTAATCGCCCTGCCATCACCCAATTGCCCTGCCCAGTTACCAAACTGATGTCCTGCATAACAAGCCGCATATGGGTACATTGAAGCGGTGACCCTGTTGCCGCCCATAATGTCAATGTCATCCTTGTTAGGCAACGCTATTCCCAGTTCCGCAGCCAGATCTTCAGACCAGGCCAGCAGTTCCGGCTGTTTAACTGGTGTCGGAATCGCCTTGCTGTACATCACACCAGGAGTCTGCCTGGGCATCAGGTCTCCGGATTGGTCGCCATCAAAGGTAGAGGCAAATTGTTTTTCGAATGTTTTTGTACTGAGGTTATCCATAGTTTAATTTCTAAACGAAGTTAAGATCATTTTAACTTTGAAGCGTTGTTTTACTGTCAAATCATACTATTTATATCTTAAACATTCGGTATTGAATAGCCATATGAAATCAATAACATATTTTCCCCATTTATCAACGAGCTTATAACGAGAGATATTTTTTTGTTATGGTTTTGGGACTAAAGTTAAAATTACTCTTCCTTTTTCCCTTTCCAGAAAGAATGAACGGAATGAATGGCAATATTCTTTTGCAGTGATGGCTTTACAGGTTATTTTTACTACGGTTAAATTAATTAATAATTTAATATTATGATTCTAGCAAGCCTTGAAACCAATGCGGTAATAACCAAATATTGTGAAAATTCTGATTGTCAGGATTGTCTGGAACGAAACTTTGTCAGGGATCTTCAGCAACACAATAATGTATCTTTCAGGAAACTGTATGTGCTTTATGCAGCACCCTTATTGGGAATTATTATGAGAATTGTTCCCGCCCGCGAAATTGCCGAAGACATACTACAGGACTCCTTTGTGAAAATATGGAAATCGATCAACACATTTGATCCGGATAAGGGCAAACTGTTCACCTGGATGGCCAAGCTGGCCCGAAATTCGGCTATAGATTATAAGAGAGGAAAAACCTGCTCCAAAAGCACAAAAAACGAGGATATCGACAGTGTATTTGTGCAGATTGATAACTTTCACTGCGTTTCTGATAAAACTGATGCAATTGGAGTAAGGGAACTAACAACATTACTCAGTGAATCTCAGAAAAAAATCATCGACCTGGTGTATTTTCATGGATACACCCAGGCCGAAGTATCAGATGAGCTTCAGATTCCACTGGGTACAGTAAAATCGAAAATCAGGCTTGCCGTAAAAGAGTTACGAGTTTACTTTATGTAGCCAGCTTTATTTGTAAACTGCAATCACTGCTGCGCCGAGCCTCTTTTCCGGATTGGCAGAAGGCACAGCCTGTTTTGCAGATAATTTTAAATACCTTGCCGTTACCGGTTTCTCCAGTGCAATGCGCTGTAAAATAGGGTTGGCCCTGATATTTGAAAATTCTCCACCGGCTATGGTTTTCCAGGTCTTTCCGTCTTCACTGCTCAATAGTTCATATTTTTCAATCGTGCCTTCAGCAGAGCCATCCTGTGCAGGAAGATAACTTACCGCAGAGAAGGTAATCGCCCTGTTAAAATCAGTAGTTACCGCATCACCCGTGGTCGAAATTTTCCACGATGTTTTGCTATAAGACTGGTTATCAGTCTTTACTGCTGCAGGTTTGATCTGTGGTTCAAGGAACATACTTACCTCACTTAGCGCAATACTTACCGGCGCATATACGCTGATACGTACCTTTGAGGCAGTTTCAGGATGTGCCAGGCGGATAATCCTGTTCGCGCCTATACTGGTAGCTCTAGCCATGCTAACCCATGCATTGTTATTATAAACTTCTACATTTACACTGTCAATACGTTGCCCAAGTTTAATGTTTTCACGTAGCCTGATGAGTGAGAACTTCACCGCCTGTTTAAAGTTGAGGGTAACTGTCCCCTGATGCAAATTGTCATCCGTTGCCCAATACGTGTAACGGTCTGCATCTGTCAGGTTTGCGGTACCAAATGTTTTTTGTTGTTTGGCACGCACATTAGAAACTGTTATGTTTGCTTTTTTTGCAAGGTCTGTAGCAAATACCTCTTTTAGGTATTTCCCGAAAGCTGCCAGTGCTTCAACATCATTTTGATGCAATATGCCTTCAGTAGTAGGGGAAAGACCCAGGTCAAGTGCTCCGCCATGACCAACCGAGCTGCAGTATATGTTAAAAAGCTGCGCGGTTGTTTTTAGCTGGTTGTCCTGCTCAGGATGATAGAACCATCCCGGTCGCAGCGCAACATCGCCTTCAAAAGGTATCCATTGTTTTCCACCCCTCGTTCCCGATCCCAGGTTCGCATCGTTCATAAAACCCGGCATTGGTGCTTTTTCACCGTTTCCTTTGATATCAATGGTAGACCAGCTTGTTTCAGGTGCAATTCCTTTTTCATTTCCCACCCAACGTACGTCAAGGCCAATGTCGCTAAAAATAGCTGCATTAGGCTGCATTTTTCTGGTAATCTGCCAGGTATTCATCCAGTCATAATATACAGATTGGTCTACCTTGCGTTGCTCATTTTTTCCACCGTAAAAGCCGTCACCCCCATTTGCCCCATCATGCCAGCTCATAAACAGGTCGCCATAATTGCTGTATAATTCCTGTAGCTGGTTACGGTAAATGTTTACATATTCAGGAGTACCGTAACTTGTATTGCTTCTGTCCCATGGTGAGCAATATATGCCAAATTTCATGCCCAGTTGCGTTGTTGCCTGTTGGAATTCTTTCACCATATCACCTTTTCCATTTTTCCATGGACTTTCGCTGATATTGTAAGAAGAAGTTTTTGTAGGCCACAAAGCAAAGCCGTCGTGGTGTTTCGCTACATAGACAATACCCTTAAAACCTCCCGATTTCGCAGCGGCGACAATTTGTGCCGCATCAAATTTCGAAGGGTTAAAAATGGAAGGGTCGGCATCTCCATATCCCCATTCCTTATTCTGGAACGTTGTGGGGGTAAAATGGACAATGCAATACATTTCAGTTTCCTGCCATTTTAATTGTCTTGCAGTAGGCAATGCGCCATATGGTGCCGGGGCTCCCGTTTGTGCCTGTAAAACAGATGATAAAAATAGAGCGGAAATCATTAGGGCATTGCGCCTTGCAAATAGGTTCATTTTAGTTTGATTGATGAAATAACATTCCGAAAGTACAATTCTTTTTTTAGTTCTGTTAAAGCCGTCGATGATATTACAGCTAAAACTTATCATGCTGTTTTTTGTTAACTGATTGGTAGTAACCATCTACTTATAGCACTAAACCTATAAATAACCTATAAAATATATCCTTATGAAAAACAGTAAAATTTTGATTGCCCTAAGCCTGGCCGGAATGGTTCTGGCATCCTGTGGCGGAAATAGTAAAAAAAATGATGCGGATTCATCTACTACAGCTGCTGCTACAGATACTGTATCAATGGCAGACAGCGGAAGCGTTAAACCAGCTGACAGTACGCGCTCTTTCAGAAACGACCGGGGAACTGATAGTGTGAGTGCCGGAAAATCTGTTCCTGCCCAACCCTAATTGTATTATCATCGCGATGTCAGCTTTACACCTTTATATATTGCGCGGATAATCCTTTTCTTTTTTTCAGCGTCATATAACCAAATTGATTCATGATTATGAAAAGTCTAAGGTTTAAATCGGTAATCTTACTGGCATCGCTGCTGATCATCAGCGGCATGTCTGCAGAGGGTGTTGTTGCACAAGGCCGTGGTGGCCGCGGTAGTGGTGGCGGCGGCGGAAGCCACAGCAGCGGAGGAGGTTCACGTGGCGGTGGCGGTGGTTCCTCGTCTCACGCAAACGTTGGCGGCGGTTCACAAAGAGGTGGAGGCGCAAGCGCAGGTATATCCCGGGGAGGCAACAGAGGTAATTATTCCAGTGGTGGCGGTAATAGAGGTAATTATTCGAATGGCGGTGGCACAGCTTACCGCGGTCGCGGCAATACCATTTTTCGCGGAGGTAACAGGGGCGGGGTTTATGCTGGTGGAAGAAACCGGGGATTCTATGGTGGCGGACGTTTCGCTGGCCGCCCGGGATTTTACAGGCACGGGTTCGGCAGACCATATTATGGCTATTATAATTATTACAGGCCATACTTAGGGTTTAGCCTTAGCATTTTGCCTTTCGGATACTATCCATTTTATTATGGTGACGTTCAATACTATTATTCACAAGGACTTTATTACAGACAATATGATAACCAGTATAAAGTTGTAGTTCCGCCAGTTGGTGCTGAAGTTTCACAACTTCCTTCAGACGCTCAGGAAGTGACCATCAATGGTCAAACTTATTATGAGTATAAAGGGGTGTATTATAGCCCTCTTGAAAAAACCGATGGCAAAACTGCTTATGTTATTGCTGGAAAAGACGGTGTACTGAATACCGATAATGGCGATATTAACGCTGGAAGCGGGATGAAAATTGGTGATATTGTAACTGAATTGCCCGAAGGCACCAGGCAGGTGACCCTTAAAGGTCAGAAACTGTATGTTTCAGAAGATGGCGTGTACTATGAAGAAGTACAGGATGGGGATAAACTGTCATATAGGGTGGTGGGTATCTAAAATTACCCTATTTTCTTTAAAATGCCTTTCCTGGTTACAGGGAAGGCATTTTGCTTTTCAGCTCATTGAGCAGCGGGATATGGCGGATCAGTTTTTCATGGCCTACACCTTTATAATTAGTGACATCAATCCAGGGCCTAACATGCAGGAATTCTTTCAGGTAGGTAGAATCAACCATAAGGTCGTCTTCATCATAAGCAATCCAGTGCTGCATCTCTGGACTGAAGTGATAATAGTTATCAAGGTCGAAGTCGGTCACCGGCCTGCGGAAGGTTGCTTCGAAAGTCACAAAAAAACTGCTCCGCATCTCATCGGGAATATTTACCGCATTCATGATATTGTCGAAAAGTGCCTGCAATCTTATCACCGGCGCAATACTGATCAGCAATTGTGGTACTACCTGTAATTGATCCAGGGTAATCATGTTAGCCAAAGCACCTAGTGAATGCCCTATAAGCACGTCTGGCTGCCCAAATTTATCTATAATCTGCTTGATCGCTTCAATATAAAGAATAAGGTTTGACAGTTCACCTCCAGAACTTCCATTGCCAGGCGCATCAAAAGCTATCACTTGTACGTTGTCTTCAGTTAATAATGATTCAATCAATACCGAAAAGTCTGCGGCCTTAGAACTCCATCCGTGTGTAATAAGGATTTTCTTTGTCCCATTTCCCCACTTAAATCCATTGAAAATCAGTTCTTCCCCACTGAAATAGGTATCAGGAACCGGAAGTTGAAAATTTTCTGCTTTTTTTAATAATTGTTCATGTACCATTCTCAACGGTACTTTGGGCGCATAACAGAGCAATTTCCATAATAGTGCTTCAGCTGCTTGCTTATCCAGGTCAGAGATGTTTCTTGCCTGCTGGTGGATCTGTTTGTATAATTTCATATCAGCTCATCTTAAAGGGATCCCGTTCAATTATATTGGCAGCTTATTAATCAGTATACTGGATAAATTATTAAATTTTTATAACTTATCGGCCTCTAAGTCCTAGAATTTTGAAACAATGAGAAATATTTGCCTTTTAATCCTGTTTATTGCTTGCAGCGGAATATCGCAGGCACAGCAGCCTGTCCCTCCCTTGCAGTTTACGTTCGGAAACGCGAAAACACGCCCCGGATACAAGGTTGTTGCTCCCGGTGAGCAATACTCTGCCGAAACTGGTTTTGGGTTCGATTTGGGGACAAGCCCCCTTAAAACAGCAGGGCCTGCTAAAGCGTTTTATTTTTCGGCCAAAGTCCCTGAAGGTAATTACCTGGTCACTGTGCAGATAGGTGATAAAAACACGGCGTCGCTAACTACTGTGAAAGCAGAATCCAGAAGGCTGATGCTTGAAGATGTCAAGGTAAAAGCCGGTGAAACAGTCACCAGGACTTTTACTGTAAACATTAAAGGCCGTAATATTACTACAGACCGTCAGGTTTCATTAAAACCCCGCGAACTGACCAAGCTGGACTGGGATGATAAACTTACACTTGAATTTGATGGTGAATCTGCAGTACAATCTGTAAAAATCACGCCGGCTATTAAACCGGTTACTGTTTACCTTGCTGGTAACTCCACTGTGGTCAATCAGGATGACGAGCCCTGGGCATCCTGGGGCCAAATGATTCCACGGTTTTTCCAACCAGGCGTTGCCATCGCCAATCATGCTGAGTCTGGATTAACCCTGGGCAGTTTTATCGGTTCCAAACGTTTGGATAAAGTATTGAGTGTGATCCGTCCCGGAGATTACCTGTTTGTTGAGTTTGGCCATAACGACCAGAAAGACAAGGGTGAAAACGATGGGGCCTGGAAATCCTATACCCAAAGGCTTCAGTTGTTTGTTGCGGAAGCACGAAAAAAAGGGGCTATACCGGTAATTGTTACTTCTACCAGCAGGAGATCTTTCGGAGCAGGGGGGGAAATCGAAAACTCACTTGGTGATTTTCCGGCGGCCGCGCGTAAAGTTGCTGCGGATGAAAAAGTTGCGCTCATCGATCTCAATGCCATGAGTGCCAAACTTTATGAAGCAATGGGTGAGGAAAATTCCAAAAAAGCCTTCGTTCATTATCCCGCTAACACTTACCCGGGGCAGGACAAGGCATTGGCAGACAACACGCATTTTAATCCTTATGGCGCGTATGAACTGGCTAAATGTATTTTGCAGGGTATCCGCAACAACCATCTTGGCCTGGAAAATTATATTATTAAAGGTGTGCCGGCATTTGACCCTTCACATCCAGATCCAGTTGAAAAATTTCACTGGCCTGAAAGCCCATTTAAAGTAATTGTAAAACCAGACGGAAATTAAGATTATATGATCAATTGGGGAATAATAGGCTGCGGTGATGTTACTGAAGTAAAGAGCGGCCCTGCTTTTAATAAAATTCCTGGCAGTCGTTTAGTAGCCGTTATGAGGAGGGATTCAATCAAAGCAGCTGATTATGCGCGCCGGCATAACGTACCAAAATGGTACGCAGATGCAGATGAACTGATGGACGACCCAGAAATCAATGCAATCTATATCGCTACACCGCCTGCGTTCCATCTGGCCTATGCTAAAGCTGCCCTTAAAAGGGGTCTTAACGTATATGTTGAAAAACCTGTCACACTTAATGCTGCCGAAACCATGGAAATGGCTAATGCGGCAAAGGAGAGTAGTGGGAAACTGGTAGTTGCGCATTACCGCAGGGCGGTTCCTCTGTTCCTAAAGGTAAAAGAACTGATTGACAGCAAGCTGATCGGTGAAATTCGTACGGTGCAAATCAGGATGTGGCAAAGTGCCAGCCCCGCAGTAATTGCCAATTCTGAAGATAACTGGCGCATGCGGCCCGAGCTCTCAGGGGGAGGATATTTCCACGACCTTGCACCGCACCAGATTGACCTCTTACTTTTCTACTTCGGATGCCCCGAAAAATATCAGGGTTATGCACTCAACCAGTCAAAATTATCTCCGGCTGATGACCATGTTTCAGGTCAAATCGTATTTAAAAGTAAAATTCTTGTGAATGGCTCCTGGTGTTTCAATGTAGGCGAAAAGGAGCAGACAGATACATGCGAAATCATCGGAACCCTCGGATCTATCAAATTTGCCTTCTTTGGCAAGTACATTTCATGGAAAACTGATCAGGAAGAACATTCAATTCAATTTATTCATCCTCAGCATATTGAACAGCCGATGATTGCGCAGGTGGTAGATTGTTTTAACGGTTTACGGGCTAATCCCTGTTCGGTCGAAGAGGCAAAAATCACCATGGAAATCATGGACGCTTTTACAAAATAATCTCTTTAAACGATATTAAGAGGGGTTTTTCATACAGGACACTACAGGTTGCGAGTGCTGAACATTAGATTTAGTTTTATCGCTTTCCAAATATTAAACCAGTGTCCTATGTCCAAAATTTTACAGTTGTCCGAAATCTGTGGCAAAAAATTCCTCACTCTACTGTTTCTTTCTTTCTTTAGCCTCGCACAATTGCATGCGCAGGAAAGCGTAACCGTGACAGGAAAAGTCTCAGACGAAAATGGGTTAGCCATGCCGGCTGTCTCCGTTAAAATCAAAGGTACCACGCAGGCAGTTTCTACTGACGCGAATGGTATGTATGCAATAAAAGCAAATATCGGAGCAATTCTGGTTTTCCAGTACCTAAGTTACAACACACAGGAACTTCCGGTTGTTAAGGCCGGGTTGTTGAATGTAAAACTGCTCGAAGCCAATACCAAACTTGAAGAAGTAGTGGTAGTTGGTTACGGAACGCAGAAAAAAGGTAATGTTACCGGTGCAATCGCCACATTCAAAGCTGACAATCTTGATGAACGCCCTATCGTAAGGGTAGATCAGGCCCTGGTTGGCCAGATGGCCGGTGTTTCGGTTAAACAAACCAGTGGTACCCCAGGTAAAGCCTTTAGTATCCAGGTAAGGGGAACAGGATCGATCTCCGCAGGTAACGAACCCTTATATGTATTAGATGGATTTCCTTTAGCATCCGCCAGTCCAAACGGATCAGGAAACTTTTCTACAGGAAATCCGCTGGATAACATCAATCCAAATGACATTGAATCTATTCAGGTATTAAAAGATGCATCTGCTGCTGCGATCTACGGATCAAGGGCTGCGAATGGTGTAGTATTAATTACTACTAAACGTGGTAAATCAGGTAAACCAACCATCACCTTTAATACTTATGCTGGTACAGTTGAGCGCAGCAAAAAGCTGGATATGCTAAGTGGTGCTGAGTGGATTGACAGGGCTACTGAAATGATCAACGCGCAATGGGTTGCTTCAGGTACTGGCAGAACAGCCAGCCAGACAACCGAACAGCGCAGAGCAATCCTAGGATTAGGAGCTAGTGCTTTTAACGTAACTTATATGCTGGATGACCGTTGGGCTCAACCTAACTATGGAGGTTTAAACGTTATTGACTGGCAGGACGAAATATTCAGAACGGGTATTACCCAAAATTACCAGTTAGGTGCAAGTGGTGCAACTGAAACTGTTAACTATTATGTTTCAGGTAACTACGTGAAACAACAGGGAATGGTGACAGGTATGGATTACACTTCATACTCAGCCAGGGCCAATGTAGAAATTAAAGCAAACGACCATTTGAAATTTGGTGTAAACATCGCACCAACGTATTCGGTTACCAATGATCCGGGTGTAGAAGGAAAAGATAATATCCTGCACCAGGCCTTATCCATGTCACCAATCCAGCAGGATCTTCCAGGAGCGGTAAATGTGTTTAATAATACACAATATATCTGGGCAGTATCAACCAATGATCCCCTGGCTAAATTGACCAACTCTATCGGAATGACAAAGAAATTCCGTACCCTCGGAACAGTATTTGGTGAATATAAAATATTTGACGATCTGACTTTCAAAACTACTGTCAATCTCGATAATACTGACAATACTTCTAAAAGTTACGTGCCATATACAATTACAGGGTCACTTACTACAAGAAATACATCTCCAAACGTAGGTACTTCTGGCTCTTACGGAAGTTACAGAAAAAGGACGTTTGTGAACGAAAATACTTTGTCTTATGTAAAAACACTGGGAAAGCATGACCTGAGTGTGTTAGCAGGTCAGGCATACAATTCTGATAAGCTTGAAAATGTCAGCCTTTCAGCAGTAGGTGGATTTGGTGTGGGTGGTATCACAACGCTAAATGCTGCTTCCGCTATTAATGGTAATACGACTGAAGCAATGAATGTACTTGTTTCTTATTTCGGAAGGGTTCAATATAGCTTCGATAGCAAATACTTATTTTCAGCAAGTATCAGGAGGGACGGCTCTTCCCGCTTTGGTTCCAATAATCAATATGGATGGTTCCCATCTGTATCCGGTGGATGGAACATTGCCAAAGAAAGCTTCATGAAAAATGTTAAGGCTGTAAGTGAATTGAAACTAAGGGTGAGTTATGGTGAGTCTGGTAACTACAACATTGGTGATTATAGTGCACGGGCATTGTTAGGTAGCAACAATTACACTTTTAATGGCGTTCCTGCATATGGCCAGGCGCTTATTGGTGTTGCAAACCCTAACTTAAGCTGGGAAAAATCAAAAACAACCGATATCGGTTTAGACCTGGGCTTATTCCAGAACAGAATTACCGCTTCGGTTGATGTTTACAACAAATTAAGTTCAGATCTGTTGTTAAACGTACCTATTCCAGGCGTTACAGGTTTTGGTACACAATTGAGCAATACTGGTAGTGTAAGAAATAAAGGGATAGAATTTGAATTGAATACCCGTAATTTAACTGGTGATTTTCAATGGACTACCTCATTGAACTTGAGCCATAACTCAAATAAAGTGGTTTCACTTGCGGATGGACAGTCACAGATTCTAATACCTTCGAGCTTTGATGTTTCACATAGTTTATTAAGGGTAGGCGATCCGATGTATAGCATTTACGTAGTACGTCAGGAAGGTATCCTAACACAACAGGACATTGATAATAAAGCTGCTCTTTTTGGTAGCCAGACCGTGGGTGATCCAAAATACAAAGATTTCAATGGTGACGGTGTAATTGACGCCAATGACCGTGAGATTGTTGGAAAACCTAATCCAGACTGGACATACGGTGTTACCAATACATTCCGCTACAAAGGTTTTGACCTGAGCGTTCTGGTACAGGGACAAACAGGTGGTTCTATTTACTCTTTATTAGGCCGTGCACTTGGTAGAACTGGTCAAGGTGTTCCTGACAATGCACTTGGTTTCTTCAGGGACAGATGGCGTTCACCTTCTGATCCTGGTGCAGGTGAAGTTGGTAAAGCATATTCTACTTTCGGACGTATTAAAAACACAGATTGGTTATATTCTTCTAATTATATCCGTGTTCGTAATATCACTTTGGGATACGATTTAGGTAAACAGATAAAAGGCAAGGCGGTTAAAGGAGCAAGAATATATATGACAGCAGAAAACTTCTTTGGTCATGATAGCTACAAAGGAGGATTTAATCCTGAAGCCAGTAACACCAACCTAAGCGGCAGTGATATCTTCCCTGAAGCAGGTGACTACGGTGGGCTTCCTTTGCCAAAATCTTTAATTCTGGGTCTTAACTTTACATTTTAATAAAGGGATGCCAATGCAGGCTTCATTTGTAATAAGCGATGAAGGCAGATTGAAAACCAACAATAAATAAATACTACTGAAATTCAACTATATTCAGATGAAAAAGACATTATATACGATATTAGTTACTGGAACTGTTCTGATTACTTCCTGTAAAAAATCGCTTGATCAGCTTCCTATTTCAAATAACACTACAGATACATATTTTGCCGCTCCAAACGATTTTCTTCAGGGGATCAATGCGGTTTACAATGACTTACGTACCTATCCAGACAGATTGCTCAATTTATCAGAAACACGTTCTGATAACCTGTATGCGGTTTCCGAAGGCGGTGTGCGTGACTGGGAAGGTATCAACAGTTTTTTCAAGACCATCGCGGCTAATCCATATGTAGAAGAAGGATGGTCAAAAGATTTTAATGGCATCTCACGTGCAAATACGTTGCTTGACCAACTGACGAAAAACGGAACTGTAATTACCGACGCAGCGTTAAGAACAAGATATGAGGCAGAGGCAAAATTCCTTCGGGCATTTTATTATTTCGACCTTGTTAGGCTGTATGGCAGAGTTCCATTGATTGATCATCCGGTATTAACTGATGAGGCGTTAAACATCGCAAGGAGCCCTGTCGCCGATATTTATGGCCTGATTATTTCCGACCTGCAATTCGCGGCAGAAAATTTGCCGATCCCATCTGCTTATGGAGTAGCTGACAAAGGCCGTGCTTCTAAATTTGCTGCTAAATCATTGCTTGCATTGGTTTACATGACGCGTTCTGGCCCAACTTACAGTATTGACGGTCCTGGTTTAGGATTGAATGAATGGAGCTTGGCTGCAACACAGTTAACTGATGTAATCAACAGCGGTGCCTACACTTTTGCGACAAACACCGGTACTGCTACAACCGCTTACAGTAGTATCTTTGCATTAACAAATGAGAACAACCGAGAAGTGGTTTTTAACGTTGAATACGCTACTGGATCTAATCCACAAATAGGTGCTACTTATCCATGGTTATTAGTGCCAGACGGTTATTTCCAATCCTTGGGTAAACCGAACCAGGGCGGACTGGAAATCAGACCAGTTTCCAACAATCTTCTAAATTCTTACGAGGCAAACGATATCCGTAAGCCTTTCTCTATCCAGGCCGGCTACGCTATCCCAAGAGGGGTAACTGAAACCCGTTCGTTTTTCAAAAAATATGTAGACCCAACACAGGTGCCTGCATCAAGGACAGACTGGGCCATCAACTTTATTGTGATGCGTTATACGGATGTATTGTTGTTGAAAGCAGAATGTGTTTTACATGGCGCCCCAGGATCAACAGCTACCGATGTGGATGCAATAGTAAATAATGTGCGCATAAGGGCAGGATTGGCGGGCGGCAAAACCGGCATCACACTTCCGCAGTTAATGGAAGAAAGAAGAAAAGAATTTGCAGCGGAAGGTACACGTTGGCATGACCTCGTGCGCAGTGGATTGGTAACTACTGTGATGCCTGCATGGATTGCGGCAGACGATGTTCGTAAACAAATTCAACCATTCAATAACAATTATATCATTTACCCGGTTCCACAAAGCCAGTTAGACGTTAAGATTGGCTTGTACAGCCAAAACGCAGGATATTAATTCATGTTGCTCCTACCAGCACATCTCATAAACCGGTTGATGATCGGATTGCTCCTGTGCAGTTTTTACAGCACTGCACAGGAGCTTTACCCCGTTACGCTGAGCAAGGCGCAATGGCACGGGGAAGAACGCACGTTACGCTATCACCCCGAAGGGGGTGATTTTGTCATTAAAAACGGGAACCGCAGATTTAACCGCGCACTCTACGGTACAAACACTGCATTCCGTGTAGAAGCGGGTGACCTCCCCGAATTTGCAATGTATATGCCGGGCATGGGCGGAAACCTAAAACTCGGTCTTATTAGGGGCGGCCAGAATATCTGGCTCATCAATGCCAAACAAATTACCGCCCGCTACACGCCCGGTAAAATGAGTTATGAAATTCAGGACCCTATATTGGGCGATGGAACATTTCATGTAGTCGTATTGGCACTGGCACATGCCGAAGGACTCATCGTAAAAACCTGGTACGAAGGCAGCGCGCGCAATATTCAGCTCATCTACGCTTTTGGCGGGGCTAGTGGAAAAAAATTCTCCCGCTCCGGCGATATGGGGCCAGATCCTGAATCCAGTTTCTATCTGCACCCCGAAGACTGTAAAACTAATACGTATCAGCTCAATGGAAATGCTTTCTCTTTAACTTATGGCAAAGAAGGTAAAACACAGTTGGCAGGTATGTTCCCCGCTGCGTTAACTCTCGGGGAGGCCAGTCAGATGACAAGTCCCGGACAGTTCTTACAGCCCAGGGCAATTGTTAATCCTGTTCTATCCTGCGTTAAACCGCTAATACCTGATGAAAACCAGTATGCGCTAATTAAAGATCCACAAACAGATACTTCGGCCAGCCAATCGCTGCCGCGCACTTTCGCTTTTGCAGAGGTTGCACGCGTAAAAATAGCCGGACGGATCAGGATCAATACACCCGACCCTTTTATCAATACTGTTGGCGGTGCATTAAGCGTTGCCTCAGATGCCATTTGGGAAAACCCTTCCTACATGCACGGCGCGGTGGGATGGAGAATGCGCTTAAATGGCTGGCGAGGTCCCTATACTGCCGACCCGCTAGGCTGGCATGACAGGGCAAAAACACATTTTGAAGCCTATTCTAAATCGCAGGCATTGGCCCCGCTGACAGGCCCTGCCATTGCTGACACAGCATTTCATTTGGCAAGGGGATTGGAAAAAATGGGCACCTCAATGTTTAGCTCTGGTTACATCAGTCGTGATCCAGACGGAAAATCTATTCGTCCCCATCATTATGACATGAACCTGGTGTACATTGACGGACTGCTCTGGCATTTCAACTGGACAGGCAACCTTACTTTTGCAAAGCATATGTGGCCGGTACTGCAGAGACACCTTGCCTGGGAAAAACGAAATTTTGATAAAGACGATGATGGCTTGTATGATGCCTATGCTGCCATATGGGCAAGTGATGCTTTGTATTACAGCGGTGGTGCCGTAACCCATTCTTCTGCATATAATTACCGCGCCAACCTGTTGGCGGCCCGTATTGCTGCTCTGATCGGCGAACCGGCCGCTCCCTATCAGGAGGAAGCCAACAAAATACTTAAGGCTATGAATGCCAGCCTGTGGATGCCTTCAAAAGGTGTCTACGCTGAATACAGGGATGCATTGGGACTAAAAAGTTTACATCCTTCTGCTGCATTATGGACGGTATATCACAGTATAGATTCTGATGTGCCCGATGCTTTTCAGGCCTATCAAAGCCTGCGTTATGTAGACCAGGAAATCCCTCATATTCCTTTAAAAGGAACGGGCTTGCCCGCAGGGGATTTTTATACCCTGTCAACAAGTAACTGGATGCCCTATATCTGGTCCATCAACAATGTGGTGATGGCCGAATCTATGCATACTGCCCTTGCTAACTGGGAAGCGGGAAGGAACGAAGAAGGATTTAAATTGTTTAAAAGTGAACTGTTAGCTGATATGTACATGGGTGGTAGCCCGGGCAATTTTGTGCAGATCTCACACTATGATGCAGCACGTGGGGAGGCCTACCGTGACTTTGGTGATCCTGTTGGCATCTCTTCAAGAACCGTAATAGAGGGCCTGTTTGGTGTTGTACCGGATGCCCTGCATCAGCGTCTGACTGTCCGGCCGGGATTTCCCTCTTCCTGGGAACATGCCGAAATTGGTACGCCTGATCTTGAATTTAAATTTAAGCGGACCGGCAGCACAGATGTATATGTAATCAAACCTGCGTTTGCCCGCCCTATGGCATTACAACTGCAGCTCAAAGCTAAGGGAGGCAATATCAGCAGCCTTACCGTTAATGGTGCAAAGGCAAACTGGAAAAATATCGGCACTGCCATTGGTACCCCCGTCATTGAAATTGGTGCGCCAGCTTCGGCGGCTTACACAGTTGAAATCACCTGGGAAGGGGAGCCCTTCAAAAAACCATCCATAGCAGCTGCCTATGCGGTAGGCGACCAATTCAGTGTGGTCCTTGATCCGGCAGTAACTATATTGGGTGTGAATGACCCGCAAAAAATATTTACAGAAGGTAGTTTCAAAGGCGCTAATTTTAAGGCGCGCTTAACAGGCGATACGGGTAGCCGCACTGCATTTATCCAGCTTAAAATGAATGGCTTTACCTGGTGGTACCCGGTTTGTTTTGACATGCTGCCTGCTTTAACCTTCACAGCATCGGCCGCACAGCCAGTAAAAAACAGCCTTGGTTTCACTGTAGTCAATCAAGGTGAAACACCCGTTAAGGGACTATTGATGATCAATGGCCTAAAACAGGAACTGAATATAGCAGCTAAAGGAAGCAGTGCCGTCATCAACCCGGCATTAAACAATCTGCATACAGGAACAAATCAGGTCAGCTTTAAAACCGCTGATGGGAAGGTGTCCAGCGGAAACCTGATCAACTGGGATATTCAGCGCCCAATTGCAAAACAAAGGTCGATAGACCTGCAGCCTTATTTCAATGCAAAGGTTACGCAGATTTTCAAAAATAAATATCTCTCACCACGCCCGGAAGGACCAACGCTGCAACTGCCATGGCAGGGAATAGGCGACTGGCCACATGCGCTCGAAACAGCAAATATTGACGACAGCGGCCTGCGCAAACTCGCGGGTATTAAAAATGAAATTACGCTTTCACAAGGTATCACCTTTACAACACCGGGTGACACAAAGCAATCTAACATCCTGTTCACTTCTCGATGGGACAATTATCCGGCAGAAAAGATAATTCCCTTATCAGGAAAAGCAGATCATGCCTATTTTCTGATGGCCGGAACAACTAATCATATGCAAAGTCAGTTCGATAATGGTAAAATTATCGTTAACTATACTGATGGATCAACTTCAACACTGATATTGCGTAATCCGGAGACGTGGTGGCCAATTCAGGAAAACTATTACACTGATGGTTTTGCGTTTAAGCTGAAAACAACGGCGCCGCCAAGGCTGGCACTAAAGACAGGCTTAGTGATTTCCGGGGAGCAGCAGGGTACCAAGGCCGACCAGCAAATTATCGACGGTGGAGCGGCAACGGTGCTTGACCTGCCATTGGATGGAACTAAAAAATTAAAAAGTATCAGCCTGACCACCGTTGCAAATGATGTGGTGATCGGACTAATGAGCATAACCTTAACACAACACTAAATATAAATACATGAACAAGTACTTTACGAGATTGCTGCCATGCGTAGTCTTGCTGTTATTGACGGCTGTCCAGTTTAGTGATGCGCAAACACGTAACGAATGGGTTAAAAAGGTAGGCGCCAGAACGGCACCTGTTAAAACAAAAATTTTTAGCATCCCTGCTGCAACAGATAGCACAGTTTTACATACCACAAAAATTCAGCAGGCTATTGATGCCTGTGCTGCCGCGGGCGGAGGAATTGTAACTTTCAGTCCTGGTGTATACTTAACTGGTTCCATCTATCTCAAAGACGGTGTCCACCTGAAAATTAATCATGGTGTTAAAATCAAAGGCAGTCAGAACATTGCCGACTATCCCGAAATTGACACCCGTATCGCAGGTATTGAAATGAAATGGCCTTCGGCGCTGATCAATGTACTCGATCGTAAAAACGTAGCCATAACGGGCGATGGACTTGTACATGCGCAGGGTAAAGTATTCTGGGAAATGTACTGGAAAATGCGGAAAGAATATGAAGAAAAAGGCTTGCGCTGGATCATTGATTATGACGCAAAAAGGCCCAGAACAGTGCTTATCTCGGGTTCTTCGGACGTTACCCTTAAAGGTTTAACTTTACAGCAGGCAGGTTTCTGGACGGTTCAGGTCCTTTATTCTGACCACATCACTGTTGATGGTTTATTGATACAAAATAATGTTGGTGGCCATGGTCCAAGTACAGACGGCGTGGATATTGACTCATCATCCTGGATACTGGTGCAAAATTGTGATATCGATTGTAATGATGATAACTTTTGTCTTAAATCCGGACGCGACTGGGACGGATTGCGTGTGAACAAACCTACAGAATATGTTGTGATCAGGGATTGTGTGGCACGCAAAGGCGGCGGCCTGCTCACCCTGGGCAGTGAAACTTCCGGCAGTATCAGACATGTACTGGCAACCAACCTCACAGGAACCGGCACCAAAAACGCACTAAACATCAAATCTGCTTTTACCAGGGGTGGAATTGTTGAAGATATTTATTTCGAACATATCACAATGGACAGTATCCGTACTTTCCTGCAAATCAACATGAACTGGAACCCTGCTTACAGTTATTCCAAATTGCCTGATGGGTATACAGCAGCGAATTTGCCGGCCCACTGGAAAAAATTACTGGCTAAAGTTGAACCTGCAGAAAAAGGTACCCCTACCTTTAGAAATGTCTTTATCTCAAACATCCGTATTCGAGGTGCGGGTACCGCGATCAATGCTATTGGGATGGAGCAGTCCAAATTATCCAACTTCGTCCTTAAAGATGTTAACGTTACGGCCGGTACTGCAGGCCAAATTGAACATGCAAAAGGCTGGAAATTTACTAATGTAAAAATTGTGGCAGATGATAAGGGCAAAACAAAATTAACTGATGCAGCAGATATGAATTTATAGATGTAGTAATCTTTAATAACCAAATATGAACAGGTCTAACGTATTCATTTTATTTACCCTCTGCCTGTTACTGTGGAGCACATCAGGTAAGTCGCAGCGCCGGATGGAAAACCTGGGGCGAGGACTTGTCGCTGTTTACAAGGGCAACGGCGCAGTTTACCTGGGATGGCGTTTGCTGGGAACAGAACCTGAAGACATAACTTTTAACCTGTACCGCAAGTCGGGAACTAAAGCACCCGTTAAAATAAATCAGGTACCTGTAAGCACAACAACTGATTTTATTGATACTAATGCAGATACCGCCTTGGCAAATACTTATACTGTCAAACCTGTTGTTAACGGCAGGGAACAAGCCGAAAGCAGATCTTTTGTCTTGCCGCGGCATCCTGCAGTTCAGCAATACCTCACGGTGCCGTTAAAAACTCCGGCTGGTTATGCCCCAAATGATGTATCTGCCGGCGATCTGGATGGTGATGGTGAATACGAAATCATCGTTCATCAAACCGGGCGCACGCATGACAACTCACACAATGGCTATAGCGACCCTGCAATTTTTCAGGCTTATAAAATGGACGGTACCTTCCTGTGGGAAATCAACCTGGGCAAGAATATCCGTGATGGGGCACATTATACGCAGTTTATGGTGTACGACCTTGATGGAGACGGTATAGCAGAATTTGCCTGCAAAACGGCCGATGGTACAACAGACGCAAAAGGAAAGGACATCGGTGATCCTGTCAAAGACTGGAGGAACGCAAATGGAAAAGTTCTGGACGGGCCCGAGTATTTTACGGTGTTTAATGGCAAAACTGGTGCAGCCATAGCCACAACAGATTATATCCCTGCAAGAGGTAACATCGGTGGCTGGGGCGGAAGAGGTGGCAATGGCAAAAATGACAACAGCGGTAACCGTGTCGACCGTTTTACGGCATGTATCGCCTACCTTGATGGTAAACATCCAAGCGTAGTCATGTGCCGCGGTTATTATGGCCGGATCGTCATGGCTGCCTGGGATTTATCGGGAGGTCAACTTAAATCACGCTGGGTATTTGATTCTAAAGATGCAGCAAACCCTTATTCAGGCATGGGAAACCATAACGTTTCAGTAGCAGATGTTGATGGTGACGGAAAAGATGAGATAGTTTTCGGATCCATGTGTGTAGATGATAACGGACAAGGTTTATATACAACAGGCTTACGCCACGGCGATGCTTTGCATGTGACAGATTTAGACCTGCAGCATCCGGGCCTCGAGGTATTTGGGGTGCATGAGATTGAAGAGGGAACTAAGGGTCCTGGAGCGGCTTTGTATGATGCCCGTACTGGTAAAATATTATGGAGCGGATCTATGGACATGGATGTTGGCCGGGGAGTTGCAGATAATATTGATACCACGCTTACGGGCGCACAAATGTGGTGGTCGGGCTCTAAAGGCCTGTTTGATACTAAAGGCAAAAAGGTAGGGGACAATCCTCCTTCAACCAACTTTTTAATCTGGTGGGACGGCGATTTGTCGCGCGAACTGCTGGATGGCAACCATATTGACAAATATGGGGCCGGCAGGTTGTTTACCGCAGATGGATGCGTGTCCAATAACGGTACCAAAGCCAATCCTGCGCTGAGCGCCGACCTTTTTGGCGACTGGCGTGAAGAAGTGATTTTCCGCACGGCCAACAACAAGCAACTTAGGATTTATACCACAACCATTCCATCCCGGCATAAATTGTATACGCTCATGCACGATCCGCAATATCGTTTGAGTATCGCCTGGCAAAATGTAGGCTATAACCAGCCTCCACACACCGGATTTTACCTCGGGAAAGGAATGAAAAAAGCACCAAAACCCAATACTGTAACCACAACGCATTAAAGACGAACACTATGTTAGCACAAAAAAATTACCTAAAACTGGCCCTGGTAGCCATCGTTGCACTTTCAACAGCTTTCACACTACTGAAAGACAAACCTACACTTTATGTGATCGGCGATTCCACCGTGAAAAACGGATCTGGAAAGGGTGCCAGCAGTTTGTGGGGTTGGGGCGAGTTCATTGGGCCATACTTTGACAAAGAAAAAATCAATATAGAAAACCATGCAATGGGTGGTACCAGTAGCAGAACATTCATTTCCAAAGGATTATGGGACAGCGTAATGGTGAAGATTAAACCTGGAGATTTTGTGATTATGCAGTTTGGCCACAATGACGGCAGCCCGCTTGACGATACTGCCCGTGCACGTGGAACCATCAGGGGCGTAGGTACCGAAAGCAAAGAGATTTATAACCCCATCACCAAAAAAAAGGAAATAGTATACACCTACGGATGGTACTTGCGTAAACTGATCAAAGAGGCACGGTCAAAAGGTGCAACAGCCATTGTCTGTTCGCCGGTTCCAAGAAGCGACTGGAAAGAGGGCAAGGTCATCCGGAGCGAAAACGGTTATGCCGGATGGGCAGAAGAAGTGGCCAAATCTGAAAATGCATATTTCGTAAACCTCAATAAAATCATTGCCGATAAATATGATATTTCTGGTGAACAGGTAGTAAAAAACTATTTTCCCAGTGATCATACCCATACCAATGAGGCAGGCGCAAAAATTAACGCAGCTTCGGTCGCAGAAGGATTACAACTGATCAGGAAGTGTCCTTTAAACAGGTATATGATTAAAAAATAACCCGATGAAGAGAAGGTATTTTATTTCTACCCTTGCTACGGCAACCGCGGCAGGCTTGCTGCCCGACCTGGCTTTTGCCGGCGGTACGTCGGGCGATGTTTCAGAGTTTTCTAAACATATCAAACCTGTGGGCCGGGCACTTGAAATAGAAGGTTATTATGTATGGTGCAACAGTCCCATCGAAGGGGATGACGGCAAAATACATTTATTCTTTTCCAGATGGGTAGCTACCAAAAAAATGGGCGGTTGGATCAACGGATCCGAAATTGGGCATGCCATAGCAGACTCCCCGGAATCTGAGTTTAAGTTTCAGGAGGTCATTCTTGCACCGCGGGGGCCGGGTTTCTGGGACGCTACCACCTGTCACAACCCCCTGATACAAAAAGTGGATGGGAAATACTGCCTGTTTTTTATGGGCAATTCCAATGGCAGGACAAACACCAAAAGGATCGGTCTGGCCACGGCGGATTCGCTTAACGGCCCATGGGCCAGGCCCGATCAGCCTTTGCTGGAGGCTGGGGAAGCGGGCGCCTGGGACGATCATTGTACCACTAATCCGGCATTTATCAAACACCCAAACGGACAGTACTGGCTGTATTACAAATCATGGAATACCAGCGAGTATGAAAACTCTACAGATCCTGTCATTAAAGGAAACCGTAAATACGGGCTGGCCATAGCCGATCGCCTGGAAGGGCCTTATATTAAATATAAAGGCAACCCTGTTATAGATTTCTCTTCGAGAGGAGGCAACAAGCAATTTGAAGATGCTTTTATATGGCGAGAGAAAGGCAAGTTTAAAATCATTGCCCGTGATATGGGGCTCTTCAATCATGAGGATGGTCTTATTATGGAATCGGCCGACGGACTGAAATGGAAAGATCCGCAGATTGCCTATTATGATGCCAAACACTATATAACACAGCCACCACCAGCCCCCTACCTCAAAAAGTACGGCCGTTTCGAACGCCCCCAGCTACTTTTCCAGAAAAACAAAGCCACCTATTTGTTTACCACCTCGCAAGGAGGAAAATATATGACTTCATCTCCATTTATCTTTAAAATCACATGATGATCAGCAAAAAACTAGTATCCACATTATATGCCCTGGCAGCGTTGTTTGTTACGCAGGCCCATGCACAAAAAATAGACAGGGCCGTATTGGTAGTCCGTCATAATGTTAAGGTTAGCGTAATAGATTCGCTTTCTTCTCTTTCTGTAGGGAATGGTAAATTTGCATTTACTGTAGATGCTACCGGACTGCAAACTTTTCCTGAAAGCTATAAAACAGGGGTGCCGCTTGGAACCCAGTCTGAATGGGGATGGGACAGTTTCAAAAATACAGAAAAGTACACGCTGGAAGAATCGTTGAAAACCTATCAGCAGTATGGCCGCGCAATTACCTATGCCACGCAGGTTAAAAAACCCGAGCGCAGCAAAGACGCGTCGGACTGGTTCAGGCAAAATGCACACCGCCTTCAACTTGGCAATCTCGGGTTTGACATTACACTAAAAAACGGTAAAACTGCCACTCCAGCAGATATTAAAGATATCTATCAGCAGCTGAACCTCTGGACGGGCGAAATCTCCAGCACGTTCAAGGTAGAAAACGAAACAGTTGAAGTGCTTACGGTATGCCATCAAATTGATGATATCATATCCACCAAAGTAAAATCAAACCTGATTAAATCCGGAAGGTTAAAAATCAGGTTGCGTTTTCCTTATCCTACAGGAGCATGGGGTGATATGGGCGACAACTATAAAAACCCGGAAAAACATCGGTCCACCATCGTTTCTAATAGCGCAACACAGGCTGTTGTTAGCCACCAACTGGATTCTGCAACTTATTATGCTGCCCTGCGCTGGACAGGTACGGCAAAAATTGCAGAAAAGGAAAAACACGATTTCAGGCTAACCCCAGATCCAAAATCAGATAGCTTTGAACTGAGCGTTGCTTTTGCACCGGAAAAAAATAAAACTCCGATACCTCTGTTTGCTGCAACACAGGGCAACAGCAGGGACCTTTGGAAGTCGTTCTGGATGAGCGGCGGTGCCGTTGATTTATCCGGCAGCACAGATTCCCGCGCTTCAGAACTGGAACGCAGAATTGTACTTTCCCAGTACCTTACCAAAATCCAGTGCGCAGGTTCGGTACCACCACAGGAAACTGGTTTAACCTATAACAGCTGGTATGGAAAACCGCATTTGGAAATGACCTGGTGGCATATGGCGCATTATGCGCTATGGGGCAGACCGGAGATCATGGAGAAAAGTGCCGACTGGTATTTTAAAGTAGCCAGTGGCGCTAAAAAAATTGCTGTCAGACAAGGTTTTGATGGGTTCCGCTGGCAAAAAATGACAGATAACAACGGTAACGAAGTCCCTTCTTCGGTAGGGGCGATGCTTATATGGCAACAACCGCACATTATCACTTTTGCAGAACTCGATTACCGTGCACATCCTACCAAGGCTACACTCCAAAAATACCAGTCGCTGGTTTTCGGAACGGCCGACTTCATGGCGTCATTTGCGCATTATGATGCAGCAAAAGGCCGTTATTTCTTGGGCCCGGGTTTAATCCCAGCCCAGGAAAGGTATAAAGCGGAAGATACTTTTAACCCCACTTATGAACTGGCTTACTGGAACTGGGCACTTACTACTGCACAGGCCTGGCGCGAGCGTTTAGGATTGAAACGTGAAAAGAAATGGGACGATGTGCTGGCAAAACTGTCACCTCTGCCGGTTCAGCAGGGTGTATACCTTGCAGCAGAAAGTGCTACCGATTCTTATACCAACCCTGAATATAAAACAGATCACCCTTCGGTCTTTGGTACGTATGGCATGTTGCCTGAAACACCTTTGCTGGACAAAAAAATAATGCGGAAAACCTTCGACCTGATTTGGGATACCTGGAACTGGAAGGCTACCTGGGGTTGGGATTTCCCGATGACGGCAATGACGGCAGCAAGATTAGGAATGCCAGATAAAGCGGTAGATGCACTATTAATGGATGTACAGACCAATACTTATCTCGGTAACGGCCATAATTACCAGGACTCACGTCTTACCCTTTACCTTCCGGGTAATGGTGGTTTACTTTCTGCCGTGGCCATGATGTGTGCCGGCTGGGATGGGTCAGCAGGTAAAACCCCTGGTTTTCCGGCAGATGGCACATGGAAAGTGAAGTGGGAGGGACTTCAGCCGATGCCTTAGGCACAAGATCGTTACAGAAAACAGGATGCAGCAGGTTGCCATTCAATTTATTATAAGCTATAATCGCAGTCTACCAAGTATGGCTGCGTAGTGCAGAAGGATAAACTGATATGAACATAAAAATACCTCCATTTTCCAAATGGCTCTTTATAGGGCTTTGTAGCTTGCTTTTCCTAAGCCGGACTGCTGATGCGCAAACCATTTCCTTAGCGGGAAAATGGGCCTTTCAGCTAGATTCTGCTGATGAAGGCATTGTACGGAAATGGTTCCAATTGCGTTTGCCTGAAGAAATAACCCTGCCTGGTTCAATGGCAGAAAACCTCAAGGGCGACGATATCACCCTGAAAACAAAATGGACCGGCAGTATCTATGACAGTTCTTATTATTTTAATCCCAGGCTGGAGAAATTCCGCCAGCCTGGTAATATCAAAATCCCTTTCTGGCTGACCCCCGCAAAACATTATGTAGGTGCGGCCTGGTATCAGCGCGAAGTAACTATCCCTGCCGGATGGAAAGGCAAAAGAGTAGAAATGGAACTGGAATATGCCCATTCAGAAACCATGGTATGGGTTGACGGGCAGGAAGCAGGAACACAGTTTACTTTTGTTACCGCCCAGAAGTATGATCTGAGCAAATACCTTAAACCCGGTAAACACCTGATCACCATTCGTATTGATAACCGCATCAAAGCCATCAACGTAGGCCAGGATTCCCATAGTTTAACCGACCATACCCAGGGAAACTGGAATGGCATTGTGGGTAAAATGAACCTAACGGCCGCTTCGTTTATCCAATTGGATGACATCCAGGTTTATCCAGATCTCAAAAATAAGCAGGCGCTTATAACCATTGCGTTAAAATCCGCTGCAGGTACCAACATCTCCGGGCAGCTTAATTTATCAGCACGTAGTTTCAACAGTAAAACCAGCCACCAGGTTAAACCTGTCAAAACTGCTTTCAATATTAAAAACGGAGTGGGTAACCTCAGCGTAACCTTGCCCATGGGCGATAGCATGCAAACCTGGGATGAGTTTGACCCGGCATTGTACCAGTTATCCGTGTTGCTCAGCACAGCCTCAGGTGAAAGAGTACAGCGTACGATAACCTTCGGCATGCGTGAGTTTAAAGCTTCAGGACGGCAGTTTGAAATCAACGGCAGGCCTGTCTTTTTACGTGGCACGGTTAACAACTGCGAATTTCCGCTTACCGGTTACCCGGCAATGGACGAAGCTGCCTGGATAAGAATTTTTAAAATTGCAAAGGCCCATGGCCTCAACCATATGCGTTTCCATTCCTGGTGCCCACCCGAAGCAGCTTTTATCGCAGCAGATAAGGCAGGATTTTACCTGCAGCCTGAAGGGCCAAGCTGGGCCAATCACGGTACATCTATCGGTGACGGAAAGCCTATCGACCAGTTTATCTACGATGAAACCAACCGTATGGAAAAATCATATGGTAACTATGCATCGTATTGCATGCTGGCTTATGGAAATGAACCAAAGGGAAAACAGGTAGAGTACCTTACCAAATTTAATGACTACTGGAAGAAGAAAGATTCGCGCAGGTTATATACGGGTGCTTCGGTTGGTGGCAGTTGGCCGGTAGTGGAAAACAGTGAATTTATGGTGCGTGGTGGTGCACGTGGTCTCGACTGGAATGCAATCCCCGAAAGCGTATCAGACTATGGTGCGCTGATCGCAAAATTCAGCGTTCCTTTCATCGCACACGAAATGGGGCAGTATTGCGTATTTCCAGATTTTAAAGAGATCAAGAAATACACAGGCGTTTACCGCGCTAAAAACTTTGAACTGTTCCAGGAAGACCTGAAAGATCATGATATGGGAGATGAGGGCGAAAAGTTTTTAATGGCTTCGGGTAAACTGCAGGCGCTGGCCTACAAGAATGAAATCGAAAGGGCCCTGCGTACGCCCAACTACAGTGGTTACCAATTGCTGGCGCTAAATGACTATCCTGGTCAGGGAACAGCCCTTGTTGGGGTTTTAAATGCATTCTGGGACGAAAAAGGGTATGTCACGGCAAAAGAATTCCGCCGTTTCTCTAACAGTACTGTTCCCTTGATGAGAACAAAGAAATTCGTTTACCTCAACAATGAAACCATTGAAGCCGCAGTCGAAGTGGCACATTTTGGTAAAACACCATTAACCAATGCAAGTGTTTCCTGGAAAATAAGCAGTGCTAAAAGTGGTGACCTTGCCTCAGGTAAGTTTGAACAATTAGATATACCTATTGGTAACTGTATTCCGCTTGGTAAAATATCATTCCCACTGGCAGCAATACAACAGGCAGAAAAGTTGCACCTTGAAGTTACTATAGCTGACACTGATTTTGCCAATGGCTGGGATTTTTGGGTATATCCGCAGAAATTACCTAAAGCAGATGGTGATATCTACTATTGCACCACATTGGATAAAAAAGCGGAAAACATACTCGCCAAAGGTGGTAAGGTATTCCTTAACGCCTCAGGCAAAATAATCAAAGGTAAAGAAGTGGTACAAACTTTCCAGCCCGTTTTCTGGAATACCTCGTGGTTTAAGATGAGGCCGCCGCATACCTTGGGCATTCTGGTAGATCCTAAACACACGGCATTTGCAAATTTCCCTACAGATTTTCATAGCGATATGCAGTGGTGGGAGATTGTCAACAAGTCGCAGGTAATGAATCTTGAAGATTTTCCCGCAGGTTTCCGTCCAATTGTGCAGCCTATTGATACATGGTTCCTGAACAGGAAACTTGGACTCGTTTATGAAGCCAAAGTGGGCAAAGGCAAACTGATTGTTTCCAGTGCCGACCTCGCGGCAGACAAAGGCCCTGCAGCAAAACAATTGTTCTACAGCCTGCAAAAATACATGGCTTCCTCCAACTTTGACCCTGCTTATTCCGTAGACATTAAAGTAATAAAAGATATTTTTGAAACAGGTTCTAACCTGGTATTTAAAGTATATACCAATGATAGTCCTGATGAATTAAAGCCTAAACCCAAACAATAACACTCACGAGATATAAATTTCCCCCACAAAGGAACCATATGAAGAATAAAATGAAATTGAACGGCACCCTTATCCTTGCACTGATGGTTTGTTTTGGCAACACCTATGCACAGAAAACACCTTCCAAAAAATCAGTACTTGCAGCAATGCAGTCTACCAATAACTATTTCAAGAGAACCTGGCCCGATCCGGGAAAGAGCATCACTACCAATACCACACGCCCCAGCAACATCTGGACAAGGGCTGTGTATTATGAGGGATTGATGGGTTTATATGCTACAAAACCGGCAAAAGCAGATTATGAATATGCGGTAGACTGGGGCCAAAAACATAACTGGGGATTACGTGGCGGTATTCAGACCCGCAATGCAGATAATCATGCTGCCGGACAAACCTATATCGACCTGTACCAGATCGATCAGCAGCCAGAGCGTATAAAAGATATCAAAGCATCTATCGATCTGATGATGGCTTCTGGCAAAATTGACGACTGGACCTGGATTGATGCACTTCAAATGGGAATGCCTGTGTTTGCCAAACTGGGTGTATTGTATAAAGACAATGCTTACTATGAGTATATGTACAAAATGTACACCCATTCCAGAAACGTAGAAGGCGGTGGTTTGTACAATGCCAAAGATGGCTTATGGTGGAGGGATAAATCATTTGTACCTCCTTATAAAGAACCGAATGGCGAAGATTGTTACTGGTCGCGCGGAAACGGATGGGTTGTCGCAGCGCTGGTGCGTGTGCTTGACATTATGCCAAAAGATGCACCTCACCGTGATGAATATCTTCAAATGTATAAAGATATGCTTAAGGCATTGGTACCGATCCAGCGTACCGATGGTTTCTGGAACGCAAGTTTACACGATGCCAATAACTACGGGGGTAAAGAAACTTCAGGGACTGCCCTTTTTGTATATGGTATGGCATGGGGGATCAACCAGGGACTAATTGACCCGGCCGTTTACAAACCTGTACTGGTAAAAGGATGGAACGCCATGGTGAAAGATGCCATTACTAAAGACGGTTCCCTGGGATATGTACAAGGTACAGGAAAAGAGCCTAAAGATGGTCAGCCGGTAACCTATACCAGCAGACCAGATTTTGAAGATTATGGACTGGGCTGTTTTCTGCTTGCAGGAACTGAAGTATACAAATTGAAAAAATAAGGCAAATTTTAAAAATTATAAATCATGAAGGTAGCTTTTAAAATGAAACTCAAACCGGGTTTTGCCAACGAATATAAAAAGAGACATGATGAGATCTGGCCGGAACTTTCGGTCTTGCTCAAAGCAAATGGCGTAAGTGATTATTCTATTTTCCTGGATGAAGAAACCAGCACCCTCTTTGCTGTACAGCAGTTGTCGGGTCAAAGCTCACAGGACCTTGGGCAGGAAGAAATTGTACAAAAATGGTGGGCTTATATGGCAGACGTGATGGAAACCAATGCTGACAGTTCGCCTGTATCCGTTGTCCTGCCACAGGTATTTCATTTGGACTAAACATGAAGATGAAAAAAACACCCTTAGTTTTAGCCCTGTTGGTCTCAGCACTTTTTGCCGAAGCACAGGTGGTACCTCAGGCCAGAACCCCCTGGCCGGAAATACAAAAGCAAATGCGCCCATGGACCCGCTGGTGGTGGATGGGTAATGCCGTGGATGAAAAAAACCTTTCCGAAGCACTTACTACTTATGCGGCCGCAGGTATCGGCGGTGTAGAAATTACGCCAATTTATGGCGCCAAAGGATTTGAAAGCCGTTATATTGATTTTCTCTCTCCAAAATGGATGGGGATGCTTAACTATACAGTTGAAAAAGCCACCTCCCTGGGGATGGGAGTGGATATGAATACGGGTACCGGATGGCCTTTTGGAGGTCCACAGGTTACACCAGAATTTGCAGCTTCAAAACTGATCGTGCAGCAATACAAATTGCCTAAAGGGACTTCGCTCCAGGAACTTATACAGATCAAAGACGCAAAAGATAAAAAGGCTGGCGCTATCCTTCAGGCAGTTACCGCATACGGTGCCAATGGCATTGGAATTAACCTTACTGACAAGGTTGACGCACAGGGAAAACTTCAGTGGACCAGCAAAGATTCGGATACTGAGATCTATGCCATCTTCGCAGGCCGTACCCTTCAGCAGGTCAAACGTGCCGCACCATCCGGACAGGGATATACACTTGACCATCTGGATAAACCTTCGGTAGATGTCTACCTGAAAAGGTTTGATGATGCCTTTGGTAGTAATAATCCGGGCGTGCGTTCTTATTTCAATGACAGTTATGAAGTCTATGGTGCCAACTGGACACCTACTTTTCTAAAAGAATTCAAGCGTCTTAAAGGATACGATCTGAGCACACACATCAGGGAGTTAACCAGTAAAGATTCTACCAGTACTGCCAATGGGAGGTTAAAATCTGATTACCGCGAAACCATGAGCCAGTTGTTGCTGGTTAACTTTACGCAAAACTGGACCAACTGGGCTCACGGCCATAAAAGTATCACCAAGAACCAAAGCCACGGATCGCCGGGAAATCTGCTCGATCTGTACGCCGCAGTAGATATTCCTGAAACAGAAACATTCGGCTCAAGCTACTTTCCTATTCCAGGTTTACGGCGTGATAGTGGCGACGTCCGCAACGTTGATCCAGATCCGATCATGAGTAAATTTGCCAGTTCTGCCGCCCATACCAGTGGTAAAACACTTGTTTCGTCAGAAACCTTTACATGGCTTACCGAACATTTCAAAACTTCATTTTCACAGGCAAAACCTGAGGCAGAACAACTTTTCCTTTCGGGTATCAACCATATTTTTTATCACGGAACTACTTTCAGTCCGTCAGATATTCCTTTTCCGGGATGGTTGTTCTACGCGTCCGCCAATATGGTGCCGGCAAACAGTCTTTGGCCGCAATTGAAAGGCATGGACGAGTACTTCAGCCGTTGTCAGTCGCTGTTGCAGTCGGGAAAATCTGATAACGAACTGTTGATTTACTGGCCGGTTTATGATGCATGGAATAATCCTAAGGGGATGGATATGCCAATGAAGGTACATGATGTAGATGTATGGTTGCACCCAACTGCATTTTACAAAGAGAGCCTGGAATTGCAGAAAGCGGGCTACTCCTTTGATTTTGCTTCTGACCATATGCTCTCTGCTTCCACCACAAAAAGCGGGAAACTACTTACCAATCCTAAGGCCAATCCATATCAAACACTGATTGTTCCGGCATGTGACTTTATGCCTTTACAGACCCTGAAAGACATTCTGGCACTGGCCGATAAAGGTGCAACCGTTGTATTTCAGGCATTGCCAAAAGATGTTCCGGGCCTGAGTGATCTGGAGAACAACAGGAAAGCATTCAAAAGCCTGCTTGATGGACTTAAATTTAAAGCGCTTGCCGATGGTGTACAAGGTGCTGCTCTGGGATCGGGTGAAGTGCTGCTTGCCGCACGTCCGCAACAGGCGCTTAGTTACAAAAAAATTGAAGGTGAGCAGATTGGTAAAAGCGGGTTAAAGTTTATCCGCCGTCAGCTTGACGAGGGAAAATACTATTTCCTTGTTAACCACACCGCCAAACTAATAGATTCCTGGCTGCCATTGAATGAAAACAGTGCGACAGTATTGATACTTGATCCCCAAACCGGTGAATATGGAAAGGCACAACTGCAAAACAAAGATGGCAAAACACTGGTTAGGGTACACCTTGAACCGGGAGAAACTTTCTTCCTGCAAACAGGCCCTGCACAAAGCCAAAAAATGTGGACCTATCTTAATAAGCCTGGCAAAACACAGGTGTTGAACACTGGCTGGAACCTGCATTTTACCGAAGGCGGACCTGCGTTGCCCTCTGATAAAAAATTGAAATCGCTTACCTCATGGACTGAACTGAATGATCCGGCAACGGTTGCATTTTCTGGTACAGGTGCCTATACCCGTACGTTTGTCATTACAGGTAAACTGCAAAAAGAATACCTGCTTAACCTTGGGCAAGTCGATGAGAGTGCACACGTATATATTAATGGTAAAGATGCAGGTTTTGTATGGAGCATTCCTTACCAAACCAGGATAGGTAAATTCCTTAAACCCGGCACCAATACGATAAAGATTGAAGTCGCTAACTTGATGGCCAACAGGATACGAGATATGGACCAAAAGGGTGTCCAGTGGAGAAATTATCATGAAATAAATTTTGTAAACATCAATTATAAGTCTTTTGATGCTTCCGGATGGAAGCCAATGCCTTCAGGATTAATAGGTCCGGTCACCATTACTGGCTACGATTAAAGGCCATTAACGCGGTATTAAGGGAAGATATAAGGCTTTCGGGAACGATTGCGTAAAAAGTATAAAGTTTAGCTGCTCCAATTTAGCTAAACTTTGTACTTTGATCGACTATTACAGCGTTATGAAATTAAATGATTTTTTCAGTTATATCCAGGTCGATGGATATTCCGCAATACCCAAATACCTTCAACTCACCAAATCCGTTCTAGCCGCCATCCAACTGGGTAAATTGAAAAAAAATGATACGCTTCCCTCAATCAACGAGGTTAGTTATGAACTAGAAATTTCCCGTGATACAGCCGAAAAAGGATATAAACACCTCAAAAATCTAGGCATCCTTGGCTCCATTCCTGGCAAAGGTTATTACATTTTAAACGAAACCTATAATCAGCGCCTCAAAATATGCCTGATGTTCAACAAGCTCAGCAATCATAAAAAAATTATTTATGATGCTTTTGTGGATGCCATCGGCGACAACGTAGCTATAGATTTTTATATCTACAACAATGATTTTTCCCAGTTCAAAGACCTTCTGACGGCAAAAAATGAGCAGTATTCGCATTATGTTATTATCCCGCACTTTATAGAAGCCGGTGCCGAAGAGTACGAATTGCTCAATTCAATCCCTAAAAACAAGCTCATCCTGATGGACAAATTGATCTCAGGAATTGATGGTGAGTTTGGTTGCGTCTACGAAAACTTTGAAAAAGACATCTTTCAGGCGCTTGAAAAAGCATTGGAGCCTTTACATAAATATCATACCCTCAAACTTATTTTCCCTGAGAACAGCTATTTTCCTGGTGAAATTAAAAACGGTTTTGCTAAATTCTGTTCAGACTATGGTTTCCAGCAGAAAATAGTTACCGATATCCAGCAAGAACCAATCAATGAAGGCGAAGTATTTATCAACCTGAGGGAAGACGACCTGGTGGTATTGATAGAGCGTATTAAAATGCTGCGCCTTAAAATAGGAAGGGATGTTGGCCTGATCTCTTATAATGAAACACCATGGAAAAAGATTATCCTGAACGGGATTACCACTATTTCTACCGACTTTCAAAAAATGGGACAGATTGCTGCGAACCTCATCCTTGAAAATTCAAGGAAACAGGTTGAAATACCATTTTATTTAACGCTTCGCGATTCACTTTGATCTGAGCGCAAACTGCTACCTTTGCAGCAATGGAATATTTCAAAAAGCTGCTCGACCTGTTAAAAACAGAACGGGAAGAAGACCAGCGTGCCTATCTTAAACTGACCGAATCATCTACCATCGCAGAACGCAGGGCCAATGGCCTGTCCTGGTATCCCGTGGCCATCAGGGGATCAGAAATGAGCCGTGGAGATTATTTAACGGTGGAACTCGAAAGAACAACCCACCAGGACGTTAACCATCAGCTCCGTTTTGGCGCTTCGGCAGTATTGTTTTCTAACCATGATGCCAAAACCGATAGGCTGGAAGGGGTAATCTCCCATCAAAGCGGTAATAAACTTAAAATCACATTGCGTACGGATGAATTGCCAGATTGGTCGCGCGATGGTAAACTGGGTGTTGATGTGCTTTTTGATAACAACAGTTACGATGAAATGCAGCAGGCCCTTAAAACTGCGGCTGCTCCTTTTGATAAGGCAGAAGATGGCCGGCTTGTTAAAATTTTAACCGGTGAGATGGCGCCATCTTTTAACACAACAGCCTTTACCTATCCCATTCCCAAATTAAACACCATGCAGCAGCAGGCTGTAGAAAAAATACTTACGGCGAGTGAACTGGCCATTGTGCATGGGCCTCCGGGAACCGGAAAAACAACCACCCTGGTGCAGGCGGTTAAGGCGCTGATCAAGCAGGACCATGAACAAATCCTGGTTGTGGCACCAAGTAATACCGCCGTAGACCTGCTGACTGAAAAATTGGATGCCGAAGGCCTGAATGTTTTGCGTGTAGGTAATCCTGCAAGGGTTTCGGAGCGCCTGATGGCACTTACACTTGACAGTAAAATGGCCTCGCATAGTGGTATGAAGGAAATCAGGAACCTGAAAAAACAGGCCAATGAATACAAACAAATGGCGCATAAGTATAAGCGTAACTTTGGCAGGGCTGAGCAGGAACAACGTAAAGCACTGTTTAACGAAGCATACAAGATCATGAAAGAGGTGGGAAATATTGAAACCTATGTAACCGAGGATCTTATTTCCAAAGCCCAGGTAATCACCGCAACACTTGTTGGCGCCAATCACTACACCGTTCGCGGCCGCAAATACCATACGGTTGTGATCGACGAAGCGGGGCAGGCACTTGAACCAGCCTGCTGGATACCTTTGCTCAAAGCCAAAAAAGTAGTCTTTGCGGGTGACCATTGCCAGTTATCGCCCACCATAAAATCGACCGTCGCAGCAAGAAACGGACTGAGCACCACCTTGCTTGAAAAATGTGTTGCACTACACCCCGAAGCCGTAGTATTGCTTGAAGAACAATACCGTATGCATGAACAAATTATGGGCTATTCTTCCAAAGTGTTTTACCAGGATAAACTTCAGGCCCACGAATCGGTAGCCCGGCACTTATTATTCCCGGGGGATGCCCCGCTTGCTTTTATTGATACTGCGGGATGTGGTTTTGAAGAAAAAAACGAAGGTACCAGTAGTACTAATCCCGAAGAAGCCGTGTTTCTGCTCAAACACCTTACCCAAATGGCAGAGCAGTTTGCCTTAAAGGCAC
>Ga0247815_10000290_pt1 | contig 39922 bp, 35 predicted proteins | sample UWRJL194509B1_FD_181014 | JGI IMG/M metagenome (GOLD analysis project Ga0247815, IMG submission 181014) | Plant litter microbial communities from Arlington Agricultural Research Station in Wisconsin, United States - UWRJ-L194-509B-1 | ecosystem: Environmental > Terrestrial > Plant litter >...
GCCAATTCCAACTTTAAAAAAATACGGCGTAAAACTAATGACCGGAACCGATAGTATTGTCGATCACTGGCAGCCTTTCGGAACTTGTGATATGCTCGAAAAAGCAAAATTATGTGCGCAGCTTTATGGCTGGACAGACGAATATAATTTAAGCAGAGCTTTGCATATCGCAACAAAAGATGAAATTTTACCCCTTAACGATGCCGGAACCCGCGTTTGGCCCGCAGTCGATAACGAAGCCAATTTTATATTAGTAAAAGCAAGTTGTTCCGCCGAAGCCGTAGCGCGTTTACCTAAAAGAGAAGGGGTTTTTTATAAAGGAAGAAAGATAGCTGGGGATGTTTTTTAAGGTTCTGTTCTAAGTTGCTAAGATTCTAAGGTTCTAAGGTTCTAAGTTTTTAACCTCTTAATATTTCAACGATTAAATCATTCTTACGAAGTTATATAAGCAGTTCCGAACGTAAAATATTGCGTAAAATGGATGTTTAATCCATCTTACGCAGTCAAATAATTTAGATTATATAAAAAAGACGCACTGCTGTGCGTCTCTACAAAACCGTTGAACCTTAAAAAGAAAAACTTAGAACCTTAGCATCTTGGAATCTCAGAACCTTTAAAAAAAAAGAAACCCCTCAAGCAATTCAACTCTTGAGGGGTTTTTGAAAATAAATAATAACCAATTAAATTTATTTTTTATCTAAATTTTGTTTTAGCAATTTCGCATGCTCTAAATGAGCGGTTAGCGGTGCTATATTATTCGATGCCCAAAGCTTAACATCACTATCAGTAGCATCTTTTGATGCTTTTTGTAATTTGTCAATTGCTTTTTCGTGACCATCGATCATCATGTCTACGAATTTTTTATCAAAATCAAGACCTGATTTTTCGTTTAATTTTTTATACTCTTCTTGTCCGTCTTCAGTTAAAGAAGTTGGTAGAGTAAAGTTTTTAGCTTTTGCCAAAGCGCTTACTTCAGATGCTGATTTAGTATGCTCGTCAACAAGCATTTTACCAAATTTTTTCACTTCTGCATTAGTACCTTTTTGTTGCGCTAATTTTCCAAGTTCAATCTCGGCTAAATTAATTTCTGCCTGATCCACTAAAAATTCAGAATCATCTTCTTTATTATTAAGAGTATCAAATTTTGCTTCGTTTGCATCGTCCGCTACTTCTTTAGGATCTTCTTGTTTGTTTTCATTTTTACAAGAATTTAAAGATAAAATAAGTAATCCTGCTCCTAAAATTGCTGTTCCGGCTAAAAGTATTTTTTTCATGATTTAATCGTTTAAATGTTATAATGTAAAATTATTCAGATTGTGTGAAGAATGTCTTACAGTATTTTTGGATAATGTTACAGGATTTGGATATTGTGGTTTTTACTAAATTATTTTGTATTAGGATTTGTTTTATATTAGCGTAAGAAACCTCTTTTTGAACCAATTAATTACTACGGATCATGATAAAACCATTGCAATTGACTTTACTTTTTATGATAATTATCTTTATGAGTTGTCAAAAAAAAATTAGCGATTTGGAATTTGAAAAAAATGTAATGACGGAAATTTTTCCGGATTTGATTGATTCTATTTGTTTTGATTACAGAACGGTACTTAATCCGCCTCCTATTTATGGATTACTTACTTATGATGAAAATGGTCATCGTATAAAAGTTGATTCAACAATGAGTATTGAAGAGCAAAAACAAAGAATGGCTAAGTGGGAGCATAATCAAGAAGCAATCGCAAAAGATACTTCAAAATTAATTGTAGCATTCAATCCTAAAATAGAGAGGAGTGGTAAAGATTTAGAAGAATACTTAAGAGGGCATTTTAAAGTTACGGAAGTTTTTTATCCAAAAATAGAAGGAGATTCTACCTATACTATAGATTTTAAAAATATCCCACTTAAAGGGAAATTTCAACTTAGGGACATTTCTGAGTTTCCAAAAGACCGACGTGAGTTTTGGAGAAAAAAGTATGATTTTGTTTTTTCGGGTTCAGTTTATTTTACAGGAATTCAATTTGACAAAGAGAGAAAATTTGGAGTCTTAGACGGTGGTTTTTCTTGCGGCAGGCATTGCGGAATGGGCGTGAGGATTTATATCAAAAAAGTAAATGATAAATGGATGATTGATAAAATTGATAACACTTCGGTTTCATGATTGTAATAAAAAAAAATATAGGTTTGTTTTCAATTTTTGTGGGCACGATCGTGACGCTTGCGCGTAATGTCATTAAGTTAAGATATTTTAGATTGTGTTCCATCGGAACACCTCATTGGTAGTAGAAAAAAAAATGCATCGTGAGAAACATCGTCCCATTGGGACGTTTGAGAAATTAGATATGTAATCTGCATATGTTTTTTACCAATTATTATTTATAAAATCAAACGTTCCTACGGAACGTGAAAAAACGCCGTATATATTGGGCTACCAACGAAATGTTCCGATGGAACAAAAACAAAGTGACCGGATATTGTGTTTAACAAATTGTTCCATTAAATTTCCCTTGACTTAATGACATTGTGCTCGCGTGCAAGCTAATGTTTGGAAACGTTGCTCTGAAAGCTACACCACTAGCATGGTGCGAAGCACTATGACCAACATAATTTTTGTTTTTAAGCCCTGAAAGGGCGAAAGCTTATTTGCAAAGTAAAAGTTCATTATATTATTTGTGTAATAGAGTAAACAGTTTTTTGATAAATGTAAAATAGATTTGCTTTTGCCCTTTCAGGGCGATAATCCCGTTTAACGCAGTTCGTAGTGCGTTGCACTACGCTGTTTCTTTTAGGCCTTCAGCCATTTTTGAGCTTTTAAGCAATTTTCTCATTGTCTCATCCCAAAACTTTTTCACATATTTAAACTTAATCCTACAATAGATTTGCAATTCACATTCTTTCCAAAAATAGGTATTGCAGACCTGTTGCTCTGAAAGAGCTCTAGCAATAGCATGGTGCGAAGCACTATGATGAGAAACAATTGTTGTTTTAGCCCTCTAGGGGTGAAAGCCTGGTGACTATAAATTTATAAAGTTTATATCAAAAGTTTTGTTCAATAGTATATATTTATAACGACTAAAAACAGAACAACCAAAAATGACCAGGAATGATTAATATAGATTTTAAAAAAGAGAAAGGTAAAATTGATGACATTATAAATAAAGCTTTAGCCGATTATCAAAATGAAATTGACCTGATTAATATTGATGACTGGACTTTAAAATCGAAAGAATTATTTATAGACAGATCCTATAACGGTTATAGTTCTCAAAGTACACAATTTATTAATACTAGTTATCCGGATATCAGCAGCCTTGTAGACAGTAATGCCAGATTAATATTGTATTTGTATACATCAGAAAGAGATTTTGAATTTGATTTGATTAAAAAACAATTAATAGCAAAAATTAAAAAATCTAAATAACCGAATTTACGTCGCGCTAGCATTAAAAAACAAACAGAAAGCCTTGATTATAATAATCAAGGCTTTTTTGCTATTTATCTAATTAATAAAAACTCATGTGTTAGCAGTCTTATACTTCTTGAAGGCGTCAAAGTCCTTTTGAAAGTTTACTGTATAGCATAGCAATTTCTTCTTTATAATGACTTTCTTATGAAAACGAATGCCCTAGCCCTGATGGGAGGGAAAATCCTTTTTCTTGCTCCTTTAGCAAGGAAAAGATTTGGAAGGACAGCAGGAAACAGCTCCTAAAAAATGTAATGGTTTATTACGACAAAATCTCTCATAAAGTTAATTATGAAAATAAAACCAAGAATTATATAACAGAGAATTCCTGCTTTTTGAAGAATTTTGGTATAAGATTTCTAAATCATTAACCTTAAAATTTTTTAGTCATGCCAGATGCAAGAATTCAAAACGAAAAACAATACCAGGCTCTTTTAGAAATAGGCTATAGCAAAGAAAAAGCAGCGCGAATTGCGAATACGCCAGATGCAGGTGAAAAGGGAGGAAGGGCAAAACCTTATGATGAATGGTCGAAAGCCGAATTGTACCAGCAGGCTATAAAAGTGGGGATTCCGGGACGTTCTTATATGAACAAAAAGAATCTCGTTAAGGCATTACGAAATAATTAAAAAGTATTTGAAAAATAATAAAGCCACAGAGGATAAACAGAATATATCGGAAATAGAATCTTTTACATCCTGATCCCGATAATTATCGGGAGTGGCTTAATAAAAACGAAACGACCATGAATGCAGCTGCAAAAACCGAAAAACTAATGAATCAATTGATCAAAACACCGCATTTGGTGATCGAGAAATTAGATTTAGTTTACATCAATAATCAAAGGCTGCCTATAGAACGATGCAAATGCGATGATGGTTTTGTTTATAAAAAAAACGGAAGATGCATTAAGCGAAAAAGCGAACTGAAACGCTTTAGCAGTCTGGTGCTTCCGCCGGCTTGGGTAAACGTTCAGATTTCGGATTTGCCAAACGGACATTTGCAAGCGGTGGGTCTGGATGTTAAAAACAGAAAACAATACCGTTATCACCCAAAATGGAATTTGATTCGAAATCAAACCAAGTTTTATAAAATAGCCGAGTTTGGAACCAAATTGCCTTTGATTCGAAAACAAGTTGATGAGGATTTAGAGAAAAAAGAATGGTCGAAAGAAAAGGTAGTAGCGTTAGTAATCCGGTTAATGGAGGAAACGCATATTAGAATTGGAAATGAAAAATATGCCAAGGACAATAAATCATACGGACTTTCGACTTTAAGAAAACGCCACATTAACATTAATAAAAATTCACTCCGATTTGAATTTACAGGAAAAAAAGGAGTACAGCATACGATTACAACCCGAAATAAAAAATTGATAAAATTGGTGAGCCGTTGTGAAGAAATTCCGGGTTGGGAAGTTTTTAAATATTATGATAAAAACGGCGAAAGAAAAGTGCTGGACAGTCATATGGTAAACGAATATTTGCATGAAATTTCAGGAGAATATTTTAGTGCCAAAGATTTTAGAACCTGGGCAGCATCGATCGTGTTTTTTGAAACCTTGATGGAAATGGGAACAACAAGCGACGAAAAAGAAATCAAAAAGAATATCCTGACCGCTTTTGACACAACTGCCGAAGCTTTGGGAAATACCAGAAATGTGTGCAAAAATTATTACGTTCACCCTTTATTGGTTTCGACTTACGAGGATGGTTCGATCGAACAATACTTTGAACGGGCAAAAAAATGCCGAAGCACCAAAGAGCACTTTTCGCACAGCGAAATTGCTTTTTCAGAATTAATACAAAATTATCAGGTCAACTTATTGTAAATCAGGTTCGATCGTGCTAACAAAATAATGTTTAGAGTTAATACATCTCTTTAAAAAGTATGAAATTTGAGTAACAAACAAAATCATTATTAACTAAAATCACAAGCTTATGTTACGTTATACAGTCATTTTTATTATTCTTGCTATCATAGCCGGAATATTTGGTTTTGGTGGAATTGCCGCCGGAGCAGCAAGTATCGCTAAAGTTTTATTCTTCATATTTTTAGTCTTATTCGTTATATCTCTAATTAGCGGAAGAAAAAGTATTTAGTCAGCAAATAAATAACAATTAAAAAACGACACATATATCTCGGTAAATGTGTCGTTTGCATTTTAAAAAAAATTAAAAAAAAGAATTATGGGAACCAAAAGCGGTGCTTACCAGGATGTCTACATTAAAAGAGATGATGAGATGGTAAGCTTAAAAAACGATGTGACAGATTTCTGTGAAAAATATATAAAACCGGTACATCCTGAAAATTGGGATTGGTCGACACGCGATTTCGAAAATCCGGATAATGATCCTACAGTTGCCGAAGCAAGAGCGATAGGAAATGTTGTTTTTAACGATTTAAACGATCAAAAAGATACCGATGTCGATTTGTCTACGATGAATAATGTTGAGTCTATTAAAGCTTATTTAAACCCGCAAAGCAAATACGAAGCTTTTAATATGGAAGAATTTGCTTTTGCCTTGAAAGTAGAACTCGAACACGGGAAAATAAAAGACGTGAATGTAACCAATAATCATCCGTTTTTGACCGCGATGATTGCATTGGCACACATGACCGAAAGTCTGACGTATTACAAAAGATTGAAAGTAATGGAAGCCGAAGGCGAGATTTACGAAATCATGCGTAAAATTGATAAAGTGACAACAGGAAAAGATAAATTACTCGAAGAACTCATAAAAGCCGAAGAGGAACTAAAAGAGGCCAGGGCAGGGCTGGCAGAACGTCTGGAAAAAATGGATGATATTCCGGTTTTGGAAATTATTGGAGATTGATTCTCTTTAAGATTCTAAGTTTCTAAGAGTCTAAGATTCTAAGGTTCTGAGATTTTTTGCAGGAGGTTTTAAAAAACTTAAAGGTTCAGATGGATAAAAGACAAAAAGAGTTTGAACTCTTCAACTTTATTCATCTGAACCTTTAATTTTTTTTAGTTCTTAGTATCTTAGCATCTTAGCACCTTAGTCCCTTTTCTCTAAAATTTCCTCGGATCATTATCAGGATATTCCACATCTTCTTCTTCCTGAACATCATCTTCGATATATTCAGTTTCCTCTTCCTCTTCTTCATCATCGATATCTTCCAGGACATCTTCGGTTTCGTTAAAATCTTCTTCTTCTCTTTCCAAAGAAGCGTCGGACGGATTATCCAGTTCGTCGTTTACATCGTCGATATTGTTACCGTTTTGATCCAGTTCTTCTTCATACAAATCATCTGTATTAGAGTTCAGGTCATCTTCGCTATGAAAGTCATCCGTTAGATCGTCTTCGTCATCCGTAAGTTCATCCGGATTAGGATTGTCCGGATTGTGACCATTTCTAACTGTGTAACCGCGTTCGGCTATTTCGCGATTATCAGTATCGCTTTCTTTCATATCGTCGATATTGTATAATTCTTCGTTCATAAGATTATTTCTATCGGCCGTATTTGGATTCTGATTTCCGGGAACTCTATTCCCTTCCATCATGCTGTTTTTTTGATCTGTAGTATTCATGACATTTCGTTTTAATATTACTATATACAAATCTAATGAGGAAGAGAAGCAATTGTATTATAGAATTATAACGTGTAATTGTATAATTAACAGATGGTTATGTCGAGTTTGAAATGTGTGCAAAAAAAAAGACCATTATCCATGATAACAGTCTTCTAGCATTTTCGGCTTTTATAATTCTTTTGAAACCTTAGTTGTCGTTTCTTTCTAAATCGTCATCATCAAAATGATCTTCGTCTTCAATATGCTCTTCTTCATCCAGTTCGTCAACATCAATAATTTCAAATTCCTCATCCGGATTATTACTGATATAATCATCTTCATTTACAACCTGCTCTTCGTTAGGAATGTTTTCGTTTCTGATGATGTTGTCTTTTTTAAGCAGTTTATCGATAGCATTATCAATCAATATTGCAGTGTCAATATCTAAATGGCCTCTTTGATATTTTTGTTGAAAATAAAGTTCGGCTTCCTGATACGTATGGTCTATATGTGTTTCCATTATAATATGTTTTTAAATAAATTTTCCTCTTACAAATCTATCTCTCAAACCAAAAAAATATCTTACAGAATTCTAAAATCTAGTTGTATAATATGCAGGTGTTTAGAATACAACTTTAATAAAAAATGATATAACCTGACTGATAATCAAGGTACTAATTTTATCAAATATTAATTAACAAAAATTATTACCATGAAAAGTACAGATAGTAAAAAAGAGACCGCTTCTAAACCAGAAGCAAAAAAAGGAGTGACGAAAGCAAAATCTGATGCAGCATCAGGATTGACTGAATTGTTCGAAGATGGATTAAAAGACATTTACTGGGCCGAAAAAGCTTTGACTAAGGCAATACCTACCATGACCAAAAATGCAACGTCAGCGGACTTAATAGAGGCTTTAAACAGCCACTTGACCGAAACCGAAGAACATGTAACACGATTAGAGCAGGTTTTTAAACTAATTGGCCAAAAAGCTTCGGCAAAAAAATGCGATGCAATGGCAGGCTTAATCGAAGAAGGAAAAGGGATTATTGAAGAAACTGAAGTTGGGGTTGTACGTGATGCAGGTATTATCGCAGCAGCGCAAAAAATAGAGCATTACGAAATTGCCACTTATGGTACTTTACGTCAATTTGCAGAGACTCTTGGTTTAACCGAAGCAGCCGGTATTCTGGAACTGACGTTAGACGAAGAAAAAGGAGCCGATAAAAAATTAACCGAGGTTGCGGTAAATGCTGTAAACCTTGAAGCTGCAGAAGCAGATTAATGACAAGAAATCATGATTCTAAAAAGTGCAGCTTTACGTTGCACTTTTTTTAGTTTATAATTTAAAAATTAAGATTATGCCAGAAGGTCCGTCGATAATGATTTTAAAAGAAGAAGTGCAGCAATTTTCAGGAAAAAAAATAATTGAAGTTTCCGGAAATAGTGCGATTGATATTGAGCGTCTCCAGGACAAAACCATTCAGGATTTTAAAACCTGGGGTAAACATTTTTTAATTTGTTTTGATGATTTTACCGTAAAAATTCATTTGCTCATGTTTGGAACGTATCGCGTAAACGAACGAAAAGAAACCAAACCAAGATTGAGTATGATTTTTTCGAACGGAGAACTCAATTTTTATACCTGCTCGGTCAAAATTCTCGAAAGCGATATTAATCAATATTACGATTGGAGAGAGGATGTAATGAATAAAAAATGGGATCCGAAAAAAGCAAAACAAAGTCTGGATAAAAAACCGGACGAAATGATTTGTGATGCAATTCTCGATCAGAACATTTTTTCAGGAGTAGGGAATATTATCAAGAACGAAGTTTTGTACCGATGTAAAATTCACCCCGAATCTTTGGTTGGAAAAATTCCGTCAAAAGATTTAAAAAATATCATCAACGAATGTTCGATTTATAGTTTTGAATTTCTGGATTGGAAGAAAAATTATGAATTAAAAAAGCATTGGCTCGCGTACACCAAAAAAGAATGTAAGCGATGCAATCTTCCCATTCATAAAAAGCAAACAGGGAAGAGAAGCCGAAGAAGTTTTTTTTGTACTAACTGTCAAAAACTACACATATGAAAAATCAGGTTTTAGTTGGCTGTTCCAGTTTCAATAATCGGTTTTGGAAGGGAATTTTCTACCCTGACAACTTGTCACGGTCTAAGTGGTTTGAGTTTTATTGCCAGTACTTTAGCACGTATGAGTTCAACGGAAGCTTTTATAAGTTTCCGACGGTCAGAATATTTCAAAATTGGTACAATAAAACGCCTGAAAATTTTATTTTTTCGGTAAAAGCACCAAAAGAAATCACCCATCTTAAGAAATTTTCAGACTGCGAAGACCGAATAAAAGAGTTTTATAACGTCTGCGAAACCGGTTTAAAAGAGAAATTAGGCTGTATTTTGTTTCAATTTCCGCCAAGTTACCATTTTACTTCCGAAAAGCTCCAAAATATCATCAATAATCTAGATTTAAGGTTCAAAAACGTAATCGAATTTCGTCACGAAAGTTGGTGGAACGAAGAAGTTTGGAATGCTTTTCGCAACCATAATATTACGTTCTGCAGCGTAAGTCATCCGCAATTACCTAGCACTATTTTTACAGATTTCCCGCTTATTTTCATCAGACTGCACGGAAAACCTAAGATGTTTTACTCGAGTTATTCACCTGAAGAATTACTTTATATAAAAGAGGCAATTATTTCAAAATCAGCGTTTGTGTTTTTTAATAATACTGCAAGCGAAGCAGGAATTTTGAATGCTTTGGAGCTGAAACATATGTTGGAATGAGGTTTTTGAAATTTAACCGCAAAGAGCGCAAGGATATACGCAAAGTTCGCAAAGTTTTTTAGCCACAGATTAAAAGATTAAAAGGATTTTTAAAATCTCTATAATCATTTAATCTGTGGCTAACTTTTTTAAATTCTTAGCAAACTTTGCAGCCAAAAAACAAAGCCCGCCAAGAAATAAATCTTAGCGGGCTTTGCGTAAATCCTCGCGCTCCTTGCGGTTAAATTCTTTAAAAAAAAACTACAATTTCAAGTTACCTTCAATACCGTCATCCATGGTTTTTCCGGTTACAAAAGCGGTGGCCATTTTAGCAATTGCAACCATTTTTCCGTTTTTATTATTCCAGTAATAACCGTCTTCCGGTACTACTTTTATAACGCTTAAATTCGGGTCATCTTCACCTTCGGGCATCCAAACTTTCACAATAGGATCCCATAATTCTTTTATCGTTTCCCTGTCGTACGAGATACTTGCGGTTCCGTGTAAGGTTAGAAATTTATCATGTGGTTCAGAGAAAAATAATTCTACCTGAGGGTTCAGGCTAATCTCTGCATTGTGGCTGCTGTTTCTGTCTGATAAAAACCAAAGTTGGCCTAAATCATCAATTTTTTGTACAGACATTGGTCGTGATTGTAGTCTGTATTCGTTATAAGTGCAAAACATACACGTTTTAATGTTTTCTGCCAGATCTTTTATTTTATCTACAGCAAATTCGTTCGTAAGGTCTTTATGATCTCCCATGACTTTATTTTTTATGATTTATTAAATAGTTTTTCGATTAAAGTTCTCATTTCCTGAGCACTATAATAAAGTTTTAAATTACAACTTCGTAATAGTAAAGTTGCTGATTTTATGGCTTTTGGGCTTACACAATTAGATTTAAAAATTATGAGATTTCAATTACTAATTTTTTAGACGATAATCTAAAAGCCATTGATTTATCTATAAATTTGGTTATCTTTGAAGAAGATAAATACCTAAAATACCAAATGACTGATTTTACTATATTTTATACTGATGATGACGAAGATGATTTGAGCATTTTTACCGATGCAGTAGAATCATTACCAAAAAAAATACAGCTTCAGACCTATTCTGGAGGCGAAAAGTTATTGAATGCGATCTACAATCCGCCACCAACACCACATATAGTTTTTTTAGATTTGAATATGCCAGGTAAAAACGGATTTGATGTTCTTACGGAACTTAGAAACTCTAAATTGAAAAATGATATTCCCGTAATTATTTTCTCGACTTCAAACGAGCCAAGTATAATCGAAAGATGTCGTAACCTGGGAGCTAATTACTTCATTACAAAGCCTGTTTTAATGAAAGATATCATAAAATCTATTGAACATGCACTGGAAATAGATTGGAAAAAATTCAATCCAACCGATAAAACCTTTGTTTATAAATCGTAATGCAACTATTATAATTCCGGAATGTAAATATCAAAAGTGGCGCCCTGACCTTTTTCGCCACTTGCCGTGATAATTCCCTTGTGGTTTTCTACAATCTTTTTTACAATTGCCAGACCAATTCCCGTCCCTGCAAATTCAGTTTCTGTATTCAAACGCTTAAAAACCTCAAAAATACGCTCCTTATATTCGGCTTCAAAACCAATTCCGTTATCCGAAATTTTAAGGTGATAGTAAATTCTTTCCGGATAGTTTACATCCTCTTTAATGCTTTTTCCTTTGATTCTTTCCGCACTAATCTCAATTACGGGAGCAACATTCTTTTTAGAGAATTTCAATGCATTTCCGACAAGATTATGCAGCAATTGTCTAAACTGAAACGGAATAATAGTAGCTTCACCCAAAGGATGAAAATTAACGCGAGCATTCTTTTCCTCAATACGGTCAGAGAAATCACTTAATATTTCCTCTGCAATATCGTCTAAATTCGTTTTTACAAAGATTCTTTCGGCAGAGTTGGTTCTGGAATATTCTAAAAGATCCTGAATTAAGGTTTGCATTCTTTTGGCCGAAACTTCAATTCGGCTCAAATAAGTTTTGGCTTTCGCCGAAATATTCTGCTCATCCAAATCAGACAATCGACTGGCAAAAGTCTGAATTTTACGCAGCGGTTCCTGCAAGTCATGGCTTGAAATATAGGCGAAAGACTGCAGTTCGATATTCATATTAATCAGGTCCTTATTTTTAAGTTCAAGTTGTGCCGTACGTTCCTGAACCTCTTTTTCAAGTTTAGTGGTAAAATCTTTCTGATCCTGAATATCCGTACTCGTACCCACCCACATCTGAATTTTTCCCTGATCATCTTTCTGGGCAATTGCCCTGCTTAATTGCCATCTGTATTCGCCATCATAACGACGAAAACGATGCTCTAACAAAAAGTCATTTCCGGTTTTTATAGCTTCCATCCAGGTATTTACATTCGCTTCGCGATCTTCAGGATGTACAATTTGCAGCCAGCCTTTTTTCTCAATTTCATCAACCGGTATTCCGGAATAGGTATAAACAGATTCATTAAAATAATTCAAATTTCCCAGCGCATCACTTGTCCAGATATGCTGTGGCATAGAATCGGCAAGGAGTCTGAATTTTTCTTCGCTTTTAATCAAAGTCTGCTGGCTGTTTTTTTCATCTGTAATATCCATGATGGTCCCCAGCATTTTTACAGGATTGTTATTTTCGTCAAAAAATATTTTACCGTGTGCCTTTACCCAGCTAATAGAATTATCTGGTTTAATAACTCGGGCCTCATATTTGTAAATGCTGGTTCTAAGAGCCACTTTATAAGCTTCTTCTAAAATAGGCTGATCATCAGGATGAATCTGGCTTCGAATTTCCGGTCGTGTTATTTTTACCGTTTTATCATGTCCAAAAATAGTAGCAAGATTTTCTGAGTATATTAAATCCTGGGTCGCAAGATTGACATCCCAGGTCGCAATTTCGGCAATTTCAGCCGCTAGTCTGGCACGTTCTTCGGCATTTTCTACCTTTTTGCGGGCTTCAACTTTTGAGGTTACATCATTTACAGTAACCATAACGCCAGAAGCTTCTCCTTCTTTTTCGAGTAACGGAGTATACTGATAATCAAGATAAAACTTTTTGAGTTTTCCCTTAACATTTACATAAGCAATCGCTTCGTTTTCGCGGACAATTTTCTTGTTCAGTATAACCTGATCCAGTAATTCGGGATATTTTTGCTCTAATAATTCAGGGAAGACCTCGATTATAGGTTTTCCGATAGTTTCTTTTTTCTTTTTCTGCCAGATGGTTTTCATCATGGTGTTATTCGCCATTTCGATAATATGGTCTTTTCCTCTAAAAATGGCCATTGCAATAGGAGAATCCATAACTAAATTACGAAAAGCTTTTTCGCTTTGTGTCAATAAATAACGCGCTTTTACGGCTTTAGTAACTTCGTGGGTCACAATAATAACCCCCACAATATTATTTTCTTCTTTTAAAGGATGAAAAACAAGATTAAAATAACAAACTTCCTGTTTGCCATAACGATTTAAAGTAACCTCTAATTCATCTGAATAATAAGGAATTCCATCTTCATACACTTTTGAAAGCAACGGATAAACCGTATCTTTAGTTTCCGGAACAGTAGCAAAAACGGGTTTGTCCAGAATGTCTTCTTCTCTTTTATCTATGATCTGAAGATAAGTAGCATTGGCCATTTCGATAATCAGATCAGCGCCTTTAAGAATGGCAATTCCAAGTGGAAGCTGTTTTACGGTATTTCTAAATCGCTTTTCGCTTTCCTCAACAGCCGTTCTGGCGATTACCTGTATCGTAACATCATTTGCAATGGCGACAATTCCTGAAATAGAACCGTCGGATTCTTTTAGAGCTTCGTAAACGACATTAATAAACGTGTTTACAATCTTGCCTTTTCGGGTTAACTTCACTGGCAATTCGTATGCGGTAAATCGTTCTCCGGTATTATAGACGTCAAGCAAAACATCTTCTAAACCCTGACCGGCAACTTCCGGCAATGCTTCAAAAATTGGCCTGTTGATGACTTCTTCAATTTTTCGCTCCCAAATTTCGAGCATCAGATCGTTTGCAATTTCTACCACATAATCTTTTCCCCTAAAAATGCACATGGCGTTAGGGGTTTGCAAAATATTATTACGATAACGTTCGTTACTGTTTTCCAGTTTTTTACGAATGTTAACTTTGCTGGTGGTTTCATCGCAAATAACCAGAACTCCATTTATTTTTCCTTCATCATCGTTTACGGGACTATAACTAAAGGTCCAGTAAACGTCTTCCATTTTTCCGTTTCTGTATATTGGTAAAAGCTGGTCTTCGTGCCAGGTGGCTTCGCCCTCAGTAAGAACCTGATTTATTAATGGTTCTATAAAATCCCAGATTTCCGGCCAGTATTCGGCGCCTTTTTGTCCTAATATTGCCGGATGTTTTCCATCATTCCCAAGACTTGGGCGATAAGCATCATTATAAAAACAAATATGGTCCGGTCCCCAAAATAAGAACATAGGGAACTTTGAGTTCAAAAGTATTCCTAAAGTAGTACGCAAACTTTGTGGCCATGATTCAACAGGGCCAATAGAAGATTTGCTCCAGTCTTTAGCACGTGTCAGCGCGCCCATTTCGCCTCCTTTGGCAAGAAAATCGTGATTGTTAGTACTCATTAAAGTCATTTTTGTTTTTGGTTAAAACAAGAAAGTATTGGTAATAAATGTAATAATTCTAAAATTGGTTTTTTAGAGAATTGTTAAAATTAGTAAAATAATTATTGATTTGTTTTTTGATTTTTTGAATGAGGTAATTTTTAAATCTATTGAGTTAATTTTATTTGTAATCAATGATGAAATTTGGATTAACAATAGGTTTGAAAAAATCTTAATACAATAAAGTCATGAAAAAAGAGCAAAAACACGAAACCGATTATATCAAAAAATATCAGGACCAAGGATATACTTCTAATTTTTTATTCGAAGCAGGAACTTTATTAGACTCTGAAACGAAATATGCTTATCAGCCCAATGAAATTTTTATTGTAGCACATCACCGTTATGAAGGAATGAGTGATCCGGATGATATGTCTATTTTGTATATGATTGAAACAAAAGATCAGATAAAAGGAACACATTTAATAGGTTATGGCCCAACAGCAGACCTTGAAGAAGCCGAATTTTTTAAAGATATCCCAAAGGCAAATTATGCCAAAAACGCCGATATCAATGAACTTACATAAGAAAAGAAAATAGATTAGTATTTTTTTATTTTGCTGGGGAGCAGTTGTTCCGGATTTATCCGGGGCAGCTGCTTTTGTTTTTTTTAAAGTTCTGAGTTGCTGAGGGGCTAAGGTTCTGAGTTTTTTTGCCGCTAAGGCACTAAGGCGCAAAGAATTTAATTGCTACGTTGTAATTAATCTCGCAATCCCGATGGTGGCCAATGTCATTAAGTTAAGGAAAAATCTATAAAATTACTTAACCGTTTAATCAAGAAAGTAATTATAAAAATCCGTTTTTATCAGCGTTTTCGCTTTAGCGAATCAGTAAAATCAGCGTCTAATTTTGACGCGGATAAAACAGATTTACTTCGTAAAAACGCGGATAGAAACGGATTTGATTTGCAATAATTTTATTTTCTAAAAGCTTAACTTAATGAAATTGCGATAGTGGCCGGGCGAGAAGTCGCAAAGCTTTGATTTTTCTTTTCGTTTTTTTCTTTGCGACTTCGCTCCCGATCACCATCGGGATTGCGAGAGATTTTCACAATCCAAATTCAAAAATAAACTTTGTGCCTTAGCGCCTTTGTGGCAAAAAAACTTCGTGGTAAAACAGCCCTTGTAATAATTATGAAATATCTGACTGAAATTGTATAAAGGTTTGATTAACAATATTCCTGAAATTTGAATTATCAAAATAAGATAAAAAACCAAAGTCAGGTTTTGTACGTAAATAAGTACGAACCATATTGTAAAAACCAAACCATTATGAAAAAACTATACTTAAATACAGGTGGATTTAATGCTATTTTTAATAACCTTAAAGATAGTTTTAACGCCGAATTGATTACCACTAATAATAACGAATACAATTTGATTATTAAATCAAAATGGGCAAAAGGAACTATTAGCGGCGTTTGTTTTGAAAATAAAATGTCTCATATGCATTTTGACCTTGTATTTAATGAAGATGTTACTTTAAGTGTAGAATCTTTTAAATCTGCTCCGATACTTTTTGCATATTGCGAAAACGGGAATTTAGCACATAGTTTTGGTGCTAATGGAGAGAAAAAAAGCATTAAAAAGAATCAAACGGGAGTTTTAAGTAATACATCGGTTATCAATAGTGTTTTGTATTTTGAAAGTCATAAACACATTCAGTTCTCTTTAATCGGAATGCCAACAGAGGCGGGAGAAGAGGATCAGAATGTTGAAATGATGGCCCAATTAAAGAAAAGATTCATGAACGAATCGGGGAATTATATCTATACAGGATCACAGAGCTTAAAAGTAATTCAGAAATGGCAAGAACTAAAAACACTTCCGCAGCAAGGAATTGTTAGAAACCTGCTTAAAAAACTGATACTAAAAGAGATTATCGAAATGGAGATAGCCCAACATAGTTACAATTACATGAGTACGTTTGATCCTATTGTAAATTTAGCAGCAAGACAAATCAATGAAATTAAAAGAATTTCACACATGAATATTGCTGAAGTTATTAGTGCTGCAGGATTAGCCAGTAAAAACTATTTGCCACGTATTTTTAAAGAAAAATACCATTTATCATATAAGCCATTCAATCAAAAATTAGCTAGCTAATAAGCATTATATATACCACTTCTTTACGAAAAAAAACAGCTTTTCTACGAGCTGTTTTTTTTATGTTTTGAATTGCGGTAAATGGAACACGGATGACACGGATTTGCTTCGCAAAAACACGGATTGGCGCGGATTTTTATGATGTAAACTTAAACAAGCTTTGTATCTTAGAATTAGATAAAAATAGGCCACGGATGACACGGATTTACTTCGCGAAAACACGGATTGGCGCGGATTTTTATGATGTAAACTTAAACAAGCTTTGTATCTTAGAATTAGATGAAAATAGGCCACGGATGACACGGATTTGCTTCGCAAAAACACAGATTGTCGCGGATTTTTATTTTGAGTCTTTGTAATGTGTAATAGAAAAAGCTTAGCGACTTAGCGCCTTCGTGGCAAAAGAAAAACTTAGAATCTCAGTATCTTAGAGTCTCAGCACCTTTAAAACTAACTCTCTTTCTCATAATAAATAATAAAATACACCATAATCAAATTCAGGCATAACGAGACGCTGTTGGTAATTATTATCGGCAGATCATTTTTTAAAATGCCGTAAATAATCCAAACCAAAATCCCGAAAGTGAGGATGCTAAAGGTTTTAAGTGATATTTGTTTCACTTTTTTAGTTTTCCAGACTTTTATAATCTGCGGAATCACTGATATTGTAACACAGGTTCCGGCGAAGAGGCCAACAATATCTATTAAGTTCATTTCTTTTTAAGTTACTGAGTTACTAAGTTTCTAAGTGGCTGAGATGCTAAGGTTCTGAGTTTTTCTTGCCACGAAGGCACTAAGGCGCAAAGTTTTTTTAGTGGTAAGGTTTTAAGAATGCTAAGCTCCTGATTTTTTAACTTTGTAATCTTAAATAAGCTCATGCGAAATTAAAAAGAGAACTTTGCGTCTTTGCGCCCGATCACTATCGGGATTGCGAGATTTAATCTATACATAATTCTAAAACCTTAGAACCTTAGCATCTCAGCATCTCAGCACCTTCAAAAAAAAACTATCCCCCAATCATTTCACCTCCATTAATATGTATAAATTGTCCGGTGATATAACTGCTGTCTTCGCAGGCCAGGAATACATAAGCCGGAGCAACTTCTGAGGGCTGACCGGCTCTTTCCATTGGATTGTCTTTTCCAAAATCGGATAAATTATCGAAACTCGCTACAATCAGCGGAGTCCATATTGGGCCGGGAGCGACTCCGTTTACACGGATTTTTTTCCTGGCAAGCATGGTCGATAATGATCTGGTGAAACTTACAATCGCACCTTTTGTACTGGCGTAATCTGCAAGATGTTCGCTGCCGCGATACGCTGTGACTGAACTTGTATTGATTATAGTATCGCCTTCTTCGAGCAATGGTAAAGCGGCTTTTGTGATATAGAAATAAGGGTAAATATTGGTTTCGAATGTTTTATGAAGTTGTGCGGCGGTTATGTCTTCCAATTCGGTTTGAGGGAATTGTACTGCGGCATTATTTACCACAATGTTTAATTTTTTAAAATGCGAATGGCATTTTTTTACGGCACTTTTACAAAATTTCTCATCCTTCAAATCTCCGCTAATAATCAGGCATTCGCGGCCTTCTTTTTCAATTAAGGCCTTTGTATCTTTGGCATCTTTGTCTTCTTTAAGGTAAACAATCGCAATATTGGCACCTTCTCTGGCAAAATGTACGGCAACACTTCGTCCAATACCGCTATCGCCTCCGGTTATAAAAGCTACTTTTCCTAAAAGTTTTCCGCTTCCAACATAGTTTTCTCTTATTACTTCAGGTTCCGGATGCATTAGATGTTCGTTGCCCGGAAGGTTTTGTTTTTGTTCGGGAAATGTTTTCGTCTTTTTCATAACTTGTAATTTTAAAGCAATTAATCTGACTCTAAAATAGTTAATGATAATTCAATGCATTAACTGAAAGAAATTTAAGATTATCGCAATAAAAAAGCCTTATATAATTTGAATATTGAACATGGGAATTATGTAACGAATTAAATTCTCAATAAAAGATCAGTTTCCTTTTTTTTTATAAATTTGAAGGTTTGACTAACGTTATCTAAAAGTAGGATCAGCTATTTTTAATGGCATTTTTCAATGATATTTTAAACTAAAAACAATTATTTTAATTCATAGAACTTTACTCCCCCAACCAGTATGGTATTAATCGTTGACGATATAAAGGCAAATATTATTGCCTTGAAGAAAACATTAGAGCTACATGATATTGATGTGGATACTGCCGAATCTGGTGAAGAAGCCCTGAAGAAGATTTTAAAAACAGATTACTGCCTGATCATCATGGATGTTCAGATGCCGGGACTTGACGGTTTTGAAGTCGTAAAAATTCTCTCGGGTAATAAGCGAACCAAAGACATTCCTGTTATTTTTCTATCGGCGCTTAATATCGAAAAAAAGTATATTTTTAAAGGATATGAAACCGGTGCTGTCGAATATATTACCAAACCTGTCGACAGTGATTTGCTGATTTTGAAAGTAAAAACTTTTTTAAAGTTATACGAACAGCAAAGAGAATTAAAAGGTATAAAAGAACTTCTGTCTAAAGAAATTATCATAAGAAAAGAAGCTCAGGATAATCTCGAAATTAAGATCGCAGAAAGAACCAAGGAACTGGTTTTAAAAAACGAAGAATTAGAGATGAAAAATCACGAACTGCAACAATTTTCCTGGGTAGTTTCGCACGATTTAAATGAACCCATAAGAAAGATCCAGATCTTTATAAAAATCATCAAGGAACTTTATCTGGCCGATGATGCAAAAGCAGTTGATTATGTAAATCGTACGATAAAATCGGCTGAAAGAATGCAGACTTTAATTACCGATTTACTGGCTTACTCGAGATTATCATCGCAGGTAAAACCCGAAGTAACAGATTTGAATGTGGTACTGCAGGAAGTTTTATCTGATTTTGATTATTTGATCGAAAGAAAAAACGCTACTATAAAATCGAATGAACTTCCTACGATAGATAGTATTCCGAGTCAACTAAGACAGGTTTTTCAGAATTTGATTGGGAATGCCTTAAAATTCTCCGGAAATTCCCAACATCCCTTAATCGAAATTACTTCGGAAATTATTTCTGATAAATCGTTTGATAGTCCAACTTCCCCGGAAGGGAAATTTTGCAGAATTACAGTAAAAGATAACGGAATTGGTTTTGACGAAATTTATCTCGACAGGATATTTATTATTTTCCAGAGTTTAAACGATCGCCAGTCGTACGAAGGAACCGGAATTGGATTGGCAATCGCCAAAAAAATCATCGAAAAACACAACGGATTAATTACAGCAAAAAGTCAGGTAGGACAGGGCGCAAGCTTTATTATTATCCTGCCTCTAAAATACGAGTAAACAAAAAATATATTTTTCCCTTTAAAATACCAATAAATATAACCAAAAAACATGAAGAGTAATTTTAAAAGAAATTTGTTAATCAGTTCATTAGTATCATTAATAGTGCTAATGGTCAGTTCCACGGCCTCATTTCTTAGTATAAAAAGCTTGTTAGAAAGTAATTCCTGGGTAAACCATACTCAGGAGGTAATTTATAATCTGAACGAAGGTTCGGCTGTAATTACTGAGGCGCAAACTAGTATGCGTGGCTATTTGATTGCGGGCGACGAACAGTTCGTAGACCGTTATAATGATGCCGAGGCAAAATCTAAAGTTTTTTTCGACAAGGTTGCAGAACTTACGATTGATAATCCGTCGCAACAAATGCAGTTAAAGGAGCTAAAAGAGTTGCGAGAAAACTTTTTTAAGTACTTAAACAATCAAATTGTAAAAAAGCGTTTGGGGAAAAACTCCGCTACATTTGATCTTACCGAAGGTCGAAATATGATGAATGATTTGCGAGTGCAAATAAAATCGGTTGAAAATACGGAGCAAAGCCTTTTAAAAGTACGCAACGAAAACTCAGAACGTTATGGTACTTATAGTATTGTCCTGATTATTGTGGCTTTTATAATTGCTTTCGTAATTTCGATTGTCTTCCTGATCAGAATTTTGAAAGATTTCAACGAACGTGCTATACTTCAAAATGAATTAGAGAAAAAAGACCGCGAAACGGCTCAAAGAATCGAAGCGATTAGTTCTATTGCGAGTAATATTTCGAACGGAAATTATGATATCAGGGTAGATGATAACAAGGCTGACGCTTTAGGAAGTGTGGGAGAATCTCTAAATAGTATGGGAGTTTCCTTAAAAAGTTCTTTCGATTTATTATCTCAAAAAGAATGGCTTCAAACCGGTATTGCAAATCTTAATAATGTGATGCTGGGTGATAAAACGTTAGCAAAATTATCAAAAGATGTTATCGAATTTGTGTGCCAATATACCAATAGCAGCGCAGGGGTTTTGTATGTTTTAGAAGATAATGAACTTTTTGTTGCCGGTGGTTATAGCTATATACCGGGTAAAAATCGTGAACGCATTCAAAAAGGAGAAGGGTTAATTGGTCAGGCCATTGTTTCAGGAAAAATTCTGGAATTAAAATCTTTATCTCCGGATGATATCCAGATTAATTATGCTTTGGGGCAAATAAAACCAACACATATTGTAGCTGTTCCGTTATTAGATACCAGAATCGAAGGTGCAATAGAATTGGCGAGTATTTACGGATTTTCGGAACTGCATTTAGAATTTCTAAAAAGTGTTTCAAACAACATAGGCATTGCCATTAAATCGACTCAAAACAGAAAACGAGTGATGGAACTGCTGGAAGAAACCAAATCTCAGTCAGAAGAACTTCAGGTGCAGCATAGCGAACTTGAAGCTATTAATGCTGAGTTGGAAGCGCAAACAGAAAAACTTCAGGCTTCTGAAGAAGAGTTGCGTGTACAACAGGAAGAATTAGAGCAAACCAACGAAGAATTGTCTGAAAGAAGTGTTTTATTAGAAGAAAAAAACAATGAAATTCAGAAAAAATCTGAAGCTTTAGAACTTACCACTCGTTATAAGTCAGAGTTTTTGGCGAATATGTCGCACGAATTAAGAACACCTTTAAACTCTATTTTACTTTTAAGCCGTTTGTTATCTGAAAATAACAACCAAAGCATGGTCGAAGAAGAAATTGAGTTTGCCAAAGTAATCCAGAGTTCTGGAAATAGTTTGCTAGGATTGATTGATGAAATTCTTGATTTGTCTAAAATTGAAGCCGGTAAAATGGAGCTTGAATTCCTGGATGTTTCGACCAAAGAAATCACAGATACTTTATGGAACTTGTTTAATCAGGTAGCAAAAGAAAAAGGAATTAAGTTTGAAATCATCTCTAAAGATGCACCAATTGTTATTAAAACGGACAAAATGCGTTTAGAGCAAATTTTGAAAAACCTGATTTCGAATGCGATTAAATTTACCGAAAAAGGAACGGTTAGTTTAGAAATTAAAATCAATACCGACGATGATAAAATCATTTGCTTTATTGTAAAAGATACCGGAATTGGAATCCCGTTAGAGAAACAGCCTTTAATTTTCGAGGCGTTTCAGCAAGCTGATGGTTCTACCAAACGTAAATATGGCGGAACTGGTTTAGGATTGTCGATTAGCCGTGAATTGGCGAAACTGCTTCGTGGAGAAATTATATTGCATAGTAAGGAGAACGAAGGAAGTTCGTTTACCTTATGTTTACCGGTTTTTGGAACTGCTGTTCATAAAATTAATGTAGAGAAAATTCCGCCAACAGAATTTACAGAAGTAGAACCAGATGAAGTAACGCCACCAAAGAAAAAATACATAAGCGAAACTATTCCTGCCGAAATTGAAGACGACAGAGATTCAATTTTGCCTGGCGATAAGGTAATTATGATTGTAGAAGACGATATTAATTTTGCCAAATCGCTTTTAACTTTCACCAGAAAAAAAGGATATAAAGGAGTTGTTTCTGTGCGAGGCGATTATGCTTTAAATTTTGCACTGCTTTACAATCCGGTTGGTGTATTATTAGATATCGAATTACCAATAAAAAGCGGTTGGGAAGTTTTAGAAGAATTAAAAAATCATTCGGCTACCAAACATATTCCGGTTCATATTATGTCATCGCACAAATTAAAACAGGAAAGTTTACTAAAAGGAGCTGTAGATTTCTTAGACAAACCGGTGGCTTTCGAAAAAATTCCGGATGTATTTTTACGAATCGAGCATATCATTAATAAAGAAGCTCAAAAAGTTTTAATTATCGAGGATAATCCAAAACACGCTAAAGCGCTGGCTTATTTCCTGGAAACCTATAATATTAATTCAGAAATAAAAAGTGAAGTTTCGCAAGGATTAGAAGCACTGAATAAAACAGAAGTAGATTGTGTGATTCTTGATATGGGAATTCCGGACAAACACGCTTATCAAATTCTTGATGGGGTAAAGAAATCTCCGGGATTAGAAAACTTGCCGGTAATTGTATTTACAGGAAAAAGTTTATCGATGAAAGAAGAGGTGAAAATTAAAAAATACGCCGATTCGATTATTGTAAAAACGGCGCATTCTTACCAAAGAATGTTAGACGAAGTGTCGCTTTTTTTACATTTAGTTGAAGATAAAAAAGACCCAAAAGACAAAAAAGAAAGCCATAAAAAGCTAAATTTACTAAATAATATCCTGCACGATAAAAAGGTATTAATTGTAGATGACGATGTTCGTAATATTTATTCGTTGACAAAAGCCTTAGAAGTTTTTAAAATGAATGTGATTACCGCTTTTGATGGAAAAGAAGCCATCAAAATACTGGAAGAAAACGACGATACTGATATTGTTTTACTCGATATGATGATGCCTAATATGGACGGTTACGAAACAGCCGAAAAAATACGAAGCATGCCTAAATTCCTTAATTTGCCACTTATTGCCGTTACAGCAAAAGCAATGACAGGAGACAGAGAAAAATGTATCAAAGCAGGCGCATCAGATTATATTACCAAACCGGTCGATATCGATCAGTTGCTTTCGTTATTGCGAGTGTGGTTGTATGATAAGATATAAATAGATTACAAAGAAAAAGTTAGCCAAAGATTAAAATAATTCAGGCAGATTATTTGATGCTAATTTCACGCAGATTTAAAAAGATTCAAGCAGATGTGCACAGATTAATTTAATAAAAATCTAAAATTAAATCTGCTTTAATCTGTAAAATCTGCGTGAAACAAAAATGTTTTAATCTTTGAAATAAAAAACTTAAAAAAAATAATTCGTTACAAAAAAAATAAACCAAATAAAAAGTGGACGAAATGAATAAAAAAAGACTCTTAATTATTGATGATGACTCTAGAAATATTTTTGCTTTAGAACACACTTTACGTGCAAAATCATTTGATTGTTTGTCTTGTCTAAGTGCTGAAGAAGCATTAAAATTATTGAGTACTGATGAACACATCGATGCTGTCCTGATCGATATGATGATGCCTGAAATGGATGGTTATGATGCTATTCCGTTAATAAAAGCATTGCCTGGCAGGAGATCAACGTTTGTTGTTGCAGTAACAGCACAGGCAATGGTGGGTGATAAAGAAAAATGTTTAGAGGCTGGGGCAGATGCATACATCTCAAAACCGGTAGATGTGGATAAATTACTGCTTATTTTAGGCAAAATTTAATGGAATATGATTGAGGATATTGAGTTAGAAACGCTTATTAATGAAATATATGAATATTATGGTTTTGACTTTAGTAGTTACTCGCGCGCTTCTCTAAAAAGGCGTGTAAACAGACTAATTCATCTTGACGGATTTGCACATTTTCATGAATTTCTTTCCAGGGTTCGTTACGATCCTGAATATTATAAACACATGGTCGACGAAATCACGGTAAATGTTACCGAGATGTTTCGCGATCCCTCTTTTTATGCCGTTGTTCGAAATGAAATATTACCCTTATTAGGTACAAAACCTTTTATTAGATTATGGCATGCGGGTTGTTCTACAGGTGAAGAAGTCTATTCGATGGCCATTATGCTAAAAGAAGCCGGTTTGCTGCATAAATCTTTAATTTATGCAACAGACATTAATGCTACCGTTTTAGAAACGGCCAAAAAAGGAATTTTTCCTTTACGAATGATGAAAGAATACTCAGAAAACTATCGCGATGCAGGCGGGCAGGAAGATTTTTCTAATTATTACATCGCCAATTACGGTATCGCCAAGTTTAATGAAGAACTGGCCGAAAAAATGGTTTTCTCGCAACATAATTTAGTTTCAGATACCTCATTTAATGAGTTTGATCTTATTTTATGCCGTAATGTTTTAATTTATTTTGATAACGATCTTCAAAAAAGAGTTATTAATTTATTTGATGAAAGTCTGTCTGTTTTAGGTTTCTTAGCCCTTGGAACCAAAGAAACCATAAAATATTCTATTCCTATGAGTAAATACAAACAGTTGGATAAAGAAAAAATATGGAGGAAAATAAAATAATATCAGGCTGTAAAGTAGTTATCATAGGCGGATCTGCAGGAAGTTTAAACGCTTTAATGCAAATTCTGCCTGATTTATCCCAATTAAATGGTTTTGCTGTTGTAATTGTTTTGCACAGAAAAAGCACAGACGATCAGACTTTAGAGGAATTAATTGCCCTGAAATCTAATATTACCGTAAAGATAGTAGAGGATAAAGTGCCTCTTGTGCCAGGTTACATCTATGTTGCGCCATCTAACTATCATTTATTATTCGAAAGAAATGATACCCTTTCATTAGATATATCAGAAAAAATCAATTATAGCCGTCCAAGTATCGATGTTTCGTTTGAATCCGCCTCAGAAATATATGGAGAAACTTTAGTCGGAATTTTATTGTCTGGTTCTAATACTGATGGAACTTTTGGTTTAAAAGCCATTAAAGCCGCAGGAGGAACCATTGTCGTACAAAACCCAACAGTGGCAGAGATGCCTTTTATGCCTCATAATGCCATTTTAAACACCAGTCCTGATTTTGTTTTAGATAATCAGGAAATATTAGAATTATTACGTTCTATAAATACTTAATAATCTCAATCAAGAGTTGGCATGCGCCTTTAGGCACTAAATGTTGGTAGTAAGAATAAATTTAGCGTGCAGTATTTTAGACCTTTATTTTAACCACTATTTTTTAGGTTTTACTTCCTCATCTTCAGGAAGAACAACTTTATTCAATTCAGCTTCCTTTTCAGCCCTTCTTTGTGCTGCTTTTCCTTTACCAATAGGGATTCCAGCCGTTAGATACAAAGATCTGTTGTAAACATTAGGTCCGTCGCCTTTCATTACAGGAACAAGACCATAATAGTATTGCACCGTAACGTTTAAGCCGTTACCTACATTCATATGATAACCAGCACCAAATGCCACTCCAGCATCAATAACCCGAATCTGATCGCGGATATTCTTTTTGTAAATCACATCATCTTTATCAACTTCTTGCTTAAATTCATCAAAAGCTTTAGCCAATAAACCAAACTGAGGTCCGGTTTTAAGATATATTCTATTTTTAAACTGATACTTAATTAAAATAGGAACATTAAAATACCTGATTTCACGATTCACACTTCCGCCCGCAAAAGTATTATCCAGATTTACATCGTTCAACGAGTAAACCGGAATTGAGTGCGCACCCATAGGCGATTTTACAATTACTCCCGTATTGATCATCCAGGCAGGATTTTGTTTAGATCGAATGTCAAAATAAAAACCAAGATTAAACCCCGCATTAGTTCCCGAAGATTCAAGACCCGAAATATCAGAAAAATTCACGCCGCCTTCGAGCCCAAATTCAAGGAAAGGAGAATTTAATTTATCTCCAAAAATCAAGGAAATTAAAACTTGCGAACGAGCAGATGTAACGCTAAAGAAAACGATAAGAAGTAATAAACCTTTTTTCATATAATTGGGTTTAAAGTCCAAAACGATACTGAAGACCACCTAAAACCTGTGTACGGGTTCCTAAAAAACCAGCTTCTACACGAAACATAATATGTTTGTTGTACTGAAATTGAGATCCTACAATAAAATTCCACATATCCTTAGGTGCTTTATGCAAAGAATATTGTACCGTAGATGATTCTGCAGTACTCAAAGCTCCATCAAGAGTATTTAAAAAATTCCCCGCTGATTGTAACGCCCTGTTCGCCGTATCGTGCTTGGCAATATTGGCCGGATTTTTTTGCTGAGTTGCCGTCAATCCGTCCCACCAGGTATCTACTTTTGATTGGTTTTCAGATACTTTTGTCAAGCCGTCATCTACTTTTTGCTGAGCACCATCCAGATTTAAAACATCAGATAAAGCAATATTTCCCTGAGTATTTCCTTCAATATGAACTCTAAAACCACCTACCCAAACCGCAATATTTCTTTCGGGTTTACGAAGTTTAAAAGTTTTCCCCAGCCTTGGCCCAAAAATATAAGAAAAAGCAGGTTTGTCCAGTGCACTAACATCGCTCCAGGACATATTCATATCCAGAGCCAGCCAACCACCGCCAATACCAATAGTTGGGGTTAACCCCAATCCAAATGTGGTAGCGCTAAAATTGGCTTTGGTATTAAAACTCGCTACTTGCGACCAGTTATTATCCGCATCAGGAATCCATATTCCCGCGTTTATTTTAGTAGTTGGATTTGATTTTCCAAAAATTCCGTAGACATTTAAGAAAGGAAGCAGCCAAATATCCGGTCTAATGGTAAGAGCGCCAACTTCGACAGAAGATTTATCGAAACGAACAATTTCGTCTAAATTATATAAAGGACCATTATTAAAACCTACCTGTAAGTCTGTAATGTTGATTTCAGAATCCTGCCAAAAGTAATTTATCGAAAGTCCGGCAGAATAGGGTAGATTGTATCCTTTTTGTGCTACTTTTTCTCCCCAAATAGGTAGGGCATAAGGATATTTTACAGTAGAGAGACTGTCTTTTAGTTCCTGATTTTTTTCTCCTACGATTTTATCGGTGTAGACTTGTCCAAAAATTTGTATGCTAAAGAATAATAAAAAGGCTAATAGTAGTGTATTATATTTCATTGATTTCGGTTTTATAAATGTTAATTAATAGAACTGCGTAAAATAAATAGGTACTAATGTGTTCTCGAGGGATTTTGGCTTATCTTTTTGTATTATAGGCGAATAAGAAATTTGGTTGTAAAGAGATGAACTGAAATTATATGTTAATTATTGTTAAAGTTAAATAAAATTTCTTACCAGTTATAATATTTTTTAAGAAAGTGATTATTTTTTTTTGAATGAATTTTCACAAAGTTTGTATTTTTTACAAACATCATTTTCAAATATTTAGATTTTTATAATAGAAATAAATGTTACTTTTGTGTTGTGAAATGGATAACAATCATATTGTCGATTTATTTAATGGCGCTTTCCAATATGCCTTGTGCAGATATGGAGGTAAATAGTGCTGCTCATAAAACCGCACAATTTTCATCAGAAGCAAATCATACCCATGATAAAGACAATGATTTATGTTCTCCTTTTTGCGCCTGTAACTGTTGTGGTGCGCAGGTTTTAAGTTATCAGACTGCTGTAACTTTTGAATTTCCTGTACAGCATACTATCATTTCGATACCATTACCCAACTACAATTCTGTTTTTGCTTCCAATTTCTACGGAAGTATTTGGCAACCCCCACAAATAGCATAATGATTGCCTGATTAAGTTCAGGTTAGAGAGTTGTGGATTTTCCACAGAAGTAATAGGCAAAACTTTGCCTAATTTCTCACGTCATTATACCCTTAAAATGTTAGATAAAATTATACAATTCAGTATAAAGAATAAGTTCGTTATACTGCTATTTACCCTTGTATTAATAGCTTGGGGAAGCTATTCGCTCAAACACTTACCGCTGGATGCTTTGCCGGATATTACCAATAATCAGGTACAAATCATTACAACGGCACCTACTTTGGCCAGTCAAGAAGTCGAACAATTAATCACTTATCCGCTCGAGCAAGCTGTAAAAACAGTTCCGGATATTATAGAACTCCGCAGTATTTCCCGTTTCGGATTATCGGTTGTTACCGTTGTTTTCGAAGACGATGTCGATATTTACTGGGCAAGGGAACAAATTTTTCAACGCTTAAAACAAGCCGAAGAAAATATTCCCGATTATGCAGGATCGCCTGAATTAGCGCCTATTACCACAGGTTTAGGCGAAATTTACCAATACGATGTGTATGCCAAAAAAGGTTATGAAAACAAATACGATGCGGTAAAACTAAGAACCATTCAGGATTGGATTATTATTCCGCAATTGCAAGGTGTTAAAGGCGTTGCAGATGTAAGTACCTGGGGAGGAAAGCTAAAACAATACGAAATTGCCGTAAACCCCAATACCCTAAACAGTCTGGGCGTTACGATTACAGAGATTTTTGATGCTTTAGAAAAAAACAACCAAAATACAGGCGGTGCTTATATCGAAAAAGATCAATTGGCGTATTTTATTCGCGGTGTCGGAATGGCAAAGGGAACAAATGATCTTGGAAATGTAGTAGTAAAAAACCGAAATGGTTCTCCCGTTTTAGTCCGTGATGTTGCCGAAGTTCGCGAAGGCGTTGCCTTACGTTACGGAGCGTCGACCAAAGACGGAAAAGGAGAAATAGTTTCCGGAATGGTCTTGATGTTAAAAGGCGAAAACTCCAGCGCCGTTGTAGATCGAATCAAGGAAAGAATGATTCAGATTAATAAAAGTCTGCCCGAAGGCGTTGTTGCCGAAGCTTTTATTGATAGAGGAAAACTAGTCGATAATGCTATAGGAACGGTAACAAAAAATTTACTAGAAGGAGCTTTGATCGTGATTTTTGTCCTGATTTTATTTCTTGGTAATCTTCGTGCGGGTTTGATCGTAGCTTCGGTAATTCCGTTAGCGATGCTTTTTGCTATTATATTAATGAATGCCTTTGGCGTAAGCGGAAATTTAATGAGTTTGGGCGCAATCGACTTTGGAATCATTGTCGACGGAGCCGTTATTATTGTCGAAGCCACAATGCATCATTTGCAACAACTGAAACGAAAAAAACAATTATCGCAAAGCGAAATGGATGTCGAAGTCTACAATTCGGCTTCGAAAATCAGAAACAGTGCAGCCTTTGGAGAAATCATCATTCTGATCGTTTATCTGCCAATCCTCGCTTTGATAGGAACCGAAGGAAAAATGTTCAAACCCATGGCAATGACCGTTGGTTTTGCAGTTGCCGGAGCCTTTATCCTTTCGTTGACTTATGTGCCTATGATGAGCGCTTTGTTCTTATCGAAAAATACAGAACACAAAGAAAACTTCAGCGATAGAATGATGGCTCGATTAGAGTCCTTTTATACACCATTATTAGAAAAAGCACTTCAATTTAAAAAAATTGTTCTGGGAATATCAGTTGGTTTATTTGCCTTTGGATTAATTGTCTTTAATAGTATGGGAGGAGAATTTATCCCAACGATCGAAGAAGGCGATTTGGCTATAAATGCCACCATTATGACCGGAAGTTCGCTTACGCAGATGGTAGAAACGACCACAAAATACGAGCAAATATTAAAAGCGAAATTTCCGGAGATAAAAACGATCGTCACCAAAATAGGAAGCGGAGAAATCCCTACAGATCCAATGCCTATTGAAAGCGGTGATTTGATTATTGTTTTAAAAGACAAAAAAGAATGGGGAAGAAAATATCACAATTGGGAAGAATTGGCTAATGCCATGAAAGAAGAAATGGAAGTCATTCCGGGTGCCAATATTGAGATTTCGCAGCCTATACAAATGCGTTTCAACGAATTAATGACCGGAAGCCGAAGCGATATTGCCATCAAAATTTTTGGTGATGATCTGGAAATTCTGGATGCTAAAGCTGCCGAGTTAATTTCGAAGATAAAAAGCATTGAAGGAATTGGAGACTTAAAAGCCGATAAAGTAACGGGGTTACCTCAAATTACCATCAAATACGATTATAATAAAATCGCTTTATACGGACTGAATATTTCAGATATCAACAGAATTATACGTTCGTCATTTGCCGGAGAAAGTGCCGGGAAAATTTACGATGAAAGCAAGAGATTTGATGTAGTAGTAAGAATGAATCAGGACAATCGCGGTGATATTACCGATGTGAGTAATTTGTTTATTCCGTTACCAAACGGACAGCAAGTACCGCTTTCTCAAGTCGCAACAGTCGATTACGAGCAAGGTCCGGTACAAGTAGTTCGTGAAGACGGAAAGCGCAGAATCACGGTTGGACTAAACGTTCGTGGCCGCGATATAAAAAGTGTAGTTGAGGAAATTCAGCAAAAGCTGGATAAAAACTTTAAACTTCCGGCAGGTTATTACTTAACCTATGGCGGACAATTCGAAAATTTAATCGAAGCGACAAAACGACTTTCGATAGCGTTGCCAATCGCTTTAGTATTAATATTAGTATTGCTTTATTTCACCTTTAAAAGTTTCAAGCAGGCAGGATTAATTTTTACTGCTATTCCGTTATCTGCCATTGGTGGTGTTTTTGCGCTCTGGATGCGCGGAATGCCGTTTAGTATTTCGGCAGGAATTGGTTTTATTGCTTTGTTCGGAATCGCGGTTCTAAACGGAATTGTATTGATATCGTATTTCAATCAGCTTAAAAAAGAAGGAATAACAGATCCGCTGCAAAGAGTTTTAATTGGAACCAAAACCAGATTGCGTCCCGTTTTAATGACCGCAGCCGTAGCCTCTTTGGGGTTTTTACCAATGGCATTGTCAACGAGTGGAGGAGCAGAGGTTCAAAAACCTTTGGCAACTGTGGTTATTGGAGGATTGTTCTCTGCAACTTTATTGACATTGATCGTTTTGCCGATTTTGTATTTAATGCTGGAGAAGTTTAACCGCAAAGAGCGCGAAGATTTACGCGAAGAACGCAATGAAGATTAAAAAAGATTTGTTTCGCGCAGATTTTAAAAGGATTTAAGCAGATCTGCGCAGATTTTAATCCATAAACTTTATGAAATTAAATCGGCTAAAATCTGCAGAATCTGCGTGAAACAAAAAATTAAGGCAAAGAAATTTAAAAAATAAAAAATGAAGAACATAATATATAATATCAGCGCAAAAGCCTTTGCGAACTTTGCGGAAAACCTTTGCTCCCGATGGCTATCGGGATTGCGGTTAAATCCCGCCCAATTGGCAAATAAAACTTTGTGTTTAAGCATATTCGTATTGGTTAGCACGCTTTCGCAAGCACAAGAAAAAATCAGCTTAGAAAAAGCCATCGAACTCGCCAAATCAAACAACATCGACTTAAAAATAGCCGATAAAGAAATAGAAAAGCAAACAGTTCTAAAGAAAACAGCATTTCAGCCCGAACCATTGCAGGTACAATATCAGGGCGGACAATTCAATAGTGCCGATTACGACCACAACGTTTCGGTTCAGCAGTTTTTTCCAATGGGAAGTATCACAAAAGCCAATCGTCAATTGCAGGAAGAATTGGTAAAACTGGCCGAAAAACGAAAAGCTTTATCTTCTTACGAAATTGAAAAAGCCGTTACGTTGGCCTATTATCAGTATTTGTATGGCGTTTCGATTCAGAAATTGAATTCGGAACTGAATGATATTTATACCAAATTCTTAAAGAATGCCGAACTGCGTTTTCAAACCGGAGAAAGCGGAAACATTGAAGTTATTAGCGCTAAAGCGAAAGTAAAAGAGATCGAAACGCAAAAAGCACAATTAGAATATGATTTGGCGATTTACCAAAAGCAGTTGCAATTTTTTGTTCAGACCGATGAAAATATTGTTCCCGATGACAAAACAGTGTTACAATATACGATGCTGAAAGAAGAAGGAAATTCGAAAGCAGAAGGTCTAATAACCGATTATTACCAACAGCAGATTTCGGTTTCTCAAAAAGAAGCCAATACGTATAAAGCCATGCGAATTCCGAAAATAGGAGTGGGTTATTTTGCCCAAACCATCGATACCAAATCGTTGTATCAGGGATTTACTGCCGGGTTACAAATTCCGTTGTTTGGAGGCGTGAATACGGCCAGAGCCCAGGCTGCATCCATTAGTATTTCGCAATCGCAATTGGCTTTAGATAAAAATAAATTAACGCTGAATCTGCAACGACAAGAATTAGAAAATAATTTCAAGAAACAGCAAAAAGCATTAGATTATTATCAAAAAGAAGGATTGCAATACGCTGATCAGATCATCAATACGGCGCAAAAAAGTTATGCCAATGGCGATATGAGTTATTGGGCGTATATCAGTTTTTTGAATCAGGCAATTGATATTAAAAAGCAATATACAGAAGCAACCCATACTTTTAATCAAAGTGCAATCGAACTTCAATTTCCATCTCTTAAAAATAATTAAAATGAAAAATATAAAAAATATAACCACAAGGGAGCTTAATTTAACCACAGAGAACGCGAAGGAGTTTTCGCAAAGTTCACAAAGTTTAAACTCTTTGCGTACTCTGTGTTGTTCTCCCTTTGTGAACTTTGTGGTAAAAAACATGCGCTTTCTTTATTTTATAATATTTGCGGTTACCTTAATAAGCTGCAATGAAAAGAAAGCAGAAGAACCTCAGGAAGAAGAAAGTTCACAAACAGAAGTAGCTTTAAACGAATCTCAATATAAAACCGTCGGGATCGAAACAGGATTTGTAGAAAACAGAAACTTAAATAAAGTCATAAAAGCCAACGGTTACACGACAGTTCCGCCGCAAAATTCTGCCGAAGTTTCGACTTTGATAGGAGGAACCGTAAAGGATATTTTTGTTCTCGAAGGTACTTATGTCAATAAAGGAAAAGTTTTGGCGACGATTCAGAATCTTGAAGTGATCGAAATGCAGGAAGATTATCATTCGGCTACAGCCAATATCGAATACTTGCAATTAGAATACAACCGCCAGAAAACCTTAAGCGATGAAAATGTAAACCCAAGGAAAGTTTTTCAGGAAGTAAAATCAAAATTGGCAGCAGAAAGAGCGAGAGCGCAGGCAGCAAAAAATAAATTGGATGCTTTGCATGTAAGCACAAAAGGAAGTACTTCGCTGGTACCTATTGTAGCGCCAATAAGCGGTTATGTGGGGAACATCAAAATTGCAAAAGGAGCGTATGCGCAAACGGGAATCACCTTATTTGAAGTGGTCGATAATAGCCAGATGCATTTGGATCTGAATGTGTACGAGAAAGATTTGGGTTCTATCTCGATCGGACAAGTGATTGATTTTGTACTGACAAATCAGTCGAACAAATCGATAAAAGGAAAGATATTCGGAATCAATAAATCATTTTCTAACGAAAGTAAAACCGTTGCCGTTCATGCCAAAATCGAATCAGATGATGCAAAAGGACTGATTCCGGGAATGTATGTTTCGGCCAATATTAATATCATAAATGCCACCGTGCCGGCATTGCCAAAAGATGCCGTAGTGCGAAACGCTGATAAGTATTTTGTTTTTGTTCAGGAAGAGGATCATAAAGACGAACATCAACATGAAGAAGGAAAAGAGGAAAAAGGCGCAGTGCACGAAAAGGAAATTCATTTTAAAGCCATTGAAGTAATTCCCGGAACAACAGATTTAGGCTTTACCGAAGTGAAATTTGTAGACAAGATTGATGCGGATGCGAAGATTGTGACCAAAGGTGCTTTTTATCTGCTTTCGGCCATGAAAGGAGGCGGAGAGCATAGTCACTAATTTTTTTTAGGCGCTAAGTGGCTAAGTTACTAAGATGCTAAGTTTTTTTAGCTTAGCTCCAAAAGCTATTACTTTGCGACTCCTATTGTTTACAAAGTTTTTTAAGTTGATTAATTGTCTAGCCCCTAGCTTTAGCTAGGGGAATTAAAAGAGCTAATAATAATGGCTTTAGCCAAATACACATTTCGGCTAAAGCTTTTCAAATTGGTTTAATGAACCCTCCAGTTAAAACTGGAGGCTATTCAATTTATAGTACTGAAATCAAAAGAAACTTAAAAAACTTTGCGACTCAGCGTCTTTGCGAGATTAAAATAAAACGCTACCTATAAACAATTGACTCAAAATCCGTAAATTTAGAACATATTTAAACAAAGTTTAAAACTTTAAACTTGAAACAAATAAAACTTGAAACTCATTTTATGGAACATATACATACCGAAGAAAAAATAACAAAAAAGAAACCAAAACAATCCACATGCTGTTGCTCACATGAGGAACCCGTTCATTCTGATAATGACGGACACGATCACGGAGACGGTCACGATCATGAACATAATGCCGAGGGCGGTTTGTTTAAAATATTTTTACCAGCGATAATCTCGTTTGTTTTATTACTTATCGGGATTGGGCTAGACAATTATTTCCCTCAGACATGGTTTACGGGTTATGTTCGAATTGCCTGGTATATTGTAGCTTATTTACCGGTTGGACTTCCGGTTTTGAGAGAAGCTTATGAAAGCATCATGAAAGGCGATGTTTTCTCTGAATTTTTCCTGATGTGCATTGCGACAATCGGTGCTTTTGCCATTGGCGAATACCCTGAAGGAGTTGCTGTAATGTTGTTTTATACCATTGGAGAAAACTTTCAGGGATTGGCAGTTAGCCGTGCCAAATCGAATATTAAAAGCTTACTGGATCAACGTCCTGACGAAGTCAATGTTTTAGAAAATAATGTTGCCACAAAAGTCAAAGCAGCCGATGTTGCGATAGGATCGATTATTCAGCTTAAAGCGGGAGAAAAATTAGGTCTGGATGGCGAATTATTGTCCGATACTGCTTCGTTTAATACTGCGGCATTAACAGGCGAAAGCAAGCCGGATACCAAAGTAAAAGGAGAAACAGTTCTGGCCGGAATGATCAACGGAAACACTATTGCACTCGTAAAAGTTACCACAGCTTATAAAGACAGTAAATTGTCTAAGATTCTGGAAATGGTACAAAATGCCACAACCAAAAAAGCGCCTGCAGAATTGTTTATCAGGAAATTTGCCAAGATTTATACGCCAATCGTCGTGTATCTGGCGATTGCGATTTGTGTATTGCCATGGCTTTTTGTAAACAATTATGTCTTTAGTGATTGGTTGTACAGAGCTTTGGTATTCCTTGTTATTTCATGTCCTTGTGCCTTGGTTATTAGTATTCCGTTAGGGTATTTTGGCGGAATTGGCGCGGCGAGTAAAAACGGAATTTTGTTTAAAGGAAGTAATTTTCTCGATAGTATTTCAACTATTCAGAATGTGGTGATGGATAAAACCGGAACCATGACCGAAGGTGTTTTTAAAGTTCAGGAAGTTATTATTCAGGAAGGTTTTGATAAAGAAGAGATTCTGAAACTCGTTAATGTTCTCGAAAGCCAAAGTACACATCCCGTTGCAACGGCCATTCACAATCATGTGGGGCAGATTGATGCTTCAGTCGAATTGAAAAACGTGGAGGAAATTTCGGGACATGGTTTAAAAGCTGAAATCAACGGAAAAGAATTGCATGTTGGGAATTTCAAGTTGATGGATAAATTCAATATTTCATATGATATTGATCCAAATTCGGTTGTTTATACGACGATTGCCATTGCATACGATAACAAGTTCGCAGGATATTTGACCATTGCCGATGAAATTAAAGAAGATGCGCAGGAAGCAGTAAGCAAACTAAAAGCATTAGGCGTTAAAGTAACCATGCTAAGTGGCGACAAAACCAATGTGGTACAATTTGTTGCGGATAAATTAGGTATCACAAATGCTTTTGGAGATTTACTTCCGGAAGATAAAGTGAATAAACTCAACGAGATTAAAGCCAAAAACGAAACCGTTGCTTTTGTTGGAGATGGAGTAAATGATGCGCCTGTTATCGCCTTAAGTACCGTAGGTATCGCAATGGGAGGTTTAGGTAGCGATGCCACGATCGAAACCGCCGATGTTGTGATTCAGGACGATAAACCAAGCAAGATTGCGATGGCGATCAATATTGGGAAACAAACTAAAAAAATCGTCTGGCAAAATATCACGTTGGCTTTTGTCGTAAAAGCTTTTGTACTGATTTTGGGTGCGGGCGGACTTGCCACAATGTGGGAAGCTGTTTTTGCCGATGTTGGAGTAGCGTTGCTGGCAATTTTAAATGCCGTTAGAATTCAGAAAATGAAGTTTTAAATTATTTCATTCAAATAAAACAAAATCCCAATTCATTAATTTTGAATTGGGATTTTCTTATTGATAGAATTATTTCTTCAAATGCATTGGTACCTGAATTTCTCCATTACCAAAAGACCAATTCTCTAAACCATTATTTTCTAATAAAACAATGATCACATTATTGATCAAAATTTCGGTCGAAGTCGAAATTCGTGTCGCAATCTGATGGTATAATTTTTTCTTTTGTTCTAAGGTTCTTCCTTGTCCTGCCGTGATTTGCACGTAAATAATATCTTCAGAATGTGAAATCCCGAGATAACTTTCAGGATATTTTATCTGGTGCGATTCTAATTCTTCAATGACATGAAAATAATCGTCTTTTGGGATATTAAATTCGGCTATTAAAGATTCATGAATTGATGCTGAAATAGTATTTTTTGTTTCTAATGAAAGCTTTTTAGGAAGACTGATTCTAACGAATGGCATTTTTTGAAATTTAAATTTTTATAAAAATAAGGAATAGTAAGCGATGGAAATAAGAATCGTATTAAAAATTTAATTCTATTTTATTCCCTCTATTCTCAATTCTAACGGCTGTTTTATTACTTTCAGAAGGTGTTTGCGTAGGATACCAATTTCGATCTGGTTTAACCATAATCAACAAACCTTCATCATCACCAACGGCAGCAAAAAGTTCGCTATTGGCATTTTTGCTAAAGAATTCTAAACCGTGTTGTTCGATTAGTTGTTCTCCTAATGCTAATGGATTCTCATTCACAATCCCTATTTCGCTTATATTTAAAATAGCTTTTGAGCTGAATGCTTCTGTTTGCGCATTATCAAGGTCATGACGGGCAATAAATTCTAATAAATTGCCATTATTGTCGTAGAAATAAACCGCATTGGCATTCCAGTTTTCGAAATTGGTAATGACTTTTTGATCTTCAATAAAAATTAAATCTACTTTGCTTTTACACCAATCAATGGCTTCGTCTAACTTGTTTTCCGGAATATTGAAAGCAAAGTGATAAATAGATTTAAACTCAGGATTTTCAATGAATTCCAGAACTGAATTACCTGCCTGAATGCTCACCGATTCTTTGGTTTTTTCTATAATAGGAAGATGAAGAATGTCTTTATAAAAAGTGGCAGTTTGTTGTATATTGTTGGATTGAATTTGAATATGTGCTAACTTCATGGTGGTATTTTTTATAAGAAGAAAAAGCTTCTTTCGTTTCAAACAAATTTAAGAAATGATAGAAGGATTACGATTCACAAGCTATTTTATACTTCAATGAAAGGATAAAAAAATACAATGATAATTTATAGATTAAGCCAGAGATTTCAACTAGTTTATTTTTTAGTAAATAGCTTTAAATGGAGGATGATTTGTTTCTTTATGCTGTAATTGTGATGGTTTTCTAAATCTGGAGCTTGATTCAAGTTGAAAAATAATAAAGTCTTCTCTATGTTCTTTTATAGAAACATCGATCCATAACGGAAAATAATGCTGAGGATGAATAAGAAAATCGAGAACTGTATCTAATTCTTTGATATCATTGGGAATATCATAATTATTAAAAACTACTAATCTCATAAAATCATCAGCTGAATTATGATATTTTGTAAGTTCCGGATCTATTAATACATAGAATTTAAAATCCTTATCAGAGGGATTTTTTTGATTTGAAGTTAATTCCTCAATTGTTTTCAGGAGATTTTCTTTAAACAATTGTTTATCCATCTGATTAAATTTTCTGTTCAATTCCTCGTCTGACATTCTACATGATTTTTAGTCTTGTAAAGATATATTTTATACTATAATAGCACAGAATTAAGTTGAGGTTTTGATACATAAAAAAGCCCGTTTCATAAAAGAAACAGGCTTTGTATATTTGAAAACTTTGGGACAATGTACAAATTATTTTATTTCGGCATTGTTGGCGTCATAATTCTTCGTGTTGGTGTACTCAACGTTTCTATAAAAGCCAGAAGATCGCTGATTTCTTCTTTGTTTAAGTTTAGTTTTTTAAGCATAGGATCTGCTTTTGGAATTAATGAATCTCTCGCTGTTCCCAGATATTTTTTCTGAACGGGAGAAGGGTTTCCTAAATTGTACAATTCCACCACATCCAGTAAAGTCGGGAAATGACCGTGGTGCATCCAGGGTTTTGTATTGGCCACTTCACGCAATGTTGGCGTTCTGAATTTACCAATGTCTTTTACGTCTTTGGTAACATTATAGCGTCCGAAATCTTCATTTTTTGTTCCAAATAAAGTTTGTCCGTCATTATGAAACTGATTGTCGCTGAAATAAGGCGTATTATGGCAATTGATGCATTGCGCTTTGGTTCTGAACAAATGCAGGCCTTTTACCTGAGCATCTGTATAGACTTCAGATTTTCCGCTAATGAAATTATCAAATTTACTTTTCGGGCTATTAATCGATCTTTCGAAAGTTGCAATGGCGTATTGTATTCTTTGCAGATTAACTTTTTTGTCTCCAAAAGCCTCAGTAAAAAGAGCATTGTAACCTTTTATTTTAGCGATTTTATCAACGGCAATCGTCAGTTTTTCATTCATTTCAAGCGGATCTCCAATCGGGAATTGCGCCTGATCTTCAAGACTTGAAGCGCGTCCATCCCAAAATAAGGATGTGGCATATGCCGAGTTTAAAATCGTCATCGAATTTCGTTTTCCCGTTTGGCGATCATGGCCAAAAGAGCGTGTCAAATTATCTGTCCAGCCCAATTCTGGATTATGGCACGAAGCGCAGGCAATTTGTCCGCTAAGAGACAATCTGGGATCGAAAAATAATATTTTACCCAGACTTTCTTTTTCCTTAGAATACGGGTTATAATCCGGATACGGAACCGCAGGAAGCACGCCAATATCCTGAAATTTAGCTTTGTCCACATTTTCGTGTAATTCCGCTGCGGGCCATTTCGTAGCATCTCCGCCGGAATATAGTTTTCGCAATTCCTGAATGTCTATATAATCAGGCTGTTCAACGCTTTTGTAAGCCGTTAAACTCAGGAGGAATAGGATAGGGACGATTAGTTTTTTCAATTCTTTTGTTTTTGTTTGATTTGTTTCAGGTTTCAAGTCTCAGTTTCAAGTCTCAGTTTTCAGTCTCAGTTTTCAGTCTCAGTTTTCAGTCTCAGTCTCAGTCTTCAGTCTCAGTCCCAGTTTGCGTTTTCAAAAAACTTTGTCAAAGTTTAAAACTTTGACAAAGTTAGTGCGACTGCGACTGCGACTGCGACTGCGACTGCGACTGCGACTGCGACTGCGACT
>Ga0247815_10000291_pt1 | contig 39861 bp, 46 predicted proteins | sample UWRJL194509B1_FD_181014 | JGI IMG/M metagenome (GOLD analysis project Ga0247815, IMG submission 181014) | Plant litter microbial communities from Arlington Agricultural Research Station in Wisconsin, United States - UWRJ-L194-509B-1 | ecosystem: Environmental > Terrestrial > Plant litter >...
GGAGGATAAAATAGAAGCTGATAACCATACAATAACTTCAAAAGCATGGAGACAACCAATAGCTTATAATGTTGCTTATGTGCATCATTTACAAAACCTTTATCATTCACTAACAGGTCAAGAATTAGAATTATGCAAATAATAGATGGAATTTACAAAGTAGTGTTAATGAACGCTATTGTATATTCGGCTTATCAATTAGGTAAAGCTTTGAATGGAGGGCAAAAAACTATTAGTGGTAGTGTATCTTCTTATGATTGTATAGGAGCAGGAATAGTCTTAGGATTTTTTACTGTTTTATTTATTCTTGCCGCCATTTACTTTCAAGCTTTTCCAGAAACAAAATATTAAATAAAAAACGATGAATACAGATATAAGAATAGTTTTAGCAGCCGCATTATTTGGGTCGGTTGGCTTTTTTGCAGGGTGGGGTACAGCTCAAATAGAATCGGAAGATTTTGATTGTGTGAATGATTATAGAGGTGCAATAGTGGTGGAAAAGAAAGGCGGTCTCTTGATAGTTAGTAAAGACGGTTGTAACTATGAAACAGTTAAATTCCCTGCTTTATATAAGTATAGTTTAGGAGACACTGTCTGTAAAAGTACCACAGTTTTTGCTGAGGTTCAAGCCACTATGCAAGAGCGGATTAAAAATGAAATAGAACATCAAGAAATGTTAAAACGTATAAGAAATGAGTACTAAAAGGTATATAGACGTAGCAGGTGTTGTAGAAATGCCTGCTAAATATAGTTTTAATCAGGCTGTAGATGAATTTTTAAAATTTATAGAGGCTAAAGGTTGTACTTTTGGCGGCGGATTTGTGGAATTAGATGAGGATGGTAATCAAATAGAAAATTAAATAATTATTATGGATTTAGAAAAACTTAAAATAGCAAATAATTTAAAAAATAATTATGAAACTTTCGGGGACTTAAGCGCAGTGTTAAATAGAGAGGAGCCATCTTTAAATGCTATAAAAGAACACATGGATAAATTAGATAAAAAATATCTAAGAGAAATATTTCAGGCTATTGATGGCGTAGCATGTAGGAACTCAATAAGACTTAAATCTGAATTTGAAGTATTATGATAACAAATAAATGTAAAACAGACTTTGAAGTTTGGTTGAAAGACCAACCTCTTGCTCCTTACCCTTCTATGATTTGGGATGTCCCTGAATTTGTGAGAAATGCTTTTATTTTACAATTTTTTGATTCGGAGGGATTTTTTATAGACACATTCGCAACTTATGAGCTTAATGGTAATTTTGACTTGTGGATTAATTCTTCTGAAAAATTGTTGGAATTTGACACGCGTGTTGGGGCGCAACAGAAAGGAATAGAAATAGCTAATAAAATGTACAATGATAACAAGTAAACAGTATTTAGATGCAAAAAGAATTGTAGAAAAATATGAATCGCAGGTTTTAAAAGTAGAGCCTCCCTATGAAATAGATAAGATTTACACAACTAAATTCGCTACGGGGTGGAAATTTTTACTTAAAGTTATAGAAACTGATAGTAAAGGTAAAATAGTTGGTTTTAAGGGGATATATGAAGATAAAAAATATTTAGGATTGTGCCCTTTAGGTGCAGATAGATTAATAAATGAATAATATGAGCACACTTTCAGAAGATTTAGATAAATATTTCCGAGAAACTCCTTTAGAACAAATAATGAAAGAGTGGGCGGAGTTTGAGAAGTATGATAAAGTTGGTATTCCCGTCGATGATTTCATTAAAATTCAAAAGAATGGGGAATAGAGCAATATTTATAAACGGCGTACACGAACACAATTACAAACAAGAAGGTAATAAGCATACGTTATATTATAGCCTCTCTGCTGAATGGTCTGAACATTGTAGAGGTAAAGTATGCTTTGAGATAGAAGAGACGGCTGATGGCTTTAAACTGCCATCTACAGAGATTGATTCATCCGAGGCGGAGTACCTTCAAATATTATTAGCGTGCGCGGACAGAAAATTTAAAAGAAAAATAACAATAGGTAAAATTAAGAAATTATGATAACTATATATACTACAACAAAAAAGGATATAGAAAAATGGACATTTTATGTAAGTAATCAAATGGGAGAAGAATATAGATTGGGTAAGAGTAGAATAATAGGAAACAGTAATCATGTAGATGAAATAAAATACTTTACAAATAACAAAGATTTAGAAATAATATTTAAATATTAAACTTATGGATGAAGAATTATTAAATAGAATTGAAGATTTTATAAATCACTCCTATATAAACTGCCCCCGACTGTGAAGATATGTACAGTGATAGTCAATACACTTGTACTACTTGTTGGCAAGAGGGCGGTCAAGGTAAGATTTATTTAAGGGATTACATAACAATAAAAGAAGACTAAGATGATTGACGAAAGAGAATTAATAGCCCTCACATATAAAATTAAAGATTTATATAATAACGGCAGTATTGAAACATTTAATTATAGAGCATATATGGCTTTGGTTAAAAAACATTGTAATCAAAATGGATACTCTCTCAACACGACCGATATGGAAATAACTAAAAAATAAGAAGATGATAAAATTAATGATAGTAATAGGCGTAGCTGCAATTATAGTGGCTTGGTTTAGCAGGAATAATAATAACGATAATCTTGGATTGTAATAAGATAAAGTTCTATTGTGCTGAAGATGCAGAGCAGGAACTAAGACGTATAGTGGAGGGTAATGATTATAGAGTCTGGAAGCAGGTGTCGCCCAAAAGATTTTACAAATGCCCTCTACATGGAAAAGAAGAAATATGGCATTTAACAAGTTCAATAAATATAATCCCCTTTCCTTAATTGGTTGGGGGATTTGTTTTTAAATAGAAAAAGCCCTATTGTTAAATAAGGCTCTCGTTGGTTTATTGTTTACTGACTATCTTCATCTTTGAAAAACTCCTTAAAGATTAGTATTTTATCATTTTTATATGCACCTGAATTAATAGACATTTCTTTATAAGTATCCCATTGTATGTAAGGTAAATCTATATTTCTGACTTTTCTATCATGTGTACCACTCCATGAGTAACCTAATTTGAATAGTTTCTGTTGTAAAACTTCCGAAGTGTCGATATCTACGAGCATCTTACCTGTTTCTGGTATATCTTGTATCAATTTATATTTTTGCATAGTCTATTCTAACTGTTTTAGTATTTCATCGCGAATTAGTTTTTTATCTATAGGTATAAACTCACTTAGATGCCAACCTTCTGCAAACCACATAGCTGTTATTTCTCCTTTTACGTCACGCCTATTTCCACTAAATACAGGCAGTTCGAACTTTTCACCCCCATAATAACTACAAGAGCTGTATTCATGCCATTTTCTTCCATAGTTGTTAGATGGAGTCCAATCAGGCTCTCTTACATAGCCTATTTTTATTATAGACCTTCCATCAGTTAAATAATCTCCTGCTTTAAATATTCCATCTAAATAATTTTGAAGTTTTTGAATTCCATTAGATAATGTTTTCTTTTTCTTAGTTAACTCTTCTGAAACAAATTCTTTTAACTCTCTTTCTAAGTGTAGATTATTTATGTATTCGTCAAGCTCTTTTTGCAACTCTAATTTTTCCTGTAAAACATACTTAGCGTTTACCATATTTATTCATTTTGCGGCGAAAGAATCGCGTTGTTAAATTATCTCCATAACTCTGTTTAGCCTCTATATAGCAAAGTCTCCAAAACCAATATCTAAGTAGTCTCATTTGATTTTGTATAAAAATTTAGCCATAAAATATCCTGAGTAATCTTCAAGGAAAGCTACCTCTTGTCCGCCTCTATCTTTAAAGCTATCAGTTTGGCATATCCAATTCTTTTTATTTTCTGCGAAACTTGCTTCGTGGCAGTCTATCATTATTACAGTGTCTCCTTTCTTAAAAGTTTCTGTTTTATTTTCTTGTATGTATTTATCTGTTGTCATTAATTCTTGTAGTTTATATTTCCTATTATTTCACACCAGTCTTCGGGGTCTTTAATTTCTTGCATTTCTATACCCTCATAGTTTATTACAAACTGACAAGTGTCTTGATTCCACATTACTTCTCCTCCATCTCGGTCGATATCTCCTTCAAAAATCTCTTGCCCAATTTTATCTTTTCGCCCAATGTATTCTTCTATTATAAAATCTTCCTGCTTATAATTTACATACACATACTCCTGACAATTAGGAATCATTTCAAATGAAGTTTCTCCATAATCTCTAAAAACAAATTCTCCTTGTGGTACATATTGTTGTCTCACTTTATCCCACGCTCTGTATTTTCTACTTCTCATATATTCTCTATTTTAATTCCTCGTAAACTGTTAAAATATTCTGTAATTCCTTTAGGATTAATCCAACCCCTACCACATATATAAAAGGCGACATCTACTTTGTCTTTTGACATGAAGCCTTCTAATATACCTTCTCCAAAAGTAATGGTTAAATATTGAGGATATGGCTCATTAGTTTTTATAACCACATCTTGTACCACTGTAATGACTAACCTTTTAGGTGGGTGTATGTGCTCTATAGTTCCTCTTATTTTTATACTATCTGACATCTTATTCTCCATACTTAGCTTTTAGTCTTTTATATTCTGCTAATTCTTTTTCTTCCTCCCTTTTGGCAAAACTTTCATAGTAGATTTTATTTACTTTTTCTGCGGCAATTCTTTCGTTGTATTCTATATCAGTTTCTATTGACTTACCCTCAAAATAATATTGCAGGTCTTCATAAAAACTGCCTAATTTGAAATGTGATTCCCCTTTTCTAATCATTTCTGTTTGAATATCTTCAAAATATGATATAACTTGCTCTACAGTAAAATCATCTAAATCATTAATATAAAAACGATTTTGTCTTTCTAATACTTTTCTATCTTCCATAATTATGATTTTAAAATTTCAGGATTTTCATAAATGTTGCCGATGACTTCTATAGTAGATAATATTTTAGACAATATATCATCTGCTTTTGAGTATGTAGTCACGCTCTCGTTAGCTTTTTTCTCTGCGGTAGTTCTACCCATGCCAGTGTAAAAGCCAGTTTGATAGTCAACTTTAAAATCACTTTCAAACCACCAACACCCGTCTTTAAAAACGACAACTCCTTTTACCAATAAGTCAGAATAAATAGCATAAGTGTTTTTTTGTCTTTTGTATGTCGTCACTCTTTCGCCTGTCCTCATGTGGAAAATGCCGCTAACAATATCGCCCTCATAAATCTCATTACCGTTTTTGTCGAGCAAGCCTGTGAATTGCATTATAATAGGATTAGTATGAAACAGTTTAACTGCTTGCGAGTTATTATACATAAGTCTCAATGCTTCTTCGTTAATGTGCATTCTGTAACCAAGCCATGCTCTAAATTTAAATTCTCTCATAATTAAAATGTCATATTTTTAAGTTTCTCTATTTGTTTTTCTAAGGCGGCGATTTGCTTCATTCGCATAGTGTCAGCCCTTATTTTAGCATCTTCTAAACTGTCAGAATAATCTCTTGAAAAGAGTAGATTATAATGCCCTTTAGCTTTCATGTAGTCTTTTTTCACACTCTCTGTACCTTCTGCTTCATATATACCTTTTGTTAAAGCATATTTAATTATGTAATATTTCATTTAAAATTTTTTAATATAGATGTGTCCTGTAAAACCGCCTGTTTGATATGTGGATAGATAGGCTAATCCATCAATAAATGTCATACCTGTTGTAATAGTGTATATTACCTCTTCTCTATGTGCGTTATCTGATTTTTCAAATTCATACCATATAACAGGAGATTGCTCAAGTTCTTGCCATTGTACAGATAGAATCCTGGCATTAGAGGGTATGGAAATTACTTGCTCGTCTTTAACTTCTAATTTTTGTTTGTGTATTATATTCATTGTTTTTATTTTACGCCGCGAAAAGCAAGCTGATTAGACAGCAAATATAATAAAAAAAGAGCCTGTTACAGCTCTCTTAAGATAATTTTAACTAATCCTGAAGACTTATCTTAGGTTTCTCTAATTCCGTACGATGTATGGCCAATCCGCTTTTTACATTCTGTTCATGGCAAATATTCAAGGCCATAGAGGCAGATAAAGCCTTGATTGCTTGGGGACTCATTACCTGCATGGCTCTATTAGTTTCTCCCAGAGTTGCCTCTAAGGTTTCCAATTGCTCGAATCCTATGGTAGTTTCCTTTTGCCCTATGTATTGTATAAGCTCACCTATCACTCCAAATAACTCTGAGTCTATTGTTATAGGTGTATTAGGCTTGTAACCGTATTCTGAATAATCGTAATTTTGTTCTTTTTCGTTGTTCACTACTTTCATGGTTTTTTGTTTTGCCGCGAGGCTTTATGTTATAGCTGCAAATATAATACTTTTATTATTATTCTGCAAATTCTGGGTTAAAATAATTTAAAAATTCTTCTGTTTCTTTGTCTGAACTTAAGAAGTATAAACCTTGATTTAACTGTCTATAAGTGTCTCTTGTCTTTTTTAGGGCATCTACATCTTCTAAATCATAAATCTGTTTTAAAGGGCTATTTTTGATACCTAAAGCAAAGAGTTTAGGAAGTCCTTGATATTTACTTGAGCCACTTTTTATCTTGTCAAAGAAGCCGCCATCATAGATAGAACGAAGGAATGAAGACACGAGTAGCGGTTTTTCAACAACGTCTAATACATTTCCAGTCATACCTACAGAAAGACTCCCTGTCTCAGAAGTAGTTCTAAGTAGGATATAAGAAGCAAATGTGTATAGATATGAATCATCGTCGTCTGAACTTGCCATAGCCAACGCACTAATACCTAACAGGGCTAAAAAAAGAGCAAAATCGGCTAATGTCCTTTGCATATTCGATTTTCCTGCATCATCTAATACATTCCATTCATGCTTAACCGCAGACATTAAATTTCTAATACCTCTTTCATCAATCATTTTTCTCACTATATTATTTATATATCGACCTGATGTAATATAAGAACCCTCTACTTCTTGACCCGTAAGTAGGTTATACTTAGCCATTTGCAAACGTGAGTTTAGTGCGGAAAATAAATAGCCACGCATTGAAGTTGTAAATCGTAATAGAGGATCTCTGGAAGCAGCTATCCTTTCAGTCTCTGTCATTTGACCATCTATCTGGGCTGCGATTTGCGCTGACCTCTGTAAAGCATTAGTTAACACTTCATTTACCTTCTCTTGTCCAAATTTATCTATGACAGACTGTTTAACTTTAAGAGTTTCGCCTTCATTGTTTTCTAAAGCATTCCAAAGCGAATCCTCTCTTAGTGTATCCCATTTAGAGGTTATCTCATTTTTATTTAATCCGTTATTTTCGGGGCGTTGTTTATATTGATTGTAGGTCATAAACCCGACTCCATCCACTACTCTTAAGTCATCAAACGTAGCTATAAACACTTTAGATTTTAAGGATATGTCCCCCAATAAAAATCCTGACCATCCCATATTTGTAAATGCAACCCCTACCCTTCCTAAGTTAGAATTTTCTAAAGCATTATCAAAATCTATCGCTCCCGATGATTCAAGTAGCTTATATACTTTAGAGGTTTTATTTATCTTACCTGTTTCTGATAGGAGAGTGGGTAGTTGGTTTAAGTTAAATTCTTTGGTGGCAAACATATTAGAGTTCCTATTAACAAACTGCCCTATTATAGACTCTGTTACATTTAATTGTAAATACCCTGTTGTATAATTCGTGAGTGCTATTACAGGACTAAATTTAAGTGCAGCACCCTGAAGCCCTCTGTGTAAAACAAGTGCTAATTTTGATAGGTCAACCTTATAACCCCCAATATTAACTTCTAATTTCCTACTTTGCTTAACTCCGTAGATATTAGCTTGTACGAAGTTGTCTGCCATTTGTACAGCATTGGAATTGTCTCCTGTCTTACCGTTTGTAAATTTTTGTTCCGCGATTTGTTGTCTTATTGCCATTACAGAAGATACAGAACTTCTACGATATTTATTAAGGTTGGACTGTTTTAAAAGCATTGCAAATGTTAAAGCTAAATCTAAACTTACATCTGTTCTTTCTTCTAAGTCATACACACCCATCACAGGGATTGTGTTGTGGCTTTCATTATCCACTTGTCCATAATCCATTTCATCTATCCTGTTAAGAAATGTATCTTGGAAACTTCTTTTAACTGTTTCTCCTATACCTACTCTGAAAGCATCTAACACTTTTTGTGTTGTTCCTTTTGAGAATTGCGGCAATTTATAAATATCTGTAGTTATTTGATAGTTTTCTGCGGCTTTTCTATTAGCTTGATGAAATAGCTGTAACATTTGGAAATCTTCCGTGTTAGTGGTTGCATTCCCATTTGCATCAAAATTAAATTTATTATAGTATTCCTGATTTCTGTATCTGCTTATCTTTGGCTGATAGATGCCACCTTCCCAATTAGGATTGAAATTTGGATTTCTTTCGTTCTCTGTAGTATTTTCATTCCAAGTGTAATTTGGTGTTATTTCTACATATTCTGCTGCGGGAAATTCTTCTATTAAAGCTTCTCTGTCTGTAAGGAGTCTTGAAGGATTTATTTTACCTTCTTGTAATGCTTTTAATAATTCAGAATAACCTTGAGGAGCAAATCTCTTATAATAAGAATACAATTTAGTACGAGCAAATTCTACAGACAAGAGGGTGTTTCTGTATTGAGGAAGATTAAGGTAATTTAGCACTTCGTCTGTGAATACATCATCTGAAAGTTCTAAGCTAATTCCAAACTTATTGCTAAAAAATCTCCTGTATTTGGGCTCTATATTATCCGAAACTCCGCTTTGTAAATCTTCTATTTTCTTGCCAAACTTACTTACTTCTACTTGGTCATCTGTAGGCACATTATTATACAGAAATTCAAGTTCTGCAAAAGTACCTATTTGAGATTCTTTTACTCCCGCATTTTTTAAGTCCTCAAAGTAAGATTGATTCACTGTATTTTCTGTAGCTACTAAAGGGCTTTCTACCTCTGTTACGCCATTTCTTCTTAGCTTAGCATTGGCTTCTCTGAAAGCTTTTTGAATGTTAGAATCAAGTTCTTTTATTTTTTCTTTAGCTATTTCAGGCATCACCTGAGTATCAACTTCAGAAGGATTTCCTGTTTTTTGGTATTTCCTTAATATATCTGAACGTGTTGAAAGTAGTTCTTCTAAATTGTCAGCTATGGCTTCAACTTGCTCTGCGTCTTCTTCATCTAACTCGTCCAAAGTGTCTCTTAATCTGCTAACAACTTTTGGAGTTCTTTTTTTATCTGCATCATCTGCACGATTTCCTAAAGCCTCATAAAAAGCTCTGCTAAATCGTATTCCACCATTTGCTTCTATAAATTTAAGTGAATTTTGATTGGCTTTTTCTCCCCCTATTTCAAGGTCTGTCAAAGCTTCTACAAACTCTTTTCTGAGGGTATATACTTTATCTTTATTTTTTTCTGCAAACTCTGTGTCAGCTCTTATTAAATCTTCTGATATCCGTTTATCTACTCCTTCTTTTAAGCTTCCGTCATCTGTGGTGGTGGATTTAGCTAATTTTCTATCTCTCGCGATAGCTTCTATTTCAAGCCTGTCCACTTCAGAAATCACTGCTCCTTTTGCGTATTTCCTTAATATATTGGCACGTCGGGAAGAGAAAGATTTTAAGAGGTCTTTAGTGTCTACGGACATAAAAGAAGTGTCTGACTCTCTTTTTTCATAATAGGAGTCTTCAAACTGTCTTTCTATGTTAGCATTAATCCATTCTTTTAGATTGTCTTCATAGGCTTGCCTTTGTAGGGCAGGTATATTCTCCACTCTTTTTAAAATATCCGCTGGTTTTTCCCTTTCAGAAATGTCAGGAATTGCCTCTTTTATAAGTCTTACTTTCTCATTTTCTAAATCCTGATAGAAATCTCCGATTTTAATTTCAGATATTAACCTACCTGTTGGATTTCCTTTTTCATCTGTTTCTACTAATTCTCTAAACTTAGAAAGAGTGTAGCCATTATCTGCTATGTAGTTTCTAAGTGGTTGTATGTCACTTTGAGTGTCTTGTGTAGCTTTAGTATTATTATTAGCAAACAGTTTACTTAATATATTTAAATAATCATTGTTAGCATATTGCGGCTGTCCAAACCATCTTCCTAAAGTGGTGATGTCTTTAGTTACTTGCCCCACTTTATTTTTTATACCTTCTCTGTAATTTTCAGGCAATCCTAAAGAAGCGGTTATTTTATCCACCACATTATCTACTCCCTCTACATTCAATAAATTCTTGTCTCTGTCTAACTTGTTTATTTGTTCAAACTTAGTTTTTAAATCTCTTAGCGTGGCATTTTTATCTATTTCGTCTATCTCTTTTAATACATTGTTCTCCACTACAGATATTACTTCCTGTAAAGCTTCTCTAACTTCTGACAATGAGTTTATGGCTGTAATGGTTTCTCCGTCTAAATAAAGTTTATTCTGATTTGGGTCGCCATTTTGAAAATTTATTAAAGCTGCATCTACAACTCTCACCACCCTGTCAAGAGGTCTTGCTAAACTTGAATTAAGTTGCTGTATTACAAGCCATTGTTCTGCGTTGTTTAATTCTTCTGTGTTATCTAATAATGCTTTGGCAGAATTTAACCCTGAGTCTATATTTCCTGTGCGGGATTTTTTAAGTTGCCCATTTATTTTTTGAAGGGTATTATAATATTTTTGAAGCCTTGTACTAACCCTTTTATCATTTAGAGAGTAAAGTATGAAATCAGATTTTGAAAGACTACTTTCGCTGAACACATCCTCAAACTCATTATTTAGAATGTTATTAGCAATCGTATTTGTAAATCCTTCAAGTTCTGTCTGTATAGATGGTGTTATAAGGCTTCTGATGCGTCCAATAACGCTCTGCCATAGTTGGCGCAGCAAATTAGTAAATCCTGCCTCTACGGGCGTATTTTGAGTTTCTACAAAGTTTTCTTGTAATTTCCTTGAAAGTATCTTTCCGAGTATTTCTCTCCTCACTATATTGTCTAATTGCTCACCTTGATATTTCTTACCATACACTTGTAGATATCTTTCTGAATCCTGTTTCCATTCATTTGACAGATGTACGTTTTCAAGCATTCTGTCAAGCGTCTCCTGGTCTTGATATGCTTCTATGGCAAAGTGGGCAGTTTCCTCTGTTAAATCAGATGTTGAAATTTGCCCTCCGCTGTAAGCAATCACTTTATTGGCTATATCTGCTAATGCCTCTGCTGTAGGTTCTACTCCATTTTTATCTGTATATCTTTCTACGTAGTCTTCTATTGAAGTTACGTTGACCCCCAATTTACTTAGAAAAGATTTTAAACTGTTTTGTAGATTTACCTCTGAATATTCTAATAGTGGCTGAGTAGCAGGTTTTCCATCTTTAAACAAATTGTTCTTTTCTCTGTAGAGGTCAAAGGCATGTCCCATTACAGCAGCCCTACCCATTCTTTTTTCCAATTGAGGTTGTTTCCCTTCTTTCAGGTCTCGTAAAAACTGAGTTTTACTTATCTCTCCGCCTTCATATCTTATTATTTCATTAGGGGTGACATTTAATTCTAAAGTGCCGTCTTCATACCTAATAACTGTTTCTTTTCCAAATTGATTTTGTGCAGCTTGTTTTGCAGCTTCGGAGTTAACTAAGGATAGAGCACCTATCCCTGCACCCTGTACCTTGCCATCTTTTTTTAAATCACTTATTTGTCCTAACCTTATTTGTTGGTTTGTAAATCCCACAGTAGTTTCAGGATTACTGTTTGCGTTAATCCTGAATAGTTCCTGAAAAGCATTTTCTGAATTGACCCGTATATTATTTCCTTCTACAACCACATCAGCGTAGCTCTCAGGATTATAGGATATATTATCAGAGGTTATAACAATACCTTGTATATCTCCTGTTTGTGAGTCGTCTAAAGCCTCTTTATAATTATTATAAGTGTTTCCTTGTGCAGACCTATAGTATAGAATAGGCTCTCCGTTTTCGTCAGTTTTTATTGGGTGGGTGTCTCCCGAGTTAAATTTAGGAGCATAAATATTTTTATAAGCTTCTAAAGCCTGCTCCTGTGAAATTAAAGCATTATTATTAATAGCAGAAAAGAGAATTGACTCATTGCCATTCTCTGCTTCTACTCTAATCACTGTGTTATCTTGGTCTAATTGTATGTTACAAGCCATCTATTTGGTTTTATAATGTATATCCTGGCTTTGTTATAGCAGGTGTGTTTAAAATATGTACTTTTCTTCCTTTTACTAAGATTGCTAAATCTTCTTCGTTTATTTGCTCGTCGCAGCGGGATATTTTGTAGCGTCTTGAACCATCTCCATTTGTTTTTATATGCTCTACTATCTTATAAGTGATGCTCCCTTTAGCTGCATAAAATACTGTGGTTGGAGTGTAGGCAAGTCTTAAATCTAAATACCCATAACTACCACGTATCTCAAGGATTTTGACTATTAAATTCTCATATATTATCATCTGCACTCCCTTTCTTCATTAATACTTGCTAACTCCTTGGTTGTGTATACTTTCTCTATTTGAGTTATATTTTCCAAAGTTTTCACTAAGCCCTCAAACTGTTTTACATCAACTTTATTATTTATCGATGTATTTTTTGATTTTTGAAAATAATAAGGATTGTTTAAAGAAGGCAGCTTCTGATATATAGTCATATTTTTATAAGTGCGAGCCTTTTCCCAAATTTCGTCTTTTACATTTATAAAATTGTCTTGTAAGTTTTCTGTAGCTAAATAATCTCCATTTTCTGAAACCTCATATTGTATTGTTTTTTTAGCTAATTGTTCAGGATAATTTAAATAGAAATCTCTGTCTGAGACTACATCTTCATTATTATTTGGAAATAACGTATTTAAATCTGCATTTTTACTTATCGCGGCATACTTTCTAAGACTATGTGTTTGAGGGGTAAATAGTCGTATCTCTTGTTTAGAATATGGGTCGTTGTCTTTTAAAGTGATGTCTGCATTTGTAAAGGAGAAGTGGTTGTATAATTTATTAAATAACTCACTATTTTCTATTTTCTCTTTTAAGTATTCCTTAGCGAAATTTGAAATAAAATCTCCTGTTAAAAAATCATAATCGACTTCTACATTCTGCGGTTTTGCTATCTCTTGTGTTTTAAAAGTAAGTGGTTGGCTGAAAGCTATTTTGTAAAGTGTTAGTTCTTCTGAAAAAGGTTGTTGCTTCACATATCTTTCTATGTCAGGTCTTATATCTTCCGATTTAGCAAGGCTTAAGCTAAATTCTCCTTTATTTGTATAAGCAGATGGGTATAAAGCTGACTTCTCTATTATGTTAGGGTTAAATTTTACAAGGTCAGTTACATAATCGTAAAACCCTTCTAAATCTTGTTGCCTGTTAACTCTTTGATATGTGCCGTTATTATCAACTTTTATCAAATTATTTTGGTCAAATAACTCTTGTTCTGATTTTATAGAGGATATCTTAACTAAGCTTTTACCATTGTTTTTTGCTGCAACTTTTTCGGCTGTAACAATTGGCGTAGATGCATCAGGGAATATAAAATTGTAATTATCTGTAAAATACTGTATGTCTTCGCTATTAACAATACCGTTAGAAGCTCTTGCTGCTAAATTACCTAAAGAATTTAAAAACTCCTGCCCTTCTTCGTAAGTGTATTCTTTGGTGGAAATTCCTATAACATCTATACCTAATTCTGCGCAGTAATCTTCAACTCGTAAAAGTAAGTCTTCTATCTCAACTCCACTATTAGCCCAAATATCTCTTGGTGCAGATTGAAGTAAATCTATTGTCTGTAGTAACGCTCCACTATCCTGCCCTATAATTAGAGCCTGCTCTGTAAACTTCTTTATGTCGTTCTTAACCGTTGGGGAAAGTCCTTCTTCGCTATCTTCTAAAACAGTCATTCTCTGCATTGAAGAATAGGCTTCAAACAAACTGTTTGCATATTCAGCGTTGGAAAAATATCTGTCTGTTATAGCTTCATTGACTTGGTCTAAAGATGATTCAAATTGTTCTCTGTTTTTTATCCCTCCAACTTTTTCTCTTAACTGTTTATCTATTAGAAAAGGATTAAGTTGCAAAAACTTACCAAGTCCTACTAATGAGCTTGTATCTTGTACTTCCACTAATTCGGGACTTTCGTATAAAGCTAAATTACTATTAACCTGCGATAAATCAGAATTGTTCAATGAAACTTCTGCTGCTATTCTGTCAGCTACAGTTTTTATTCTGTTCTGAGCAACACTGTCATTTAATATAGTCCCGATTTCTAATTCCGAATATAATCCTGTTTTTTTCAAGGTAGTTTCGCTAATGGTAAAGACGCCATTTAGATAAAGTGGTTGAATAGCTGAATATAATTCTTCTATAGTACTAAATTCAGAGGAAAGAGTGTTATTTCTTAATTCGTCTAAATCCTGTTTGGATAAAGATTTATTTTGATTGTTGTGGCGGCTCATAAAAGTTAATACATCTTTTAAAGCAGGTTCAGATGCTGTTTCTCCATTAATTTCTAAGTAAGTGGAAGTGTATGGAACTTGTGCAACTTCTAATGCCTGCTCACTATTCATTAACTTCAATGCCTCTGAATATAGCTGAGAAGTCTCTCCCCGATTATTCTCTACTCTGTCTATAGACCCATCTGAATTTCTAAATATTTGACAAGCCATTTAATTTTGTAATTTTTTAATGTTCAAAAGATTGTTTCTAAAATTCTCTTTTTCGTAGAATAATTTTTCGTCTAATAGTTGTTGATATAAATCTATCATTTCATCAACACATTGAGAATAAGTTTTACTTAACGTGTCTATGCCTTTAGAGTGGAAATATGCTAACTGTTTATGAATGTTTTTCTCCATACAGCAAATATAAATAATTAATTTAAACCTAACAAGTTTTATTTTCTATTTCCTGAGAAACTTCTTCGCTCAAACTTAATTCATTTTGTCTAATATCAACAATTACCACACTATCCTGAGTTCTTACTCTTTTAGCAAGGGATTTTATACTTTCATGGAATAAATTATCATAAAGAGTATCAGATTTAGTCTGTCTTCTTTTTTGTATGTTATCCATAAGTATCCTGACATGGGCGTAAGTTCCTTGATTATACTTAGCTACATTCCATGTTTTTGTAAAAGAAGACCCTACTCCGCTAAAATCGTCGCCTCTATCTGTTACCACATAAGTTACCTCTCCTTCTGAAAAATAAGCTTTTTTATATTCAGGGTTTTCTGTTGTTTCTTCTGCAAACTTTTTAAAATTGTTAATTATTTCTGATTGAAGTTGCTCAATATTTCTTTTAGGCATGTTCTTATTTATAATTTCTGCAATTTTGATAACAGGATTATTACCCCCTCCTATGATTGTTCTGTCTTTTAATTTAAGCGCGAGTTTTGGACTGTGGAAAGGCTTATCTGTTATGTCTATGTTTATAGAAGCCTGTTGTTGCACCATTTGTTTTGCAGCTTCTAAATTATTGGCTTCAGCCCATAGAGTAAAATCTGAATAGCTGCTTTGGTTCTGTAATTGCTGCATTATTCTTTCTACTTGTTCCGTATCTGAAACATTAGTTTCGCCTGCCACATAATAAAAACCATTTTCTATAGAATTACTATCTATGTTATTCTCTGATAGAAAATTATTTAAGTTGTTTACTTTCTCATTTAAAGGTAAATCTGCATTTAGTATTTCCTGAAATTCACCTGCTTTGTCTCTTTGTGTTTCGTTCATAGAAACAGGATATGCTACTCTTGACCCATTGTAATTAAATACAATCACAGGGATTTTTCTGCCTCGTGAAAGTCTTTTTACAAATGTAGTGTCTATTTTATTTTCTTCTTTTACATTATCTTTTAGAGTTAACCTGCCATCTGTAATATAGCCTACATCAGATATTTTATTCATAGCCTTATCTGATAGAGATATAAGTTCTACAGAAAGTGTATTTGTAGTTTTATTTAAAAGAAGGTTAAAATTGGGCTTGCCAAAATAAGAGCCTCCTCTATCTATAGGGACAGTTATCTGAGTGTCTATTAAGTCATTCTCTAAATTTGAATCAATAGCCCTTTGAGTTGCAACATTTCTAATTTGCGCTAATTCTTCATAGTTGCTATCTTCAGAAATATTCTTAGGTAGTGCTTTCAATATTCCACCTAATTCTCCTTCTTGGGACATTACATATATAGCCAGTTTATTATTTAATTCCTGTCTTTTTATCTTTCCTTCTCTAAACTGTTGCAAGAGTTCCTGATTGTAAGGGTTACGCGTAGAGACAAATAAAGCTGTCTCTGAGTTGTCAGGTTTATTGGTAAAATCTGTGAAGGAAAGCCCTGGTTCTGTATCGTAATTTGTATTTACAATCTCTAAAGGTGTTACTTCTGCATTTCTATTTAACTCTACAAGTAGTGGTTGATAGTTTGTACCTAAAGTTGTAGAAGGTATTAACTTAAATCTTGTCTGTGTGTTTACTATTTCAACTGCGGAAGGGCTAATTTCTAATCCTCCTGTTTCTCCTATGCTAACTCCTATTTCTTCTTCCCCTATTTTTACTATAAATTTATCTCCTGTCTGGTAATCGTTCCCTGTTAATGTTCCTGTAACTTGTTTTCTATTATTTTTTCTGCCCTTAACTTTATCGTAAAGTACAGTGGTTTGATTATCCTTAGATATAACATCTACGAAGCCCTGTAAATTTACGCCCGTTATGCTAAAATTACCTGTAGGTAACACTCTAAATTCTGACTTTTCCCAATACTGCGCTTTATCAAAAGTGTCTCTTCTCCCACTGGCTGTAGTCAGGGCAGCTTGTATTTCTTCTGTATTAGTGTTATTAATTGGGAGTGATTCTTGTTGAGTGTTTTTTATCTCATCTAAATTAGCTATCTGCTCTAAAATATCAGAAAGTCTTACTCCACCTTCCACTGTTCCCACAGCTCTACCATAAGTGTTGAATATTTCTTTTAGTTCTTCAAATCTTAGTTGGTCTGTAGGTTTTAACCCATTTCTTGACTTTCTATTTCTTTCGTAAAGTGTTTTGTATTCCTCCATTTGAGCCTCTGTAGGACGTTTTAAAGGCTCACTTATACTTTCTATATCTCTCCTATTTTTTAGGGTTTGAGCAACTACGTTTTGAAGCCTTTCTCTCAATGTATTTGGTGCAGGAGTGTTCAAAATAGATTCTTCCCTTACTGCTTCAATAGTCTCTTGTTCCTGTTGTTCCAATAAAGCCAAATCAGCCTCTTTTGTTTCTAACTCATCTTCTCTATTCTCTATTTCTTGTCGGCGAGCTTGAAAATCTGCTTTTATTTCGTCTTCCTGTGTAGAAGTAGCGGGAATTTCAGAAAGTGTGTCTCCTTCTTCTGTTACAGCAATCTGTTCAGTAAGTGTATTATTTACAAATGTTTCAGAATTTAGAACTGTTCTGAACTCCTGATATTGATTTTTAAGTATATTGAATAACTCTTGTTGTGCTTTTTGGTAGTCTGATACGTCGGCTCCTTGCTTTTTAGCAGAGTTTATGAATTTACCAAATATGTTTTTAACTTCCTTAGTCCTTAATGCGGGGTCAGATAGTTTTGTATAAACTTCATTAGCGTATTGAAAAGCTTTTTGAGACTTATCGAACTGGTCAATCATGTAAGCAACATCCTGAGCCGCTGCCTTTTGTCCACTGTTCTCCCAAGTAGATAGTGTTTGAGATAATTCTTGAAGGGATGTTGTAGCAGATATTAAAGAGTCTGCTGTTAAATTTTCGTCATCAAAGACACCTGCAAAATTCTGATTGGCTATTCTGCGTGCTTTTCTTACATTATTGAGGTCTGTTGCAATTCCAGATAATTCGTCTCTAATTGCATCTCTTCTTTTTATATCTCTTTCTTGTGCTGCTAATATTTCTTGTCGGCGTGTTTCAAATGCTTCAAGTCTTGAATCTCCTTTTTCTGTTCGTGGCTGACTTGCTATTTTTAATAATTCATCGTTGCCTCTTCCTGAATTTCGTTCTAAAAAATCTAACTCCTTTGTTAGCTTCTTAACTTCTTTGCTCTTATTAACCTGTTTATCCTGAAGCGTGTTTTCTATAGCTAAAGCTGAATTCACGCCTTCATCTCCCACTGTATCAGCAACTCCCTGAGCATATTTACGAGCCTGCCTGTCAGAGTTTTTACCCATATATATATTAAGAGCAAGCATTGCCTGCGCGTCATTACTTGGAATAAAACTACTACTTCCGTCAACTTCTAATTTAAAGCCTTCTGGCATAACAGACTCTGCATATCTTTGAGCTTGTTTGTAATCTGTAACGGCTGTTGTGTGGGCGTCTATCGCTTCTATTTTAGCCTGCTGCGCTTCTTCTACGCTCACTCCAAGTTGTTGGGCAAGTTCTGTATCGTTAAGTTCATTTAAGGCTGTAGTGAAGTTTGAAGATGAATCATCTAACAATCCCATTTGGTCGTCAACTTGCAGCTTACTAAAAACAGCTAATTGTATTTCCTGATTGGCTACTACACCATCTACCGCATTTGCTATTTTACCTCTACTTGCTTTTTGTGTTGCGGCTTGTGTGAATTTAGAAAGTAGGTTATAATTTGAATTTGCAGTTTGCCATTTTGCTATCTCCTGTTGTTGTGCGACTTCTTTTCCAAACTGTGTAAAACCAAGACCTTCAGCTAAAGATGATTCCCTTGATAATAGTCCTTGACCTCCTCCTGATAATCCACCTATCAGTGAACCTATAACTACATCTTCCAATCCTTCTTTTGTTCCGTAAGTGGCAGCTAAAGATTTACCCATAGCATCTACAGCAGAGAAATTATCCTGAACGGCATCGGGGTCAAATTTAGAGGCAAGCCACCTTTGTCCAAAATCACCAATTACGTGTTGTCCTCCTTCTTCTATAACACCTTCTCTAAAAGGGGATTTTAGTACATTAAACGCTGTACCTAATATACGTTGAGTACGAGTTGGGTTTAAAGCTCTGTAAGTGTCTACAGCTCCTTCTAAAACTCTTTCTGTACCTACCCCTAAAGCCCTGCTTACACTTCTTTGTAATCCCTGAGAAGAATTGAATACACCTAATCCGAAAATATTTCCAAATTGCGCAATATTTGAACCGCCCACCAAAGCTAAATTTGCTCCAAATACAGCATTAGCAGAGTTTAAAGAGTTTTCTTTAAATGCCGCCATTTCTTCCCCCGTAGGTCTTCTTCCGTATTGTGTAGAGTAGTGTTGTAAAAAGTTAGCTTCTGCTTCTTTTAAATAATGACGGGCTTCAACTCCTGATTCATATCCTGCCGAAGTAAGTAAGAATCTTGCATTATTAAAAGCTTTTAAACTTTTAGCTACAGGTACTGTTCTTTGATAAGCATTCATTAAAGATGTAACAGAATGCATTATTTTATTTTGATTTTTAGCGGCAAGAGTTATCCCCTCTGCTAAAGTTGCTCTTGCTCCGATAGTTGCTAAAGATGAACCTCCTGTTGCTGCTGCCCAAATAGCTTCTGAAATAAGCGTTCCTGTAACAAATGACATACCTCCAAGCACTTTGTCTGCCCAGAAATTAACTGTTCCTAAATTGCTAAATATGGAACCCTCTTTTTCTTGTTGAGAATAATAGTTTGGGAGTTTGTAATCTAACTTAGTGTTTAAGTCGTCCACCCATTTAGAGAAATCATTATTATATACAGCGTTAAATGTACCTGTTTCTATCCCCTGCAACACTCCATTAACTGTCCCTACAGTTCCATCTAATACGTTAACTCCTGTCTTAGCTATAAACTTACCTACACCGTTTAGAAGCTTCTCTCCTGTTCCCTGTTGTCTTGCAAGTCTGTCTTCGTTATCAACTCCCGACATGTAATTTTCAAATCTTGCCTGATAAGTGCCATCGTTTAATTTTACGTAAGCATCTTCAAGGTTTGTATTCCAAACCTCAAAAGATGGTTTTTGATTAGACGATGTTTCCCAAAGACTGTCTGATTTATTTGTACTGTATAAACCCTGACCTACATCAACCCTATTAGGCTGACTTCTGTATCTTATATCTGCAACTACAGGAATTGTACCATCTCCAATTGATGATTCAATTACAGGGGCATTTATAGGGTTTAGATTATTTTGGGGAGCAAAGTCGTAAGTAGGAATTATATCTGCCATTATTCTTCTAAAGCGTTTATTACGCTGTCTATTTGTTTTGGATTTTTAGCTAAGTATTGTAACATGGTATCTCCCGCTGTTATTTGGGGATATTGGTTTACAAATAGATTTATTTGTGCTGTGTTCTGTTCGTTGCCTGCATCGTACTCACCTAAATCATAAGGTTTTATGCTATTAATATAAGTTTGTACAGTGTATTGCCCATCTTCGACTCCTGTTTTTACGACTATCTTATTTCCTTTTTCTTCCATGAGCTGTGTTAACCTTTCTATCTTATCTTCAGAGACTCTTCCTCTTAATGCGGCTTTATACATTTGCTCCGTACCTGCTTTAGTTAGATAGTTTTCAGGGGCTATTCCAGAGTTTAATCTTGCTCCGCCTGATGCTTGGGTTATAAAATCTGCATTTTTTCTTAAGCTTTTAGAACTGTTATCATCTATATATGAAATATTTCTAACTATCGAAGGTGTTACACCACTTAATCTCTGTTGTTTATTAGCATTAGGAGAGATTCTGCTTCTTATAAAATCAGCGGCTGTGGAATTTGACGGCACTGCAACTTCTCTTAAACTTGTAACTATCTCTCCATCTTTAGTGTTCTCCACTACTTGAGTTAAAGTGAAACTATTATCTGCGTTTAATTTGGCACTTATAGGTTTATTAGCATCTAAGCTAAAACTGCCTGCTATTTGAGGCGATGCGTTTGCAAGGAGTTGTCTGTCTTCTTTACTGTTAAAATTTGCTATTCTTCCTTCTGAAAATCCTGAGTACCCTAATTCTGCTATTATACCGCTTGCTCTGCTTCTTGCCTTTCTTTTAGGATTATCTCTTGTCACTGTGTTGGGGCTACCTCCGTATTCCGCTAAAGCTCTATTACTGTACATCCCTGTGGGAGTACCTGTATCGTCTAATATTTTAGTGGCTTGAAAAATAAGTTTACTGTTGTTTCTATCAGAAAGGGTTTGAGCTGTGATACCATTATCCTTTATAAATTTAGAAACTTCTGGTCTAACCCCTGCTAATGTATTAAGGTCTTTAAAATATGTTGCTCCATTTTCTTCAAACTCTCTTAATACCGCTTCACTATCTGCTTTCTCTAATACTTTAAACTGAGTTACACGGGTGTTTTCAGCTTCTAATATCCTGTTGTATGCTTCAGGATTAGATTGAGAAAATATGTCTCTAAATGCAGCGGTTGTTGCACCTGCCTCTGTGTAATTCTGACTTAAATATTGAGCTTTTTTATCATTAAAAAGATTTCTTTTTTCTGTAGACGCCTCATTAAGTATGGGTGAAGCTAATCCTGTAACTTGGTTTGAAGCCTCCGCATAAGCCCTTTGAGTTGAAGCGTAAGGGTCTATATTTTCTTCAAGTCCTTTTACATCAGGAGAAAGTGATATTGGGTTTTGAGCAGGTGTGAGTTCATTTTGTAACTTTTGAATTTCAAGCCCTGTTTTTATCATTCCTATCTGAGATTCTTTTTGTGCTCTATTCTCTCTTACATAATCAAGCTCTAATCCTTTTTGAGAATAATATGCAGTGTCCGTATCATATTCTACGCTCTCTCTTGCGCCTGCTATCTGTGCAAAATTATTAAGCCACCTATTATTCTCTATAAAACCTCCTATTGAAACAGTGTCCTCTCTGTTAACTTGTGATAGCTGAGCATTGAGGTCACTTTTCTGTTTTATTAGAGCTTGTTTTTGTCTTGAATACGCATCTCTTACAGATTTTGAAACTCCTGTTGCTGTTTCTCCTACCCTTGCTGTTTCTATTCCTTTATCGAGTCTTGAATTGGATTGTTGAGTGTATTGGTCAAATACTGTTTGTGCAGCTTGTAAACCACCATTACCTTGATATTTAGCCCACCCGTTTATTTGTAATTGCTGCTGGGTTGTAGGAGGCATTAAATTAGGTAGATATGCTTGTATTTCTTCCGAAGTCATACCTTTAATAGTTTTCTTTTGGAGTCTATGATTTCCTTGCGCGTCCACTACAGGAACTTCTATAACTTGGTCTCCTTTTGTCTCTTTTAAATCTTTGACTACAGCAAGCATTGATTTATTTACATCTTCATAAGGGTTATAAACTCCTCCTCCATATCCAGACCCAACAGTGTTGTTTGTTAGCCATGCATTTGCACCCCTCATGGCAAAAGCTTCATTTAATGTGCTGTATTTATCTGTTTCTTTTGTTTTGAAATATTCTATGTCTGCTTGAAGTTTTCTAAAGTTTTTTGTAGAAGTTGCTGCGGTGATTACATTATTATCAACTACACTCCTTATTTTACCTTGTACAAAAGCCTGAGTATTTTGCGCCGAAGCCCCTTCCATAGAATTTAACCCTGAAACTAATGCGTCTATTTTTTGTCCAAGATATTGTTTATCAACATCCCTTGCTAAATCTATGTTAGCATATTCGGATATTAATGCTTGATTACGTTCAACATTTTGGTCAAATGCTTGCTGCTTGTATTGGAGCCCCTTAGAGATGACATCAAATGCATAAGTAGGCAGGGCTTGTTGGTATTGTTGAACTTGACTCGTAAAATTTGCCATATATTGTTTAAAAAAGTAAAACCTTCTACTACAAATGTAATAAAAGGTTTTAAGTGTGACAATTAGTTAAGATTTGGTCTTATTTACAATTGTTGTTTCTCTGCTTTACTAAAAGTCCTAATACTTGAAGTTGTATTTGGTCTTGTATGTACAGTATCAGGAATCTTTAGAATTTGTACAGGAGTACTTAAATACCGAAAAACGTCTTCTCGAAATAAAAATTCGTCGGGAATCTGTGTTAGGACTTTAAAATCATCATCATACTGAAACTCTATAGAAACACCTAATTTTTTAAGTGTATTCACTTTATCATTTATATCGTGTAATATGCTGATTAATTGAATTACTCGCTTTTCTTTATCATTTATCATACTTACCTGTATTGTATATATTCTGTTGTTACTATTTTAACTATAAACTCTTCATTATTTTTATACTTTTTAAAGCAGGCTATTGGTAGTTTTTCTATAAAAGGGGCTTCGGTTACAATCTTATGGTAGGAAGAATATTCATCTTGTTGTTCATCCATTAGGCTGTTAGAAAAACTCACTATATTATCTTCTCTATTCTCCAACTCTTTTAGTTCCTCCTTATCTACATAAGTTAAACTGAAAAATGTCTTTTGTCTACTTTGTTGCATTAGTTATCTTATTGAATTTTTTTCTAAGCTCTTCTGGCCATTTAAACTCAAAGTCTGCTAAACTTAAACCTAAATCAATTAATAGTTGATGGATTTCTTTATTATTAATTGCAGGATATTTAGTTATTTGGTCAGGGGAAAAATAATAATCTAACTCTACCCACTCTTTACCATTGTAAGTTGTATTTTTTGGAAGTTTATATTCACCTTTATATTGAAGAGGGGATGCTTCATCTAATTGGTATTTTTCTTTAGGTTTGAATTCACATAATCCATACCCTGTTATATTTACGTACTGTTTCATTTTTTATTAGTTTAATTAAGCATATCTCTGTATAGCTATATATTTTTTATCCTTCCGCCTCGGTCGTAAAACCTCTTCATTATACCTCGTTTCTGCTTCGTGTTTTAATAACCCCTGCTTAATGTTCCAAAACCAAAGATTATCTTGTTCGTGGTTATTACTGGCTCTTATTGCCTCTGTCATAACAGCTAAATAATAATGAATATCGTCATTTATATATGTGTCCCCTTGTTTAGGCTCTGTATGTGCTGCACATAGTATGTCTCCGTTCTTTCTTATTCTTAATGCCATTTAAAAAATTAAATTTGTTAATAATTGTTAATACTGATTATTGTTATCTTTCTTTCGGTTACAAAAGTGAGCAACAGTAAGGGGTAGTGTATAATCATTAGGCAGTACCTCTGTTTTTGAAGTCGCTGTTATAGAACCTGTGTAATTGTCGTAACCTTTAATGTAATTCATATTTATTTTTTCTTTGCTTGCCTTATTTTTTATTTTAGAAACTTAATTTAAAAGTAACCTCTTTAATTTTTTCTGGTTTTCCAGAAGTAAAAGTTACATTCTTTAACCTACTAAGGCTTTTATCTAAAATTATTTTAGCATCTGGTTTAGCCTTATCTGACTTTTTTGCTTGCATAATTATTTAAATATATCTCTGCATAATATTACATTTGAAATACCTCCATGCATGTCATCTTCTTTAAAGATTTCAATACCTACTACTAATTTATCTTCTTTGAGAGCTTTTTCATCTGCCTCTTCAAAACTATTAGCTTTGATTATTGAATGTTTGTTTGTGTAGTAGTTTTCCATATTATTTAAAAATTTGTCCTTTTGTAGTACCGTCTTCATTCCATATATCAGTATGGGCTATAACAAAAACATTTTCGTTCCACTTTTCATCCTCCCAATCTTCTCCTATAGGCTCACCATTTTCATCTACTTTACCTCCGAACGTTGTCACTCCTGACCACTCTAAAGGAACACCTTCTGTAGAGTTATATACCTCTTTTTCAGTTTCGAATATTACCACTTCTAAATTATCAAACTCTTCATTTGTTAAACTCCCAGGTTTTTCAAGTACGAGTTGTTTTAAATCTTTAACTTTCATTTACTACAGTTTTTTATAAATACTTGTCTTTATATCTCCGTTGGGCATCTGTGCAACTTGTACTTTCAAACATTTACTTCTTAATTTTTTCGAAATCTCGTTAAATTCTGAAGTTATTTTTTTAAGATTATCCACCTCATCAGATTGTATTTTATACTTAGACTGATTCATACATGTACCTAACGTCTTATGACATTCACTTGCTATAGCGTCTAATTTTTCTTGTTCACTTAATTTAAAATTAGTATTTACTACATCTTCTTTAAGATTATATAAGAAAAGTATCAATAAATCAAGTCTCTTATTAATTTCTTTTTCAGTATTAGTTTTTTGTCTGAGTTCTGAAATCTGAGTAACAAGTATTTCAATTAATACTAAATAACTATTTTTTGTTTCTGACATTTTTAATCTTTTATTTTTAACTTATGATTGTCTAATACATTATTTAATACAATAGCTATCTTCTCTGCGTGAGTATGTTCAGGTGTAACCCCCTTAAAATCATCGGATTCAACTCCCATAGAACTATAGAAACCTATTCCCCTATAAAAAAGGCACCAGTGTTCATCTTCATACTCTTCTATTTTAAATAACGGTAAGGACGATGCAATTCTTCTTCTTGCTATTTTTTCTAATTCGGGCATAGCCTCTATTGCCCGATGCCTCATTTCTAAATTTATCTTTTTTTGTTCTGCTGGTAGCATCCAAGTTTCTTCTATCATCATATTTTTAAGTTTACAGCAAATATAAAAATTAGTTTTGTAACTGCCAAATAAAAAGACACTTATATTTCAAAGTGTCTAAAGTATAATTAATATGGCACGTAAAATACTGAATATTTAAAAAGAAAAAATGTAGTTGACAGAAAATAAACGAAATGCTTTACTTTTATACCCCTGAATAAATCAAAATTTAAATACGTTAATCTTCCAAAGATGAAATTAAGTACAAAATAGGCACTAATTTGTACAACAACAAATGTGGACAAAAAACATAATATATTAAGTATTGTATTCATTAGGTGTAATTTCTACTATTTCTTTTTCGTCGTTTTAGGTTTCTCGGAAACTTGTGTAGTTGGGAGTCCTGTTACAGGATTGTAATATTGAGCGTTTATTCCATTTCTTACTACTCTGCCATTTGCATCTAAGGTGTAGTTATCAAATAAATTACTTAAGGTGGCGGCTTGGTTTTGCTGTTGAGCATTTACAGCAGATAGCTGATTATTATATTGATACCAATTTTGCAAATCAGCATTTGTTGTAGAAAGTGCTTGGAATGTTTTTTGTTCGTATTGGTCTCTAAATAAGTTATCTTGTAGTTGTTGACGGTTGAATAGGTCTGTGTTCATGTTTCCTATCCTTGCCTGCTCTACTTGATTTGCATTATTAACTTGCCCCACCACTTGATTTGCAGCGACTTGTGTATTTGCACTTATACCTGTTATTGCAGCAGCTCTTGCCGCAGGAGATAATCCCGCTATTTGGTCTATTGCTGCACTTTCCTGACTATACAACTGTTGTAATTGAGGCTCGTAGGACTGCTGTACAGCTTCGTAATTTCTGTATTGTGCTTCTCCCATTCTTGAAGCTTGTACGCCATTGGGCGGAGGAAGTGTTTGGTCTATTAAATTAAGTCCTCCGAAAGGTGTGGCTTGCTGTGCAGGGGTATTATAATTTTCCTGTGCAGCCATAGTTGTTACAGTTTCTTGTGGGGTGTTATTAGCTGTCCTTATATCACCGAGTCCAATATTTAAAGCGTTTTTACCTTGCCTTGAATAAGTTGACTTTAATAGATTTTTTGTGTCTGGGTCTAAATCTTTATACTCGGCTTTTATTTCTCCATTTGAGTCTATAACATCTCCTAAGAATCTGACATTAGCGTATTTTTGCCTGTCCTCTTGTTTTAAATATGGAAGTACAAAATTTGTTCTTGATGAAGTTTCTTCTCCATAGATATTATCATATTGTCCATTTTTATTACTTATCCCAAGTCTTTGTGAAACTACTTGTTGTTTTGCTGCATTTTTTTCTGCGGCGGTTAGGTAAGGGTTTGCGTCTATTTCTGCGGCAGTGGCATTTACATAGTTATCATAGTTTTGCTGAAATTGACTTGTATTAGCTAAATTTAAAGTGCTGTCTGTTGGGTTATATATTCCTGTTCCTCCTATTACATAAGGAAGTGTTTCATTTTGATACCTTAATCTTTCTGTAAGCGCGTCTGCATTTCCTATATCACCCGCTGCTCTTGTAGAACCTACTAAAAAAGGTTGATTACCATAAGAACTTTTTGCATATCTACTTGGAGTAAAAACTGGATATTCTCCGCCATCGGCAAAAGTTTTCAAAGAATTTATTATTTCTACACCTTGTTCTTCTGTAAGGTTGTGTTTTTTATATAAATCCTTTAATTGATTTCCTGTGTAAACGCCTCCATTTTCAAATTGAAGTTCTGTAGTGTTTCCTTTTAACTGTTCCTGTTTTTGGAATAGTAAATCTGTAAATGATGATAATTTCTCTTTCAGTGGTGTTTTTGCTAATTCTGACTCTTGTATTTGTTTACCTAAATAAGATTCATTTATAGCTTTAGTTTGTTCGTCTTTAATATCAGTTTTTGTTTCTAACTGTTTAAATATATCTTCTTGTTGTTTGTCTAATTTTGTTAGCCCGATTTTATTTTTATACTTACTTACAGCTTCCGCAAAAGTGTTGTTAGCTTTAATATCTATATCAAATTCTTTTTTTAATTCTCTCGCGTTTTGTCCTCCAAGTTTTAGATTATCTGAAATTATTCTGCTCCCTGCTTCAAGCTGAACAGGAATACCTCCTTTTTCATGTGTTTCTCCTATCGCTTGTTGAACTACGCCATCATTAGTCTGAACAAACTCGTTCTTTTCAATTTCTGCATTTGGCATAGGTTGATTACCTATATAAGAACCTGTTAAAAACTGTTCTTGTGAGACTTGACCTCCGTCTTTAAATTTATATTGATTATTTGGAGTAAATACCTCTCCTACCCAAGACCCGCCTGGGTTATCGGGTGTACTATAAATAGATTCATTCGAAAAAGTTTGATGATTAGTTCTCTTAAATGTGTCAGGAAAATGCCCTGACTTAGCCCCTATATTAGCACCGTTCATATAATATGATAAGTAATCGTAGTCTAAATTATCTGAGTAAGGTACATTATTCTGACCTTCTACTGTATTTTGAGAGTACCATTGCTGAAAATTTGTATTTGTTGCTAAATTAGGATTGAATGCTGTAGTATTTCTAAATTGTCCACCGTCTTCAAAACTTAGAGGTGCAAAACTTTGTTGGTTTTGTCTGTTATAAAATTCTGTTCTGACATCATTCTCGCGGTTCTGATATGCAGCACCTGACAATCCTGTCCTTAATAAGGAAGCTAAAGTTTTACCTCCTGCTGCTATACCTTTCACTGTATTCCAACCCCTTGCTTTATCTGAGGCGTAAGGATTATTTGAATTAAAAGCTAAGGATTGTCCTAATTTAAACACCGAATTATCTACAGGAGATGTGGGGAAAGAGTTTAAGAAGTTTTGACTGTTCTGATTAGTGGTTATACTCCCTGTTGGTGGAGTAGTATACTCTGTCATTTGATTTTGCTGAACTGCCATGTTTGGTGTATAGCTTTGAGGGGTATATGCACCTAAATCAACATTCAAACTTGGATTTTGGTCTACTTGAAAATTAGGATTAAAGTTTATTGAAGGCGTGTTTGTAGTAGTGGTGGGGGTTGTCTGCCCATTCCACACATTCTGTGTATACCCTTGCATTTGAGTATTATCTGGGGTGTTAAAGCCCATATTTGTATTCCCAAAAGTGTTACCCTCTTGTTGCCTTAACCACTCTAAAAATTGTTGATATTTATCCATTAGTTTTAGAAAATAAATCTTTCATAAAATTGTATTTGTTTATCTTGTCTTTAAGAGACTGTGCTATAATATCGTCTTTTAAGATATCTTGCTGTTCAAATTGAGCAGGTGTAAATTCTTTTCCATTTTGTAAATCTTTGAACCTCATAAAAATAAGCCTTTCCACAAAATTATGAAAAGGCTTTTATAACTCAAAAAGGTTAAGATTTGGTCTTATGGATATCTATATTCATCTGTTATGTTAAATTTAAAGACGCTTTTTATATTAGAGTTGTCTGTTTTGTAATATCTTATTAAGAACCAATTTCCTTTCATTCTTTCAGGTAGTGGTGAACGGTAGGTTAGCGCATCGTAATTTAGAGTTTTCTCTACGTCTACATTATCTTTTACCCATACAGGTAAGTTATTATTTTCTGATTTTACTCTGTTAAAGAAATAGTTTACGCTGAATATATCATCATATTTAGTAACTAACACTTCTTGTGAGTCGGCATTTGTAATAGGATATTGGGTTTTCTGATAGAGGTTATTTTTCTCTTCTGCTGTTAGTTTTAAATACCCTGAGTTATTTGTAGCATTCCACACCACCATCCCATTAAATGCTACATTAGGAAAAGGTGCTGCATCATACTCATTGTGAAACCTTTCTGAATCCACTATATATTTAACATCACTTAGTATTTTTTTATCTAAAGTTGTTTTTTGTGGCACTTCTATAGTCCAAGGGTACAAATCCCCATAGAACACTCTATAAGACCTATTAGTTAATAAATGCGACCACAAAGAAGCTCCTTCTACATTCAGACCTGATTGGAAATAATCCTGATGTGAAATATAGTAGTTTGGTTTGAATGAGTAATAACTTATCCAAGAATCTGATAGAGGTGAATATGCGGCTGTCCAAGAAGCTTCTTCAAAGTAAATGGTGTTAGATACATCTACAGGATTATCATCGCACAGGAAGCCTAATTCTTTGTCATAAGATACACACTGATTTTTGACTATGTAGTCTTTTTTAGTTAATACCACTCTCTTATACTTAGAATCCCAAGCCATAGTTATGCCCACACCATTGAAAGAGTTATCAATCTCTACATTTGGTAATGTTTTTAGTATTTTAAAAGGCAACTGTTCTTTAAACCATCTTGTTTTTCCCTCTGTTATGTCTTTTACCTGTGAGCCATTTTGGTCTAATTGAAATATTTGCCCCCTTTTAGCATCTACCCAGAAATGTCCAAACTCACAACTTACAACTTCTGTATGCTGTGTTCCTGCATAGCCAAGCTTAGTCCTTTTGTATTCTAAAGGTCTTTGCGCAAATATGCCCCCTGTTCCCAACTCTTGTGTTTCAGGTGTAATTCTTTGTCTTAATTCATCTATTGCATTATACCTTAGAAATCCGTTTTCAAACCTACCTATAACTTGCGCCGATTCTATATCTGTAAGGTCTATAAGCCTTCCCAAGTCTGCTTTAAAGTTATAAAAATCTAAAGGTCTGTAAGCAAGCCAAGGTTCAAATTTATCTAAGTCTGAGTTATCCTGTAAACTCCAAAATACATTATTAGGGAGATAAGTTATTTTTTTATAGTATTCTTGATTATAATCTATAGGCAATGACCTATTACCTATTTGTGTTGTTTTTTTAGAATACACATTGTTATAGAAATACGTATTATCTTCTCTTAAAGGAACATTTTTTTCTTGCGTATAATTTATAAAATCTTCCGTATTGGGGTAGAAATCATTTTGCAAACCTTCTTTAGCGTACCTATAATCTAAATTTATTTCAGACTCAACTAAAAAGTAAGGCATACCATAATAGGCTGTGTAAAATTTAGACGGGTTTTTTACGTAAGTGTCATTATTTCCTGTAAGACAATCAAAAACATAATCTGTAGCTGTATCAGGGAATAAGGCAGAGCTAAAACCGCTATCCTGAGTGGTGTAGAAATCCCCAAAAAATCTTGTCACTCCTACGTTATTTTCAATACTATAGCTAAAGGGCGTTCTTGGTGCCAAGTTCATAGCTGTAGCTTTAAACATAGGATGCTTAATCTTCTTAGCAAATCTTGTGATATATACATCTCCACCGAATATCTGAGGAAATAATTGAGGCGTTTCTAAATTACCTGTATACCCTGTGCTAATCCATTTTATATCTCCTATTTCTCCATATTGATTTGGTAAGTAGTTTTTAAGAGACATATAAGGACTTGCTATTCTTTGTTCGGCTGTAGAAGATATATTATTATTTTCACATCCTAAATCTGAAGCTATTATTCTACTGTCATCAAATCCTATGTAATAAGCTGGATTAGTTATAGGATAGTCTGTCCCTGTTGAAATAAATACAGAAGACTCTCTGTCTCTATTGTTTATTTTTATTGTCTGTCCTGTTACTTCTTCTGTAAATTGGTAGTTTCCTGGCTTTAGATATTTATTTGTTTTTATTGCGCGGAGTTTGTTTCCAAATGATGTATTTGGAACTGCCCAATTATATTTTCCTACAGATGTATAATAAGAAGCGAAATTTTTAGGTTGTCCAAGTCCATCTATAATATCAAGCCACTGTTTTCTATATTGACCTACTTTTATAAATGAACTTGCTATCGCCGCCACACCATAAGCAACAGCCCATCCATTTGCATAAGCAACGCCTGCCGCATTAGTTCCATTCGCTACTCCGCCAATTAAAAATAAATTACTATTTGCACTAATAGTCAGTTCTGATAAATTTAATAAAGCCTCTAAGGCTGCTTCTGCTACTCCAAGTGTCGTTGCAGTTGTGTATGCTGCTCTACCTAAAACTACTTCTTCTACATGGTCTTCCACAGAGACAAAATTTCCTCTTGAACGCCCAAATTGATGACATTCTATTTTAAGTTCTGTTGGTATTGTAGGTTTTAAGAAGCTTGTATCAGGAGAATGAAAAGTATAATTACTGTTAAATGCTCCATTATTAGGTGGCTGTATATAGCTATTCCTATTTGTGTTATTGAATAATAGTTTATTTTCATGGTTGTCGTTGTAAGGAAAATTAGGAAATAGTATTGGGCTTGGATTTGTTGCTCCCGTTTCTGTGTAAGAGAACATATCGTTTGATAAGCCTTTTGCTATTATGGATTTATTTAAAGTCCTGTCTCCAACTTTTATTTTATATCCTTTTACACTGTCTCTTTGAGCCTGTGTCATTAAGTTGCTGTCTACAGCTACATCAAGAAAATAATTTATTAAGTCTTCATCTATACTTACACCTAAAGGATAAATAAAAGAGTCTGAAAAAGGTGCAACTTCTTCTGTAGACATAAAAGGTGCAACCTCAAAATCGGGAAATTTAAAATGCCTTATAGGTTGACATCTGAAGTCAGCATTAAGGTTTCCTCCATCCAAATAATACTCACTAAATTCTGCCTGATATTGGGTAGGCACTTCTTCTAAGTTTATACTTAAATTACTTGAATTATAAAGTTCTTCATTATCAGGGTAAGTATCTGTAGATTCCCAATATCCAAATTTACCATACTTAAAAGGCGTTGGTGTACACCCATCTGCTATAGGCACTCTAAACTCACAAGTGGTAGTGTATTGTTCTCTCTTAGAGAATACAGCATTAGTTGCAACTATAGTGCGGGAAAGGCAAACTAAAGGTCTTACAAGCACGTTAAAGCAGCCGCAAGGTGGTGATACAATACTCGCTTTAGTTGCATTTCTTATTGGACTATCTATTGCAATGTATGCTATGCCACTTGGATAATCTGCTTTATTTAGTTGTATTAGGTCGCCATCGGATAAATCTACTATTTGAGAATAAGTGTAAGCATTTGTTGAACAGTTATTAAAAGTTGTTAATCTAACTGTTGTGCCTATAGGAATATCATCAGTGTTATCACAGTTTGTTTTTTCCGTGGCTTCAAATACAACGCTTGACAAATTGCCAAATTCTATCTTATACCATAAGGCTTTTTTATTTACAAAAGCAGGGTAATTAGTGGCAGCTAAAGAGGTTTTAGTGGTTAGTAAGTCTGCTTCTAATATAGCTCCTGAATAATCTAAAAATGTAGAATAATTTGTACCAATTGTTAAGCCTGTTGAATAAGCGCATGCTGTGTTAGTACCTGTAGGATTTCTTTTGTAAGCTTTTTCTCCTGCATCCATGTAAGTGCTGACAAACGCTGTGTCATCTTCATACCCAAAAGCATTAGTGCCTGGTTTGTAAATTAAGCAAGTTTGTGGTGGAGGTGTTGGCTCCATATCATCAATATCTACATACTCAGAATTTACAGTTTCTTGCTCTACATCTGATAAAAATACTTCTGTACTTCCCTCTACTAATTCAGGGGGTAAATCGCAATTATCACCAAATAAGGCTTGAAAATTACAAGTATCCTCAGAATAGTCATCTGATAAAATGCCACATAATTCAGCATTATAGTTTAAAGCTGAAGGATTACATATATCATTCCTGTAAGTTTCTATGTAAGAACTAAGGCTCGTATAAGGGTAACTGCAATCTATAGGTATTTCTAAAGTGGACGAAGTGTAAACCCCATCTACTAAACATGTTTTTAAAGAGGGTTTTTCAACTGTGTTGTAGTTATCTATATCTCCTGCTCCATAATAACCCTCGTCGGTTGCAGTGTTATAAAATTGCCAATATTCATCTCTGTCGTTATTAGAGCAGTTTGTACTATAAGCTAATAGTGACTGAGTATCTGTATTATTTATTTTTACCCTTTCCTCTGTAGACGCGGGTCGAGAAATGAGAGGAAAATCCGCAGAAGATGTACCATTATTATAAAGTAGTTGTATAGCGACAGGATAAACTTCGTCCCTCATATAACCTTTATAATTTGCATCATTTACTCCGTCTTTATACAAATCTTCAGGGGCTTCAACTGTAATCCATCTTAGAAACCCTCCTAATAAATTAGCGCAGGGCTGGAAATTAATCTCCTCCTGCTCTGTCGTACCATGCCAAAATAACGTTCCATTTGAAGATGTTAATCCATCAGCTCTCTCATAGGACTTTTTTAACGTGGCTATTTTTTGAAAAGTTATTGGCTGAAGTCCTTTTATAGAAACTATATTAATCTCTTTATCTGAGGTGCTGTGTACGCCTTCTGAGTAATAGCTCGTACCTCCAATGCCTCCCGAATATATTACAGCAACTTTGTAATAAGGGTAATTTAAGTCAAGGTTATCTATGCTAAATCTTATCCCAAAATTAGTTTCATATTCTAATTCTTGTTGAGATATTATAGTGTTATTTCTGTCAAAAATAGAAACAGGGTTGGTATTAGAATAATAAGAGCTTATTTCATTACCTTTTAAGTCGCTATACGCAACAGCCACTTCATACGTTCCCGCAGGTAGTCTGCCTCCTTGTTGGATTGCTTCTGCTTTTACTACAGGCTGTTGAAAATCTTTAAACACTCTTAACTTTTCACAGTCTAAACACGTTGGGATAGTATTATCATCCCCGCAACTGTCTAACCCTGTAAATAAATATTGGTCTATATTATCTACATCTAAATATCTAAGTGTATTTTTTCTATCTGTCCACCATAAGGTTGTACCTGAAAATTCATATTTTATTTCTATTTTTCTTATGGGGTAAGTGATAGAAAAGCCAAGGCATAAATTACATTCATCATTAAGCAGAGGAGTGTAATTACATGTTGGTGTTTGAGTGGTATTTTCTAATGGTGTGGCAAGAATTTCAGATAAGTTGCAATTACACTCTTGCTCTAAGTCCTCTATTGTAGGTAATGAATTTAAATTATTTGTATATCCTATTTCAGACACACCTGTAGCAGGGTTTGTTAAAAAGAAATATGTTCTGTTAGAATTTACTTCGTATACACGTCCTATGACTTTAAACCCTTCAGGAAAGTTTATGCATAGCAAATTTGAAGGCTCATCTTGCAGCAAGAATGTGTCTCCTATTTCTGATGCTATATTACTGTTTAATGAAAATGAATACTCTGTTTCTGATAAGTCTATAGGAGATTTATCTGTATTCATCCCTTTTCGAGGACTTCCTATATTGGTTTGTTTTTCAGCCATTTTTAGTACTCAAATACTGCTGTACGTTTTTTATTCATTTGTTCTATATTGTAGAAACCTTTCATAGTTAAGGTGGATGCTTTTACATCTGTCAATGCTAAAGTGAATTGTGCTTGTTCCTGACTTAGTAAATACTGTATCTTGCCTTCTATTCCTGTATCATCTGAATTCATCCATATAGTTTCAAATATTTTCCTTTTAAGATGGTATGTGAGGTAGTTTTCTAATCTTTCGTGTGGAGATTGGGGAATATATGGTTTACCTTCTTCGTCTAATTCTAATCCATAATAAAGTATAAAAACTTCACCTTCTTTAAAATTAGTGTGAAGCATCTTATTATTTATGGTTATTTCAAAAGGAGACTCTATTTTTGTATTCTGACAACCTCGCATGTAAGCGTCTTTATTTGTATGTCGACTTAGTTTTAAATAGCGGGGGTTTTTATAGTGAAATCTTGTCTCTTTGTTATGAAGATATATTTTTTCAACTATTGTTTTTTCGGAGTAGTTTTTAACACAATCTCCGCACACATTCCAATCATTTGTATGTTCTGTTCTCTCTTTCCAAAAATAAGACTTCTGTAATTCGTCTGTAGATAGCTCACTTTCTACCCAACCTTTGTCATACAGTGTAGCGTATCTTAGGCTCTCAAAATTAGCAGGCAATACTCCTTTACCATCTATTATAGAAACTACTGCTTCATTTTTAACAGTTATTAGGTTTCCAAACGGTCTTAAAGCTTTAAAAGTCCAATCAATAAGACTCAGTTCATCTATTAAATTTGCTGTGTCATATTGTTTAAGACTGTTTTTTATCTCGGCTACGATGCTATCAAAACTTGTCATTCTTCGGGTTGTGGATTAAGTATGTCGCTTTCATGTTCGCGATAAATTGATTTTATTTCATTATAGTAAAGTTTTTTAGGTTTTCTCCTTTCTTCAAAGTCTTCCTTTATTTCTCTTTTAAAATAATGCTCCATTGACCACCCCTCTAATTTGTTATCATTAAATACATCTGTAAATAAATAAGGCTCGTATTTATAATAGTTAGTTTGATATAATGGTATATATTGTTTAGTCTTACTAATTATGTCTGGTTTATAAACTTTTTTTATAGGAAGAAAAAATCCTAAATATCCTATTCCCTCCATAACCACGCCACCTTCATTTTCTCTCAACGCTTCGGAGACATTTTTAAATAGTGTTTTTACTACATTGTATATCTCTAATCTATCTGCTAAGGTATGAACTCTTGTTTTTGTAACTACCCATTTTTTATAAGATGTAAAAAATTCAGGACAATCGAAGGTTTTAGGCCTTACAATTTTTTTAGTTATTGCCGTTAATAGACTCTTATCTGTTTTTACTTTATAAATCATTGGATAGTTGAAGATTTAATATTACTGTCCTTATTAGGATTTTCATCTATAGGTATGCTTTTAAAAGTTCCTATAAATTCCTGTATAACTTCTTTAATAACTGCTTCGGCTAATTTATCACTGTTTATCAATGGATAGTCCCAATAACTTTTGCAACAGTCCTCTTTTGAGCATCCTGATATATTTACTATTTCTTCTACTCTTAGTGTTAATATATCTAAATTAACTGCCTGTATTTCATAATCGGGTATGTATAAATAACCTTGGTGAATTAGATATAGCAGCCTTTTTATATTTGCGTATTTTCTATTTTTAAGTGTGGCATACTCGTGAGCAGTTATTTGTTGGAACATCTTAGTTCCGTCTATAGCTGTGACGTTCAATATAGCTTCTCCGTACCTACTCGATATTAAATCGGGTAGTTTATATTTAGATTTCATTAAAGTGTTACACCTTCTGAGTTCAACAACTTCACATTTTATAAGGTCGTCTTTTTCTAATTCAAAGCATTTTAGATGTGTTATAATCTCACTTTCACGATATAGACTTCTATCTCCTACTTTTTGAGATAATAAAAATGTGGTTTTATCTTCCAACATTTGAAGTATAGTGCGTCTATTAGGGGCTTCATCTTTTTGAAGTCCTCTTATTTCATTTACCACTCTACTTACCGCTTGTGCTCTTGTCACCATATTACAAATTTAATTTATTCTTTTATTGTAGACAAAAGGTTAAGATTTAGTCTTATTGAAAAAGCGGAAGATTCCTCTCCCGCTTCTCGTCAAATAAAGGAAAACCAAAAACCTTTATTATATTAATGTTGGAGCACTTAACACTCCCGCATTTGAAACTGTAACTCTCCATCTGTTGCCATTAGGAGATTTTAATACAAGTCCTTTTGTAGCTGTTGTGCTTTCTATATCTCCTTGGGTTGTCATTGTATCTTCAAAATTACCTGTTCCTTCAACGTTTAGCCTGAACCCTGAATCTGTTCCGTCAGCACCTACGTTAAAGTTTCCTGTTGCTCTATAGTAAGTACTCCACGTAGTTAATCCTGTGTAATTTGTAGTAATTAAATCAAGATTAGCTGTAAGAGGTAAAAATTGTTGGGTGTAAGCTTTACTAACGTATGCTCGACCAAACCAAGAAGAAATATTACCTAATGTCCTATTAAAGTCTATTGGAATTATACTTGTACTAAATATATCTCCTGACATAGTTCCACCTGTCAAACTTAGTTTACCATCAAGAGCTGTTTGAACTGCTGTAACAGATGGGGCTAACATGGTGGATGCTACTAAACTATTCTGTACTTCTGTTACATTACCTGACCCTAATAAACTTTGTCCTCCTACAGTTTTTATATTAGTTCCTGATACAAGGGTTGCTTGCTTAGTATCTAAAGCTGTTTGTACGGCGGGAGCAATATATGTAGGATTGGCAGAAAATACGAAATTATTTAAAAGTAATCCTGTACCTGCTGAATACGTGTTTCCTGCTGCTACAGTTAGAGTTATTGTCTCGTCCTTAACCTCTACTAAAAGATTACTGGAAGTAGATATAATACTTCTTATTTGATGTTGTTGGAGGTTGTTTTGTCCTATATAAACAGGAGTGCCTATACCTACACTAATAAGTTCTGCACCACCTGACATTGTGCATATTTTAGCATCTAAACTTTTTATCACTTCTGTAAGGGGTGTGCCTGATTCTATGCCCGTACATGGTAAAGTGGTACTATAATATGTCGAGCAATCCGTAGAAAGGTCTCTTACAGCGCATCCTTTAGGTTTACACCCGCAGATTACATTTGATGGTTTATTACAAGTGTTACACATTTTCTAATGTTGTTACGCGGTTTTCTAAAGCTAATATTCTACTGTAAGCTGCCACCAAAGCAGTTACGATTGCTGAATTTATTTGTGCCTGAGTTGCTTCCGCAGGGAGGTTTAAAAATGATATAGCCGTTGGGTGGGCTATACAAGTTGTTGAAGTTATTATTCCATCACAATCTAAAGGAGAGTTGTCTGGAACTACTGTGGTATTTTGAGAACATTCCATTATGGGCAAGTGTTAGTTTGCAAGTCTGCCACTTGTGCTTGTAGAGTTGTAATGGCTGTTTGCTGTGAATTTATAGTTTCTTGTTGTTGACAAATGAATGCCTGTAATGCTGCTAAAGCATCTAATATTTTTATTTCTCCTACAGGGTACGTTATACATTCTCCTCTAAGTGATTCTAATTCTAAATCTGTTTTTATATCTGTCAGGATTTCATATATATCCTGAGTTGTTTCTTCTATTGTTAAGCAATCTTGTTCTGCTAAATCTGAATATTCTGGAATAGTACCTTCGAAAGCGGTACAGTTAGCATATACTTTTTTACAATTTCCTTTTATCTGTCCTGTACACATTTCTTTTTCTGGTTTTTATTTTTGAATATTAGACGGAGTTTTTAGGCTCCGCCTTTTTATTGTAACTACTTGATTTTAAACGTGTTTCTTTCTACCACGAGGCGGTGGGCTCCCCAGAAATTGTGGCGCAAAATCTATAATCTCGTACTCTGTTTCTGCTAATAAATATGTAGCTTGTGATACAGCTATAATTTTAAAACCATTAGCATCTGTTTGAATATCTACATCTACACCGTCCTGAATAAATTTTGTAGCTTGTAAGTCGCTTATTTTAGCAACTAATAAAATCGGTTCTGACATTTTTATTTATTTAATTTTTATTAATATGTAACTTCTATACCGCTATCGAACGCGGCTGTTCCACCTCCTGATAAAACGCTCCTTAACCTCACTGTTGCATTGGCTGGTATTTCTCCTACTAAATTCCAATATGTAGTTTCATTTAATCCCACTGCTATTGATACACTTAGTGTTCTTGAAGTGCCTGCGGAATTTATTGTGTTCCAAGTTGTACCTCCATTAGTTGAATACTCTAAGAAAACTCTTGCTGCGCTATTTAGATTTAGTAAAGAAAGTGTTGTGGTTAAAGCAACTGTATATGAAACTCTTGCGTTTTGTGTGCTCGAAACTGTGTAATTAGTATTTAAGCTTCTTGCGGGAACTGTGTTGAATGTTGGATTACTAACAGCAGGTGTAGGCACATTTAATACCCCTGTACTACTATTGTATGTAGCTGCTCCACTTGTTCCTGTAGTTGTCAGACTAATTGCTGTTCTTGCTCCTGCTGTGCTTATGGGGGTTAATCCTAAAGCAGTTGTTACCTGCGCTCCTGTTATACTTGTTAAGAAACCACTTGGGTTTCCTGTAAGTGGATAAGCATCCGTTACTCCGTATCCTGACAGAGTGGTAGGTTTACCTGTTAAACTTGCAAACGATTGTGCAGGAACTGTTGAAATAAAACCTGCCCCATTGGTAAGCTGATTGGTGTTAGTTGGAATTGTAGGCTTGGCTGTTAAGTCATTATAAGAACCTGATGTTGCAACTGTTGATAATCCTGTTACTTTTGTGGCGGCTAATGATGTTAACCAACTTGGATTTGCATAGCTTTGGTCTGTGCTAACATTCCCTACCTGCCAACTTCTATTAGAATCTAAAGACTGAGTTGTACCGTTAATTGTAAGTAGTCTTGCCAATGGTGCTTTTGTGGATATTTGACTTTCCATAGTCTCTATGAGCCCTGTTGCTACAGGTACTGACATAAATTTACTACCATCTACAGAAACCTCGTTAGAACTCATTAAAATACCGTCTCCTGCGGTAATTTTATTGGCAAGATCGTTGT
>Ga0247815_10000292_pt1 | contig 39767 bp, 39 predicted proteins | sample UWRJL194509B1_FD_181014 | JGI IMG/M metagenome (GOLD analysis project Ga0247815, IMG submission 181014) | Plant litter microbial communities from Arlington Agricultural Research Station in Wisconsin, United States - UWRJ-L194-509B-1 | ecosystem: Environmental > Terrestrial > Plant litter >...
GGAGGATAAAATAGAAGCTGATAACCATACAATAACTTCAAAAGCATGGAGACAACCAATAGCTTATAATGTTGCTTATGTGCATCATTTACAAAACCTTTATCATTCACTAACAGGTCAAGAATTATGCAAATAATAGATGGAATTTACAAAGTAGTGTTAATGAATGCTATTGTATATTCGGCTTATCAATTAGGTAAAGCTTTGAATGGAGGGCAAAAAACTATTAGCGGTAGTATATCTTCTTATGATTGTATAGGAGCAGGAATAGTCTTAGGATTTTTTACTGTTTTATTTATTTTTGCCGCCATTTATTTTCAAACTTTTCCAGAAACAAAATATTAAATAAAAAACGATGAATACAGATATAAGAATGGTTGTGGCCTTTGTGCTATTTATAGCCTTTGGCTTTATCACTGGGTGGGGTGCGTCTGAGATGAGCTCAGAAGATTTTGATTGTGTTAGTGATTACAGCGGCGCAATAGTAGTGGAGAGTCACAGTCACGGAGAATATATTCTTACTAAAGATGGCTGTAGTTACGAAACAGTTAGGTTTCCTGCTCTATATAATTACAGTTTAGGAGACACTGTTTGTTCTGACAAGTCTTTTATTAAGGTTTATGAAGCGCGAGAAGATATATTAAATAACCTTTATATTCAATACAACAATAAAATAGAAAAGGCTATTAGGGATAAAGAAGTTCAATTAATAGAATTAGAAGCTTATAGGTATGAAAAATAAAAGATACATAGATATAGCAGGTGTTGTAGAAATGCCTGCTGAATATAGTTTTAATCAGGCTGTAGATGAATTTTCAAAATTTATTGAGGCTAAGGGTTGTACTTTTGGCGGCGGATTTGTAGAATTGGATGAGAATGGTATTCAAATAGAAAATTAAATAATTATTATGGATTTAGAAAAACTTAAAATAGCAAATAATTTAAAAAATAATTATGAAGCTTTCGAGGACTTAAGCACAATATTAAATAGGGATGAGCCCTCTTTAAATGCTATAAAAGAACGAATTGATAAGTTAGATAAAAAATATCTAAAAGAAATATTTCAGGCTATTGATGGCGTAGCATGTAGGAACTCAATAAGACTTAAATCTGAATTCGAAGTATTATGATAACAAATAAATGTAAAACAGACTTTGAAGTTTGGTTGAAAGACCAACCTCTTGCTCCTTATCCTTCTATGTTTTGGGATGTTCCTGATTTTGTGAGGAATGCTTTTATTTTACAGTTTTTTGATTCGGCGGGATTTTTTATAGACACATTCGCAACTTATGAGCTTAATGGTAATTTTGCTTATTTTGATTTGTGGATTAATTCTTCTGAAACATTGCTTGAATTTGACACGCGTATTGAGGCGCAACAGAAAGGAATAGAAATAGCTAATAAAATCTACAATGAAAAGTAGAGCAACATTCGTAAACGGCATACACGAACACAATTATAGCCTCTCTGCTGAATGGTCTGAGCATTGTAGAGGCAAAGTATGCTTTGAGATAGAAGAGACGGCTGATGGCTTTAAATTACCGTCTACAGAGGTTGATTCATCCGAGGCGGAGTACCTTCAAATATTATTAGCGTGCGCGGACAGAAAATTTAAAAGAAAAATAACAATAAAAGAAGACTAAAATGATTGACGAAAGAGAGTTAATAGCCCTCACATATAAAATTAAAGATTTATATAATAACGGCAGTATTGAAACATTTAATTATAGAGCATATATGGCTTTGGTTAAAAAACATTGTAATCAAAATGGATACTCTCTCAACACGACCGATATGGAAATAACTAAAAAACAATAAGATGATAAAACTAATGATTGTAATAGGTGTAGCTGCAATTATAGTGGCTTGGTTTAGCAGGAATAATAATAATAATAACGACAATCTTGGATTGTAATAAGATAAAGTTCTATTGTGCTGAAGATGCAGAGCAGGAACTAAGACGTATAGTGGAGGGTAATGATTATAGAGTGTGGAAGCAGGTTTCTCCTAAAAGATTTTACAAGTGCCCTCTACATGGAAAAGAAGAAATATGGCATTTAACAAGTTCAATAAATATAATCCCCTTTCCTTAATTGGTTGGGGGATTTGTTTTTAAATAAAAAAGCCCTATTGTTAAATAAGGCTCTCGTTGATTTAACAATATGTTATGCTTGTCAATTCTACTTTCTTATTTGAGAAGTCTTTAAACCACTGTATTCTAACTTCGTCGACCATTCCTTTATCTTCTGTCACATAAACAATATTCTTCTTTACCCAGAATTGCCCATCAAATTCTTCATACACTACACCCCCATTGTTCAGAATATATTTTATGTTCCTTAATTAGCTTCTTATGCAATTTAAATGCTTGTTCGTGTTGATAGGCTTTTTGTGTTTGCATATTATTGGAATTTAACATAGGTGGCTAATTGTTCATTATGTCTTAAGCCTTTTATGACTCTATCGAACTCTGCACATCCTTCTTTTACGTTTATTAATCCTCCTGATAAGGATTGAGCTTTTTCGTAATTGGTGGGAACATTATAATAAGAACATTTATACTCTTCTATATACTCCTTAAAAGTGAAGTAAGTGACAGTTTTTACTGCTTCTTTTTGTAATTCTAATTTTCTTAGTGGCCAAATTCTAAATACTTTTGTATTTATTTTTAGATTATACTCCGTTACCCATTTGTTACATTTTTCACTCCATCCTTTAGATAGTGTTATGTTTAAAAGTTTTCTAACTTTTTTAGCTACCCCAGACTTTATAAGTTTATCCAAAGTAATAGTCACTTCTTTATCTGTTGATATTTGTTTTGCGGTTATATTAGAACCTTCTATTTTAGTAATAACTATACCTTTGGTCATATTAACCTTATAATCTATGTTATTTATTTTATAAATCATTTTAAAAGTTGTTTTATTTCTCTGTATTTCTTTGCATCTATTCTGTCTTGTTCATCTAAGTTTCTCAGTTTATCTCTTTCTGAGTAGATAACTGTTTTTACTATCTTTGTTAGGTTTTCTTTTTCCGCCGATTTAGACTTAATTTCGAGTTGTTTACATAACCAATGGATTAATCCCTCTAAAGTCTTTGGTGATTTATCTAATTCTATTACTTGGGCGTTCTTAATTCTATCGTTAAAATTACACATGCAATTACCTAAATAGCTATTGCACTTATTACATATAGCTGCTATCATATTTATTCATTTTGCGGCGAAAGAATCGCATTGTTAAATTATCTCCATAACTCTGTTTAGCCTTTATATAACAAAGCCTCCAAAACCAATATCTAAGTAGTCTCATTTGATTTTATTCTTTCATTATACTTCACTACATATCTATTAAAAAATTCTTTCTTGGCTTCCCTATTCGGGCAAAGTAATAGTCCCACTTCAATTAAGCCTCTTTCAAAACTGCCATACGCTTTTACTTGCTTCTCCATTACAAGGCTTCTTTTAGCTTGAATACATTTAGCTCTTGAAAAAAGATTGTCTGATGTTTTATCTAATGAGCACTCCACTCTAAATCCGTTGTAATTCCCTTTCCAAGAAACTAAAAATTTATCTTTCGAATGGTATTCTCCACCTCTCCCATTAAACTGTTCTTCTATATTGTCTGAGGATAAGTATTTTTCAACTGTTTTTAGTGCTTCTGCGCGACTTTCTTTGAGTTCTTTAGCTGAGTATTGATTTTCTTTTTTGGGCGGATATAAAAGCTTAGAAATAGATTTATATTCCCTCCTTAGTTGTTTCATTATACTGTTATCTTCATCATCTGCAAATATTTCCATTTGGTCAGCTATCTTACAAAGACGCTCTGATAACGAGTGTTTTAATTCTTTTTCCATAATTTTATAAATGCTCTATTTTTATTCCTCGTAAACTGTTAAAATATTCTGTAATTCCTTTAGGACTAAGCCATCTCCTGCCACATATATAAAAGGCGACGTCTACTTTGTCTTTTGACATGAAGCCTTCTAATATACCTTCTCCAAAAGTAATGGTTAAATATTGAGGGTATGGCTCATTAGTTTTTATAACCACGTCTTGTACCACTGAAATGACTAATGTTTGTGGTGGGTGTATATGCTCTATAATACCTCTTATTTTTATACTATCTGACATTTTATTCTCCATATTTAGCTTTTAGCCTTTTATATTCTGCTAATTCTTTTTCTTCTTGTCTTTTGGCAAAACTTTCATTATAGATTTTATTTGCTTTTTCTGCGGCAATTCTTTCGTTGTATTCTATATCAGTCTCTATTGACTCGCCCTCAAAATAACAGTCAATGTCGCATTCATAAGTTTTGTAATAATAAACTTTGAAGTCTGCCTCACCTTTCTTAAAAGTTTCTGATTGAATATCTTGAAAGTATGATATAACTTGGTCTATAGTAAAACCATCACAATCTTCTATATTAAAATGATGTTCTCTCCTTATTAATTTTCTATCTTCCATAATTACGATTTTAAAAGTTCAGGGTTTTCATAAATGTTGCCGATAATTTCTATATTTTCGGTAAATGGTCTAACTGTGTATTGAACAGAACCGACCCTAAGTGGCTTATAAGAAAAAACCGCACCTTGCCATTCTACAGAAAACCATTTATGTATTATCTCTATGAAGTTTCCACCAATATATTCTGTTTGTTTTAACACATCACCCTCATAAATTTCTTTGCCATTTTTATCTTTTAACCCAATGTATTGCATTGTTATAACTGCATCATTCCTGAAGATTGTTACCTCAGATGAGTTATTATACATAAGTCTCAATGCTTCTTCGTTACCGTGCATCCTATAGCCAAGCCACGCTCTAAATTTAAATTCTCTCATAATTAAAATGTCATGTTTTTAAGTTTCTCTATTTGTTTTTCTAAGGCGGCGATTTTCTTCATTCGCATAGTGTCAGCCATTATTTTAGCATCTTCTAAACTGTCAGAATAATCTTTTGAGAAGAGTAGATTATAATGCCCTTTAGTTTTCATGTAATCTTTTTTAACGCTTTCTGTACCTTCTGCTTCATATATACCTTTTGTTAAAGCATATTTAATTATGTAGTATTTCATTTTACTGGGGTAGGTATTAAGTTAAAATTAATATTATTTAATTTAAAAGTTCCTTCTGTGCTTTGGTTATTGGGGGTATCCGCATAAAAGCTTCCAGTGTTTTTGTTTAAATCTATATTTATAAGTAATCTTATTTCATCTTCGCGCCAATCTAAATCAATTGTGCCATTTGGGCCATGAAACATATTTGGTAAGTAAAATTCCCCCGTATGTTTACTATTAAGCCAATTATAGTAATTCAGTAAAAAATCTGATGCTGCATCCAAGGATTGTTTTGTATAGCCTTGCGCTCCTTCATCATCCCAATTATCAGAAAGTTCTAATATGTATTTTGCTTTTTCAAGTACAGGTTTTAAATATTCTAAAGTTTTCATTTTATTGTTTATTTAATATTTTTATTGCTTTCTCAGCACATATTTTAGTAAGTCCATATCCCATATCTACACAATCTTCATGATTTGTATTATTTGCCGTCCGAACGAAATTATCTCGTTGTGATTTAAGCATATCATTATCATCATCGAATATAACATAATTCTCCACTTCAGGATGAGTGTCAAGCCAGTCTTGAATTTCGTGACCTCTATCTACTTCATCATAAAATTCAAACTTACCGTCTTGAATAAGCTGGTGGCAATTTATTGTTATGTCTATAACTTCTCCTGGTAATTTTCTATCTTTCCACATGTCTTTCATTGTTTTTAGTCCTGAGTGTCTCCAACTACTACTTATAACTATTTTTGCCTTAGTAGAATCAATAACATATCCTAAATTTTCAACTAAATGTTTGTGGAATTGACTGCCGTATTTGTCATGATTGTTTGAATAAACATTTAAAACTCCATCTATATCTAAGAATATTATTTTCATTATTTTTTGTTTCTTACGCCGCGAAAAGCAAGCTGGTTAGAAAGCAAATATAATAAAAAAAGAGCCTTTTACAGCTCTCTTAAGATAATTTTAACTAATTAATAATTTCCAATCTAATTCTGGTTCATAGTATCTTATATCTATTCCCTCAACTTTAAATCCATTTTTAAGTATTTTTATTACAGTTGCAACAGTTATACCATATTCTTTGACTATGTCAGGGACACCTAAATATATTTTATTTTTATTTAAATCTGTTATTCTTCTTTTATGTCCATCTTGTGGGTAATGCATTTGCCCTTCCACATAATCTTTCTTGTAAACCATAAATGAATTGTTTACTCTTTCCCCACTTAAATATCTACTTAATACAGACTGAGTTGTTCCTATTGCTTCTGCGGCTTGAGTGGTAGATGGGTATTCTATTAATGTAAAGGTATCTATGACTTTATCACAGGATGGTTTTACATACACAGGTTCAATTGCACCCTTTACACTATAGTCTTTCAAATACATAAAATAGGTATCATTTCGGCTACTTCCATTAAGTTTTGATTTAAAATAGTCGTAGGATTCTACATTAGATTCTTTATGAGCTTCGGTGGCGGATATATATTCCTTTAAAGTTAAAGTATTTATAACAGCCTCTGCCATTGCACTTCTTTCACCTACGCCTTTTCCAATCCTATTGAAAGTCATTTTTTCTTGCATATCTGACCTTCTTACTACTTTTTTATCACCGCACTTACTTAGAAATCCGTTCAATCCTTTTTCAGGATTTAGTACATCATAAAACTCCTGCCAATATCTCTCCCTACATCTTCTTATTTCTTGGAGACACTCTTCAATTATTTCAAAAGTGTGGCTATCTGCGCCGTGTTTTACAAGAGACTCGTATAAATAAATTTGGGATTTACAATTTAAACTTTTGTAGCGTAAAAATCTTCTTTTTTCTATATCGTAACTTTCTCCTATATACACTTTACCATCAGGTGCTTCCACTTTGTAAACTCCACTTATTGGATTAGGGTTCGTACTTCTTATTTTATCACACTCCCTGCAATAAGTCCAATGACTATTTTTATAGTTTTTATTCTTGTTAAAACTTGACAATGGTAATAATTCCCCACATACTCCATGACATTTTTGCAATTCTTCCATTTTTTTAAATAAAATCCCGCAAACCCATCTGAGTGAAGCAGACAAGTAAGCGGGGGTAAAATAATTTCTTTAATTAATCAAAGCTTCACTCAATGATTACAGAGCAAATATAATGATTTATATTAGGTATAAAAAATGTATTAACTTAAATTTAATTAATCTGCGTCTTCTTCATCATCAAAGAACCAAGATAATACAGCGTAATCATAGACATCTGAGTTGAAATGCTCGTACACGTCTTGTGATTGCTTAATATTCGATAGACGGTGGTAGTCTTTAAGCAGTAAAAGATTTTGACTTGCCCATTTGTATCTTTTTGTATGTCCTGCAAATGTACCTCTTGTTACTAATTCATCCGAAGCCAGGTCTGTTATATTAAATAGGTCGTAGAACCTATCAGCAGCAGGAAGTGGGCTCTCTATAAGCTGTCCTATTTGTCTTGGAAGAGCTATAGTACCAGAAACTTGTTCACTCGCAACCCTTGTTACAAAATAATCTAAAAAAGCAATTGGGTAAGCAGGATCATCATCGTCGTCCACATAATTAGATAAAGATATAGCTACTATTGCTAAAGCATTTGCTACTCCGAACTCCACTAAAGTCCTTTTTAAATTTCTTCTTTTAACAGGATCAGCAAGTGCTTCATTCCAAACTTTTTTAATATCCTTACGCTTGACAACTAAATCTTTTAGAAATTTTCCTGTTGTTATAAGCGTTCCTTCTTGGAAAGTGTCGCTCGATATATCGTAATTTGCAGCTTTTGTTTTATACTGCACCTGTAAAATCCACCAGTTTAAGAACATCAAGAAGAAATTAGCTCTACTGTCGCGCGCGGCAAGAGATTTTTGAGAGTCTTCAATTTGAGAGTCTATACGTTGTACAGCAGCTCCTACCCTTGTTGTGATAGCTTCGTGAGTTAACCTTAACTTATTATCTAACTCTTCTCCTTCGATGCCTAATTTTTCTGATATTTTCTGTCTGTGATATTCCTGAACACCGTTTTCAGTTGTAATATCACTATAAAAAAGGTCGTAAGTTTCCCACTTAGTTTTAAGCTCTTTTCTATCAACCCCTTGATTTTGCCTAAGAAATTGATTAAAAGAAACTATATTACCATTGACATATCTATAGTCATTTAGTATACTAAGTAAAACTGTTGGAATTACGGGATAATTTCCAAGTGCATGTAGTCCGCTGTTAGCTCCTAATACAAACCTTCCTGCCTTATTATAATTACTGTTATTGTATCGTTGTTCTGCCGAAAAAATACCGAAAGATTCTCCTAATATATTTATCTTAGCCTTAGAATTCATATTCATTACTTCCAAAGCAGATGAAGTTGCATACTTATGAAATTCTTTTCGTCCTAATTTTAAAGCTAAGGGGTTTGTTACTTCTCCAACTTGACCTTCTATATACCTTTGTATTTTTGCCTGCCAGAGCGATGTAAAAGGCACCGTAAAACTTGTAAGTGCTGTTGTTCTAACCCATGAATTAAAAACTTTTGCCAATTTACCTAAGTCAATATTTTTCCCTATTTTATAAGAAAATGTTTCTCTAACATCGTAATAATTACTATTTAAGTAAGAACGGAGCATCTTATAGGCGTTTGTAGCATTAGAACCTTTACCTACGAAATCAGCGTTTAATAATGCATCATGGATAGTTAACATGTTGGAGATATTCTCCCTCCTCGCCTTAGTTAAAGCTGCCTGTTGTGCCATCCATGCATAAGAATGTAAAAGCTCATCTGTAACATCCGATGGTTCTGCTATTTTATGTATTCCATAAGTAGGGATTGTTAATTCTTGTCCTCCTACAGCTAATTCTCCATCTTCATTTTGACCTATTTCTCCTTCGTCTTCTCTGAAATTAACTATATCATTTATGTTTTGGCGAATATTTGAGAAATCTAAACTTCCTAAGAATCCTGCTAAACGTCTTGTTGCACTTTTTCTTTGTTGTGGCAATAAATATCTGTTGTGTCTTCCTGTCAGCCCTAAGTTTTCTATGGTTTGGTCTTGTAAATCTAATATAGCTTGTCTTGCCTGGTATTCTTGTACGTTTTGAGTTGGAGTGCCATCTACCTGAGTTAATCCATATCTTGTAAAATACTGTTGGTTTTTAATTTTATCTAAAAACTCTTGTGTGTATTGTGGTCTTTTTGCATCTTTATTTGCTTGCCATTTTGGATTTATTTGTTCGCCTGAATTATAGAAGCTATAGCTTGGGCTTACGTCTAAGTAAGGGTTTTCCTCAATGAAGCTTTCAACTGTTCCTTGTTCATTTGCTGCTATTCTTTTATTGAATTCTTCTTGTGCGGCAGTGTATCCTGTGGGTTCTGTCCTTTTATAATATGGAAGTAACTTACTTTCCAAATAGGCGTTGAAAGCTTCTGTAGCTTCTTGCTCTGACATTTCTTCTAAGAACACTCTTTGTAAACTCTTGCGGATAACTACATCAGAATCACCTGCTCTTATCTTAGCCAGCACTTTAGCTGCTTCTCTTACATTATTAGCGTTATTAGGTGTCATGTGCCTCACAGCGAAGTTTATTACCCCTTCTTCTGTGTCTATATTTTCGTCTTCTAAGTCTTTTCTGAAAGCTTCATTTGCCCTTGTCTGAGCTTCTACCTCCACTGTTGATTGTTCTTCTTTGGGTAGAAATAGTTTAGCTTTAGAGTATAGGTTTTCTAACTGTATAGCAGCATCTTTTACACTCCCTGTTTCTATGTCTGACATTTCTGCGACATTTGTTTCAGCGGGAGAATTAAAAACTCTGTTTGATTTTAAAATATTGGCAATTATCTGTTGCTGTTTTCTTATATCTGCCGCAACTTCATCTATTTCACTGTCATTTTCTCCGTCTTTTTGATTGTCTAAACGAGATAATAAACTCTCATTTGCACCAAAACCTTCCCAAAAATCCTGCTTAAATCCTACGTAAGCATTTAACCTTACGAACTCCCACTTCTCAGTTTCGGTTTCAAACTCGTTAAGTTTGTCTAAGAATGTTTGAGGTATCTCTGTGGCTCTTTCCTGCCCTGAATAAAAAGCTCTGTTTATTAGGCTTATCATTTGTAAGCCATAAACCTTTTCTGCTTCTTCTCTGTCTTCTTTAGAAGTTATAGTGGAAGGGTCAAGCTGCACTATATATCCATATTCAGGATGATTTATTTCTCTAAGGCCATTTTTAATGCTCCCATCTCTGTTTCTTGGATTAGCTTCCTGTACACGCCTTTTGTTTAAATCTTCTATTTCATATCTGTCCGAGGCTGTGTTTATTCCTCCGTTGTTAACCCTTATAGCTGTTAACTGCCCTCTATAATATTGTTCATATTCTTGGGCTATTTCAGGTAGTTCGCTTCTGAATATTTTTTGCCCATCCACTTCTATCGAAGCATTATTCAATTTCTCTAAATGCTCTGCTGTAAAAAAGGATTCTAATCTTGCTTTTTTTATGTTATTTAAAGTCTTGTTGTAGAAGTTTCTTGCATCTGCATCTAATGTATCAATTAGTTCAGGCTTAAAATCTTTTTCTTCTATGTTTGAATCAGCGGCTTGGTTGTAGACAGACACTTGGTCAGCAAGTTCTATAGCTGCCAATTTTGAATTGTCTATTTCATGTAAGATGTACCCATCTTTGTCAATCAGGTTCTTTAAATTGCGCGGGTCAAAGCCTATAGTTTCAAGCCTGTTTAAAAAAGGTTTTATTTGTTGCAGAAATGTTTGTCTTGCCTCTGTGCCTTGTTTAGCTATGATGTCCCCTGCTAAATTTAAAAGTGGGTTTTGGGCGTGAGCCAAATGTCCTAAGTGAGCATGAAACCAATTTGTATCTTTATTGGCTGCTGTGAGAACTTTTGTAATCTGTTCTCTGAACATTTCTTCTTCTCTGCCTACAAGATTATTTTTAGCTACAACTCTATCCACTATAAGATTTATAGCTGTTTCATTATTGACTGGCACTTTTCCTTTTAGCGTTACACCTTTTTGCAGAGCTTCTGTAAATCTGTCCTTCACTCTTTTTTCGGCGCGGTCTTTATTGTTTAATTGATTTGTCAATTGAGAAATAAGCGGCTCTAATTTTGTTATGTAGTTTTGATAAACAGAGTTTTCTTCTTGCGAGAAGTGGTAGCCCTTATTAGTATTGTCATCCAACACCCTTGTTAAATAGTTTAATTGCGAGTTTGCCACTTCCGCAATATTTTCTAAAGCTTTTAACTTAGCTGTTTGTTCTATATTAGCCTCTAAATTACGAATTGCTTCTCCTATAGTTTCGTCTTTAGCTTTTCTTGATGCTGCTTGCGCCTCTGTTAAAGACTCTTTAGCATCTCTTAATTTAGCTTGAGAGGCAGGTGCAGAATATCTTTTGGCTAACTCGTATTGCTGCCTTGTAAGATTATCTAATACATTTGAAAGTCTTTGGTATTCTGCTGATTTACCTACACTGTATAAAGTGAATTTTTTACCTTTTAATTGTTCAGAATTTAACTCTTCGTATAGCCCATCTGCCATAAGATTGTTGTATACGCTTTTAGTGTAACTTTCCAACTGTTGCTTATAAGCAGGTTTAAAAAAGGCTTGAACAGAATTTATAAAACTGTTAAATAAGGCTTGTAATCTTGAAATTATAGTATTTTCTGTTTGTGAATTTTCTCTTGCGGCAAAATTAGACTGTAAAGAATTCGCCAGCACTTTCCCCAATATCTCTTTTCGTACTATTGTCTCTAACTCTTGTCCTGCAAATCTTTGACTGTAAAGTTCTCTATAAGCAGCCTCATTGTCGTTCCATTCCTGAGTTCTATGGATGTTTCTAAGTAAATCCTGTATTTGAGTTGGGTCAGTGGCTTCCACTATAAAGTGAGCAGTTTCTTCTGATAAATCCTCTTGTGAAATATTTCCTTCGCTGAAAGCAACGATTTGATTAGAAATATCCGCTAAAGCTTGGGCATCAGGTGCTACATCAAACCTTCTCGAATAACTTTCTAAACTAACAGTTTTTACTCCTAAATCTTGTAAAAGATTTTTCAGCTTTTGTTGTAATTCATTCTCAGGGATTATTGTTATTTCCTCTAAAGGAGTGGTGTTACCAAAAGCTCTGTTATTTTCTAAATATACTCTTTCAGCCATTACACCTATCGGGTCAGCCACATCTTTTTTTAGTTGAGAATAAGATTTATTATCTAACTGTTCCTGAGATACGTATTCTATTTGGTCATGTACAGTGTTTATAGCTCTCGTTCCAATTGCTTCCTGATTGAAATACAAGTCTCCTGCGGCGTTTCTTTTAACATTATAACCTACGCTGCTTTTTGCTGTAGTGTATGCACTGTCAGAAGTAACAGCTTTTTTATACTCCGAATTTCCAATTACAGGGTAAAGTTTTACACCATCTGTGTCGAGGACTGTTTCTCCTGTGAGAAGGTCGGATTTTATAAGATTGTTTATAAGTCCGTTGAAATTTGAAATGTTAGCATCAGAATTTACAGAGAATAATTCTTTAAATTTACCGTTATCTTCTATTCCAGCTTCTATATTTCCAATATTTGTATTTTTTAAAGCTTCTGAGTAGCTTTGGTAAGTGTTTTCACCACTTCTGTAAACAAGTGTGCCCTCTTGTCCAGAAAGTTCTGTGTATACATCAAGTGCTTTTGAAAATGAAGGTATATGAGGGTTTGACAGGATTTGTTGAAATAGTGTGGATGGGTTGCCATCACTATCCTCTACACCTATATTAACCCCATTTTCATTTATTAAAATTCTACACGCCATTTTTTATATTTTTGATTATTGCAAATATAGACTATTTATTTAGCAATTGAAATTTTCTTGATTTATTTTAACTTTTTCTGCGGTGGAAATATATTTCCTTTCTGTCATCATATCGGGGGACGTTTCTAAATAGCCGTAATTTTGTAAACTTACATTTGTTTTTGGCGCAGGTATTTTATACATTTTATAGTTGGATTCATTTCTTGGCAATCTTGAATATAAAGTTATTCCGCCCTTTGTTTCAATATTTTCGTAAACATCTTGTCCGCTTTTAATAAATTCCTGCTCTGAGTTCTTAATTATAATATTGTCCGCATCTACTCTGAAAGTTTGTGTGACAGGTTTTGCTATAGAAAGAGGATAATTAACAGCCAAAGCTCTCATTGCTTCTTTTCCTTGCACCACTTCATCTTGTTCTACTTCTCCTATTACAGGCATTTGAGTGGAAATTATACTGTATTGTTTAATGTTATTGGAAATCTTTTTATTTATATCATTCACCCAAGTATTAACTGTGTCTAAAGTTATAGCATCGTCGTTTATCAATATTATTCCTTTCTCATTAATTTCAAAATTTGAGTAGAAATTTTTATATTGCTCACTATTTCTTAATTTTTGTTTGAGGCTTTCAGAATAAAAGTCAGAAATAAAATCATTTTGTAGATACTCTGAATTTCCTGTGAAGTTTTCATTATTTACTATTTCTTGCTGCGCCTCAATTGTTTGCTCTATTACTAAAGGCGCATCAAAGTACATTTTCATTAATGTTATTTCTTCCGCATCTGTATTCACTTCTAATTCTGCACTCCTTTGTTGCACGTAGGCTTGTAATTGAACCAAAGTACCTATCCCCTCTGGAAACTTGTCAGGGTAAGTTAATAGTGTTTCGTATAATGAAGTAAGAGGTTGTTTTCTAACTTTTATGTATAAATCTTCACCAACTTTAAGTAAACTGTTCTCTGAATATAACTGTTCTTGCGGTTTTTTAGTTTCTAAATACACATAACTTCTATCTTTAACTCTTTGTTTTAAAACTTTAGTTTTTGGTGTTACATCCACTTGAAAATAGTCATCATAGACATCTGCAAAACTCTGAGTGTTCTCTACAGAAGGATTTATTAAAAATCTCCTTAACGAGGTTAAGAATTCCTTATTAGGAAGTTCATCTTTTATTCCTATTACATCAAGTCCCTCTGTTGCAAGATTTGATTCTATATTAGCCAGTATGTTTCTTGCATTCTCTGAGTTATTATCTAAAACTACTTGGGGTGCATTTATAAGCGTGTTTAAATCTTCTATTATTTGCGAGTTACTTTGTGCCGTCTTAGTTTGCGATATTAAATTGAAAGTGTTGTTGTTTAAACTTCTTTCTATAACTCCATCATTGTCAATCCACTGTTCTGCTCTAACATATTTTTGTGCTTCTGAAAAAGTAATATTTGATGGTGTATCTAAATCAGAAAGTGCACTATAAAATTCTTCTTCATTTACAGGTGCTCCAACTTTCTCTATAACTTGTCTTTCTATAATGTAAGGGTTAGCTACAGATAGTTTTCCAAAAGAATTAAACTCTTCGGTTTTTATGGGGTCATTTTGTAAATCAAAATAGGATTCAAATTGGGCATCTTCTATTTCAGTGTTATTTAAAGCTTCTATGGACTTCTTAATACGTTCTTGTAAATCTATACCATTTAGTATAGAAGATACCTCGTAGGGGCTGTATAATCCTGAAGCGGTTAATTTAGCTTGTGTTGGGGCAAATAAATTGTTAGTGTAAAAAGCATCCTGTAGTTTTGTTTGCAATTCTCCCAACGAAGAAATTCCTTCCACAGACATTGCAGAATTTTTTAAGTCTTGGAGTTGTAGAGGTGAGAGAGGTGTTTTAACGGCATTTTCTCTATTTACATAATCTAATACAATTTGAAATGAAGGCTCTGCTCCCTCGTAAGAAACATTCTGCTCAAAATCATCTGTTTTTGTTATTGCTACAAAATCTATGGCTTTTTGTATATCTTGAAATCTATTTTGCGCTGCTGCGAACAGTGCTGAAGGTTTTCCTTCGTCTGTCCTAACATCAATAACTTTTCCGTCTTGGATTATAAAATTACAAGCCATAATTAATTTCTTCTGTCTGTTTTTATTTTGAACATTTCTCTGCGGAAACTTTCTTTACTGTTTAAATTGAATTCTTTAGATAACTCTAAATATTTATGTATCAATTCTTCAACCATTGCCTAATAAGACTTATTATCACTACTTAGAATACCGAACTTATTAAAAATTACTTCATGGTATTCTCTTACATTTTTTAGATTCATTAGCTACAACTATTATCATTTATTGCTTGGTCTACTCTATCTCCGTATGTTTCAGCATTTCTAATATCTAATATTACTACGTTGCTCCGAGTCCTAATTCTTTTAGCCAAATCTTTTAAGTTTTCATGGAATAAAATAGAGTACAACTGGTCAGATTTTGTTTGTTTTTTTTTCTGAACTTCTGTCATTAGTATTCTCACATGCGCAAAAGTTCCTTGGTTGTATTTTGCCACATTCCATGTACCGTTAAAAGAAGCTCCTACCCCTTTAAAACTATCATATTGGTCTGTAACTACATAATTAACGTTTGCGCCCATAAAGCCTACTTGCTTAATATCTGGGTCATCAGTGGTGCTCTCTGCAAAATTTTCAAAAACATTATCTGTTATGCTGTTATTAGGCACTATTCTTTCTTTATTAATGGATATCTGACTGTTAAATAAGCTTCGTTTTTTTAGGAGGTATTCAACTTCTTGTATAACTTCATTACTTAGAGCGTTCTTAACCTCTTTTGGGAGTTTTTCAGAAAACGCGTCATTAAGTGCGTTTATGTTGGCTACTTTTTGAAGATAATTTTGAGGTTCAGTAAAAACTCGCCCCTCGTCAAATACATTTGTATAGATTGTGTCTTCTATTATCTGACCGTTTGCTCTAACGTATTTTGTTTGCGCGTTTTGAGTGTAGTCATTGTTTAATTGAATACTCAAATCACTAAGTCTATCCTCCACTTCTATTAAACTGTCAAACTTAGCTTTTCTTGGTAGTGAAAGTTCTATGCTGTCTAAATCAAGTTCAAGTTTTGGGTCACTTATTGTCTTACCTAAGTTATCTAAGTCTATGTTTATTAACACATCATTTTTAGCATTAGATAATCTATAGTTGGCATTAGAAAACTCAGCCATAGAAACAAAGGTTTGATGGGTAGCAAAATCCTCTATAATAGCATCTATTTTATTCTGGTCGTATTCAGTTAACCTTTTATCCGTAGCTATCCCTGTTTCTATTATTTGCTCATTTATAGCTTTTATCTTTTCTGTAGGGCTTAAAGTTTGATTATCTGTTATGCTTGTTATTCTTTGCTCTACAGGGAAAGATGTTTTCTTTAAACTTACAGGATAAGCTACATTATATTTACCTTTCCTAAAAACAATCACAGGTATTTTTTGTTCCTTATTTTTAAATCCTGTGGTGTAAGTCCTATCTACATTTGGTATTTCTCTACTTAAAACCACTTCTCCGTTTTGTATATATCCCGTGGCTATTACTTTCTCTATTGCTGAATCTGTTAGCTCTATATTTACAGAAGATAGGTTTTCAGTTGTTATTTGAGGACTGCCTAAAAATATTTTCCTTGTTTTCACTTTTGCCGATATTTGAGGGCTAACAGGATTATTTATGAAAGCTTGTTTAGCTGCCTCCCTTAGTAATAAAAACTTGTCATTAGGCGCGGCATTATTGTTTAAAGCCTTCAGCACAGAAACAGGCTGACCTTTATGCGATATGTAAAGTTTAAGTTGGTTTAGTATTTCCTTTTCGAGAGCAGGAGTCATTTCCTCATTTAATACTCTGTTCCTTAAAGACTCGTTAAAACTGTCATTTGCTATTTCAACTGTTAAATTATCTTCAGGCTGTATTTCATAAATTTGTTCGGGAAAAATGTCTTCTTGAAAGTCAGATGGCTTTTTTTGAGCTACATCACCTACAGTTTCATAAACATCAAAATAACTCCATTTAATATTTGGTACAACTATGTGTAAATTTAAAGCATCTCTAAGTGTTTGATAATCTTCAGATTTAATATCTAAAGTGTTACCTGAGCCCACTACTATTTTAGTGTTATCTAAATAAAATACAGTTCCTACTCTATAATTGTCAAATGTCGCGGCAGTTACTTTTTTCAACACTTTACCGTCTACACTAACTTTTAATCTTTCAGAATTGAAAGGTATGCCTAATGTTGATAAAATACTACTCATTTTTAAGTGGCTGAATCTGTACAAACCTTCTTGTGTGCGTTTAACTGTTACAGACCCTTTAGTATTTTGAGCCAAATCATACCTAACTATAGAATTTGTAGCAATCTCTTCTGGATTAGAAACTATGGTGGCTACATCTTCAGGCTGTATTTCATCTTGTGTGTTTTCTGCTTCTATATTTGTTTCGAGTTGTTCTATTAAATCTATCAGGTCGGCTATTGACTGATTATCCTCTGTTACTGCTGAATCAAGAAGTCTCCAATTTCCAAGTTTTACTCTGAGAGATTCATCTTTCGTATTTCTATATTCTTCTATTTCGGCGCGGGTAGGTTTAGCTAATGAAACATCGTCGTAATTTGAACCTATATAAGTCAGAGAATTGTAACTTGTTTTTAATAGATTTTCAAGCCTTTCTTTCAAGATTTCTGTTGGTGAAAGTTGTGATTGGACTACAATAGCTGAAGGATTAACTACAGGTGTTTCTCTTCTTGCTGCATCAATGTCTTCCTTATTTGCTTCATAAATAGCTTGTTCTCTTTCTGAAAGGTTAGTTTTAGCTATTAAACTATCTATTACTTCTTGTGGGGTGTTACCTGCCTGAAAAGCCTCCCATTGTTCGTCTGTTATTGGGTCTTCTGTTTCTGTAGTTTCTGACAGAGAGGCTACTTTGTTTGCTTCATATTTTTGTAAAATATCTACAAGCCAATCACGGGTAACTTCATTTAAAGTTGCTCCTTTAGATAATTTTTTACTTAACCAAGTGTTTAGATTTTTTATTTTAAGTGCACCGCTTGATATAGCTAAAGCTGTTGATTGGTTTGTATCAAATATATCATGTGCTTGGTTATATTCATCTAATAAATCTGTTAGGTATTGATGACGTTGAGGACTAACTGTTCTATAGCTTTCAACTAAATTTCTAAATTTACCTAAGTTTTCGTCTAAATTTATTAAATCTTCGGGAGAAATTAAATTGAAATCACTCACTTGGTTCAGTGAGACATCATTTACACCTTGTCCGTATTCTTTTTGACTGTTTAGTTCGTCTGTAAAACTTTGTATTTCTGTGTCGTATCCTGATATTTGATTTTCTAAGTCTAATAGTCTAAGATTTAACTGCCCTAATTCTCTGCCCGCAACTCTGTCGCCTTCCGTTTCTTTTGGGGCATTTTGTAATTCTATTAAAGATTTTTGAAGTCTGTCTCGCTCCTCTGTAAGGGCTTTTCTTTTATTAACTGTCTTAGTTAATTGTCCTCTCCTACTTGCTCTTTGTTTGCTTAATTGTTGAACAGTGTTTAACACATTAGACTGCTCTTGACCCACTTGTGTAGCTATTTGGTCTTTTACATCTTTCATAAGGCGGGAAGCATTTTCTCCTGCCGTTAAAGTCCAAGTTAAAGATTGTATAAGAGACTCCTGACTTTGATTATTCAAAGCCTGCTCCCCTGATTGCAGCACTTCATTGATGCCTTTGATAGGGTTTGTACCTAAAACATATTCTGCGTATTTTCTATTCTGTTTGAATTGTTTAGCTGTGTTGGCGTACTCCTGCACTACTTCTTTTTTGAAGTCTTCTATTTGTTCAGGCGCAACTCCTGCTTGTTTAAATTGCTCTGTAGTCATCCCATTAAGACCTGCTTGTGCCTCTGTTACAAGGTCATTAACATCCTGTCCTAATTGATAGGCATGGTTCATCCTTGAATGTAACACTCCATCTGTGGCTATTCTACTCTTAACTATGTTTCCCTTTTGTGTTTCTTCCGCCGCCTCCTGAGAAAATCCTGTAGTCCTGTTAGCAAGCAACATTCTTTCTGCTATAACTTTACCACCTTGAAAAGTGTTTAATCCTGCTATTTGCAATTCTATTTCCTGTTCTGAACGCCTATTGCCTGAACGTGCTGAAGCAACTCCCCCCAAAGCACCAATTATCATTCCCACGCCTATATCCACCCAGCCTTCTTTAGTGCCATATTGCTCAGCTAAGCTCTCATACACAAGTCCTGCCGCTTCTACATTCTCTGTAGCAAATTGTGGGTTGTAAGAATGTTCTATCCACTTATTAGCAACCTTAGTTGTAACACCTTGTAACCCTTCTTCATACAAACCTTCTGTTAGAGGCGATTTACCGTAGTCAAAAATTGTTCGGGCTACTTTCTGCCTTGTAGTGGCTGTTATAGGAGAGTATACAATTTTACCCGCGTCATCTATTGTAGATGTCGCACCTCTTCCGAAAGCTTTTTTCTCTATAAATTCTCCTATTCCTGTTTTTATAGGATTCTTTAAATCAAATATTTTACCAAGTGTCACTAAATTTGAAGTGCCTACAATTCCCATGTTCCACCCAAATACGGCATTAGCACTTGAATTCAGATTAGATTCAAACTGTTTTATTTCTTCTTGGTTAGGTTGTCTTCCATTCAGGTTTTCAAAATCTCCGTAAAAGTTTTCGGTTGCTTCTTTCTTATATTGTAATGCTTCAACAGACGCTTCATACCCTGCCGAAGTTAAAGCGAATCTGAATGTATTGGCTATATCGCCTGCCCTACCTAAAGCTATTGCTGTAGTTTTTGATATATTACCTGCTCTGTAAGCATTTATTAAAGGATTTTTAAGAAGTGACTTGTAAGTATTAAGTCCTTCCGCAACTCTTGTAAATCCTAAAGTTTTTGTTCCCCATCTTGCGCCTGTAGTTGCTAAAGATGTACCTCCTGTAGCATAAGCCCAAATACCTTCTGATATAATTGCCCCTGCTGTAAAAGATAAACCACCTAATACTTTATCTGCCCAAAAGTTAGCTGTAGTTGCTTGCCCAAATAGGTTTGCATTTTGTTCTTGCTCTGTATAATAATTGGGAAGTTTATAGTCTAATTTAGTATTCCAATCGTCTAATGTACGGCTAAATTCATTATCATAAAGAGAGCTCAGGCTTCCATCAGATGCCATTTTACCCACTCCATAAACTACTCCTGCTGTACCTCCTATAACTGCATTTAAAGTCTTTGTTCCAAATTTAGCTAAACCATTCACCCATTTGTCTGTGGTGGTTTGAGTTTGCGCCGCATAATTAGCATTATCTCTGCCTTGTTTATAAGTGTCGTATCTTGCAATGTAAGACCCATCACTTAGAGTTGCATAAGCATCATCTATATTATAATTTTTTACTTCTAAAGCTCCTTTTACTTCATTAGGAACAGCAGAATCAAAGAAATAATCATTTTTAGGGTTGAAATCTGACCTATGGCTTTTTAAACTGTTTTGCCCTCCACTACTTGCATTGTCTTTTATAGTGGTGGCTAATTGAGTAATATCTGGGGAAGCCTCTGACGGAGACATAAAATTAGCAACACTTTCTGGATTATAGTCCATATTAATTTTTTAAAATATTTATAAGAGAATCTACTTCTTCAGGGCTTTCTTGTAGATACCTAAGTACTGCCTCACTTGTAATCACTTGTGGGTATGTTTTTATAAGATACGCCCAATCGTCATTCAGATACTTTATGCCTATATCTCCATCGTGTATTGATTTACCTGTTGATGTTGTAACGCTCATAGCCCAATTTCCATCAAAAGGTTTAATTTCTGCTTTTAATTTTTCAGGATTTTCATCCATTAATTTTACCAATTGTGTTATTTTTTCAGGGCTTATGGTATTTTTAAAAGCTATATTATAAGTGTCTAATGTTCCTTTTCTTGTTAGATACCTATCAGGAGCAGCTCTAAAAAAACTTTGTATTGACGGTGATATATTTCTTATATTTTCATCAGCCTTACTTAAAACAGTCTTTTGTGTGCCGTCTATGTATGTTATTGGCATGGTAGGCTTAACTCTTATTGTTGTTCTTTCTGCATCTAATCCTCTTTGCCTGTCATTAATATCCACATACTTCATTAATTCCTGAAAAGCTGCATCATCTTTTGAAACAATAACTTCGGCATCTCTCAACATAGTTTGTGCCTTCCCTGTAGTGTACCCTTTATTTTGCACAATCTTTATGTCTCCTTCAGGTGTTTTTTCAAACGACATAGGATTATTTGGGTCAAACAAAGCTGTGTCAGATGTTTGAGGTATCATATTAACTAATCGCTGCCTAACTGTCTTATCTGCTATTGTTGCGACTTGTGCTGTATTAAAAGATATGTTTTGATTAGTTGTTGTCTTCTGTCGTAATACATTGTTTGATACTTTTACAGCATCCTCTTTTAAGTTTGCTCGTGCCACTCTTCCCCCTGCATACACAGGGTCTACAATAGCAGATATACCTCTCACTAAATTTCCTCCAAAAGTTGTTGGTTTTTTATATAGTCTATCTGAAATATCTGCAAATTCAGCCAGTTTAGTTTTGTCTTTTTGTAAAACAGATTTTAAATTACTCCAACCTCCGTTTTCTTTTACAAAACTTTGAGCTTGTTGTACTATGGGATATAATTCCTCTGCTGTAGACTCTTGTAAGTCACTTTGACTGTCTATTTCTGCTTCACTTAGTAGGTCTCTGAATGTTTGTACATACACATCAGGACGAGCTTTAAATGAATCTGTTAGTCCTGTCACTTTGGCTGTTGAAACTTCTGTAGATAGGTTATCTCTTTTTAATTCTATCCCCGCTAAAGCTTTTGCTGTTGCGCCGTGTATTGTACCTGCATTAGAAGCATCAAATGCCTCTTTCATTGCTAATGCCTTTGGGTAGTTAGCGGCTACACTTTCTTTACCCGCTATTACATTACCATTAACATCATATCCTCTTTTTCTAAGTTCTGTTATATAATGATTTTTAATGTCAGAAGTTGTTCTTTCACTATTTATTGCAGAAGATATGAGAGTGGTCATCTCATTTGTTACATTGCTAAATTCTTTTTCTTGGTCTGAGTATGGGTTTATCTCTGCGGCAAGTTCTGTTTCTTTTGCTGAAAAAGTTACAGCATTAGCAGTTGTTAAAGGATTCCCATTTGCATCCACTCCTAACTCTTTTTGAAGTTTTTGACCTTGTAACCTTTTATTAGCTATATCAACTCCAAACATCTCCTGAGCTCTTAATTCTTTAGCTGCATCTAATTCTAAATTTCTTTTTGCAAACCAATAATCATCTTTCTCATATTCTGTACTCCACTCAGATTTAGCCGCTGTTGCTATATTAGATTTGAATCCGACTTTCTCTAAAAATCCTCCTAATGATGTAATATTATTTGTATCTATTGCTGATAACTCGTTATTAGTTTGTTCTTTTTCTTTTTTATAGGAATCAAGGTGAAGCTGTGCTTGTTGTTTTTGCTGTTTAGTTGAGGCACTATTATTTAATATCGCTTGAGCATTTTCCGCTTTTTCATCTATTTGGGAAAATAAATTACTCTTCGTCGCATTAAAATTCTGTTGGGCTAATTGTAAATTGTTTTTATACTTAGACCAACCATTTATGTTTAACTGCTGATTTTCTTCGGGGGTTAAAATTCCTGGTATATTATCAAAAATCTCTTTGTCTGTAAGTCCTTCTATAGTTCTTTTTATACTTTGCCCTGGGTTTTGAGGGTCAGGTGTTTCTATAACTCTTTTACCTCTTAAATCTTTTAACTCTTTAATTTTTTTAAGAGAGTTTGCTGTAACATCTACATAATTAGTGTAACTAAGAGTTCCTATTTTATTTGTATCCCCTTTCATATACTCTTCGTAACCTGCGTTACTTAAAGCATATTCGTAATTTGTATTATTAAATAATTCAGGTTTTTTTTCTCTTATTGTATTAACCTGCGTTTGAAAATTATTAAATTTAGTTGTTTGCGCTATTGCATCAGATATATAAGGGTCTGCTACTATGCCTGAAATAGTACTTGTTAGCTCTTGTGTTACGTTAGAATCTGCTAAGTTTCTATTTGCCGAACTATTTATTTTATTGGTTACATCTGTTATTTTAGCCGCCAAATATTCTGTATCCTGCGGTCTTAAAAGTTGTTGAGCACCTATAACATTTAGTGTTTGCTGTAACTGACTTTTATTAGAATTGTAAGTAGATTGCTTCATCTGAGCTACCTGAGACCACAGATTAAAGTTTTCATCAGTTCTTGGTGTATTTGGTACAAAAGTTTGCCCTAAATAGTTTGCCATTGTGGAGTGTATAAAATTATAATGCCCAAAACAGGGTAGTAATGGGCAAATATATTAATTTATTTAGTATTTATAAAATCTATTAACTTCGTAGTTATAATATTATTATGCTCCCGTATAAGCAAGTTCTATTAATTCTCCTCCTACTTTTATAAGTCTCCAATTATCATCTAATGGTATGTTTTTATTGAGCCTTTTTTCTAAATTTTTTATTTGGTTTTTAACTTGTTTTTCGAACAGCCCCATTAATGTAATGTATTCTTCCCATCTCTCTGTAGAAAGTTTATATACATTATCGCTTTTTATTATTTGCATATTTATCTGTATTGTACATATTCTGTTGTGATTATTTTCACTATAAAATCCTCATTATTTTTATACTTTTTAAAGCAGGCTATTGGTAGTTTTTCTATGAAAGGAGCTTCGCTTACAATTTTATGGTAGGAAGAATATTCATCTTCTTGCTCATCCGTTAGGCTGTTAGAAAAAATCACTATATTATCTTCTCTATTCTCCAACTCTTTTAATTCCTCCTTATCTACATAAGTTAAACTGAAAAATGTCTTTTGTCTATTTTGTTGCATTGGTTATTTTATTGAATTTTTTTCTAAGCTCTTCTGGCCATTTAAACTCAAAGTCTGCTAAACTTAAACCTAAATCAATTAATAGTTGATGGATTTCTTTATTATTAATTGCAGGATATTTAGTTATTTGGTCAGGGGAAAAATAATAATCTAATTCTACCCACTCTTTACCATTGTAGGTTGTATTTTTTGGAAGTTTATATTCGCCTTTATATTGAATAGGGGATTCTTCATCTAATTTGTATTCTTCTTTAGATTTGAATTCACATAATCCATGCCCTGTTATATTTACGTACTGTTTCATTTTATTCCAAAGTTGACTTACTGTCTATAGCGTTTAATACTCCGTTTAATATAGTTTTGGCAAAAGCTGTGTTTTGTCCTTTTAACAGGTCAAGTATTTTACTGCCTATTGTTTCATAGCTGCCTGATTCCATTTATTTAAAAATTTGTCCTTTTGTAGTACCATCTTCATTCCATATATTAGTGTGTGCTATAACAAAAACATTTTCATTCCACTTTTCATCCTCCCAATCTTCTCCTATAGGATTTCCCTTCTCATCTACCCTGCCTCCAAAAGTTGTAAAACCTGACCACTCTAAAGGAACACCCTCTGTAGAGTTATATGTCTCTTTTTCGGTTTCAAATATTACTACTTCTAAATTATCAAATTCTTCATTTGTTAAATTCTCAGGTTTTTCAAATACGAGTAATTTTAAATCTTTAACTTTCATTTACTATAGTTTTTTATAGATACCTGTTCTTATATCTCCGTTGGGCATCTGTGTAACTTGTACTTTCAAACATTTACTTCTTAATTTTTTCGAAATCTCGTTAAATTCTGAAGTTATTTTTTTAAGATTATCCACCTCATCAGATTGTATTTTATACTTAGACTGATTCATACGTGTACCTAACGTCTTATGACATTCACTTGCTATAGCGTCTAATTTTTCTTGTTCACTTAATTTAAAATTAGTATTTACTACATCTTCTTTAAGATTATATAAGAAAAGTATCAATAAATCAAGTCTCTTATTAATTTCTTTTTCAGTATTAGTTTTTTGTCTGAGTTCTGAAATCTGGGTAACAAGTATTTCAATCAGTATTAAATAACTATTTTTCGTTTCTGACATTTTTAATGTTTTTAAGTTTACAGCAAATATAAAGATTAATTTTGTAACTACCAAATAAAAAGACACTTATATTTCAAAGTGCCTAATTTTTACTTATTTTTTACATCTTTTTGTGCCATTCTTTTTGCAGCCTCTTTAGCGTACACTTTTTTATTTTCAGGACTTAAACTTGCATAATTTTGACTCAATATATTACTTCCTAAAGGATTATTTAAAATATTACCTCTTGAATCTTGAAATTCCAAGTTGTTTCCTGTTAGTTGGAAATTAGGTAGTGCTTCATTTATTGCCCTCCTCCTGTCTACATAATTATAATTAAACCATTGTTGGTCATTCAACTGATTAAAATATTGTCTTAAATCTCTCTCAGTGTTATTTTGTGCGGCTAAAGCTTTCTGTTCATAATCTTGCGCAAATTGATTGTCTAACAATTGTTGCTTATCACTTTGTTGTGCGTTATAAATGTCTGCTTGATTTTGTGCTTGTGCGTTAAATTGCTCCGCTTGCGTTATTGCCTGATTAGTGGTATTTTGAGTTTGTCCTAATAAACTTGCCAACACTGCTGCCCTTTGAGAATCAGGTAAAAAAGCTATAGATTCTGTAGCTGCTTGCCTTTGTCTGTCAGCTTCTATTAAATTAGGCTCTATAGATATTTTAGTTGGGTCTATTCTTGACAGATTTGCGCTTGCTTTAAATACGTCCTGCATTGCTGTAGGAGGCAAATTAAAGTCTACAGGGAGGTTTGCAAAGCTAAGCTCATTGACTACTCTATTTGTATTTTGAGGCTCTTGTGAGGCCTGTATTTGAGTTTGGGCTTGAGGTATGTCAAGTAGTCCTATATCCAATGAATTAACTCCTGAGTTTTTATATGTGTCTGTTATGAAAGTTGTAGTTGAGGGGTCAAGGTCTGAATACTGAGGTTTTATATTACCATTTTCATCTACTGCATCACCTATGAATTTAAGTTTGGGATATTTAGCCCTATCTTCTTGTGTTAAAACAGGTAAAGAGAAAGTTCCTCTTGCAGAAGTGTAATTTCCTAATATGCCATCTGTCCCTCTTATGCCTGAATCAGAAGATAAAAATCTCTCGTTTGCTACTCTGTCTTTTAACTGTTGTTTTTGTTCAGGGGATAAATTTGGAGTTGCATCTATACCAACTGTGTAAGCATCCGCATAGGCATTATATCCATTTTGAAAATTTAATACGCTGTCGGCTCCTGTAAGATTTGGAGTATTATTTTGAGCCGTTAGTCCACTTCTTTGAAGTAGATAAGGGTATAAGGAAGTCATTGACTGAATCCTTTGGTTGGCAGTTGTTAAATCTGAAACATTGCCTGCTAAATAGTTTGTTGCTCCAAAATCCTGATTTCCATATTCAGGAAGTGCATAGGGATTCTGAGTGTAATAAGGGTTACTCACTACACCTCCCTGCTGCATTTGAGGCTGCTGTGTTTGTAAAGCTGCTTGTATTGCCTGCTCCGCTTCTGCTTGCGGCGTACCGCTTTCTACTAATTGTTGTAGTATTTGTTCAGGAGGTATTCCTTGTGCTAAAGCTTCTGCAATTGGGTCAGATTGAGGATTACTTGCTTTTAAAAGTTCCACTACTTTTTCGGGTGATAATTTATACTGTTTAGAAAGGGCTAATATATTTTCATCGTATTGACCACCTTCCTGCATTTTTGCAGATTCACCCTTTTTAGGTATTTTTTCTTGTTTTTCAAATATTTTCTCAAAAGCTTCATCTTGAAGTGGTCTTACCATTTCTTTATCTTGCTGCAACCTCTGTAGTTTTTCTGCGAGGAATGTTGTATTAATGTCTTTAGTGGTTTCCTCTATACCTTCAGTTTCTTGCTCTCCAACTTTTTCTATAGTTTTTTCCTCTTCTTCAAGAATGTCCGTCCACCCTATTTTTTTATTGTATCTATCTAATACGGCAGCGAAAGTATCCGAGGCTTTTACTTTTATGTCTAAGTCGTTCCTAAATAATTTAGCATTTGCCGCGCCAATTTTTGTATGGTCAGAAAGAACTTTAGATTGGTCGGGTAGGTCTGTCTTTATTCCACCCTTTTCATGTGTCTCTCCTACGGCTTCCGCTATTTCTCCTGTCTGCCCATTTTTTACATGCTCGCCGTTTTCTATTTCAACCGAACCTGTTCCACTATCAGGAATATACCCACCTGTTAGCACAGCGGCGTTAGTTAAACCACCTTCTTGTAAGTATTGATATGTTTGTTCAGCATTATAAAGTTTATTCCTGTAATCATTATAAGAATCATCGTTTCTATTTTGATAGCCTGCCCCTGAAAATAAAGTTCTTGCTCCGCCAAATAACACTTTACCCGCTGAACCAATTCCTCTAAGAGTATTTGCTGACTTATTATCACCTGAATAATTTAGAGATTGCCCTAAACTAAATAAAGCAGATTCAAGGTTGACTCCGCTATATGGATTGTACAAACTTCTATTTGTCTGAGTTTGTATATTTGTACCGTTTGTATTTATTGCATTTCCATTTTCATCATAATTACCCAGGAAGTTGTTTGCATACTGATTGTTCTGCATCCTACCCAACTGTTCAGGACTTGTAAATATCCCCATATTAGTTGCAGTGGATTCATTATCCATTAGGTTTAGATACTGTCCAAGATTAGGTGTTCCTAAGTTTACATCAAGAGACGGATTGGGGTCAGGTGTAAATGTATTAAAATTATACTGTCCTCCTGCCTGCATTTTTTTAATGGCTTGCTCTCTTATTTGTTTTACTTTTATTGCTATACTATCCATTAGGAAAAGAAATTTTTTAAGTTAGGTACAGGGTATTCCATAACTGTTTTACCTGCGAATTTATATTCTTTATTTGGGAGCATAAGTTTATGATTCCCCAATTCATCCACTCCTAAAATAGAGTGGGGTATATTTTTCATTGTAATCCTTCCGTCTTTTGTAGGTACTTTTACAGTTTGCCTTGGAAATTCGTACATACCATTCAGACTTGTGGGGACAGTGCCCCCTTGCTGCATTAAAGGACTCGCTATAAAATTAGATATTTCGTTGTATTTTTCTAAGTAGTTTGTTGGAGCTAATTGTTGAACTTGTTCTAATGGTATCGTGTTAGCTGTTACAGGTTTACTTTTAAATGCTTCTAAATCTTTTAAGAAGTTGTACTCATTTGTTTGTGTTTTAATTTCTTCTGCCGCTTTTGAATCAATCTTTGGCTCTTCTGGGAGTGATTCTAATTGTGTTGGTGCGGCCTCTGCAAAACTATTAATTTTCTCAGGAACTACATAATCTGTAAAATCTTCTGTTATAGGTTGTCCTGAAAATAAATTGTATACATTATTTACCTTACTCTGTCTGTCTTTATTTTGCCCGTACTTCTTTGCAGGTATCTCATACAAATCTGAAAATGCTTGTCCTGCCTGAAATACATCACGAGTATTTTTTAAAGCTTCATTAGCTTTTTGGTGCGTATTTTCAAGTTCGTATTTGACATACTCTAATTGATTTCCAAAATCTGTCCACTTGTCTCCGTATTTTTGCTTTAGGTTCTTCAATCTTGCGCCGCGCCATTGAGCAAGCCCAAAACTACTTCCTCCCGAATAGCCTTTGTCCCCTTCTATACTCGTATTCAATCCACTCTCATGCACTAAATTACCAACAATTCCAGAACTTGCTTCAGGTGAGTAGCCTTGAGATATAAAATAATCGTAGGCTTGCTTTTGCTTATCTACAGATTTTTGATAGTTTTTAACTGTTGGCATTATTCGTAAATTATTTCAGAGTTAATTGTATTCTTATACGTAACGCTCATCCTTGTTTCTTTATCGTTTATTAATCTTAGAGTAAACCAATCCCCTCTTATTCTTTCAAGCGGATTTTTACCTTTATAACTTATGGCTTGAGTATTTAAGTCTTTATCAACCATTACACTGTCCCATAACCATATTGGAATGCCGTTGTTTTGATTCTTTACTCTATTATAAAAATAGTTAAACTCATGTTTTCCGTTCTGGCTTGTATACAATATTTTTTGAGAGTTAACACCACTTTGAGGATAATTTCTCCTGTCTCTCAAGGTTTGTTCTTGATTAAGTTCTATTAAGCCACTATTGTTTGTATTGTTGTAAATTATAGACTTATTAAAACCCATTTCTTTATGTTGACTAAAATCAAAATCGTTCAACCACCTCTTAACTTCTGAATTAACACTTACAGAACTTAATATTTTATTTACGTTTTCATTTTTTATTTGCGCGTCAACTATAAAAGGATAAACTCTGCCTTGAAACACCTGAAAAGATTTAAGTCCAAAATTATGTGTCCAAAGTGTCTCTTTATCTATACCATAGTTATAGCCTGCATCCACTATATTATTAAACTTACTGTAATAGTTGGGTTGAAAACTCATGTAAGATAGCCAACCGCTTTGAGGTCTGAAACTTAGCGTAAATGATACATCTTTAAAATATTGAGTGTTGTCAAAATCTACAGGGATACCTTCGCAGTTAAACCCTGTTTCTTCATCATAGCTAAGACACTCTACATCTAATGCTACATAATCCTTAACAGTTATAAAGACTCTGTCAAGTTTATTATCATACCCCATAGAAATCCCTACACCTTTATACTTATTATCTATATCTGCTTGCGGAAATTGTTTTAACAACTTAAAGGGAAGATGTTGTCTCATCCAATTTTTCATTCCACTCTCTTTATTACCAAGTATGTCAGAAATAGGAGTAATGTTTTGCCCTGACCTTAAATATATCATTCCGTTTTTAGCATCTACAGAAATATAACCATAAGGCGTTCTTAGCACTTCTGTATTTTGAGTGCCTGCATCGCTATCTATTGGGCGTTTATTGAATATTCCACCCGTACCTAATTCCACAGATATTGGATTACCTGCGTTAGATAAGTTTTCTACGGAATTTAATAAAGCGTCTCCATTCTCAAATCTAACCCATAACACTTCAGAGCCTATGTCTTCTATAGAAATTAGTTTACCCCTTTTAGTTTCAAACTCAAATTTATTAAGTGGAGCGAATATAAGCCAAGGGTCAGTTAGGTCATTTTCACTGTTATCTTCTAAAGAGTAAATACCTCCGTTTAAAGAGTCATTAATTTTATCATACACTTCCTTACTATAAGTTACAGGACGTGTCAGGTAAGGTGAAGGTGTTATGCCTTTTGAATAAACACTGTTGTAAAAATAAGTTACAGGTTCTTTTATTGAGAGGTTTTTTTCTTGTGTAAATTCAACCATGTCTCCCTGTATATCTGGATAATATTGGTCTTTTATAGCAGGTCTTCCATATCTAAAGTTCGTATTAACTTCACTCTCTACCAAGTAACTTATAAAACCATAGTAGTATAAGTAGAACTTAGAGCTACTTCTGTAGTATAAATCATTTGTAGAAGCGTTGTCAAATCTGAATTCATTGTTCAAATCTGGAAATAAAAAACTACCTAAAGTAGAACTACCTCCTGTGTGGAAATCTAAGAAATATTTGGCTTGTCCTACATTATTATAATCACTGTAACTGAAAGGTGTCATATCCGCTTGTTTAAAAGCATCTGTCCTAAATATCGGATGTTTTCTTTTTTGTGTATCGCGAGAAATATAAACTGTCCCTCCATAAATAACTTCACAATCCGAACTTTCTGTTAATAGTTTTGTGTGGCTCGTACTTAGCCATTTGATACTGTCTACAGTGCCGAATTGGTTAGGTATATAGTTTTTAAGTGTAATGTAAGGGACGGCGGAGTTTCTAATTATCTCTTCTCCTTGTAGCCCTCCATTCTGACTTAATATTGTCCTACTACCATTAGATTGAGAAAATATGTTGTTATCATAGTTTCTGTATTCTGTAGGATAGTTTACAGGATATGTTTCGCCCGAAGATATGAATACAGAACTTTCTCTATCCTTATTATTTATTTTCAGCGTTTCTCCTGTGTTTTCATCTTTAAATGTATATCTACCTGCCTTTAAATACTTACTGGCTGATATGCCTCTTAATCTACTGTTATTTACACTGTTTATTAAGAATTTATTTTGAAATCCTTCTGCGGCGCAATAGCTTGTGTGGTTTTTAGGCTGACCAAAATTTTCAATTGTCTGAAGCCATTGTAATCTATATTGCCCAATTTTTATAAAAGAGTTCAAGGCTAAAGACCCCAAATAAACACCTATAGCAGCCGTTGATAACACACCACCTATAGCATTTGTTCCTGAAGATACCCCTACTATTGCAAAAGATTGTCCTATACCTGAATTAACAGTTAGCTCTGCCAATTTTATAGCAGACTCTAACAAAACTTCGGATGTGGCTAATATGTTTGATATATCTCTTGCACGAGAAGTCAATATAACATACTTTGGGTGGTCTTCTACATCTTGGAAAAACATTCTACTGTTCCCTTGTTGATAACCGCTAATTATAAACTCTGTAGGTAGTGTCGGCTTATTAAGTGATAAATCTGGATTTAATAGGCTGAAGTTATGATTTGAATTAGCTGTGTATGGGTGGTGTATGTTTTGACCATTTTCTAAGTTTAACAAATCATCTCCTAAATCATTAAGCGGATAATTAGGATATAGTACTTCCTGTCCTTTCTCTGTATATTTATACATATCAAAACCCACCGTATTTGCTACAATGCTTTTATGGACGGAATTATCACCTTTTAATATCTCATAGCCTGCAATTTCATCTCTTTGCTTTTGAGTTAATAGGTTATTAGTCACAGCTAAATCTAAAAACGTATTTACCACTTCACTGTCTAAACTTACACCCAAAGGAAATATCAAACTTTCTGCAAAAGGGAGCGCAGATAAAGTCCCCATGAAAGGGCTTATTGCATTACTTGGAAACTTAGGATATCTTATAGGTTTACATCTTAAATCTGTTGAAGTTAATAAATTATATTCGCCCGCTACGTTTGAAGAAGTGTAATACTGCTCAAAAAGTTGTATTTGTTCCTCACTTAAACCTTGTAAGTCATCTTCGGTTATTGTAAGTGTTGATGAGTTGTAAAGTTCTGCATTATCAGGATATGTATCAGTAGATTCGTAATAGGAAAACTCTCCAAATTGATAAGGAATAGGATTACAGTCATTAATTTCAGGCAGGTCGTAAGTACAAGTGGCTGTATAAGTTTGCACTTTTTCAAAAGTGATACTATCAAAGGTTGTAATACCTCCTGTAATAGTTAAATCATTCGTCAGTATTGAATAGCAACCACATGGAGGTGCTACTATATATTTAGCATTTGTAGTGGCTACTATAGGTGCATCTACAGCTACATAAAAAGTTGTAGGATATGCTGTAACATCTAATATTATTAAATCTCCCGCTGCTGTATCAACTATTTTACTGTCTAAAGAAGTGTTTGTTGAACAACTGCCAAAAAATGAATATCTTAATTGGTTTACACTTGGTATGTCATCACTTATTACACATTGACTATTTTGAGTGATTTGGAAAGCTATTTTATTGCGTCCGTTCTTCTCAACTTTAAACCATAATGCGCCTTTATGCAACTTATTTATAAAGTTGGTGTTGACAGCAGTTACGTTTTTAGCGGATTGCAATAATTCTGCTTGTGTTAGTGCACCATAATAATTATTGTAATATCCTATAGCAGGTGTAGTGGGATTGTTATTGTTTAAGACAGGTGCTGCGTTATTACAGGCTTCATTAATGAAACTACCAACTCTTTTATAAACTGTTGTAATAGCATAGTCTGTTTCAAACGTGTCGTCTTCTATATAAGTGCCGTCATTATTTTGTTGAAATGGTTGACAGTTTTGTGGTGGTGTATTGTTTGGGTAGCTTCCTTCGTTTTCATCATAAACTAAAGAATTTTGCTGGTTGACCACTTGCTGAATCCTGACAAAACTATCAGATAATATAGGAGAGTCACATTCTGAATTAAATGCAGGTTCACAATTAGCTTCACTGTAAGGGTTATTCAGGTAAGTGGCTATTTCAGGTATATACTTGTCTGAGGATGGATTTTTAACTTCATCTATATTGCTATTAACATACTCTTCGAGGTCATCGGATACAACTGATATTGTTCCTTTAGGTGCAACAGCTACATTGCTCACTATACAAGTTGACGTTTCTGTTTGTTCTACTTCTTGACCACTGTTAGAGAAATCATTACAGGTTCCCTCTAATGTTGCTGTGTTAAAGAATTGCCATATTTGATTTCTGTCTGTTGTGGCGCAATCTGAGACATTTGCTAATACAGAAGCAACGTTTAAATCTGTAGGGTCAATAGGTGCAATGTCAGACGCTTTAGGCGGTCTTGCCACTAAAGGATTTATTGGGTAGAATGTTCCGTCTTTATTAAAGAACCTCATAGAGAATGGTTGTACTTCCTCTCTCATGTAGCCTCTATACTTAGCAGTTGCTATAGCATCTTTGTATAAATCTTCTTTTGCCACTGACGAGTTCCACTTTAAAAATCCCCCTATAAAATTAACTATAGGTTGCAAGTTTGGAAACTTCTTTCCTGTTATGCCGTATTTAAAAAGTTTATTTCCTGAAGACTTTATTCCTTTAGAGTGCTCGTATTTAGTTCTCTGAGAAAATACTCTGTCGTAGTTTATTCTTTGTGTTATTCCACCTAAGTTTTCTGTACCTGTTTGAGTGGAAGTATATATTATGCTTTTATCAGAAGTGCTGTGGATTCCTTCTACAAAATAAGATTCTGCCTGATTAACAGCTACTCTTTCTATTACTATAACTTTGTAATATTTAAAGTTTGTATCAAGGTTATCTACTTCAAGTTTTATAGCAAAATTTGTAAAACTGTCTAACTCTGTTTGGTTTAATACTCTATTATTTTCGTCAAATATTTTTATAGCTTGCGTTGGAGAAAAATAATCCGAGATTTCATTACCCGCTAAATCTGAATATGCTATTCTAAATTGGTAATCTCCCATTCTTAAATTACCACCTATTTGTAGAATTTCAGGGGTTATTTTAGGAACAGAATAATTAGGAGACTGTAGCATTTTTTCTACATTAACACATACAGGAATTTCTCCTTCTTCTCCACAAGTGTTTACACCCACTGTTTGATAGTATTCTATATCGTCTGCGTTAAGCCACCTATCAGGATTATATCCATCCACCCAATATATATTAGTACCCAGCTTATCAATCTTAATCTCTATATGTTTTATAGGGTGATTTATAGAAAAATTGAAATCTTTATTACAAAGGTCATTAAGTAATTCTATGTATTGATTATAAGGACTCTGAGTAATTGTTTCAAGCGCGGAAGGCAGAACACTATATGTGTTGCAATCTTCGCATGTAAGGTCTGTATCTTCTCCAAAAGACAGGTTTGATATGTTGTTGTCTACGTATCCAAAAGAAGAATACCCTGTAACAGGATTAGTTAGAAAGTAATAAACTCTTTGTAAAGTTGGATGTTTTTCATACCCCACCACTTTATACCCAGCAGGAAAAACCACCGATAGGTAGTTACTTGGTTCATTTGTTATATTTAATGTATCGCCTGTCTCATTCTCAGTGTTACAGTTTAGACAAAAAGAATATTCTGTATTTTCTAACTGAGAAGGATGAGTTGTTCTGTTAAGTCCTGTTTTTGGTGCCGATGCACTTTTCTTCTGTTCCAAGTTTTAGAATTTTAAAGAGGGGAGTTTAAAAACTGCTGTATCTCTTTGATTCAACTTTTTATATTTTATGTGCCAATTTTTTGATAGCCCATAGAATTTAGCCTCTCTTATGGCGGCGGCTTTTAATTCTCTGTGGCTTTGAAGCCAAAGGGGATATAGTTGTGTTAATCCCTGTGGGTTTTTATTATTAGCTATAAGTTCCTCTGCTATTTTAATTTTAACATAATTGGTTATATAGGTTAAAATATCTCCTGTAGTTAATTCGGGTATAACAACTTCTCCTTCTTCGTCTGTAGGTATTCCGTAGTATTGAACGTATAACTCCCCTTCTCTAAAGTTTGTATTTACAGTGTTGCCTGTTATGTTAATCTCGTTAGGATATCCGTCTCTTATTGAGGGATGTATGTTAATGCAATCAGACGAAAATAAATCTTTGTTTACGCCTTTCACTAAAGAAAGAAAGTGCCAATTGTAATAAAAATCTACAGGTGTATTGTTTATTGTTATCTTCTCTGTTATTATTTTAGATTGACAAGTGGTGATGTATTCCTGATTAACTTCATCAAAATAAGCAGGGTTCTCAATATACTGTCTGTAAATATAATTATCTGTTACATTTCTTCTGTCGCCGTGAATACATGTAGCATGTGGCTCTAACAATATAGCAAGTCTTAAAGACTTAAATTCTTTTGGCAGATTACCTTTTGAATTTTCTATTTTTATTTTGCGCTCCTGAAGTTCACAAATATTATTACCAAAGATTTTCAACTGTTGTACCACATCTCCTTTAACAGATATTTTGTCTATGTCAGAGGCAAAGGAACTTAGTTGAGATTCTATTTCTGCGAGAAATTCTTTAAATTTCATAATTAGATATTAGGTATAAATTTAAACTCTCCTCTGCCTTTTCTGTGATTGCCCTTCTTTCTTGCATACTCTTCTGCTATTCTAACGCTTTCGCATATATCAAAATGTAACTTTCTCGGTTTGTTGTTTCTCTGAATATTTGCAGTTAATCTAAAACTAAACATCCTTTCCATTGTCCAATCTTCTAACTCTTTATCAGGGAAAAAATGAGGTTTATATTTGTCAATTTTTTTAGCTTTTTGTATTCGTGATAATGTTCTGTCCATTATCCTTGCTTTTTTTTCTTTTTTTATATTGCAAAAATAGCCCAATCCTTCTATATACACGCCTCCTTCTGAATCTACTATCATTTGAGAAATTAAACAGAAAATGCCGTCTACAGCTTTTTTAAATAAGTCGTACTGATTTAAACCTTTAACACATTTATGTCTATGTTCTCTGTAGTAATCATAAACTATTCTGTCTGATAAATCTAATTCTTTTATAAAACTCTTGTCATGTAAGTTCATAATTACTGTGTAGGTTGTTTGTCTATGCCGTTAGGGTTTGAATCTTCTATTACAGCCGCATAAACACCAGCTACCATTTGAGTAGCTTCTTTAAATACAGCTTCTACTAATTTATCAGGCACTATGAATTCTGAATCCCATGCGTTTAGACATTGCTTTTTAGTCTCACAAGATAGCTCTTCTAACATATCTGTCTCTAACGTTATAAATTCTAAATTTAAAGCTAATATTTCTTTATCGGGGATGTAAACATATCCTTTTTCATCTTGGAAAACATAGACTTCTGATTCATCCGCGTATTTTCTATTTTTATTGCGTCTATATTGTGCTTCATCCACTAAAGTAAAACCTATACCGTCATCTATACTTGTCACACTTTTAATAGAAGAGCCTAATCTTGAATATATTAATTTAGGTAGTTTCTTTTTGGACTTCATTAAAATGTTACACCTCTTGAAACTTGCTATAGAACAATCTACATTTCTTATTCTCTCTAACTCAAAACATTCTACGCTGCTATATAAATTGTAATCATTTTGTATAGTTCTTTCTAATAATTTTTGAGATATTAACATTGTATTTATACTTCTCAAAATCCTAAGAATATAACGGGGAGGTATTCTGCTATCTTTTTTAACTCTGAGTGTACTTAATAAACGAGACACTGCTTCTCTATTAGTCATAACTAAATATTTTCACAAAAATAATGATTTATCATGTTTATAAAAAAACTATAAACTTCTAAATAACAAAAGGGAGTAGCCTAAGCTGCCCCCTCTTTACAGAAAAAAGAAAAAGAAATTTTATATTAATGTTGGAGCACTTAAAACTCCTGCATTTGAAACTGTAACTCTCCATCTGTTGCCATTAGGAGATTTTAATACAAGTCCTTTTGTAGCTGTTGTGCTTTCTATATCTCCTTGTGTAGTCATTGTATCTTCAAAATTACCTGTTCCCTCAACATTTAGCTTAAAGCCTGAATCTGTTCCATCAACTCCTATATTGAAATTACCTGTTGCTCTATAATACGTGCTCCAAGTAGTTAATCCTGTGTAATTTGTAGTAATTAAATCAAGATTAGCTGTGAGAGGTAAAAATTGTTGGGTGTATGCTTTACTAACGTATGCTCGCCCAAACCAAGAAGAAATATTACCTAATGTCCTGTTAAAGTCTATTGGAATTATACTTGTGCTAAATATGTCTCCTGACATAGTTCCACCTGTCAAACTCAGCTTACCGTCTAACCCTGTCTGAACTGCTGTAACAGATGGGGCTAATATGGTGGAAGCTGTTAAACTATTTTGCACTTCTGTTACATTTCCTGACCCTAATAAGCTTTGTCCTCCTACAGTCTTTATATTAGTTCCTGATACAAGTGTTGCTTGTTTAGTGTCTAAAGCTGTTTGTACAGCGGGAGCGATATATGCAGGGTTTGCAGAAAATACGAAATTGTTTAAAAGTAATCCTGTACCTGCTGAATAAGTGTTTCCTGCGGCTACAGTGAGTGTTATTGTCTCGTCCTTAACCTCTACTAAAAGATTACTGGAAGCAGAAATAATACTTCTTATTTGATGTTGTTGAAGCGTGTTTTGTCCTATGTAAACAGGAGTTCCTATACCTACACTAACAAGCTCCGTACCACCCGACATTGTACATATTTTAGCATCTAAGCTTTGTATCACTTCTGTGAGTGGCGTACCTGTTTCTACACCTGTACATGGCAGGGTAATTCCATAATATGTTGAGCAATCCGTAGAAAGATCCCTTACAGCGCATCCTTTAGGCTTACAGCCGCAGATTACATTTGATGGTTTATTACAAGTGTTACACATTTTCTAATGTTGTTACGCGGTTTTCTAAAGCTAATATTCTACTGTATGCTGCCACTAAAGCAGTGGTGAGTGCTGAGTTTATTTGTGCCTGAGTTGATTCCGCAGGGAGGTTTAAAAATGATATAGCTGTTGGGTGAGCTATACAGGTTGTTGAAGTTATTATTCCATCACAGTCTAAAGGAGAGTTGTCTGGAATTACTGTGGTATTTTGAGAACATTCCATTACGGGCAAGTGTTAGTTTGCAAGTCTGCCACTTGTGCTTGTAAAGTTGTAATGGCTGTTTGCTGTGAGTTTATAGTTTCTTGTTGTTGACAAATGAATGTCTGCAATGCTGTTAAGGCATCTAATATTTTTATTTCTCCTACAGGATATGTTATGCATTCTCCTCTAAGTGATTCTAATTCTAAGTCTGTTTTTATATCTGTCAGGATTTCATATATGTCCTGAGTTGTTTCTTCTATTGTTAAGCAATCTTGTTCTGCTAAATCAGAGTATTCTGGAATAGTACCTTCAAAAGCGGTACAGTTAGCATATACTTTTTTACAATTTCCTTTTATCTGTCCTGTACACATTTCTTTTTCTGGTTTTTATTTTTAATATTAGGCGGAATTTTTAGGCTCCGCCTTTTGTAACTATCTGATTTAGTGCTTCTTACGAGGTTTGGGAGGGGGCGACCCTATCCCTGCTGGCGCAAAATCTATAATTTCATACTCTGTTTCTGCTAAAAGGTATGTAGCTTGGGATACAGCTATAATTTTAAAACCGTTAGCATCTGTTTGAATATCTACATCTACTCCATCCTGAATAAATTTTGTAGCTTGTAAGTCGCTTATTTTAGCAACTAATAAAATTGGTTCTGACATTTTTTATTTATTTAATTTTTATTAATATGTAACTTCTATACCGCTATCAAACGCGGCTGTTCCACCTCCTGATAAGACACTCCTTAATCTCACTGTTGCATTTGTGGGTATCTCTCCTACTAAGTTCCAATAGGTAGTTTCATTTAATCCTATTGTTATAGCAACGCTCAATGTCTTTGAAGTGCCTGCGGAATTTATTGTGTTCCAAGTAGTGCCTCCATTAGTCGAATACTCTAAGAAAACTCTTGCTGCGCTGTTTAGGTTTAGTAAAGAAAGTGTTGTGGTTAAAGCGACTGTATATGAAACTCTTGCATTTTGTGTGCTCGAAACTGTGTAATTAGTATTTAAGCTTCTTGCAGGAACTGTATTGAATGTAGGATTACTAACAGAAGGTGTGGGTACATTTAATACTCCTGTACTACTATTGTATGTAGCTGCTCCACTTGTTCCTGTAGTTGTCAGACTAATTGCTGTTCTTGCTCCTGCTGTGCTTATGGGAGTTAATCCTAAAGCAGTAGTTACCTGAGCTCCTGTTATACTCGTTAAGAAACCGCTTGGATTTCCTGTAAGTGGGTAAGCATCTGTTATTCCATACCCTGACAGAGTGGTAGGTTTACCTGTTAAGCTTGCAAAAGATTGTGCAGGAACTGTTGAAATAAATCCTGCTCCATTAGTAAGCTGATTGGTGTTAGTTGGAATTGTAGGCTTAGCTGTTAAATCATTATAAGATCCTGATGTTGCAACTGTTGACAGTCCTGTTACTTTGGCGGCGGCTAATGATGTTAACCAAATTGGATTTGCATAGCTTTGGTCTGTGCTAACATTCCCTACTTGCCAACTCCTATTAGAATCTAAAGACTGAGTTGTACCGTTAATTGTAAGTAGTCTTGCCAATGGTGCTTTTGTGGATATTTGGCTTTCCATAGTCTCTATGAGCCCTGTTGCTACAGGTACTGACATAAATTTACTACCATCTACAGAAACCTCGTTAGAACTCATTAAAATACCGTCTCCTGCGGTAATTTTATTGGCAAGATCGTTGT